>OIYX01000187.1_pt1 | contig 22375 bp, 20 predicted proteins | sample 1588431 | NCBI WGS metagenome assembly OIYX01 (sample SAMN03283241) | human gut metagenome | biome: human-associated habitat; material: feces | host: Homo sapiens | place: Peru | collected 2012
TGCGTAGTATACCAAAAACCGCCGACGCCGCGCAAGGGGGTATTTTGAAAAAAGTTCATGTCGCGCGATTTGGGTAATGCGGGAGGTGGAGATTGGAGGTGGCGGACCAAGGTGGAGGCGGCGAGCCGTGGGCCTCCGGCGCCGCGTCAGACGAAGCGCTTGAGGGTGAAGCCGACGGCCCACATGAACGCGAAGATGGCGACGGAGACGAGAAACGTCCAGAGGACGCCACGCCCGGTGTCGCGGCCCGTGGCGCGGACGCGCGCACGGAAGGCGGCGATGACCTCCGGCCGTTCCGGCGCGGTGAGGAACGTCGCCGCGAGCCAGGCGACCGTCGTCACGCCAATCGTCAGCAGAAGGCGGGCCCCGAACGGCAGCGGCGTCGCGAAGGCATGCGGCCCCACCATCTGGAAGAAGACCGCGCACACGATCGAGACGCCGAGCGCCACGATCTCCGTCCAGGCGTTGATCCGCATCCAGAACCAGCGCAGCAGGAAGACCGCGCCCGTGCCCGCGCCGACCATGATCATCAGGTCGAAGCCCGCCTTCGCGTCTGCCAGAAGCGGCGCGAGAAGCGCGCCGACGACCATGAGCGCGACGGCCGTCACGCGGGCGACGGCGACGCGCTCGCGCGCATCCGCCTGCGGATGGACGAACCGCTGCCACACGTCATGCACCACGTAGTTCGCGCCCATCGAAAGCTGCGCGGCAATCGTCGAGAAGAGTGCGCCCATCAGCGACGCCGCGACGACGCCCAGCCATCCCGCCGGGACGAACTTGATCATCGCCGGATACGCCATGTCGTTGCCGACGTACTTCGGATCGACATGCGGGAACGCCGCGCGAATCGAGTCCAGGTCGGGGAAGACGACGAGCGAGGCGAAGGCCACGATGTACCAGGGCCAGGGCCGGATCGCGTACTGCACGACCTGCGCGAAGAGCGTCCCGCCGAGCGCGTGTCCGTCGCTCTTCGCCGTGAGCATGCGCTGGACGATGTAGCCGCCGCCGCCCGGCTCGGAGCCGGAGTACCAGACGTTCCACCACTGGATCGCGACCGGGATGACGAAGACCGTCCAGAGCGCGTCCGCATCGGCGAAATTAGGGAAGAAGCCTAACTTCGGCACGACCGCCGCCTGCTGCATGAGCGCCGCGAAGCCGCCGACCTCCGGCTGGGCGAGCGCAAAGGCCATGACGGCAACCGCACCGACCATGATGACGGCGAAGAGGTAGAAGTCGGCGTAGATCGTTCCGCGTATGCCGCCGACCGTCGAATAGAGGACGCTGGCGACGGCCGTGACGGCGAGCACGACCCAGGCCGGCACGTCAAAGAGGACGGTCCCCAGCTTGACGGCGCCCAACAGCACCGTCGCCATCACGACGAGATTGTAGATGACGCCGAGATAGATTGCGCGAAACCCCCGCAGGAAAGCGGCGGGACGCCCCGAATAGCGCAATTCGTAGAAGGCGATGTCCGTCGTTGCGCCCAGCCGGTGCCAGAGTTTCGCGTAGACGAAGACCGTCAGGACGCCGCCCGTCAGGAACGACCACCACGCCCAGTTCCCGGCAAGGCCGTCCTCGCGGATGAGCTGCGTGAAGAGGTTCGCCGAATTCGTCGAGGTCATGGCCGCGACCATCGAGATGCCGATGAGCCACCACGGCATCGAGCGCCCGGAGTGGAAGAAGTCGGTCGCGCCGTTCGCGCCGCGCCGGTTGGCCCAGACGGGGATGGCGAGGAGAATCGCGAAGAACGCGGCAATGACGAGGGCATCGACGAGGGCGAAGCGCATGGGCGGGACCTTCCTTTCGTTCAGCGCGCGCAGTCGAGCGGCAGCGGTTCGTTGCGGGGTGCGGCGGCGGACGGCGGCGCGGCGAAGTCCGCGAGCGGGAAGCGCCACTCCGGGCGCGTGCGGAACGGCGTCTTGAACGTCCGCTTCAGCACGCCTCGCGCCTCAAGGTGGCAATAGCACGCGACGTCGCACGCGCGGCCGCAGATCGAGCAGGTGTAGGCGTGCTGGGCCGGCGGATAGAAGTAGATTTCATCCAGGATCCGCTTCGCCTTCGCGGGATCGATCTCGGCTTCGCCCGCGATGATCTTCAGGCGGTCGGGGAAGTCGGGGAATGCCTCGGGCGGCATGAACGGGTTCTTCGTGCCGTTCGCGCCATTGTAGTAGACGGCGCACCGCCAGGGATCGACGGCGCCGTCCGCGCCGATGCAGTTGCCGGGGCAGCCGGCCGCGCACTTCCCGCAGCGGTCGCAGAGGTGTGGACGGACGGGCTCGTCCGGCGCGAGTTCAGCGTCCGTCAGGATGAAGCAGAGACGCTGCATTGGCCCGAAGTCGTCCGTCAGGAGCGCTCCGTGGAAGCCGCGCTCGCCGAGACCGCAGCGGACGGCCGCGTCCACGAAGTCGAACTGCGGCTCCTCCGTGCGGCCGCGCGCAATCGCGTCGTAGGCGACTTCGGGGTTCGTGGAGTCCGCCTCCTCCATGATCGTCTGGTGGCGGCGTTGGGGCACGGCGACAAAGCCCTTTGACTCGATGAGATTCGCGAGGCGCACGAGGGCGATGGGCATCACCGTCTCCTCGATGTTCTCGACGGACATCGTCGTGTACTGGTAGTAGGTCGTTCCCTCTTCCGTGCCGCGATAGCTGCCGCGCAGGCAGCGAAACGCGAAGCCGATGACCGACTTCACGTCGGGGTAGATGCGGAAGATCTTGTGGTTGGAAGGGAAGCGCGAGGCCGGGGCGACGCCCATGAGGTCGGCCCCACACTCCTTCGCCAATTTCAGAATTCCAGATTTCAGGATTTCGGATTTCATATTTCAAATTTCAGATTTTTGTCTTGGTCAGATTTTAGTCTCGAATTCTAATTCCAAGAGCTGGCTGTTTCTAAAGGTTGTCTATGCCTATTAAAGGCTGACGGCGGTTAGTTCTAATGTGGGCGATTGAATGTAGGTATGGGTAATTGGATGTGGGCGTGGGTAATTGGATGTGGGCAATCGGACTTGGAGTCGGCTTTAATCTGAATGTCAGTAATTGGATTTGATGTCGGCAATTAAATTTGAAGCAGACAATCATAGGATGAAATCTGAGATCTGAAATTTGAAATCTAAATCCGCTTGACCTTTCAAGTCTCACGCTTTCAAGCCTCATGTCCTCGCTCTCCTCTCCCAAGGTTAGTACCGTCCACTTGCCCAAGGTTCACGCCGTCCGCTTGCCTAGGGCTCGTGCTATCCTTTTCGCCTGCGCTAGCACCCTCCTCTCACTCTCATAGCCCCTGCCACCAGGCAGAGCCCCCGAGTCGTCCCCTGCCCAGGCATAGAGTAGCCCCACTCATCTCTCATGGCAACCCTCCCACCAGCCTCTCATGGCAACCTTCTCTCCAGCCTCTCATAGCAGGTGCCCCACCAGTCTCTCATAACAGGCGACGTCGCATTTCTTGCCGCAGAGACAGGCCTGGTAGCCCCACTGCGTGCGCGGCAACGCAGAGCCGCGTGCCTTATTGTAATGCTCCCAGCACTTCCACGTGTCAAGGCCCGTTGCAACGGCAAGACCTCCAACAGGCCCCGTTGCTGCATCGGCGCCATCGGTGCGGCCCGTCGCAGCGTCGATGCAGCCGGCGTCGCACGCCACCGCGCACGCCGCGCAGCCGGCGCAGAGGTCGTCCGCAAATGGCGGATTCGTCTCAAGGTCAGCGTCCGTGATGATGAACGCATAGCGCATGAAGGGGCCGAACTCCCGGTTGACGATCCGTCCGCTCCGCCCCGGCCAGCCAAGGCCGCAGGCGCGCGCCGCCTTTCCGAAATCCAGGATGACGTCCGGCGGCGGCTTCCCGGCCTCGACGGGCGACGCATACTTCAGCTCGTAGATTCCCACCGTCTCGGGGTTGCAGGTCTTGTCGCCCTTGACCTTGAGGTTTGGCGTCGTGCGCTGTAGGCAGGCGTCGTAGCCCGCGTCCTCGATGAGGGACGCCATCTTGAAGAGGAAGATCTCGAAATACTCCTCGTCGATGGCCTTGACGCCCAAGGTCGTGTACGTGTAGAACTGCGAGCCGTCCTTCATCGTCTTGTACAGCCCCTTTGGCACGGGGATGCCGAAGCCGATGAGGCACTTCGCCTTGGGGCAGACCATCTTCGGGTCGCGCCGAGGGTCTTCGCCCGCGAACAGGCTCAAGTCGCCGATTCCGAACTTCGCCGCGCCCAGTTCGCGCGCCGCCCGCTCGATTGTCTTACGGTCAATCATACTCTCCTTCCCAGTCTGAAAACTCAACCGCTCTCGCGAAAGGCGACCTCCCTCACCGCTCCATCTTCCAGGGCTGCGCCCGCGTGCGAAGCGGATTCTTGAAGCGCCCGTGCAGGCAGCCGCCGGGCTTCTCGAGCATGGCGACGCACGCGCGGATGCAGCCGCCGCACTTCGCCATGTTGTAGCCGACCCACGTCGGGAAGTATTTCGCGAGGGCCTTGTAGACCTTCATGATCTCCTGCTCGCTCGCGCCCGTCTTGCCCTCGAGGAGGTCCAGGTCGCCGTTCCGGTTCTCGTCCCAGACCTCCTTGGGGACAAACGGATTGTAGTAGCGTCCCGCGTGCGTGTAGAACGCATAGCACTTCCACATGTCAATGTCGCCCCACTCCATCGTGTAGTCGCCGATGGACGCCGTGCACTTCGCCCCGCCCCGGATCGGCGGGATGCAGTGGCCGGGGCACTCCCGCACGCACGCGCCGCACTTGCGGCAGAGAGGCTTGCCGGAATAGATCTCGTCGTATTCGTCGAATTCGCCGTCCGTGAAGAGGAATGCCACGCGCTGGAGCGGACCGAACTCCGGCGTCAGCAGCATCTTCGACCAGCCGATCTCGCCCAGCCCGCACGCGACGGCGCAGATGCGGAACTGGAACTGGAGATCGGGCGGCACGTTCTCGCCGGGACGCGTCGCGCGCGTGAAATCGACGGAGCGGTGGTGCGCCGTCGAGTCCTTCGCGTTCTCGCTGACCTCGATCTGCTCCTCCGGCGAGAGCTTCGCGTCCTTCGAGCCGTCCATGTCCGACACGCAGCCGCGCGCGCCCGTGTTGCGGTAGACGAACGCCTCGTAGCCGGCGTCCTCGATCGCCTTGCCGACATGGTAGAGCGTCGCGGGCGCGAGGATCTCGTTGATGCCGCCGTAGGCCATCGACGGATACTGGTAGAACTGCGTGCCCTCCTCGATGCCGCGCTGCACGCCGCGCGGAATGCGGAAGACGAAGCCGACGATCGACTTGCAGTTCGGAAAGAGGAACGTCGGATTCATCTCGTCCGGCGCGTTCTTCATGCGCGCGATTGGCGCGATGCCGCACTTGTCGGCCCCGGCCTTCTTGGCGATTTCCTTGATGAGCTTGGCGCTGAGCATATTCAGTTTCCCTTTTGCGATTCGTCGTCCGCCAGACGGAACAGGGCCGAGTGGTCGGGTTCGAGAAGCCCCCGGATGTCGCCGACGTGCGACCCCGTCACGTAGGACTCGAGGATGCGGATCGGGTGCGCGTTCATGCGCGTCGCGAGCTTCATCCCCGTGCACAGGCCCTCGTAGGACGCGACGTCCTCCGGCGCGATCCAGTTCGTCCGCGCAAGCCACTTCGCGCGGTTCTCCGGCTTCGCAAGCCACTGCCAGCACGTGCCGCGCCAGGCGTAGCCGTTCTCCTGCCGGGCGATCTCGGCCTCGTGCGCGACGAGGTTGTCGTGGAAGACATGCGCCGAGCAGAAGTTGAGGCAGCCCGAATTGGCGAGCAGGTAGAGCCCCTTGCCGTGCGCGTCGCACCACGCCTTCGCCGCGCGCACGGCGACGCGGTCGCGGTTCAGCTCGCGCTTGAGGTAGTAGCCGTCAAAGACGTCGGACAGGTAGTCCATGCCCTCGACCGTGCCGATTTCCATGTTGACCGACGCGCGCGTCGTGAGGCCGGGGAAGTTGTCCTTCACGAACTTCGCGACGAGCGGCGACGTCGTCGTCACGGACGTAAGCGCGCCGGCGGCGGCGAAGCGCTCGACCGTCTCGCCGACGTCCGCGAAGAACGCCTTCGCGAGCGCCCGCGCGCCGTAGCAGTTCGCGTTGAAGAGGAGGTTGAGCCCCAGGCCCGCGTCGGCCAGCCGGCCGAGATCCTCCAGCTGGCGGTCGACGTCCACGACGGCGGCGCGGCCGGACGGCATCGCGCCGTAGGCGAAGTAGACTTCGTCCAGGCGATCTGCGCGCGCAATGACCGCGTCGATCCACGCCGCGTCCGGCTGATATCCGACAGAGAATCTCATGACGGCGGGGATTATAGCAAAGCGCGCCCCGCCTGTCAGTGCATTTTCGCGCAATATTAATTGCACGAATGCGCAAAGGGCGCAAAACCGAACGGTTTTGCGCCCTTTGCCGGCCCGTCTGCGGTGCGTCGGCTACCGGACGATGGCCGCGCGCGCGGCGGCGAGGTCGGCGAACTCCCCGCCGACGATCATTTGCACGATGAGGTTGCCGATCGCCGTGCCCTCCGTCGGGCCCGCGAAGACCTCCAGCCCCGTCGCCTCGGCCGTGAGCGCATTGAGGTAGAGGTCCTTCGAGCCGCCGCCGACGATGTTGACGGACGTATACGTCTTGCCCGTGATCTCCGAGAGGCTGCGGATCGCGTCCGCATAGCACTCGGCGAGCGACCGGTAGACGCACTGCATGAGCGCGCCCACGGTCGTCGGGGCCGCGCCCTCCTGCGCCGCCGCCGCCAGCACCTCGCCGATCATCGACTTCGGATTGAGGAAGCGCGCGTCGTTGACGTCGATCGTCACGCGGTAGTCGCTCGCGTCGCGCGCGCGCATCTCAAGATCGGCGAACGAGTACGAACGCCCCTTCTCGTAGTCCGCGAGCGCCTTCAGCGCCTCGATCGTCTCGTCGCGCTCGCGCCCCTCGACGTAGCTCACGCCGTTGAGCTCGCGCCGGATCGACTGGATCATCCAGAGGCCCATGATGTTCTTGAGGAAGCGGTAGCGTCCCCACGCGCCGCCCTCGTTCGTGAAGTTCGCCGCGAGCGCCGCCTTCGTCGTGATCGGCTCCTGGTTCTCGACGCCGAGGAGCGACCACGTGCCGCTCGACAGGTAGACCGCCTTGTCGTCGCGCGCCGGGACGGCGAGGTAGGCCGAGCCCGTGTCATGGAGGGCCGGCAGGACGACCTTCACGCCCTTGTAGTCGCCGACCGTCGCGCCCGGCATCTCCAGCTTCCCGAAGATCCGCGTCGGCAGGCCGAGCTTCTCGATGAGGTCGAAGTCCCAGTCCTTCTTCGCCGCGTCGAGGAGCGCCGTCGTCGAGGAGTCGGTGTACTCGTGGACGATCTTCCCCGTGAGCGCGTAGTTGAGGTATTCGGGCACCGTCAGGAAATGCGCGGCGGCCGCCAGCTGCTCGGGATGCTCCTTCTTGAGCGCCCAGAGCTGGTAGATCGTGTTGTAGGGGGCCTTCTGGAGGCCGACGCGCCGGTAGAGGTCGGCGAAGGAGAGGACGGTCGCCTCGATCTCCTTGTCCGCGCCCTGCGTCCGCGCGTCGCGATAGGCGACGGCGTCGCCCACAAGACGCTCCTGCGCGTCCAGCAGGACGAAATCGACGCCCCACGTGTCGATGCCGATCGATTCGACGGGCCCCTTCGCGAGCGCCGCGTCGATGCCGGCCTTGACGGACGCGACGAGCTTTTCGATGTCCCAGCAATCGTGGCCGTTCCGGACGACCTGCGAGTTGTCGAAGCGGTAGACTTCCACCAGGACGATCTTCCCGTCCTCGACCCGTCCAAGGATGTGCCGCCCCGAAGAGGCGCCGATGTCAATCGCAAGATAGTTCTTCATGGGTTCGTATTATACCACAAACGCCCGCGTCGTCCGGGCGCGCGTCCGAGCGGAGATTGCCGGACTCGGATGGTTCAGGGGCCTGCGCGAACGCGCGTCAGAACGCGAGCGCCGCCGTCGCCAGCAGCGCGCCGTCCGATGGGCGCACAATCGCGCAACGGCAATGGTCGGAATCAACGACCTCCAGCCGCGACTCCAGCTCGTCGCCGACATGCGCCGCCTGCCGGAAGACGATGTCCAGCTCGCGCACGGACCGCGCACGAAACACGGCCGGCAAGGCCTCCAACGCCCATTCGACGTAGTGGACGTTGTTGACGTGGTCGTTGAAGTCGTGGTCGGCGCGGCGCACGAGGATGCGCGCCGTCGCATCAACCTTCGCCAGCGCCGCGAACTTGCCGCCCCCGTCCGACGCCGCGAGCGGCGCGCGCGCGACGTTCGGCGGCACGACAGCCTGAAACGCCTCCGCCGGACGCACGATCCGCTGCGCGGCGAGATCGACCGTCAGCCATTCGCTCACCGCCTCCCCGACCTCCACGCCTTGCGCATCCAGAAGCCGGAAGTCCCGCAAGGCAACGAGACGCCCCCTGAGTCCGCTCGGCCAGGTCACAAGCCGCACGTCGCCGCCCCACGGCACGTCCCGCGCCAGCTTGAGGTGGAGTCGCGCGATCATCCAGGAAAGGCCCCGCGCCTGGAGTTCCAGGATGCCGAACCCCAGCTCGATGGCGTGGTCGCCCGCCGCCTCCTGCAGGTAATTGCAGAGCGTCGGCAGGGTCACGCGGTTTGCGACGCCCGTCTCGTAGCTGCGGACACGATACGTGATTTCATACGGCTTCATTGTCAACGGCACTCCTCTTGATGCCAAGAGTATAGCATAATCCGCCTCTGTCCGAGATGCGGCGCGGGGAGGAGTCGCGCGCGACCGCTTCCCCTCGCGAAGCCGGCGCAGAAGCGAAAGCCCGACGCGTCCCCCTTGACAGAGGCAAGTTAGATTTGGTAAACTCCGCGCCTGTTGTGAGTTAGTGCCGTCTAACAGAGGGCGGCGCACGAAGAAAGGAAAGATCGGAACATGCCATTGTCGTTCTTCAAGGCCGGCGAGTCGGCGCGCGTCATGCGCGTCGGCGGGGCGGACGCCACGCGCAAGCATCTCGGAAGCCTCGGCTTCTCGGCGGGGACGGTCGTCCGCGTCATCGAGGACACGGACGGCGGAAAGATCGTCGGCATCCACGACAGCCGCCTCGCCCTCAACGACGACCTCGCCCGCCGCATCGAGTGCGCAGCGGTATGATTCCCCTTTTAACCCCTCAACCTTCTAGGAAAAACGAAATGAAGACATTGAACGACATTCCCGTCGGCGCGGCGACGCGCGTCGTCCGCCTCCACGGAGAGGGCGCCGTCAAGCGGCGCATCATGGACATGGGCCTCACCAAGGGCGCCGAGGTCGCCGTGCGCAAGGTGGCGCCGCTTGGCGACCCCCTGGAGCTGACCGTGCGCGGCTACGAGCTCTCGATCCGCAAGGGCGAGGCGGCGCTGATCGAGGTCGCGTGAGACCTCGGCCCCGTTTTTTTTTAAGGAGACAATTAGTTATGTCTAACAAGATTACCCAAGGAAAAGACGCGCGTCCGGGCGCGGTCAAGATCGCGCTCGCGGGAAACCCGAACTGCGGCAAGACGACGCTCTTCAACGCGCTGACGGGATCGAACCAGTACGTCGGCAACTGGCCGGGCGTGACGGTCGAGGAGAAGGACGGCCTTCTCAAGGGCGACAAGTCGGTCGTCATCCAGGACTTGCCCGGCATCTACTCGCTCTCGCCGTATTCGCTGGAGGAGAAGGTTTCGCGGCGGTTCCTCGTCGAGGGCTCGCCGTCGGCGATCCTGAACATCGTGGACGGCACGAACATCGAGCGCAACCTCTACCTGACGACGCAGCTCGCCGAGCTGGGCCTGCCGATGGTGGTCGCGGTCAACATGATGGACCTCGTGCGCAAGAACGGCGACAAGATCGACATGGGCCGCATCGCGGACGCGCTCGGCTGCGAAGTCGTCGGCATCAGCGCCCAGCACAACGAAGGCGGCGTCGAGGCGGCCGAACGGGCCGTGGCGCTCGCGCGGGCGGGGAAGAAGACGGACGTCCCCCACGTCTTCACCGGTCCGGTCGAGCACGCGATCGCCCACATCGAGGAGACGATCGAGGGCAAGGTCGATGCGCGCGCGCTCCGCTGGTTCGCCGTCAAGGTCTTCGAGCGCGACGCCGAGATCATCGACCTCCTGGGGCTGGACGCCGAGACGCGGGAGCATCTTGACGCGCACGTCCGTGACTGCGAGAAGGAATTGGACGACGACGCCGAGTCGATCATCACGAACCAGCGCTACGACTTCATCAAGACGCTCGTCGGCAAGGCCGTCGCGAAGAAGCGCCACGCGAAGACGCTGACCCTTTCGGACAAGATCGACAAGGTCGTCACGCACAAGATCCTCGCGCTGCCGATCTTCATCGTCTCGCTCTGCGTGATGTGGTTCCTCGCCGTCTCGGACTGCGGGCCGGGGACGAAGCTCACCGACTGGGCGAACGACGGCTTCCTCGGCGACGGCTGGCACCTGCCGTTCACGACACACGAGGTCGACGGCAAGGACTACGACACGGCGTGCGAGGACTTCGCGAAGGCGGAGGCCACCGTCGCGGCGTGGGAGGCCGGCGAGAAGAAGGCGTCCGTCGAGGACGAGGAAACCGGCGAGACGGCCGAGGAATGGGACATCGACGAGGCGGCCTACAACGCCGCGAAGAAGGTCGAGGAACCGAATCCGTCCGACTACGGCGTCTGGATTCCCGGCATCGGCGCGCTCATCGCCGAGGGACTGGAGAAGGCCGGTGCCTCCGACATGGTCGCCTCGCTCGTCAATGACGGCGCCTGGGGCGGCGTCGCGACGGTGCTCGGGTTCGTGCCCGTGATCACGATCGTGTTCCTCTTCCTCGCGTTCCTCGAGGACTGCGGGTACATGGCGCGCGTCGCGTTCATCATGGACCGGCTCTTCCGCAAGTTCGGGCTCTCCGGCAAGAGCTTCATCCCGATGATCGTCGGCAAGGGCTGCGGCGTGCCGGCCGTCATGGCGGCGCGGACGATCGAGAACGAGCGTGACCGCCGCATGACAATCATCCTCGCGACGTTCATCCCCTGCGGCGCGAAGACGGTGATCATCGCGATGTTCATGGCGATCTTCTTCCGCGAGATGTGGTACGTCGCGCCGCTCATGGACGTGATCGGCATCGCGATCATCGTCCTCGGCGGCATCGCGCTCAAGAAGTCGCGGGCGTTCGCGGGCGAGGCGGCCCCGTTCGTGATGGAGCTGCCGACCTACCACCTGCCGACCGTGCGCGGCATCGTCATCCACACGTGGCAGCGCGTGAAGGGCTATATGCTCAAGGCGGGCGTCATCATCTTCCCGGCCTGCGTCTTCCTCTGGTTCATCATGCACTTCGACTGGTCGCTGAACCTCCTGGCGGACGAGGAGATCGAGCGTTCGATCCTCCATGACCTCGGCAGCTGCATCGCGTGGATCTTCGCGCCGCTCGGCTTCGGCACGTGGCAGGGCGCGGCGGCGACGGTCTCGGCCGAAATCGCCAAGGAGCAGGCGACGGCGACGCTCGGACTCGTCTCGGCGAACCTCGGCGGCGCGACGACGGCCTCGAACATCTCGGCCCTCTTCGGCGGCATGAGCGCCTTCCCGAAGCTCGCGGCATTCTCGTTCCTCGTCTTCAACCTGTTCGTGCCGCCGTGCATGGTCGCGATCGCGACGACCTTCCGCGAGATGGGCTCGCAGAAGTGGGGCTGGTTCGCGATGGGCTTCCAGCTCGCGGTCGGCTACATGATCGCGCTCTCGTCCTACCAGATCGGTCTGCTCGTCTGCGGCGGCGGATTCGGGTTCTGGACGGCCGTCACGCTCGTCGTCGATGCCTTCGCGCTCTGGGCGATCTTCCGTCCGGCGCCCAAGGAGGTCGCATGAACGCGGGTTCGGCCGTGATCCTCGGCCTCGTCCTTGCGCTGGCCGCGCTCGCCATCTGGCGGGCGTGGCGCAAGGGGGCGCCCTGCGAATGCGGCGGCAACCAGAAGGTCTGCGGCGGGAAATGCTGCTGCGGAGGGAAAAGGAGTAAGTAGCAAGGAGTAAGGAGCAAGCATGGAATTTCAACGTCTTTGTCTGTCGTCTCGTGTCCTCTCCCGTCTCATGTCTCCCGTCTCTCGCCCTCCCTCTCGCCCCGCTCGTCTCTCCCGTCAGAGGACAACCGACAGAAGACAGCCGACAAACGGCGGCTAAAGCCTATTTTTTAGCAACAAAGTAAGCCATATCTAATAAAATAAGATAACTCTAATGAAATAAGCCGAGGCTCAAACGGCCGAGGCCAACCACCAGGAAAACACACCTCAACAAACGGCCCAACCACCGGCCAGACACAACAACAAGAACAAGGAAACACAAGAAACAATGAACTCAAAGCACATCATGACAGCATTCGCCTGTGCAGCCGCGCTCTGCGGCAGCGTTCGGGCGGCAGAAGCAAACAAGGACGCCGAATCGTCGGGCCTCAACTGGGCCATGGGCGAAGGCGTGACGTTCAACGAGACGCCGATCGTCGCGGCGGAAGTTGGCCTCGCGTTCGACTCCAAGTTCATGAGCTACGGTCTCGTGGACAACAACGACCCCATCCTCACACCGTCGGCGGCGCTCACGTTCTTCGACTGGGTAACGTTCAGCGTCGAGTCGATCTTCGACACGTCGCGCTACGGCGAGAAGGCGGGCTACGGCAACCGGGCGTTCAAGTACCAGGAGCTCGACCCCGGCGTGGCGATCGGCCATGCCTTCGGACCGGATGACGTAGCGTGGCTGCCGACGACGGTCGAATTCGAGCTCGGCTACATGTACGAGGCGCATCCGGAGGTCGTGGACGACGACACGCAGTTCGTCACCTTCTCGATCGGGCTGCCCGACCTCTGGTTCGAGCCGACGTTCGCCTACGAGCGTGACATCGACCGCGATGACGGCACCTACCTGAACCTCGAGATCGGCCATACGTTCTCGCTCATCGAGGGCAAGGAAGAGGGCGACGACGACATCCTCGCCTTCCGCGTCTCGCTCGCGCAGGGCTGGGGCGACCAGCGTCGCGTCACGGCCTACCTTGAGGACGCCAACGGCCTCAACCGCCAGAGCATGATGGACACCTGCCTCAAGGGCGAGTTCACGTGGAACATCACGGACGGCGTCTCGCTCGGCGCGTACATCGCCTACTACGACTACCTCTTCGACTCGACGGCGCGCGAAGGCGCGAAGGCCTACGAGGGGACGGGCGCCTATTCGGACAGCTACAATTTCGTGACGGGCCTCGCGCTCGCCGTTGCGTTCTGATTTCCGGGCCACACGCACACATGGCCTGAGAAAAAAATCCTGTTGGTGGTTACAGCGGGTCCCCGGCTTCGGACGTTCCGAGCCGGGGCTTTTTTTGCCACGGCACAGGAACTCCGATCCGGACGCGCGCGCGGAACGCGCACCGTCTAGCGCACGGCGCGACGAAACGAAAAGAGAATCGCGTTCAGCGCGTCGACCGACTCGGAGATCTCGGCCTGGCCCGAAACGGCGATGCGCAGAATGGTCGCCTCGAACTGGGAGTAGAGAAGCGCCGTCGCGCGGTTCGCGTTCACGGACGCGTCGTACTCGCCCTTGTGGATCGCCTCGACGATGAACGAGTGGAGGATGCGTCGCATCCCCATCGTGTGCCGCAGGATGTTGTCCACGGGGATCTTCCCGCCCCGCCGCACGGCGCACAGGAAATCGACGATGACGCAGAGGAAGTCGCGGTTGTCGAAGAGGAGCGCGAAGACGGCGATGCAGATCTGGCGGAGCTTCGCGTCCGCCGAAAGGCGCGACCGCGCAATCTCACGATAGCGCACGCCGACGGCATCCGTCGCCCCATCGATTGCCTCATTGAAGATCTGGCGCTTGTCCTTGAAATACGTGTAGAGGAGCGTCCGCGAAATGCCGCAGGCCTCGGCAATCATCCCAAAGTTGACGTCATCAAAACCGTGCCGCGCGAACAGCCTGAGGCTGATCGCGCGTATCTCGCGTTTGCGCTCCTTGTGGTTGACCGTCCTGTTCGCCATCAGGAGCGCATTATACCAAAACTTCCGTCAGAAGGCATACGAAAGCGAGGCCGCCAGCATGTGCGAACAGGCATTGCTCGTCCCGAAGAAATGGGATCGCTCGTCGGCGGAGCCCTTGTTCACCGTGATCCAGCGGTCGCCGTCATCCATCATGACCAGGTTGTAGCCGATGTCGAGGCGCAGCGAGCGCCAGATGTAGTAGCCCGCGCCCAGGCCGAGGATGTTGCGGTGTCCGCCCGGCAGCATCGTCGTGCCGCGCTCCTCGGACGAGGGGTCCATGTCGTAGACGTAGCCGCAGCGGAGCGAGAGGTCTTCCGTGACGTCATATTCAAGGCCGACCGAGAAGCGCCAGACGTCATCCCATTCGAGCGGCAGGTCGAAGGAACTCGGCTCCAGCCGACCCGTCGTCGCATTGAGACTGCGCGCCGGAATCTTGAAGGAGATCGTATCCACGCTCGACCATTGCGTCCAGGTCGTCGCAAAGCCCGCGTGCCACTTCTCGTTCGGCGAATCCCAGTTGAGGCCTGCCGTGAGGGACTGCGGCAGCGTCAGGCGCGCGCTCGCGTCGCTGTGCAGGTCGCCGCCCGTCGCCGCATAGGGAATCCGGCCGAGAAGCGGATGCGGAACCGAGCCGTTGATGTCGAAGTCGCCCTTGATGTTGTGCTTGATCTGCGAGCGGTAGACGACGCCGAGGCTGAGGCGGCCGAAGTCCTGGCTCTCGAAGAGCCTGAACGTCGTGCCGAAGTTGTAGCCCATCGAGATGTCGTCGCCGTCCAGCTCGCTCATCAGGTCGTAGCCCGGCGTGCCGTGATGCGGACGCTTCTTGTTGTTGAAGGTGATGTAGCTCATCTTGAGGCCCGCCGCGACCGACCACCAGTCCGTGAGCCGGTACGCGAGGTTCGGGTTGAGCGTGAACTGCATCAGCGTCGTCTCGACCGTGTCTCCCGCCAGCGTCCAGTCCGTCCCGTATTTCGTGCCGAGGCCGTTTTCGCAGTAGGCGCCAAGCCCGAAGAAGAGGTCGTCCCCCCACACGGGCGTCGTGACGAAGAAGTGCGGAATGCAGAACAGGCCGGGATTCATGTTCCGCTCGCTGCGCCCGTCCACGGAAATGTCCGAATAAAGCCAGACAAGCGTCGAGCCGACCATGACCGACACATTCGTCGTTTCTGTCATGTTTGCCGGGTTGTAGTAGACGGCCGACGCATCCTTCGTCGAGCCGACGAGCGCACCACCGAGCGCATTTCCGCGTGCAGATGCCTCATAAAGGCCAAAACCTGCCGAATAGGCCGCTCCCAGCGGCAACAGCGCACTCAACCCAAGAACCAGTTTTTTCATAGTTGACACTTTCTCTATTTTTGTCAGATGCGCGTAGTATATCATAACGGGGCCGTTGTCTGCAACCACCCGCCCTGCACACCCTTCTCCCAGATTTTTCCGCCATTTTCTGACAGGGCAATGGCAGACGGACCTGTTGTCCGCCGCTGCGGCGCGGCGGAGGCGCGGCGGAAGGAAGCGACGCGGGGGTTGCACAAGAGGCAACCCGCAACCGGGCGAACGGTTTGGGCGACACCCGTGGCGCTTCCGGCACGTCCCCGAATAATCACTTGCGCTTCCGACAACGTCCGAGAATTCGAAAAAAAAAAGAAACGCCCGGATAGTCAAATCCGGGCGTACCAATACTGACCTTGAAAAGGACTTAGGCTTCAGGCTTCGTCTTCTTCAGGCCAAGGCCACGGCAGCCTTCCTTCCACTCCCCGCGCTTCTGGAGGAGATCAACGCGCTCAAAGCGCTTCAGGACATTGCGCTTCGAGGTAATCTTGCCGGAACCCTTAAGAGATGCATGCTGGCTCATTTTTTTCTTCCTTTCAATCGATGAGGGAGTAGTATATCATTTCTCGGTCGGCTTTTCAACCGCCGCCGGGAGGAAGTGCTTGTATTCCTCCGCCGCCTCGATCTTCGCCGCGCGAATCTGATCCATCACGAACTTCTGCGCAAACGCGCGCTCGCCCTGCTTCTCCAGCATCTTCACGAGGTCTTCCTTCTTGGGAAGCGGCTGGACGCCCGCCGCCTTGACGAGGATGTGGCTCGCCTGGACCTTCTCGGGGGTCGCGGGCGTCTCGCCCTTCGCCGCGACAGCCGGCGTCTTCTTCGTCACGAGGATGAGATGGTGGCCGAACTGCGTCTTCACCGGGTCGGAGACCTTCCCGACGGGCAGCTTGAACGCGACTTCGTCGAACTCCTTCACCATCTGGCCGTGCGTGAACTCGCCGAGGTCGCCGCCCTTCGCGGACGACGGGCAGGCGGAATTCGCCTTCGCCAGCTCGGCGAACTTCGCCGCGACGTCCTTCGCGGGCGTCTTGTCGAGCTCGGCCTTGAAGCCGCTGATCTTCGCCAGCGCGTCCTTCTCGGCCGTCTCCGCCTTCTTGTTCTGCGCGACGATCTCGTCGATCTTCTTCTGCGCCTCGGCCGCGTAGTCCGTCTTCGGCTCCTTGGCCTGGTAGGCCTTCAGCATCTTGTCGATGAGGATGCCGTTCTCGAACTCCGACCGCGCCCGCGCCTCGCCAAGCGGGAACTTCTTGAAATAGTCCTCGACCGACTTCGGCGCGTCCGGCATGTTCGCCGCCGCCTTGAGGAACTCGTCCTCGCGCGCCTTGCGGTCGGCCTCCGTCACGGCAAAGCCCTCGGCCTTCGCCTTCGCGACAAGGACGTTCTCGACGAGGAAGCTCTGCGCGAGCTGGTTGCCGAACATCTGCCGCGCGTAGGCAATCTGGTTCGTGGGGATCTTGCCGCCCTGCGCCGCAAGAATCTTCTCGACGTCGGACGCGATCTGCGCCTTCGTGAGCGTCTGGCCGTTCACCGTCAGGGCCGCCTCGTTGGACACGGCCTTCTCCGTGGTGTTCTCCTGCGAGCAGCCGACCGCCATCGCACCGGCCAGGAGCGCGGCGCCCATCATCTTCATGTTCATCATTTTATCGTGTGCTTTCCTTGGTTTTCGAAATCAGCGCAAGAACCGTCCGCCGCACGTCGGGGGCACAGTCCAAGTGGAAGTGATAGAATACACCAATTACCCGTGCCGCGTCAAGGGGGATTTGCGGATCGCACGAATTTTGTCCGGGATTCCGCAAGTAGGCGGCAACGGCCCGCGAGACGGGAATCGTCCGCTCGCCGCGCAGCTGGAAGACCCCGGACGCGGCCTCGATCTCGGGCGCGAGCCCGAGGAGATGCAGCGCGTCCAGCTCGAAGCGCAGGAGACGCCCGACGTCCGGCGCGCCCCCGCCCGCCAGCGCATCCAGCGCGTCCGACAGAAGGCCGTACCACGCGCCGCAATCCGGGCCCGTCGGCGCGTAGTCGGCGACCAGCCGACGAAAGTAGCCCGCCAGGACAAGCGCGCGATAGTCCGTCCGCAGATCGTCCCGCCGGGACAGCGGCACGCAGTCGCGCAGCGCGTGCAAGTCGCCGCGCGCGCGGCCGTAGTAGAGGATCTCGCACGTGTAGTTGAGGTCGTACTGGCCGAGGAAGAAGCTCTTCGGACGCACCGCGCCCTTCACGACCGTCCCGACCTTGCCGCGCGGCGTCAGCCACGCGACGACATGGCTTGTCTGCGACCACGGGCGGACCGACAGGCAGATCGCCTCCGACTTGACCGTCTCGCCGGCCACGCCCGCGCCCCCAAGCCTCAGCCCAGGTTGCCGATGACCGCCTTGATGCGGCGCACCCCGGCGGACGAGCTCTGCTCCTTGACGATCTTGAAGCTGCCGAGCTCCTTCGTGTTCGCCACGTGCGGCCCGCAGCAGATCTCCTTCGAGACGTCGCCGATCGTGTAGAGCGAGACCTGGTCGCCGTACTTCGCGCCGAAGAGCGCCATCGCGCCCTCCTTCTTCGCCTCCTCGACGGTCGTCATCTTCTTCGTGACGTCGAGGCCCTGCGCGATCCAGCCGTTGACGAGCGCCTCGACCTTCGCCTTCTCCTCCGCCGTCATCGGCTGCGGCCACGTGAAGTCGAAGCGCAGGCGCTCGGCCGTGATGTTCGAGCCCTTCTGCAGCGCCGTCGGCCCCAGCACCTGGTGGAGCGCCGCGTGCAGGAGATGCGTCGCCGTGTGCATGCGCGTGACGACCTCTGAGTTGTCCTGAAGGCCCGCCTTGAACGCGCCCGCGCTCGTCGTGCGGCTGAGCTCCTGGTGCTTGCGGTTCGCCTCCTCGAAGCCCTCCTTGTCCACCGTGAGACCGTCCTTCGCCGCCATCTCGCACGTCATCTCGAACGGGAAGCCGAACGTGTCGTAGAGCTTGAACGCCGTCTTGCCGCTGATCTGCGACTGGCCGTGCGCCTTGAGTTGCTCGGCGACCTTCTTGTACATCGCCTCGCCCTTGTCGAGGGTCGCGTTGAAGCGCTTCTCCTCCGCCTCAAGGTCGAGCCGGCACTGCTCGAGGTTCGCCTTGAGCTCGGGGTAGACGTGGCTGTACTTCTCGCAGATGACCTCGGCGAGCGTCACGGTGAAGCCCTCGGCGATGCCGAGCTGGCGCGCGTAGCGCACCGCGCGGCGGATAAGGCGCCGCAGGACGTAGTTCGCGCCGACGTTGCCCGGCTTCACGCCGCCCTTCGGGTCGCAGAGGATGAACGTCGCCGTGCGCATGTGGTCGGCGACGATGCGCCGCGCCTTGAGGACCTCGTCCGCGTCCAGGGACGAGCCACCGCCCGCGCCGCGCAGCTCGTCGATCTTCGCCATGATCGGCTGGAAGATCTCGGTGTCGTAGACGGTCGGCGCGCCCGTCATCATGCAGACCGTGCGCTCGACGCCCATGCCCGTGTCGACGTTGTGGCGGCCGAGCGGGACGAACTTGCCCTCCTCGTTCTTGAGGTACTGCATGAAGACGTCGTTCCAGATCTCGATGTACTTGCCGCAGGAACAGCCGGGACGGCAGTCGGGCCCGCATTTCGGCTTGCCCGTGTCGATGAACATCTCGGTATCGGGCCCGCACGGGCCGGTCGTGCCGGCCGGGCCCCACCAGTTGTCCTCGCGCGGCAGGCGGAAGATCCGCTCGTCGGGCAGCCCCAGCGACTTCCAGATCGCGACGGCCTCCTCGTCGGCCGGGATGTAGCCGTCCTCGCCCGGCTTCCCCTCGCCCCGGAAGACCGTGACGTTGAGCTGCTCGGGACTGAAGCCGAGCTTCGTCGTCAGGAACTCGAACGACCAGCTGATCGCCTCCTTCTTGAAGTAGTCGTTCAGCGACCAGTTGCCGAGCATCTCGAAGAACGTGAGGTGCGCCGCGTCGCCGACCGCGTCGATGTCGCCCGTGCGCACGCACTTCTGCACGTCCGTCAGGCGCGTCCCGGCCGGATGCTCCATCGCGCCCATCAGGTACGGCACGAGCGGATGCATGCCCGCCGTCGTGAAGAGGACGGTCGGATCGTTTTCGGGAATCACCGAGGCGCCGGGGATGATCTTGTGCCCCTTCGACTCGAAGAACTTGAGATAGAGGTCGCGGAGCTCGTCCGCCGTGATGTCAGTCTTGGCCATTGCTTAAGCCCTCAATATTTCCTTTTCTGCCTGTTCCGAAGAATTGGGCGAAGATTCTATCAGATTCCGAACCACCCTGTCAAGCGTCGCACGGGGATTTCACCAGCGGTACGTGACGGCCAGATAGCCGGTGAAGCCGCGCGCGCGCTGGCCAGGATAGACCTCGAACGCCTGGTCGAAGAGATCGGAGAGCCCCAGCGAAACCTCAAGTCCCGCGCAGCGCGGCACCGCGAGCGTCGTCTCGACGCGCGAGACGTTGCGAACGCGCGACCCGCGCCGGACGGGGTTCGACTTCCAGACCTCGACGCCCTGCCGATACGCGACGCGCCAGCCTTCGAGAATGCGGTACGACGCCTCCAGCGAGAACGCCGCGAGCGGAAAGTCCATCGCATAGCGCGACGCCCAGTAGTCCGTGGAGGTCTCCTTGAGCGTGACGGCGCCGCGCGGAATGAACGCGAGCGCCTTCGTCGCCTGCCACTCGGCGTCGCCCGAAAGGCCGAACGACGTCACGGGGTCGAGGGCCGTCGCCTTCCAGCCCGCCGACGGGCTCGTCTTCAGCCAATCGACGAGCCGCTCGCTCTGCATCGCGAACGCGCCGAACCGCGCCGACCGCAGGGCCGCGCCGTCCGCGAGGGCGTTCCACGTCCAGTCCAGGCTCGCCGACCGCGTCCGCTGGAGCGGCAGGTCGATCGTGCCCTTGCTGTCGGGGCTGTCATAGGTGAGTTCCGTGTAGCTCGGCATCCGGCAGCCTTCGCGGTAGCTGAGCTCCACCTTCGACGCCTCGCTCCAGACGTAGGTGAGGCCGCCCGCCGGCGCACACGTCGCATCGTAGTCGCTGTAGAACTCGCCCGCCGCGCCCAGCGCCAGCTCCCAGTTGCCGAACCGTACGCCGGGGAGCGCGGCGACCGACCCGTGGAAGCGGCGGAAGCTCTCCGACTTCGTCTTCGGATTCCGTCCCGAATAGTTGTTGTGGTGCGTCGTCGAATAGATTTCCGCGTCCGCGTCGCCGCGCAGGTCGAGGAACGCCCAGTCCGCAAAATGCCGCCGCGTCGTGCCGTGCAACGTGACGGAGTCGGCGAGATGCGTGTTCTCGTAGAAGTCGGGGTTGTCGCGGTAGAGCCAGTAGGCGTCGCGCCCGCGCGTCCAGAGGACGGAGATCTCGCTCGCCTGGTCGTCGCCCGCGTCGTAGCGCCAGTCGGCGGAGACGAGCCCCGTCTGGTCCTCTTCCCATGCGGGATACTTCTCGTTCGCGCCATAGGCGCCCGTGCAGCCGAAGTCGCGCCACGTCCACGAGACGAGCGCATCGAACGTCCAGTCGTCCGTGCCGAAGCCGAAGCGCCCGCCCGCCGACGCACGCGACATCGGATTCGACTCGTAGCCATCGACCCGGTCGGCCCGCGCGGCCTCGCCGAAGGCGCCGACCCACCCGCGCCCCGCGTCGCCGAGGCCGAACGTCTCCAGCTCGTGGATCCGGCCGAAGACAAGCCCGTCCAGCCCAACGCCAAGCGTCGCCGCGCCGCCGCGCACGGGGCGGTCGTCGAGGCGGACGGCGAGCGAGCCCGCCGGATGCCCCGCGCCCGCGCGGAAGAGGCCAAGGCCCGTCAGCACCTGCGGACGCCCCAGCCAGGCGGCCGGCGCCGGCAAGTCGGCGTTGAAGTGCTCCGTCTGCGCGTTGCGCACCGTCGCCCCGTTGAAGAGGAGACCCGCCTCGGAAAACGCCGAGCCATTGACGCTCAAGTCCGTCAGCGTCCCCGCCTCGCCCTGCGCGCGCACGGACAGCGCGGGCGGCGTAGCCGCCCACGGCGCGTCCTGGACGGACGCGGCGAGGGCGCGTTCGCGCGCGCCCCAGACGACGACCGGCGCAAGCGTCGAGACGGCGTTCGTCGCCTCGGCCCGCACGGAAAACGCGACGAGGCCGCCCACGAGGAACGCCCGCGCCGCCGACCGAGAACCCAGCCCCAAAGACGTGCGCATCGTCAGAAGAGGTCGCGCACGGCCTGGTCGATTTCGCCGACGTCACAGACTTCCGTCTGGGCGATCGGCAGTTGTTCGAGGTCGCGGAACGACGGCGGCGGGTCGACGAGGACATCCGCGCCGAACGCGCGGCGGCACGTCTCCGGGAACTTGTACGGCGTCGCCGTCGCGGCGACGACGCACGGCACGCCGCCCTTCGGATAGCCCAGCTTCTTCGCGACGAACGTCGCGACGGCCGTGTGCGGATCAAGAAGGTAGTCCGCGCACGCGCGCATCCGGCGCATTTCGCCCTCCGTCTCCTCCGGCGTCGCGACGCCGCCCTCGAAGTCGGCGAAGAGCCGCGCCTTCGCCGCGTCGTTGAGCTCGTAGCGGCCCTTCTCCTCCAGGTCGCGCATGAGCCGTGCGACCTCCGCGCAGTCACCCGCGTTGAGCATCCAGAGCAGCCGCTCGACGTTCGAGCTCTTGCGGATGTCCATCGACGGCGAGTTCGTGACCGTGAACGTGGGGCCGGGGTCGTAGACGCCCGTCTTCACGAAGCGCGCCAGCACGTCGTTCACGTTCGAGGCGACGACGAGCTTCCGGATCGGCGCGCCCAGCTGCTTCGCGTAGTAGGCCGCGAGGATGTTGCCGAAGTTGCCCGACGGGACGACGACGTCAAAGGGAGTTTGGAGGTTTGGGAGTTTGGAGGTTTGGAATCTTGGGCGAGTTTTGCGGCGGCGAGGACGTAGTAGGCGACCTGCGGCACGAGCCGCCCCGTGTTGATCGAGTTCGCGGACGAAAGCGTGATGCCGTGCGCGGCGGCCTCGGCGTTGATCTTCGGATCGGCGAAGATGCGCTTGACGGCCGCCTGCGCGTCGTCGAAGTTGCCGCGAATGCCGACGGCGTGCACGTTCGCGTCGGCGGGCGTCGTCATCTGGAGGC
>OIYX01000188.1_pt1 | contig 22274 bp, 14 predicted proteins | sample 1588431 | NCBI WGS metagenome assembly OIYX01 (sample SAMN03283241) | human gut metagenome | biome: human-associated habitat; material: feces | host: Homo sapiens | place: Peru | collected 2012
GCCCGCCGTCTCCCACGCCTTGTTGCGGATGCCGTAGCGCAGGACGCTCTGGCCGAGGAGGCAGACCTCCTTCACGCCGCGCGCGGCGAGGCAGCGCACCTCCTCGATCACCTCCTTCGCGGGACGCGAATACTCGTGGCCGCGCACGTCCGGGACGATGCAGTAGCTGCAGCGGTTGTCGCAGCCGAGGAGGACGGTGACGTAGCTCTGGACCTGCGCGAACGTGCCGGCGCGCCGCGTGTCCGGATGCGCGTCCAGTCCCTCCGGCACCTCGTCGTCGCCCAGCTCCAGCGTCGGATACCGCGCGTCCGCGACGATCTTCGGGATGAGCCCGAACCGGCGCGGGCCGACGGCGAAGTGGAGCTTCGGCAGCCGCGTGAAGACGTCCGCACCCAGCCGCTTCACCGCGCACCCCATGAGGCCGACGACCTTGCCGGCCGCCAGGAGGTTGCCCGCCTTGCCGATCGCCTTCTCCTCGGCCTTCTGGCGCACGGTGCAGCTGTTGATGAGGACGAGGTCGGCCGCGTCCTCCGACGCGACCTCCTCGTGGCCGGCCGCGACGAGAAGCGCCGCGACCGCCTCGGAGTCGCGCACGTTCATCTGGCAGCCGTAGGTGTGGACGAGGAACCGCATGCTCAGCGGCCGACGGCCTTGCGGTAGCGCGCGATGAGCTGGTTCGTCGAGGCGTCGTGCTTGCCGGACGCCTCCTTCGCCGTCAGGTCGGAGAGGACGCCCTTCGCGAGCACCTTGCCGAGTTGCACGCCCCACTGGTCGAACGAGTAGACGTTGAGGATCACGCCCTGCGTGAAGACCTTGTGCTCGTAGAGCGCGATGAGCGCGCCGAGCGTCTCGGGGGTCAGCTCGTCGCAGAGGAGCGTGTTCGTCGGCCGGTTGCCCTCGAACGTCTTGAACGGCACGAGGCTCTCCGGCACGCCCTCGGCGCGGCACTGCTCGGCCGTCTTGCCGAACGCGAGCGCCTCGGTCTGGGCGAAGAGGTTCGCCATCAGCTTGTCGTGGTGGTCGCCCATCGGGTTGTGCGTCTTGCAGAAGCCGATGAAGTCGCACGGGATGAGGTGCGTGCCCTGGTGGATGAGCTGGTAGAACGAGTGCTGGCCGTTCGTGCCCGGCTCGCCCCACTCGATCGGGCCAGTCTCGCGGTCCACGACGCGGCCGTCCTTGTCGACGCCCTTGCCGTTCGACTCCATGTCCATCTGCTGGAGGTAGGCCGGGAAGCGCGCGAGGTACTGGTCGTACGGAAGGCAGCAGTACGTCTCGGCGCCGTAGCCGTTCGAGTAGAGGAGGCCGAGGAGCGCCATCACGACCGGCATGTTCTTCTCGAGCTTCGCCGTGCGGAAGTGCTTGTCCATCTTCCAGTAGCCCTTGAGGAGCTTCGCGTAGTTCGTGCGCCCGATCGCGATCATGAGCGAAAGGCCGATCGCCGACGGCAGCGAATAGCGACCGCCCACCCAGTCCCAGAACGGGAACATGTTCGCCGGGCTGATGCCGAATGCCGTCACCTCCTTCGCCGCCGTCGAGAGCGCGACGAAGTGCTTCGCGACGGCCGACGGATCGCCGAGCGCCTTCACGAGCCAGTCCTTCGCCGCCTCGGCGTTGGACATCGTCTCCTGCGTCGTGAACGTCTTCGACGCGACGATGAAGAGCGTCTCGGCCGGCTTGACCTGACGCAGCGTCTCGGCGAGGTGGGTCGAGTCGACGTTCGAGACGAAGAAGAACTTCAGCGTCCGCTTCGCATAGGGCGTGAGCGCGAGATTCGCCATGACGGGGCCGAGATCACTGCCGCCGATGCCGATGTTGACGACGTACTTGATGCGCTTGCCCGTGAAGCCCTTCCACTTGCCCTGCCGCACGAGGTCGGAGAAGTCTCCCATCTGCGCGAGGACGGCCCGCACGTCGGGCATCACGTCCTTGCCGTCCACAAAGACCTGCGCCTTCGGGTCGCAGTTCCGGAGGGCCGTGTGCAGGACGGCGCGGTTCTCCGTCACGTTGATCTTCTCGCCCGTGAACATCTTCTCGATCTCGGCCTTGAGGTTCGACGCCTCGGCGAGCTTCACGAGCGCCTTCATCACGGACTTGTCGATGCGGTTCTTCGAGTAGTCGAGAAACCACCCCGCCGCCTCAAGGGAGAACGTCTCCGCGCGTGCGGGGTCTTCCGCGAAAAGCTCCTTGATCGTCTTCTTCGACGAGGCCGTCATCGCCTCGTCCAAATACTGCCACTTGTCGGTCATTTCAGTCTCCTTGCTGCCTGTTCGAAATCATCGGGGAGCGGACGCGCCCCGCCGTGGCCGCGTATTATAGCAAACTTCCGCCCCGCGCGCGGCAACCAGCCGCCGCTACCGGTCGCGCGCCGCCGACTCGCCCCTGAATTTCCAGTCGGGGTAGAGTGCCTTGAGTGCCTTGCGGTAGTAGTCGGCGTCGATGACGCGGTCGTCCCTGAGCGCCGCGACATAGAGCCGCTCCAGCGCGGCGACGACCGACGCACGCGTCCGCGCGGCCTCCTGCGCGACGGTCTCCGCCGTCTCGCGCTCGACGCGCGCCAGCTGCCGCGTCGCGCGCGGCAGCGTCCGGTCGTCCTCCGCCTGATACGGCGTCTTCACCTGCTTGCGGACGTTCCCCTCGGCGTCGATGACCGTGTCCTCCACGCCGCCCGCCCAGGCGAGGTCGGCGACCGTCTTCTCCGGCGTGAGCGCGCGCTCGCGCTCCTCAAGGTCCTGACGCCATTCGCGCAGGTCGCGTTCGACCGTCTCGAAGTCGATCTTGCGGAGTTCGAGGAGCTTCGCCTCGGCGATGACCTTCTCGGAGCGGAGCTTCTCCGCCGCGAGCTGGTCGGCGGCCGCCTCGGCCTTGGCCTCTTCGGCCTTCTGCAGGGCGACGGCCTTCGCCTTCTCGGCGGCCGCCGCCTCAGCCTTCAGCTTCTCCGCGAGACGGTTCTCCTTCGCCGCCTCGGCGTCGGCCTCGGACTTCCGGCGCAGCTCCTCGGCCTGGGCGCGCTTCGCCGCCGCGACTTCGGTCTCGGCCTTCGCCTTCTCGGCGGCGGCGGCGTTCGACGCGCGCGTCTCCTTCTCGGACGCAAGGTCGGCCTCTGCGGCACGGGCCTTCGACGCCTCGGCTTCGGCCGTCTTCGACGCGGCCTTGGCGAGCGCCGTCGCCTTCTCGGCGGCGGCCGCCTCGGCCTCAGCCCGCGCCTGCGCCTCGGACGACCGGTTCACGCTCACGACGACCGCCGAGACCGCCGCCGCGACAACGGCCAGCGAAATGGAGACGATGGAAAGGACTTTCGCGTTCATGGCAAGAAGGTGAGTTTTATTTTCTTATTAGATGACAGGAGAGACAAGAGGGGCTTGAGGGGCAAGAGGCGGGGCGAATGCCGGGGCTTGGGGGGCGAAAGAGCGGGTCACTTGAGGGGCGAGAGGGGCGCGAGCGGCTTGAGAAATGACGAGAGGGTCAAGAGAGGCTTGAGGGGCTTGAGCCCTCTCGCCCCTCAAGTCGACCAAGTCACTCGCGTCAGAGCCAACTCTCTCGCCTCTCAAGCCCCTCTGGTCGCTCTTGTCGCCCAAGTTAAGCCTAGGCCTCAAGCCCCTCTCGTCTCTCTCGTCAAAGCCCATTCTCTCGCCTCTCCCGTCGCTCAAGTCTCTCTCGTCAAAGCCGGGCCTCACTCGCCCTTCGCCTTCTCGACAGCGCCGGCCTTCTTCTCCTCGGCCGCCGCCTCGGCGAGCTTCTTCTCGCGAATCTCCGCCGCCAGCTCCTTTAGAAGGCCCTGGCTCCTCTCGTCGAGCATCTTCTCTTCAAGTTCCTCCTGGGCTTCCTTGTCGAGTTCCTCCTTGTGCATCTTGAGCCAGAGGTTGCGCTCCTCGACCGACAGCGCCTCAAGCTTCTTCGCGCGCTTGATTTTCTCCTGTTCAACCGCGATTCGCGCCTGACGTTCCTCGTCCTGCTTCTTCCACTCGTCCTGAATGCGACGCAGCTGCTCCTTCCTCGAGACGGGATCCGCCAATGCCGACGCCGACCAGCCGCGATCGTCCCACGGGCGCGGATCGGAAATCGTCTTCTTGCGCCGGATCGCCTCGGCTTGTGCGCTCTCCGCGTCATCCAGCACATAGGGCGTCATGAAAACCAGAAGCTCGTTACGCGTCTCGGACGATGACGTCGAGCCAAAGAGATACTTGCCAATCCACGGGATGTCCTTCAGGATCGGAATGCCGCTTTCGCCTTCGGACACCTTCGTCTCCGTCAAGCCGCCCAGCACGACCGTCTGGCTGTTCTCCAGCAGAACGTCCGCCGCCATCTTGCGCTTGAGCGACGTGTCGATCTGCACCTCGTTGCTGGAGGGATCGAGAATCGTCTGCTTCGCACCCAGCTGCGAATACTCCTCCTCGACCTCCAGCATGACCGTGCCGTTCGGATTGATCTTCGGCGTGACCTTGATCGTGATGCCGAGTTCTTCCGACGAGTATTGCGGGGCCGTCGAGTTGCCCGACGCATAGACCGACGACGACACCTGATAGCCCGTCAGGAACTGCCGCTTCTGCGTCGCGTCGATCGTCGCCTCCTTGTTGTCCACCGTCATGATGACCGGCGAGGCGACATACTTCGAGCGCGAATCGTTCTTCGACGCCTTGATGACCGCGCCGAGGTCAAGCCGATCGGAATAGATGCCATACGTCAAGCCGGCGCCGCCGGGCGTGAACAGGGCCGGCAGGCTCTTGCCAACGGCGTTGATGAAGGCGTTCGTCAGGCCGCTCGCCGCCGTGGCGACGCTGTTCTGCCCGCCGCCGCCGCCAATCGCCTGCCGATACTGGTCGCCCTTCGCCTGCATGCCATGCACCCAATCGATGCCGGTCGAGATGTCATCGCCGAGCTGCACCTCGATGATCACCGTCTCAATCAAGACCTGGCTCAGCTTGATGTCCATCGACTCGATGATCGACTCGATCGTCGGCACAAGCTCCTTGTCCGTCATGACGACGAGGCCGTTGATGCGCTTGTCGGCAAGGACCGTCGTGTTGTCCTTCGAGAGCTCGCCGGCCTTCGCCTCGCCCGAACGCTGGTTCGCCGGCTTCTTCGCCGTCGCCGCCGCCGTGCTGCCGCTGCTGCGCGTGATGTTGCCGCCAGCCCCCTTCTTCGCGTTCTGGTTCGTGTTCTTGCTCTTGCTCTGCGACGAGGACGAGTTGCCGATCAGGTCGTTGATCATGTCCGAGACGTCCTCCGCGTCCGCGTACTTCAGGCGATAGACCTTCACGACCGTGTCCGGCGTCGTCTCGACGTCCAGCTGCTCGATCACCTTGTCGAAGAAGTCCATGTTCGCCTTCGACGTGATGATGATGAGCTTGTTCGAGCGCTCGTCCGGCACGATCAGCACCTTGCCCCGGATCATGCCGCGGTCGGCGTCCGAGACGGTCATGACGAGCGACTCGTTGCTGACGGGCTGCTGCGGCTGGGGCTGCGCCGGCTGGTTCCGGCCCAAAAGCCCGCGCCGAGGCAGCGGGCGGAACGGCTGTTGCTGCTGGGCGGACGGATTCGTCGGCGCCTTGTTCTTCTCCTGCCACTTCATCGCGTCGTCGACGATCGCCTGAAGGGCCTTCTGGACCTCGTCGACGGAGGCGTTCTTGATCTGGCGCACGAAGACCTGCTCCGTCACGGGCGCGGCGACGTCAATCGCCCGCGCGATCTCCAGCATGCGGTTGATGTTCTGCTCCGTGTCCGTGACGAGGATCTTGTTCGTCCGCTCGAAGACGATGAGAAGACCCGCGTTCGACTTGAAGCCCTCCAGCACCTTCTGCGCGTCCTCGGCCGTCATGTTCGTGAACGGAATCATCATCGAGACGACCTTTCCGCTCTCGCCGAGCTTCGTCTCGGAATCCATGAGGATCGGAATGCCCTCCTTGCGCACGTCCTTGCGCGGCAGGGCGCGGATGAAGCTGTCCTTGTACGGCTCAAGGTGGATGCCGTTCATCTCCAGCACCGTCTCGATCGCCTCCAAGTAGTCCTCGCGCGAGAGCTTCTGCCCCTGCTTGGACTTCAGCGTGATTGTCGCCGTCGGACAGGCCGGATCCTTGAGGATCGTCTTGCCGACCTCGTCGCCGTAGGCCATGATGATGATGTCGCTCGCCGCGCCGTCCCAGTTGAGGGCGTGCCCGCCCGTCGGCACGGACGCGGCGGCCTCGCCCTCCGCCGCCGCCGAGGACGTCGCGGGCGTCGCCGGACGCGACGTGTTCACGGGGCGCGACGTGCCGCGCCGGTTGCCACCCAGAAGCGGCGAACGCAGCTGGGCCACGGCCGGCAGCAGCGCCGCCATCACAAGAACTGTCAGGATCTTCTTCATAGACTCATTCCCTCATGTACGCGCAGTTGAGCGTGAACGTCCCGCGCAGATAGCCCTTCTTCGCGCTCGGCTTGAAGTCCAGCTCGGCGACGTCGAAAAGCCCTTCCTTCGAATTCTCCAGCTCGTAGAGGAACTTGACGAGCGCCTCCAGCGAGCCCTCCCAGCTCGCGTCGATCGGCAGCACCGTCACGTCGTCGATCTCAAGTTTCTCCTTCTGCGTGCCGCGCTGCGAGATCTGGATGAGGTTCCGGTTCGCGACCTCGCCCATCTTCTGCAGCCACGTCGTGTCCGTCGCCCGGCCCGCCGCGAACGTCGGCATCGCGGCCTTCTCGGCCTCGTAGGCCGCGTCCCACTTCGCCTTGTCGGCGATGAGCCGCTCCTCCTTCGCGTACGTCGCCTTCGCCTGCTCGTAGCGCCGCGCCGCCTTCTTCCACGCCGACTCCGCCGAGAGAAACCACGTGAGCGCGGCGACGGCGTAGAGGCCGACGACCGCCAGGACGGCGAAGACCGCCTTCTGCTTGAGCGTCATCGCGTTCATTCCCCTTCCTCCTCCGGCGCCTCGAACCCGAGGTCCAGGTCAAAGCGCTGCTTGCCGCGCATCATGTTGAGACGGCCGAGCGTGACGGTCGCGAAGACGTGCGGCGCCTCCTCGTCCTCGCCGAACGCCAGGGCCTCCATCGCGTTCTTGAACTCGTAGACCTCGGTGTCGGTGTCGGCCTCGCCCGACAGACGAAGCCCTTTCACGCGGTCGTAGTTCCAGCCCGAAAGCGTGATTCCGGCGGGCAGGCGGTCCGACACCGCCTTCATGATCTCCAGCGCGCCGCGCCCGTGGTCGGAATACGCCTTGAAGACGTCGACCTTCTTCTTCTTGTCGCTGACCTGGCGGTACTGCCGCGCGTGCTGGCGCGAAAGGCCCTTCTGATGGTCCGTCAGGAAGCCGTAGGCGACCGGCACGCCGAAGAGGACGCCCATGACCAGGAGCCAGAGCCCGACGGCGACCGAGAGATTGCGGACGAGCCGCTTCTTGAAGCGCGTCTCCTCCAGCACCTCGCGCCAGCTCGCCGGGAGCGCATTGAGCGCCGCCGCGTCGAGCGACCGCGCGGCGACGCCTTCGACCGCCGCGTCCGTCACCTCGGCCACAAGCGTCTCCGCCAGCGGCTTCGGCCCGCCGAACGATTCCGCCTCCAGCAAAAGCAGCATCTCCTCGCGCACCGGATCGTCCGCCTCGGCAAGGCCACGGACGGCCACGGGCATGTCGCCGTCCAGGACGAGGAGCGTGCAGCCTTCCGCCGACGTGAGGCGCACGAGCCGCCGCTTTCCGTCCGCCGCGTCGAAGCGGCCCCAGACGTCGCGCAGCGCGCCGAGCGCCAGGAGGTCGATGCGCGTCACGCTGAGCTTCTGCGCGTCCAGCGCCTCGGCAATGTCGTCCGCCGCGCTTTCGGGCAGCGCCGCCGCCAGGACGACCGCGCCCTCCGCCGTCTCGCGCACCGTCTCGCACGTCACCGTCAGCGGCTCGTCGGGGAACGGGCTCATCGCCTGCAGAACGGGCGTCGCGACCGCAACCGCGTCCTCCCCCGCCGGCACGCGCACCATCTTCACGAGCAGGCGGCTCGTCGGCAACGCCAGCACGGCCTCGCGCCCGGGATGGCCGGACGCGACGACGCGGAGCGTTCCGCCCTCGAAGACGGCGACTTGGAAATCTTTCTGCATTTTCGTCAATTATACCAAAATTCTGTCCGCCGGATTACGCCGACGGAGGCGCCCCGCGCGATTCGACGAAGAAGACCTTGTCGCCGACGCGGCAGCGCGGCGCGCGGAACGTGACCCACGTGCCCTTCTCGCCGACGGACGGACGCACCGCGTCGCGGTGGAGCTCGCCCACGACGAGCTCCTGGACGCCGGTGGTCGGCCCGTGGATCTGGATCGGGTCGCCGGGGCGGATCGCGTGGTCCTGCACCTTCACCTGCGCAATGCCGGACTTGAGGAAATAGTCGATGACGATGCCGATGTGGCGCTTCACCGTCGTCGCCTCGGAGTCCTCCGTCCGCGTGAACTGGTCGACGCCCGGCCGCCCGAAGTAGAGGCCGTCCGAGAAGGCGCGGTGGAAGACCGTCTTCACGGACGCCGTCAGCTCCGCAACGAGTGCGGGCGTGTACGTCCCCGCGCACACGGCGTCCACCGCCCGCCGGTACGCGGCGACGACCGTCTTCACGTAGTTCGCGTTGCGCGCGCGGCCCTCGATCTTGAAGGAGGCGATGCCGGCCGCCATGAGCCGGTCGACGAAGCCGAGCGAGCAGAGGTCGCGCGCCGAGAGGACGGTGTGCGGCTCGACGACGTAGGCCGCCTGGCCCTCGTGCACGGGCGCGCCCTGCGCGTCCTCGTAGAAATCGACCGCCTGCACGAGGAACTTCCGCCGGCAGGGCTGGACGCATTCGCCGCGACAGGCGCTCTTGCCGAAGACGTCCTGGCTCATGAAGCAGCGCCCCGATTCGGCGACGCACTGCGCGCCGTGGACGAAGCATTCGAGCTCGACGCCCGTCTTCGCGTGGATCGCCGCGACTTCGCGGAGCGTGCACTCGCGCGCGAGGACGACGCGCGACGCGCCCTGCGCCGCGAGGAAGCGCACGGCCGCCGAATTCGAGACCGACATCTGCGTCGAGACGTGGAACGCGACGCCGTGCCTCTTGCAGAGCGCGATGACGCCCCAGTCGGAGACGATGAAGGCGTCCACGTAGGGCTTCGCCGCGCAGATCGTCCGCTCGACCGCGTCCGCCTCGTCCTCGAACAGGATGGCGTTGAGCGTCAGGTAGCGCTTCACGCGCCCGCAGCGGCGCGCGATCTCGGGCAAGTCCGCCTCCGTGAAGTTGACGCCGCTCCGCGCGCGCATGTTGAAGGTGCCGAGGCCGAAGTAGACAGCGTCGGCCCCCGCGTCGAGGGCCGCCTGAAGGCACGTGAAGTCCCCCGCCGGGGCAAGAATTTCCGGTCGTTTCATAGCGGTATTATACCAAACCGACCGTCCCCCTGCGTCAGCAGCACCGTCAGGCCTTGCCGGCAGAGCCGAAGAGACGCATCTTGTTGACAATACAGTCCTTGACAGCCGCGACCGTGCCGCTGCGGATCTCGTGATACGCCTTGTCCGCCGCAAGCCCCGCCCGCATCGCGGCGTTGCCCGCGACGCAGAGGTCCGTGAAGATGTTGACCTTGGCGATGCCGCACGCGATCGCGTTGCGAAAGTCCGCATCGGACAGTCCGCTGCCGCCGTGGAGGACGAGAGGCGCCGACACGGCAATCGCCAACTCCTCGATACGCCTCAGCTGGAGGTCCGGCTTGACCTTGTAGACGCCATGCGCGTTGCCGACGGCCACGGCCAGCGCATCGACGCCCGTCTTCGCCTGGAAGTCGACCGCTTCCGCAACTGACGTGTAGAGATCGGCCTTCGCGTTGTCGCCGTCCGAAGCGAGGCCGACATGGCCGATTTCGCCCTCGACGCTCACGCCCATCGCGTGCGCGATCTTCACCACCTCCCGCGTCTCGGCAACGTTCTCGTCCATGGCCTTCTCCGATGCGTCGAACATCACGGACGAGAACCCAAGACGAAGTGCTTCCATCGTCTTCTCAAACGTGAGCCCGTGATCGTAATGGACCACGACCGGCACGCTTGCGCGTCTGGCTGCCGCGACCAGGCCCGGGGCGATTAGCGGCAAGTCACCAAAAGGCGTCAGCACCTCAGCCGTGCCAATGATGACGGGGGAGCGCATCTCCTCGGCGGCTGAAATCGCCGCTTCAAGCTGCACCGTGTCAATCGTGTTGAAGAGTCCGACGGCGTATTTCTCCGCCTTGGCCCTTTTCAGGACATCGTTCAGGTTCACCAGCATTTGACCATCTCCTTCAGTTCTCCAAGCGTCTTCATGCCTTCGGTTGCGCCCGGCGCCGAAAGCGAACCGACCGCCGCCGTCGCCCCGTTGGCAAGGATCTCCTCGTCTGAAAGTCCCTGATAGATCGACAGGAGCGCACCCGCGCAAAACGCATCGCCCGCCCCTGTCTTGCCCTTGACAAAGCCTTCGGGCAGTCGAAAGGAGCGGACTTCGGCGTATCGCCCGTCCTTCGCAAGCGTGACGCCGCGCATCGGTTCATGAATCATCACGCGTTCGCGGACGCCTTCGTCAAGAAGCGCCGCCGCAATGGCCCTTCGGTCGTCATCCGCCGGGAGACCGGCAATCCGAGCCGCCTCGACCTCGTTGACGATCAAGTAGTCAACGAACGGCAGACACGCGCGGACGAGCGGATAGCGGTCCGAGTCCTCGGTGACGAGATCGACGGCCGTCTTCGCGCCACGGCGCACGAGTTCCTTGAGGATTCGCAGTCCATCCCCCGCGTCAATGCGCTTCAAGAGAAGGAAATAGCCGAGCAAGATGATGTCGCCTGGTCCGATCCGCGCGAACGGAAAGTCGTCGTACCCCCAGTTGTCGCCCGCGCCGGGGTAGACAAAGAACGTCCGTTCGCCTCCGGGCACGCTCATCACGACGGTCGTCGAGGTGCCGGCCGACGCGTCCGTCCGGATGTCGGCCGCGTCAATCCCCCTTGCCTCCAGTTCTGCGCGCGCGAAACGCCCGTCGTCGTCATCGCCGACGCGACCAAACGCCAGGACCGGCACGGAGGGGTCGAGGATGCGGATGTCGCGGCCCGCATTGGGAACGAGTCCGCCAAGCGCGCGTGACGTGCGGCGAATCTGCGTCAGCTGCGACTCCTTCGGATAGACGTCGATCTCGTGGATCTTGTCCACGATGACGGACCCTGCCACGACGATCTTCCGCATGGCTACCCGACCAGCTTCGTGATTTCGTTGCAGAGCGGGCGGAGGATCGGCGCATCCTCCTCGATGTCGGCGAAACGCGCGACCGTCTCGGTGAAGTAGTTGTCAGAATGGTCGTCGTTGACCTTCGAGACTTCCCCGACGATGACGTCGCCCGTGCCGGGCTCAGGGCCGAAAACGTGCGAGACGTATGGCGGGAGCGTAATCGAATTGCCCTTCCTGACGATGATCTTCTCGCCCGCGCGGGCGACGCGCTCAATGCCATCCATCCTCACGCGGACATCCGTGTCAAGCAGACTGCCGGTTGCGAGGTCTGCGTTCCAGAGACAGACGTAGATGTCGCCTCCCGCGCGGTTGATGATGTCCTCGGACTTGAAGGCGTGATAGTGGTTCGGCAAACGCTGTCCCTCTCGCATGACGATGTACTTCTCGCAATACGGCACGCCGACGGACGGATCGTTGACGAGTCCGTTGCGGACCGTGTAGAGGACAGCGCCGACTTTCGCGTAGTCGCCACAGCCGAAATCCGTGATGTCCCAGCCGAGTTCGACCTTCTTGACCACGTCGAGCGTCGTCGCGCGAGCCTTGAAATGCGCCAGCGACCAGTAAGCCATGTCCGGAAGCCGGATGTTGTTCCGAGCGAGGAACTCCTCCGCCCACCTGATCTCCCCATTGATTTCCGATCTTTTCATTTGACATTTCTCCTGCTTCCGCCCGACTCTCGCGGTCAACGTCCTTTCGGCTCAGCCGTCATCTCGAACGTCAGCACGCCGCCCTTCAGGATGTCGGCGTGCCGAAGAACGAACCCGTCCAGCGGCTGGCCGTTCAGAGCCACGGACTTCACGAACTTGTTCGCCTTCGACAGTCCCCTTGCGACGACGGTGAAGGTCTTGCCTCCCGGAAGCGCAAGCGTCACCTCCGGCACTTGAGGCGCACCGAGAACATAATCGCCGCCGCAGGGGTTGAACGGGTAGAAGCCCATCGCCGAGAAGAGATACCACGCGCTCATCTGTCCGCAATCGTCGTTGCCGGACAGACCGTCCGGCGTATTGCGGTAGAACCTGTCGCAGATCTCCCGCACAAGCGCGGCCGTCTTGTGCGGCTCGTCGGCAAACCGGTAGAAGTAGACCGTATGATGGCTTGGCTCATTGCCGTGCGCATATTGCCCGATGAGTCCCGTGACGTCGTGCTTGTCGTGCCCATAAACGACCGACTCTTGGCTGAAGAGGCGGTCAAGTTGCGCCGCGAACGCCCGTTTGCCGCCAAAGAGGTCGATGAGCCCGTAGGGGTCCTGCATGACATGCCAAGTGTACTGCCACGCATTGCCTTCGGTGAAGTCATTGTCGTTGTTGGCGCCGTGTCCGAGAAGGAGCGGATCGAAGGGCTCTCGCCAGGAGCCGTCTGTGCGCCGCCCGCGCATGAGTCCGAGGGACTTGTCGAAGACGTTGCGATAGTTGCGCGCGCGCCGGGCGAAGAACGCCGCGTCCGCCGTCTCGCCCAGCCGTTCGGCCATTTGCCCTGCGCACCAGTCGTCGTAAGCGCATTCGAGGAGGCGACTGACGCTTTCGCCCCGAATCACGTCACACGGATAGTAGCCGTATCTATCCACGAGGTCGAAATCTCCCTTGATTCGCCCCGGCGTTTTCGTCGTCAGCGTCGTCTTGACCGCGGCATAGGCCCTCTTCCAGTCGATGCCGCCGAAGCCCTTCAGGAACGCGTCAACGACGACGGGCACCGAATGCGTGCCAATCATGCACATGTTGTCCTTGCCCCAAAGCGCCCAAATCGGCAGGAAACCGTTCGTGTCGAAGTAGCGGAGCGTGCTGTTGACCATGTCGGGCACGCGCTCGGGCACGAGCAGCGTGAAGAGCGGATGCGCCGCACGAAAGGTGTCCCAGAACGAAAGCGTCGAGTAGAACGGGCCCTCTCCGCAGTCACCGATGTCGTTCGGCGCGATGCCGAGATGCCACATCGAGGTGTAGAACGTACGTCTCTGTTCAAACGTCCCCTTCATCCGGGCGCGGTCGAAGAACGCTCCCCATCGGGCTTCGGCCTCCTCGCGCACCCGTCGGAAGTTCCAGTGAGGGATCTCCTCCCGGACGTTCCGGGCCGCAGCGGCGACACTGTTCGCCGAAAGTCCGACCTTGACCGCGAGATGCCGACCTGTTCCGGGCTCGAATGAAAAGTCAAGCACATGGCGGTCACCGAGGCCCTTCGTGCGTGGGGCGATCTTGTGCGGCGTCATGGCGCGGTTGAACTTCAGGCAGAAGTACAGGTCCCGGTCTACCCACTGCGTGATGCGCAGGTGTCCGGTCATCGTATGGGCGTCGGGGAAAGACACGTCGCAGAGTTTCACCCGATGGGCAAAGTCGCGCCGCGTCGTGTGCCCCCATTGGAGATCGACAAGCAGACGTGGCCGCGCATCCGGCGCATAAGTGAAATGCCAGAACGCCGTATGCTCGCGGCACGTCGCCTCCGTCCGAAGGTTTCGGCTTTTCGGGTAGACGACCGAATAATAGCCGGGACTCGCCGTCTCACGGCCCTTCGTCGCCCGATAGTCCGCGTCCTCCGGATCGCCGTCAAACGGCTGGAGGAGAATGTCGCCGAGATCCGCGCAGCCCGTGCCGCTGATGGCGTCCTGGACGAACCCGTAAAGCTTCCTGTCGGCAATTTGGTAGCCGCCGCAGTACTTCCAGGCATGCGATCCCGAACACGGCCCCGCCTGAATCATCCCGAAAGGAACGCAGGCGCTTGGGAAGCAGTTCGCCATGCCAGACGTGCCGATGAACGGATCAACGCAGTCAATCGGCCGCTCATCCTCGCGGGCGACAGGGACAAAGTTGCAGCCCGAGCAAGCGACGTCCGCATCGCTCGTCACGACCGCTTCCGCCCGAACGTCCGCCGCCGCAAGATGCAGCTTCACGTTGTCAAGCGTCACACCGTCCGCATGGCGGACATAGAGGCCCCAGGCGGGCAGAACATGCCCGAACATGCGGTTTTCGGGGTATGAGTCGGCGGCTTCCGGCACACGGGCCGCTGGATGCATCGCCGCCGTCGCGCCGCCGGGCATCGTCAACTCGACGTTGCGCAAGGTGATGCCCGTCGGGCGTTTCCCTCCGGGGACGCCGGTGATCGACGAGGCGATCCGGCTCAGGGCGGTGCCCTTCACGTTCTCGATAAGGATGTTGCGGAGTCGCGTCTCGCCGTCCGGGTTCGTGTGCCGGGCGGCCGCCCGGACGACAATCGGCGTCTGGACTCCCTCCATCGTGATGTCGCGGATGGTGACATCCTCCAACCAGCCGCCGTCCACGCTCTCAAGGACGATTCCGCCCAGACCCTGCGGCGCGTCCGGGACACCGCCTGGAACCCGTGCCTCATGCCACTTGCGCAGACGCGAGTTGACGCGCGGTCGAATCGTGCAGTCGCGCACGAGGATGTTCCGTCCCTTCCCGAACCAAGTCGTCCCGAACTTGATTGCGTTGCAGTTTGAAGAGAGGCGGCAGTTGCGCACCTCGACATTCTCGACCGTGAAGTCCCGGAGCTCGCTCTTGAAGCAGAGCGCGTCATCGTCAGAGTCGATGTCGCAGTCTTCGACGAGCAGGTTCGCCGCCTCAATGTCGATGCCGTCATTGTTGAAGTTGACATGGCTGAAGATCCGGACGCCCCGGACGACGCCGCCGTCACAGCCCTGAAGATGAAGCGTCCAGGCCGCCGGTGCCTCCAGGCGCACGCCCTCGATGCGGAAGTCGCGGCAGTTACGGAAAAGGACTCCTTTCGGGCGATTCGGAGCCCCATCGCGAACCGGGAACAAGCCGCCGCGTCCGTCAATCGTGCCTGTGCCGACAAGCGCGACATTCGTTGCGCCTTCGGCAGAGACGAACGCCCGCCGGTCGGCGTATTCGCTCAGATTCGTCGTCGCCACCAGACGCGCGCCCTCCTCGAGTTCCAGCGTCACGCCGCTCCTGAGGCAAACGCCCGGCGTCAGCCATTCGCCCGCCGGCACGCGAACGATTCCGCCCCCCTTCGCCGAGGCCGCGTCAATCTCCACCTGAAGATTTCGCCGTGTCGCGCCCTCAGCGGTCCAAACGGCCACCGCTGCGACGACAGCCGCCGTAAGCCCTTTGATCTGATTCATTTCTCTTTTCTCCCTTTGCTTTTTATCGGATGACGAAGACGAGACCCTTGCGGAAGAGCTTGATTCCAACGGACTTCTCACGCAAATCCAGCCGCACGGCTGCATGCTGGCGGATGCCCTCATCCACATTAAGGACAATCCTGCCGCCAACTGCGACGGCATCCGCCGTGAAGAGCGTCAGCGACATCTCGTCGGCAGCGGGCGGAAGCCGGAAGCCCGTCGGCGCACAAAGCGTGAGGATCGTCTGTTCGCCGAAATCAAGAGTTCCCCTGACGTTCAACGTGCCGACGGCGCCATCCCCGTCAATCTCGAAGCAATAGGAGGCCGCCGACAAGTCAATGCCGTCGAGCGCCAGCGACGCGCCCTTCGCCACCTCAATGGACAAGGGCTTCAGGGCAATGCCGTCGCCAAAGGCCTGCCACTTGTGCCGCAGATACCCCATCACGGCCTGACGCTCCTCCTCCGTGAGCGGCTGGGAAAAGTAGATGCCTTCGGCCAGCCTCAGTCCCCCGGTCTTCTGATGGCGTTCGTAGGCAAACGCGCCACCGACCGGATAAGTCGCCGCCGTCAGGTTCGTGACCGCGAAGCCGTAAAGGCGATAGCCGTCCGTCGGGCCGTATGTCGCCCACGCCGACTCGGCCCCGCCGCCGAACGGACGACATGTTGCGTCGTCAATCCACATTCCGGTGTTGGCCATGATGTCCGGATGGATGTTCGCGGGCTTTTGGCTAATGATGTACGTGTCGTCGGGATGGAAATGGCAGGTGGACGTGCCGCCGACGATCGGAGGCTTGGTCTTGCCCTCATTGAGACGAAAGACCTGATAGCCTTCGACCAGGTGGAGGTTGCCCTTCCACTTGAGGCCCGAACCGTCCGTCACTGCCGCGCATGCGGCCTTCCCTTCTGGTTTCGACCAGCCGATGCCGTCGCCGTTCGCATAGTTCCCCGTGCCGAAATCGACCGTGTTCCGTCCGTTGCAGTCGGCAACGGCAACCGTCGGCTTCGCGCCCGGCCAGTCCTCCCAGTTCGTCGCAAAGAAGACGTCCGCGCCACGCACGTCGTTCCATTGCGTGACAAGGCCTTCCGCATTCGTGATGACCGTCGAGACATCCGATGCATCGACATGAAACGCCGCCTTCGCGAGGGCATGCGCAAGCGGCCCTTCCGTCAGCGCAAGCGAGCCGGCGGAAACCTTCAGATCTCCCGTGAGCTGCGCCGAACGCACACCCGCGACGAGGCAGCCTTCGCCGGACTTCATCAAATTGCCAGACGGCGCATCAACAACGCCGACGGTCGCATCGGCCTCGGCGACGAGCTTCGCGGCGCGACCGGACGCGAACCGGACTTCCGCAACCTGCGGTCCATCTTCAAGCGGGTGGTCACGATCAAGCCATTTCTTCATGAGATACGCCTCCGTGTCAATGCGCTCCCGGTCCGTGAGGATGCGGTCATAGGTGATGTATTCGCAAATGTCAAGACCGCCAATGCCCCCCGGCGCATAGCGGTCCAAGCCGATTGCGTTGACCGGTTGCGCGTCGCCGCAAGAAAAGCGAAGCACTCCGAACTCGTTGCAATGCGAGGAAACCACGTCCTGCAAATCATGTGGAACGCCATTCCAAGCGACCGAGGCGCCGAGCGCGTCCGGATGAGCCCATCGCGCATCATTGCCCATGTTGACCATGTTCTGGCATACGGTATCCGTGCCAAAGGCGTTGCAGAACCAACGCGAACGGAATCGCACGACCGCAAACCCCTCGCGGAAGTCGCCATCGCGTCCACGGTTCCCGTCATGACCGCGCAACGTCTCGTAGATGAGCGCGGACGCGTCTGAGCAGTTGTTCGCCCGAACCTCATCCAGATTGCGTCCCGTCCCAAGGGAAATGCCGCGCCGCCCGTTCAGGAGACCGTCCTGTACCTCCGGCCGCCCAAGGACGACAGGCGAACCGTCCGTCGCAGTCTTCGTGGCGATGTTTGTGACCGGCACGGCCGCCTTGTGGTCGGGGTCTTTGTCCCTCCAGCGCGTGACAAAGCGGACGTCTCCAACGGTTTCCGTCTCAATCGCGTCAGCGGCGGCATCGGCGTCGAAATGGTGACGGGCCCCGTGCGCCGGGGTGGCCGTCGAGACGTCGCTACGCGCCGCGAAGCCAAAAGCCCCGTCCTTGACGTCAACAACAACCGTCTTGCGCGTCGAGAAGTCTCCGACAAGCAACGCGCCCGGCCCGTCCTTGACAAGCCGGTCTTTTGCGGAAATGCAGTGCCGCACGCGCACCGTGTCGCCTTCCAGAACCCGAATCACTCCGCAGCTTTCGCCGCAGAAGAGCTCGTTGAGCGCTATCTTCGGCTGCTCCTCGGGCGGTAGCCATTTCCGACGCAGGTAGTCGTTGACCGCCGCGCGCTCGGCATCCGAGAGACTGACCTTGCGACCGTCCTCGTCGCTGAAGACGATGATTTCGCCGATCACGACGCCGCCCCAACAGTCAAAGCCGGAACGGGCCAATGCCCCGACGCGCTTCTCTCCAGACGGTGTGGTGTTGTCGGCACGACGATAGTCCATCTCCGAGATTTTCAGCTGACGGCCGCCGAACTGGAACATGGACTGAACCGGATAGCCGTTGTAGGCGGCGTCGCGTCCCGTGTGCGCCGTCTTGCCATAAGAGGCCAACGACCCCAAGACGGAGAGTTTCGTCTGACTGCTGTTGCGCACCGCACCGTCCGTGTACGACGCGCGCTGGAAGACAGGGTTGTACGAGTCATTGAACGGCGTGCCACGGCAGAGGTCATCGTTGTCGGCAAAGACGAGAAAGACATGGCTTGCATTGTCACGCAGGGCAGACTCCCCCTTCACGAACTTGAGCGACGACGCGCCGGACATCGCGAAATCAATCTCGTTCGTCGTCCTGTAGGGGCCGAAGTCCACGACCGGCTTGCCGCTGCCGTTATAGTCGGCCACATAAGCCGGGAGAGGAATGTCGATGTAACTCTGATACGGGGCCCCCGCCGACTTCAGCTGCTGGACGGCCTGACCGCCGCCCGTCGGGTCTCTCCAAGCCCTGACTCTTCCGTTTTCGAGCGTCAGCGACGCGGCATCCTGCGCATCAAGATGAATCACCGCCCGTTTCAGGACTTCCGCGACATCAACCGTCGTCTCGCTCTTTTCGCCGTGGAGCGTCAGGTCTCCGGCGGAGAAGTGGATTCCGGCGAGGTCGCCGGACGTGCGGACCAACTCGAGTTCGCCGCCGGCACCCTCCGTCTTCAGCGTGCCACGACCGACAAGGTTCGAGACGACGACCTTCGCACCGTCGGCAACCGTCAGGCGCGCCCGTCCGGACGCACGGAGACGACGGATCACGGTGGACTGCGCAAGGCGGACCGTGTCCGGGCGGAAGAACCAAAGCGTGCCGGACCAGTCCGAGAGGTCCGTCAAGCCGATCTCGCCCGCGCCCGTCTTCCAATCGGCAAACTCAAGCGTGACGTCGAGGTTCGTCGTCACGAGAGACCCGAACGTCGTGTGCGCATTCGTGACAGCCACAAAGTGGGCGACGTTCTCCACGGCTGACGACGTCCGATAGACCACATCGTCGCCTGGCTGGAAAGTTCCGTCCCCCGTCAACCAGTCGCCCACCGGGAAATGGACGAAGCCTCGAGAATCCCCGCCCTGCGTGTAGACCCGTTCCGCCGCAACCGCCGAGAACGCGGTCGCCACAGCCATCACGGCCGTCATTATTGAACTGACTTTCATGTGCGTTGTCTCCTTCTTCTGGTTGAGGGCGTCTGTTGAGCGGGGCCGGTCCGCGCCGTCGAGCCACGGACCACGAGCGGGGCCGGAAGCGAAATGCTGATCGGCTCCAACTCGGGATGCGTAATCCGATCGACGAGTCTCCGAAACGCCGTTTCGGCGATCTGCGCACACGGCTGACGGACGGTTGTCAGGGACGGCACCGTCAGCCGCGCGTGTTCAATGTCGTCAAACCCGGCGAGCATGATGTCTTCCGGAACGCGGACCCGCAGTTCAGCCAGCGTCCGAAGGAGGACCGCCGCCACCGTGTCGTTCTCGCAGACGAATGCATCTGGTCTCGGGCTCTTTCGGAGATGGCGTCGAATGCGCATTTTGTCGTCTGGCTGCGCGGCAAGAACACAGGCTTCCGACCACACGCATCCGTGCAGGGCCACGGATGCAATGACGCCCCTCAGACGCTTCGCGACTGTCGGCAGCATTTCCGGCAGACGAAAGAAGTGGATGTTCCTCGCGCCTCTCGCGAACAGGTGGTTCGCAAGACGCTCGCCCGCATCGGCGTTGTCAATCGTCACGAGGTCATGCGGACTTCGTCCAGGCGGCGGCAGGATGTCGCTGTCAAGAAGGACGACGGGAATCCGCGCTTTCGTCAGGACGGAAAGGATGCGCACATTGACGTCATCGGCGTCATCCACGTATTCCAACGGCTGGTAGATGACGCCCGAAACCTTTTCTCGGATGAACGCAGCCGCCAGCTCACGCACCTCATGCGTCCGAGACCGGACATCCGGCGCACAGATGTTGCCAAGGCGAAGTTCAAATGACTCGACCTGCGCAAGACGCGTCATCTCACTGACGATCGGCTGAAAGTATTCGGAATAGGGAACGACGCCGGGGAAAATGAGGCCTATCTTTCGGAACGCCCCCCGTCGTGACACAAAAGTGCCCGCACCGGAACGAGCGTAGATGAGGCCGTCGGCCTTGAGCCGGTCAAAAACCTTCACCGACGTGAGACGCGAGATGCCGAAGCGCCTCAGAACGGCCGTCACGCTGGGGAAGGGCGTTCGGCACGAGAACTTTCCGCACAGGATCTCGTTCCTGAGCGTTTCGTAGGCGAACAGGTATTTCTTTTCGCCCATCAGGCCGCGCATCTTTCCCTACGGTTTCGCATGACGTGGACATTATAGCAAAAAGCGTCCTGCGGCGCGAACCGTTATATAATGCTTTTTTTTCTCCGCAACCCGAAAGTCCGGAGACGCGGCCGACTCGGAAGCGTTTACTTCTTCGCCGACGGCGGGGGGACGTCGCGGTACTGCGCGAGTGCCTTCTCGTACGCCGGCGTGCCACAGAAGCCGCAGGGCTTGAACTCGGGACAGAAGCCGCGATAGACGCACTCCGGCACGCAGCACGCCGCGACTTCAGGCTCCTTCTCGGCGATCGCATCGACGACAAGACGCCACGCCGCGCGCGTCTCGGGACTCGCCTGCCCGCAAAGGCGGCGGCGCGAGATGAACAGGACCGCCTGCGCATTCGCGAAGCATTCGTGCAGGACCGGCGCGTCCTGTCGTGCGCCCGCACGGTCCTGCCCCGTGCGGTCAGAGCGCTGCGTCGAGACGAAATGCTCGATGCCGAACTTGTGCCGCACGAGATGGACGGACACCCAATAGGGAAGGTCGCTCCACTTCCAGTTGAAGCAAAGTTTGCGAATCGGCGAGTGCTCGGCGAGAAGAATGCGCTTTTTCCAGCGTGCGCTCGGCTCTCCCGTGCCCTCGTCCTGACGGATCGTCGTGCGCGCCGCATCCGCGACTTCACGCCACGATCCCTTGACGTTCATGAATTTGAGAAACATAGTCGAGCCGTATTATACCATTTTCACCCCTGCGTCACCGTGCGGCCCGACATCCTCCAGATGGGCCTGAACGGCCGCCGCCAGCACGTGCTTCGCCCCCGGCGCCAACGTGCGCCCGCTCGGCCAGTCCGACACGGGCTCGACACAGACGAACTTCTTCCAGTCGTCCGCCGCAAGATCGGACAGCTTCGTCTCCGCCCCCGGATTCCAGACGACCGCACAGTCATTTCCGCCAGAGGCAACCGCAATCGCGCGACGCAGCCCCGAATCGAGAATCGCATACGCATGCTTGGGCGACGGCTTCATCTCGAAGATGTGGTCTGGCGCGAAATCCAGTTTCAGGTCGCCCGTCCAGACGCTTCGCTTCAGATCTGGCGTCGTGCCGTCCGTGCAAGCGCAGCCGTCCAAGCCCCGCACGGTCGCGTCCGCGCGGTTGCGCAGAAGGAAGTAGGGATGGAATCCGCAACTGAAGGCGAGCGGCTTCTCGCCTGTGTTCGTCGTCGTCAGCGTCAGGTTCAGCTTCATCGAGACGGACACCTTGACCTCCAAGTCGAAGTCATGCGGCCAGACGGTCTTCGTCTCGCCGCTGGACGTGAGCCCCAGCGTCAGCTCCGTAATGTCCTCGGAATATTCCGTGCCCCGCACTTCGAAGACAAGCTTCGACGCGAACCCATGCTGAGGCAAGTCCCTTGAGAAGCGATTGCCGAACTGTGGCCAGCAGATGGGAATGCCGCCATGGAACTTGTCGCCGCGATTGTAGTCCGCGTCGGACTTCGCGGGGCGGAACAAGACTGGCCCCAGTCCCGTTGGACGGTAGGAAAGCGTATTCGCGCCGAGAAGCGCGACTTCCGCCGACCCGTACTTGTTCGCGAGGACGGCATTCGGATACCCGGCAAAGCCCGAGAGGAAAACGATCCGCCCGGGCGCGCCGAATCGCTGATTCAGTTCGGCGACCGTCATCTTCAGATCAGGCCCTTGTAAAGCTTCTCGATGTCCTTGACCGTGAGGTCACGCGGATTGCCCGGACGGCAGGCGTCGGCATAGGCCGACTCCGCGAGGAACTTGATGTCCTCCTTCTTGAGGACGCCCTTGAGGTCCGTCGGGATGCCGACATCCTTCGAGAGTTTCTCGACCGCCGCGATCGCCGCCTTGCGGACAGCCGCGAGCGGCATCTTATCCGCGCCCTTGACGCCCATCGCAAGCGCGATCTTGCGGTACTTGTCGCCTGTCTTCGACGCATTGAACTTCATCGCCGTCGGCAGGAGAATCGCACACGCCTTGCCATGCGGCATGTCGTAAAGCGCAGAAAGCCCATGCGCCATCGAGTGGTCGATGCCGAGGCCGACGTTCGAGCAGCAAAGAACAAGAAGGATCAGCCCGAAGAGCCTAAACTGCCCGTAAGAT
>OIYX01000189.1_pt1 | contig 22254 bp, 23 predicted proteins | sample 1588431 | NCBI WGS metagenome assembly OIYX01 (sample SAMN03283241) | human gut metagenome | biome: human-associated habitat; material: feces | host: Homo sapiens | place: Peru | collected 2012
CAACGAGTTCGGGCATCCCGAGTGGATCGACTTCCCGCGCGCGGAGAACGGCTGGGACTACAGCCACTGCCGCCGTCAGTGGTCGCTCCGGGACGATCCGGGCCTGCGCTTCAAGGCGCTTGGCGACTTCGACGCGGCGATGGTCGCCGCGCTGAAGTCCGGCAAGGCCCTCTTCGGGAGGCGCGGGGCTCTCGGCGCGACGCCGGCGAGGCTCGTCTGCAACGAGGCGGACAAGGTGCTCGCGTTCGTGCGCGGCGACCTCCTCTTCGTCTTCAACTTCCATCCGTCGCGGAGCTTCGAGGACTACGGCGTCCTCGTGCCGCCGGCGTCCGACTGGCGGCATCTCCTCGACACGGACGAGCCGCGCTTCGGCGGGCAGGGGCGCATCCAGCCCGGCGTCGTCTACGCGCCGACGCTCGTCCTCGACGCGAACCGCCACGAGATCGTCCAGCAGGTGCGGCTCTATCTGCCCGCCCGCACGGCGATCGTGCTGAAGCGGATCTGAAAACCTTTTGCGGACTTTTCCCATGGACATGAAAATCGGTTGTCACCTGAGTTCGGCCGGCGGATATCTCGCCATGGCCCAGACCGCCGTCTCGATCGGCGCGAACGTCTTCCAGTTCTTCACGCGGAATCCGCGTGGCGGCGCGGCGAAGCCCATCGACCCCGCCGACGTCGCCGCGTTCCGCGCGTACGCGGCGGCGAACGGCCTCGGGCCGATCCTCGCCCATGCGCCGTACACGCTCAATGCCGCCGGCGCCGAGGCGCGCGTCCGGGATTTCGCCGCGCATGTCTTCGTCGATGACCTGAAACGGCTGGAGGCGACGCCGGGCGCGCTCTACAACTTCCATCCCGGCTCGCACGTGGGCCAGGGCCGCCACGTCTGCGCCGCCGCGCCGGCGGGGGGCTGGAAGACGACGATTCTCCTGGAGACGATGGCCGGAAAAGGCTCGGAGCTGGGGCGCAGCTTCGAGGAGATCCGCACCCTGATCGACGCCGCCGAATCCCAAGCCGCCAAACTTCCCAACCTCCAAACCACCAAACCTCTCTTCGGCGTCTGCCTCGACACGTGCCATGTCTGGGATGGCGGCTACGACATCGTCGGCGACCTTGACGGCGTGCTGGACGCCTTCGACCGCACGGTCGGGCTCGCGCGCCTCAAGGCGATTCACCTGAACGACTCGATGAACGCCAGGGACTCGCACAAGGACCGGCACGAGAAGATCGGCAAGGGCAAGATCGGGCTGGACGCCTTCCGGCGCCTCGTGAATCATCCGAAGCTTCGCGACCTCCCGTTCTACCTTGAGACGCCCTGCGACTTGCAGGGCTATCGGGACGAGATTGCGCTTCTCAAGTCGCTTCGGGAGCCGTCGGCCTGACGCCCTGCTGCAGCCCTTCTCGTGCGCGCGCCCAGCGCCGTAGACGGGTTTGCGCCTGCGGCAGCCCTTTGCCGGTTGCCTTGTCATCCCACCCCGGATGGTTTTTGCCCCCACTATCCCTCGTGCGGCGTTTATGGTATAATTCGCGCCGTTTTTGAACTTGTCCAAACGGAGAAGAATATGGCCGAAACGGAAGCAATTGTGAGTCAGTTGGGCGAATGCGCCGCGAAGAAGGATTTCATGGGCGCGTTCAGGCTCGTGCGGGAGAACCAGGCGGAGCTTGCGAAGAAGGTGCAGCCGGCCGGCGTCAAGGACGCCCTGAAGAAGACGACGGACGATCGTCTTCTTCTTTCTTTCATCGACGGGGCCGAGTTCGGCGCGCGTCCGCTCGACGAGTCGCTCGTCCGCCTCGAGAAGCTCGTCGCGTTCAACGCGAACATCCCCGGCGCGGCGGGCGTCAAGGTCTTGAACGAGACGTGGGGGCTCGGCACGGTCAAGAAGATCGACTACTTCTACAAGCGCATCACCGTCGACTTCAAGACGAAGAAGGGCCATCAGTTCACGTTCGCGGCTGCCTGCGACATGCTGGAGGTCGCGCCGAAGGATCACATTCTCGTCCTGCGCGAGACGGCGCCGGCCGACTTCGACGCGCTTCTCAAGGAGAAGCCGGCCGAGTTCGTCAAGGCGGTCCTCCGCTCGAACGGCTCGTCGATGACGCTCGTGCGCCTGGAGGACTACTGCGTGAAGAACGGGTTCGTCAAGGCCGTGAACTGGAAGAAGTTCTGGGACGGCGCGCGCACGGCGCTCAAGGCTGACAAGTGCGTCGTCGTGCCCGCGAAGAAGACCGAGCCGATCCAGTTGCGCGCGGCGGCGGAGGACTATGGCGACAGCTGGCTCACCGGCTTTGCGCACGAGACCGACCCGAAGCTCATTCTCGCGGCGGTGCGCGAATACGTCGCGCAGGGCAAGCTCAAGGTCGCCGACGAGGAGACGAAGGCGAAGGTCGGCGCGCGGCTCGCGTTTGCCGTGACGGCCGCGCGCAAGGTCGACGACGCGCTCTACGCGCGCCTCGCGTGCGCCGTCGTCTCGCTGGGCTTCGCGAATCCGCCGGCGATGGAGATGCGCGACTACCTCTGGGAGCGCAAGCGCTTCATCAAGGCGGCGGCTGCGCTGCCCGCGCGCGAGGTCGGCGCGATGATCGCGTTCCTCGGCTGCGACGACACGGCGAAGGCGCGGCTCTACGCGGCGATTCCCGAGCTCTGCTTCACGGCCGTCGCCGAGATCGCCGACCAGTTCGCGCAGGAGGACGCCTGCCGTCGGACGATCGGGATGTTCATGCGCCAGCCGAAGGCGCCGGCGACGCTGACGACGCTTCTCGTCGGCAAGTACGAGCAGTTCAAGGACTGGGCCGAGCTGCCGCCGTTCATCACGCTCCTCACGCACGCGATTGCCCTCGGCGAAGGGCGCCAGGGCGGCGAGACGCTCAAGATGCAGAACATCGTCCGGCGGCTCTTCGCGAACGTCGACTGGCTCAAGAAGGTCTTCGGCTGGCTGGAGCCGGCCGACCAGGCGCTCTTCTTCGAGCGGTTCCAGGCCTCGATCGCGTGGGATCCCTCGACGCACCACGCGACGGTCGTGCGCATGACGAAGATCGTGCCCGCGCTGGAGGAGCACCTCGTCAAGGTCGAGAAGAAGAAGGAGTACGCGCGCCTCACGTCCTACCGCAGCTTCGGGCTCAAGAAGGCCGAGTACCTCAAGCTCATCAACGAGGACATGCCGGCGAACGTCAAGCGCATCGAGTTCGCGAAGAGCTACGGCGACCTCTCCGAGAACGCCGAGTACCAGTACGCGAAGGACGAGCAGCGCGCGCTCATGCAGAAGCAGACGCTCATGCAGGCCGACCTCGAGGCCGTGAAGCCCGGCGACTTCGCCGACGCGACGACCGACGAGGTGATGCCGGGCGTGACCGTCGTCTGCGCGACGAAGGCGGGCGAGAAGACGTGGACGATCCTCGGCGAGTGGGACAACGACCTTGAGAAGGGCATCCTCTCATCGAAGACGCGCGTGGCGCAGAACCTCATGGGCAAGAAGGTCGGCGACGACTTCGAGCTGCCGGACGAGGAGGGGAACCTCACGTTCGCGACCGTGAAGGAGATTCGCCCGCTGACGGACGAGATCCGCGCGTGGATGAAGCTGCCCGACGGCATCCAGATCTGAAATCCGGCGAAAGGAGAGAGACATGATCGAGAAGAATCCAGCCGAGTCGGCCGACAAGCGGGAAATCAAGCGCGTTCCGCCGCGCATCATCCGCCGTCCCTCCCCCCAGGCGAAGACGGTCATCGAGGAATACACGCCGATCGACACGGCGAAGGCCGTTGCGTTCGGCGCGTCCATCGCCGAGGAGATGAAGCGGTCGGCCGCGAAGGCCGAGCAGGATCGCGTCGATGACGGCATTCGCCTCTCGCGCCGTCCGACGTCGCGTTCGCGCGGCGAGGAGACGGAGAAGTTCCCCGAGTCCGACCTCAAGGAGTTCCGCAAGCGGCTGCTCGCCGCGCGCGCGAAGGCGATGTCGGGCGTGGACGCGATGAAGGCGACGGGCTTCAACGAGTCCGAGGACCACGAGGCCGACGGCGGCGACGGCACGGCGCAGACGCTGCGTCTCCAGGCGCTCGGGCAGATGGGCAACATCAACCGCACGATCCAGCAGATCGACGAGGCGCTTCACCGCATCGACGACGGCACCTACGGCGTCTGCACGGTCTGTGGCCAGCTCATCCGCAAGCCGCGTCTGCTGAACCAGCCGTTCGTCCTCACGTGCATGGAGTGCCAGAGCGAGATGGAGCGCGACGCGAAGTGAAGCGCGCCCTGATTGCGCTCGTCGTCGCGGCGAACCTCGCCGTCGTCGATGCGGTCGTCAAGGAATTCGCCGCCGCACGCCTGAAGGGCGCGGCGGCGGTTTCCGTCATTCCGGGGCTCTTCAATCTCGCATACGTCGAGAACCGGGGCTGTGCTTGGGGGCTTCTCCAGGGGCATGTCTGGCCGCTCGCGGCGTTTGGCGTCCTCGCGCTGGGCTTCCTTCTCTGGAAGCGAAAGAGCGTCTTCGGTCTGCCCGGTTCGCGGCTGGGGGCCGTGGCCGAGCCGCTTCTCTATGCGGGCGTCGTCGGCAACCTCGTCGATCGCGTCTTTCGCGGCTATGTGATCGACATGTTCGACTTCCACTGGAAGACGAGCCACTTTCCCTGCTTCAACGTGGCGGACGCCTTCATCTGCACGGCCGTCGGCCTGCTCCTGCTCGCATCGCTTGTCGAGAAGCCGTCGCGGCCGTCCGTCGAACGCGCGGAGGGCTGAACGGATGGGCGCGCAAGACCTGATTCTCGGTTCGCGCGTCGCGCACGTGCGCGAGCTCCAGACGGCGCTCGCGAAGGTAAAGGCCGAAAACGCGGCCCTGCATGACGCGAACGCGGCGTTGACGGCGCATCTCGACCTCGCGTTTCTGGCGCTGGCCGACTTGCGCGCGTTGCCGCCGGGCGGACGGCTGGAGATCTGGGATGGCTGGAACCTGATCCTTGGATCGCAGAAGGAAGCCCCGGATCGTGCGGCACTTGTCGCGCAGGCGCGGGCGCGCCTGGCGGCGGACGGCGCGGAGAGCCTACGCGTCTGGATCGTCTTCGACGGCGCGGACGAGGCGGTCGATTCGGATGGACGGCTGCGCGTCTCCTACACGGGCGGGACGGGCGCGCAGCGGGCGGATCGGTTCATCGTGGCCTTTGTGCGCGCGGCCGCCTATCTCGGTCTCGGCGACCGGCTGTCCGTCCGGACGAACGACAGGGAACTGGCGCGTGCGGCGGCGCGGTTGACAGGCCTTTCGCGGCGCGCTATAATTCGCGCATGAATTCTGAAAGTGCCTTTTCTTCGCGGATGCGGGCGTGGCTGCGGCTCTGTCGGGTGCAGAACCTCGTCACGGTGCCCGGCGATGTCCTGGTTGGCGCGGCGGCGTGCGGCGCGCTCACGTTTGCGCGTGCGGCGGATGTCGCCCTCGTCTGCTTGGCGTCCGTCCTCATGTACGTGTATGGCCTCATCGACAACGACCTCGTCGGGGCGCCGACCGATCCGAAGACGCGTCCGCTGGCGTCGGGCGAGATTTCCCTGCGCGCGGCGCGGCTGGTGCGCACGGCCTGCCTCGGTCTTGCCGTGCTGGCGCTCTACTTCGGGCGAGGGCCGTTCCCCGTGCTGGTCGCGCTGACGGTCGCGATTCAGCTCTACAACCGCACGAAGAATCCGCTGCTCATGGGCGCGGCGCGAGGGCTCAACGTCCTTCTTGGCGGGTTCGCCTGGCTGCCGGCGGCCGTCTGGTTCGCCTACATTGCGGGCGTGACGAAATACTCCGAGCGTGAGGCGGTCGATCCGACGAACGAGCGGAAGGTCGCGTGTCTCGTCTTCGGGCTCATGGTGCTTCAGCTGCTGGGGCTCGTCCTCTGCGCGATTTTGGTATAATTCTCCGTCAAAGAGGAAATGCCTTTCGTGAAACGAGTTTTTCTGTTGCTTGCCGTCCTTTCGACCGAGGCCTGGGCCGAGAAGCCGCCCTATGACCGCTACCAGTCGATCGTCGACCGGCAGATGTTCGGTGCGCTGCCCGTTGGCTTCGACCCGACGAAGCTGCCGAGCGAGGTGACGAAGTCGTCCCAGAAGGAGCTGACGAAGGAGCAGGAGCAGCTGAAGAGCGCAATCCGCTTCTCCGTCATCAACCAGACGCCCGACGGGCAGGTCGCCGTCGGCTTCACCGACAACACGGACAGCAAGAACCCGTGCCACTACTACCTCAAGGTCGGCGAGATGCGCGGCGGCTGGCTCGTGAAGGAGGCCGACCCCGAGACGGCGACGATGACGATCGCGAAGGGCGAGATCGAGGTCACGCTGTCGATCGGCGGCGACTCGGCGAAGGACGCCGGGGCGACGGCGAAGGCGGGCGCGGCGAAGGCGGATGACGGCATCGCGCTCCAGAGCGCGTCGGGGCGGGCGCGCTCGCCCCTGCTCCGCACCTTGGGCGGTCGGCGGCGCGAGCGCGCGGCCGAGGCGCGGGAGCGCGAGGAGGAGCGCCTCAAGGAGCAGGAGGCGCAGCGGCGGGAGCGCGAGGAGGAGCGTCAGGCGCGGGAAGCCGAGCGGGAGGAGCAGCGCAACCAGCTATTGGCCATCCAGTCGGAGCTGAAGGCGATGCGCGAGAAGAAGCAGGCCGCTGCCGCACAGGCCACACAGGAAGCAGAACAGGAGACTTCGGAGCATGCGAACGACGACGCTGAGTGAGTTTCAGGAATCCATCCGCGCGACGGGCGGCTACCGCACGGCGCCGGACTGCCGCGCGGTCACGCGCGCGAAGCCGTCCGCGTGGACGACCCTGCGCTACACGTGGGGCGTGACGCGCGTCTTTCCGTGCTGTGCCTTGGCCGAGCCGCTCGGCAAGCTGACGACGGACGTCTGGGCCGGGTTCTGCTTCTCGACCGTCACGACGGCCGAGCGCCTCGGCATGAACGTGCTCGTGGAGGGTTTCAAAGACCGGCTCGCCCACAAGGGCCCGGTTCTCTATGTCTGCAACCACCTCTCGATGACGGAGACGATCCTGCTGCCGCCGGTTCTCCTGTCGATCTCGCCGTTCAGCTACGTCGCGAAGGCGTCGCTGGCGCACCTGCCGTTCCTTGAGAAGGCGGCCGAGCACATGCGGATGGTCCCGATCAGCCGCGTCTCGCCGCGCGAAGACCTCGTGAACATCCTGCGCGTCGGCACGGAGCGGATCCAGGGCGGCGACAGCTTCCTCATCTTCCCGCAGGGCACGCGCTGCGAGGTCTTCAGCCGCAAGCGGTTCTCGTCGATCGGCGCGAAGCTCGCCGAGCGCGCGGGCTGCCCGGTCGTCCCGCTTGTCGTGGACACGCGCTGCCAGCCGACGCGCAAGACGGGGCTCCTGCGCAAGGTCTTCAAGGACTTCGGGCCGGTCGACACGCAGTACGACATCAAGGTCGCCTGCGGGCCGGTGATCCCGTGCGGGCGGTCGCGCGAGCTGCACGAGGCGTCGTTCGACTGGATGGCGACGAAGCTTGAGAACTGGGGCCTGCCGACGGATCGCGACCGTTGATGCCTGTGGTATAATAGCCGCTTGGCGCGGGAGGCGCCGGAGAAGAAGATCATGCCGATTTACGTCTACGAAGCGAAGGAGCCCGATTCGGGCTGCGAACTCTGCGCGAAGGGGTTCGAGATTCGCCAGTCGCTCAGCGAGGCGAAGCTGGACCATTGTCCGAAGTGCCGGGCGCCCGTCATCCGCGTCATTCAGGCGCCGGGCCTCACGCACTCGAAGACCGACCTCCACTACCGCGCGAAGCGCGCGGGCTTCCACACCCTGAAGCGCGTCGACAAGGGCGCGTACGAAAAGCTCTACTGAAAGGAATCCGTTGCCATGGCCGAACTCATTGTTGCGCTTGACGTCCAGACCCGCGAAGAGGCGGTCGCGAAGGTGAAGGCGATTGGCGAGCCCGTCGGCTTCTACAAGATCGGGCTCGAGCTCTTCACGGCGGAAGGGCCGGACGTCGTCAAGGCCGTGAAGGACCTCGGCAAGAAGGTCTTCCTCGACCTCAAGTTCCACGACATCCCCCGCACGGTCGAGCGGGCCGTCCGCTCGGGCGGCAAGCTGGGCGTCGATCTGATGACGATCCATGCCGTCGGCGGCCAGGCGATGATCCGCGCGGCGGCGGACGCGGCGGCGGAGTTCGGCGCGAACGGGCCGAAGATCCTCGCCGTCACGGTGCTGACGTCCCTTGACCAGTCCGACCTCGCCGACATCGGCGTCGCCGGGCGCACGCCGGCCGAGCAGGTCGCCGCGCTCGCGCGCTTCGCGACGGCCCATGGCGCGCACGGCCTCGTCTGTTCGCCGAAGGAAGTCGGCGCGCTTTCGCAGGCCCTGCGGCCCGGCACGCTCTTCGTCACGCCGGGCGTGCGCCCCGCCGGCGCGCCCGTCGGCGACCAGAAGCGCGTCGCGACGCCGGCGGACGCCGTGCGGGACGGCGCGACGCACCTCGTCGTCGGCCGCCCGATCCTCGCGGCGGACGATCCCGTTGCGGCGGCGCGCGCCATCCGCGCGGAGATGGAAGGTGTCTGAAATGGCGTTGCGCGCGACGGGCGTTTTTTGCGGACGCGAGGGACTTGAGGGACTTGGGCGGCGAGAGGCCCGTTCTCGCGCCCCTCTTGTCTCTCTTGCCCTCTCGCTCTCTCTCTCTCTTTCGCTCTGCCTCTTCGCCGCCGCCGAGGAGGCGCCGTTGACCGACGGCGAAGTCTGGAACCAGGGCGTCGAGTTCTATCGCGCGGGCGACGCGACGAATGCGCTGCGCGTCCTGAAGCCGCTGATGCTCTCGAAGACGCACGGGCCGCGTGCGGCGGAAGTCGTCGCGAAGCTCGCCCTTGACGCGGGCGACCTCGAAGAGGCCGCCGCCGCCGCGCAGCTGGCGCTCCGCGCCGCGCCGGACGATCCGAAGGCGAACCGCAACTTCACGCGCGCGACGGACAAGCTGCCGGAGATCCGCGAGACGGCGCGCATCAACGCGATCCTGAAGGCGTCGCAGGGGAAGGATCCGGGCGCGCTTCTGCGAACGGCGACGGCCGAGGCGCGGCAGCTGATGACCGACTCGGGCACGTACCTGACGAACGCGCCCGCGCGCCGCGTCGCGCTCGCCGACCGGCTCTCCGCCCAGGCGGCGAAGCTCGCCGACGTCTGGATTCCCGTGCGCGAGGCGATCACGTCGTCCGTCACGAACCAGGAGCAGGCCGCGACGATCCTCCTTCAGGTCGAGCAGGCCGAGGCGAAGACGAAGAAGGCCGCCGATGCGCTCGGCGACCTGGACGAAGGCGCCTACGCGACGCTGTCGGACGTCGAGCACGACTTCACGCGCTTCCTGAAGCAGGCGATCCTGCCGCCGGCGGCGATGGACGAGGACCTGGTCGCGCAGTCGAACGCCTGGCTGGACGTCGAGGCGTTCAACGGACGCCCTTGGCAGCAGGACGCGCTCGACTACACGCGGAGCTTCCGCGCGAAGTTCCCGGCGTGGGCGCGCGCCTACGAGCAGCAGGCGCAGGCCGACACGAACAAGCCGCCGTTCACGGCCGAGGCCCAGGCGAAGGTCGCGGCGCTGGCGACCGAGCTCGAGAAGCAGCAGCTCTCGACCCTCGAAAAGCCCCTGCCGCCTGCCCAGGAGAAGGCCCTGCAGCTGATTGCGGAGATCTGCGAGCTGCTGCCGAAGGATCCGAACGGCGGCGGTGGACAGGGCCAGCCGAATCAGCAGCCGAACCAAGACCCGCAGCAGAAGCAGAATCCGCCGAACAAGGATCAGCCGCAGCAGGAACCGCAAGAGCAACCGCAGGATCAGCCGCCCGACCAGAAGCAGGATCAGGATCCCCAGGAGAATCAGGAGCCGGATGAGTCGGACGAGCCGCAGGACGAGGAGAAGTCGAAGGAGGTGCAGGAGCTGGAGGCGACTTTGAAGAAGGCGCAGGAGCGCAATGACGAGCATGAGGCGGACAAGAAGGCGCGGATGCGCAAGGCGCCGTTGCCACCGAACGAAAGGGACTGGTAGAAGATGAAGATTGTCGTCGCCTGTGGCGGCACGGGGGGGCATGCGTTCCCCGGCCTGGCCGTCGCCGAGGAACTGGTGAAGCGCGGACACGAGGTCACGGTCTGGGATTCGGGCCGTGACGTCGAGTCGAGCGTGATGAAGCGCTGGAAGGGGGCGGTCTTCTCGACGGGGGCGCGTCCGCTCGCGGCGAAGAACGCCTTTGCGATCCTCCGCTCGATCTGGCGGTGCCGCCGGGAGATGCGTCGGACGCGGCCCGATGCGCTCCTCGCGATGGGCAGCTACTCGTCGCTGCCGCCCGTTCTCGCGGCGCGCGTCTGCGGCGTGAAGGTCTATCTGCACGAGGCGAACACGGTGCCGGGCAAGGCCGTCGACCTCCTCTCGCGCTTTGCGGAGACGGTCGCGATCAGCTTCGCGATGACGACGCGGTTCCTGCCGGGCGCGAAGACCGTCCTCACGGGGCTGCCGGTGCGCGCGGACATCGCGTCCGGCACGCGCTTCCCGTTCATTCCGCCGAACGCCTTCGTCGTCTTCGTGACCGGCGGAAGCCAGGGCGCGCACGCCGTGAACGTGCTGCTCGCCGACGCGCTCGTGATGCTGAAGAAGGATCTCGCGGCGGCGGGCGCGGCGCGGCCGCTCTACGTCATCCACCAGACGGGCGTCAAGGACGAGGGGCTGGTCATGGCCGCCTATGCGGCGGCGGGGCTGCCGTCGCGCGTCCATGCGTTCGAGGACGAGATGGCCAACGCCTTCGCCTCGGCGGACGTCGTCGTCGCGCGCGCGGGCGCCTCGACCTGCTTCGAGCTCGCCGCCTGCGGCAAGCCGGCCTTCCTCATTCCCCTGCCGAGCGCGCTCCGCGACCACCAGCACTTCAACGCCGAGGCGTTCGCGGCGGCGGGCGCGGCCGACGAAGGCATGCAGGCGAAGCTTTCGGCGCGCGCCGTCTGCCGCTACCTGCGGCACAAGTACGACCACCCGGAGGCGCTGGCGGGACAGGCGGCGAAGATGAAGGCCCTCGCGACGCCGGACGCCGCCGCGCGCGTCGCCGACCTCGTCACGGGGGCGGGCGGGAGCGCCCGATGAGCGTGACGCGGATTGCCAACGGGACGATCGTCGACGGCACGGGGCTTCCCGCGTTCGTCGGCGACGTCTTCGTCGCGGGCGACCGGGTCGTCGATGTCGTGCCGCGCGAGCCGTCGTTGCCGGGGCGGACGTGCCCGGACATGGAGACGGTCGATGCGACGGGGCTTCTCGTCACGCCGGGGTTCGTCGATGCGCACGCGCACTCGGACGCCTATCTTGTCCTGGAGCCGGACGCGCCGTCGAAGGTGACGCAGGGGATTACGACCGAGATCAACGGGCAGTGCGGCGGCTCCGTCGCGCCGCGCTATGGCGAGGCTCGGCTTTCGGGCGACTGGGCGGCGCTTCTCGGCAATCGCCTCACGTGGCGGTCGCTGGCCGAGTACCGGGACGTTCTCGCGTCCGCGAAGCCGGCCGTCAACACCATCCAGTTTGTCGGGCACAACACCCTCCGTTCGTCCGTCGTGGGCTATGCGGGGCGTGCGGCGACGCCGGAGGAGCTGGACGCGATGCGGCGGCTTCTCGAACAGGCGCTCGACGAGGGCGGGTGGGGCCTGACGACGGGGCTGATCTACCAGCCGGGGAAGTACGCGACGGCGGCGGAGGTCGAGGCGCTGGCGGCAGTCGCCGCTGCGCGCGGCGGACTTTATGCGACGCATATGCGCTCGGAAGGCGACCGGATCCTCGAGTCAATCGACGAGGTGATTGCGCTGGCGCGGAAGACGGGCATCCGGGCCGAAATCTCGCATCTGAAGACGAGCGGGCCGAAGAACTGGCACAAGATCGACGCCGTTCTGGAGAAGGTCGGTCGGGCGGTGGACGAGGGCTGCCTGCTCGGCAGCGACCGCTATCCGTACTGCGCGGCGGGGACAGACCTCGACGTCCTGTTGCCGGACTGGGCGCAGGAGGGCGCGGCGGTCGCGGAGAGGGTGCGGCTGCAGACGCCCGATCTCCGCGCGCGGATCGTCCGGGAGATCGATGCGCTCGACCGCGACTGGGCGACGGTGATGATCGGCGGAACGTGGCATGCGGACAACAAGCGCTTCTGCGGGAAGACGGTGAGGGAAATAATCGAATGGTCGAATGGTCGAATGGTCGAATGCGACCAAACCTCCGCACCTCCAAACGCCCAAACGCCCAACCCCCCAAACCTCCAACCCCCCAAACCTCCAACCCCCCAACCCTCCAAACGCCCAGACCTGACGCCTGGCGAGCTGATCTGCCGGATTCTGGAGAAGGACGGGTGCAAGACGGGGGCCTTTTTCTTCGGCATGAACGAGGCGAACCTCGACCGGATCTTCGCGCAGCCGTGGATTGTGCCCGGAAGCGACGCTTCGCTTCGAGCGCCGTGGGGGCCGCTCGCGGCCGACCATCCGCATCCGCGTGCCTACGCGACGATGCCCGAATTCTACCGCCGCGTGCGGGCGCTTGGCGTCTCGCGCGAAGAGACGATTGCGCGCATGACGTCCGTTCCGGCGCGGCGTTTCGGGATTTGCGGACGCGGCGTGCTGGCGAAGGGAGCGTTCGCCGACCTGGTCGTCTGGGATGAAGCGTCCTTTGCCGCGAAGGCGACCTATCTGCGGCCGCACCAGTTCACGGACGGCGTCCGGCTCGTCATGGTCAATGGCGTCGTGCCGTACGCGAACGGCGTCTTCACCGGGCGTCGCGGCGGACGTTTCCTGGCGCGCTGACGGAGGGCAGTCCGCGAGCCCCGTGCGGCGGGAGATTTGGTATACTACTCGCTATCAAGGATGACGACGAAAGGAACATGAAGATGTTGTTCAAGGAGATGAAGACTCTCGGATGCGCGGCTCTCGTGGGCGGCGCGGCCGTTTTTGCGGCGCGGGCCGAGAAGGTCGCGCTGTTCAACGGAAAGGACCTCTCCGGCTGGACGGCGGTCGCGGACCACGATGTCACGGGGGGCTATTCGGCGGCCGAGCCGACGTGGTTCGTCAAGGACGGGACGATCCTGACGACGGGGACGCCGTTCGGCTACCTGCGCACGAAGCGCGGTGACTTCGGGGACTTCCTCCTGCATGTCGAGTACCGCTGGTGGCGCGAGACGGAAAAGCCGAACTCCGGCGTCTTCGTGCGCCTCGCCGCCGAGCGCGGGACGTTCATTCCGACGTGCCTTGAGAACCAGCTCTGCCGGGGGGCGATGGGCGACGTGCTGGGGCTGGCGGGCCTTCGCTTCGCGGGCTTCGAGCCGCGCTCGCCCTACGATCCGGCGCAGGCGCTTTCGGGCATCACCAAGGCCCCTCGAAAGGGCGCGGACGTCGAGCGGCCCTTCGGCGAATGGAACGTCCTGGAGGTCGAGCTCAAGGGCGACACGCTCGTCAATCGCGTCAACGGGGTCGAGCTCAACCGGCTGAGCGGCATTTCCGTCGCGCGCGGCGCCATTGCGCTCCAGGCGGAGGGCGGGGCGATCCAGTTCCGCAACGTCTGGGTCGAGGAAAAGGCGCGCTGATGCGCCTCCGGTGAGGAAAGAAAGGAGACTGAAGATGGAACAGCCTGTCGTTGGCATTGTCATGGGGTCGGATTCGGACTGGCCGCTCGTGCAGAAGGCGTGCGCGACCTTGGCGTCGTTCGGCGTCGCGTACGAGACGCGCGTCATCAGCGCGCACCGCACGCCGGAGGTGGCGCTCGACTATTCGCGGACGGCGGAGGCGCGCGGCCTCAAGGTCATCATCGCCGCCGCCGGCGGCGCGGCGCACCTGGGCGGCGTCCTCGCGGCGGCGACGGTCTTGCCGGTCATCGGCATACCCGTCGCGGGCGGCGCGCTGAACGGGCTGGACGCGCTCTATGCGACGGTGCAGATGCCGTCTGGCGTTCCGGTCGCGACGGTCGCCTGCGGCAGCGCCGGCCCGACGAACGCCGCGCTGCTGGCCGTCCAGATCCTGGGCACGGCCGACGCCGGCCTGCGCGCGAAGTTCCAGGCGTACAAGGAGACGCTCAAGGAGAAGGTCGCGGCGGCGAACGCGCGGATCCACCAGGCGCCGACAGCCGGGGCCGCTTGCTGAGCGGCGAGAAAAAGCGTATAATCCCCTTTCATCGCCCATCTGATAAACTCTACGGGCGAGTTCACGAAAAAAGCAACACGATAAACTCTCGACAAGGAAGGTAACGAAAATGGCCAGAGCCTACAACTTCTCCGCGGGTCCCGCGGTTCTCCCCCTCGACGTCCTGCAGGACGTGCAGAAGGATCTCGTCGACTACAAGGGCAGCGGCATGTCCGTGATGGAGATGAGCCATCGCGGCAAGGACTACGATGCGATTCACCAGGAGGCGATCGCGACGTTCAAGGAGCTGTGCGGGCTCAATGACGACTGGAGCGTCTGCTTCATCCAGGGCGGCGCGTCGATGCAGTTCGCGATGATCCCGATGAACTTCCTCGGGCAGGGCAAGAACGCCGACTACGCCAAGCAGGGAACCTGGTCGGGGAAGGCCCTGAAGGAAGGCCAGAAGGTCGCGGAGCTGCGCGGCGTCCAGTGCAACGTCGCGGCGGACTGCGCGAAGGACATCCCGACGCGCATGCCGCGCGCCGACGAGTGGAAGTGGTCGAATGACGCGGCGTACTACCACATCTGCTCGAACGAGACGATCGCGGGCGCGCAGCTGAAGGAATTTCCGAAGGTGAACGGGCCGCTCATCTGCGACATGTCGTCCGACATCCTCTCCTGCGAACGCGACTACACGAAGTTCGACCTGTTCTACGCGGGTGCGCAGAAGAACCTCGGGCCGTCGGGCATGGCCGTCGTCGCGATCCGCAAGGAACTGGCCGAGAAGGGGTGCCCGAAGATTCCGACGATGCTCCAGTACCGCACCTACGTCGACAACGATTCGCTCTACAACACGCCGCCGACCTGGGGCATCTACGTCTTCGGCGAGACGATGAAGTGGGTGAAGAAGATGGGCAAGGAGAACCTCTTCAAGCTCAACGCCGAGAAAGCGAAGAAGCTCTATGACGTCATCGACTCGAGCGATTTCTGGACGGGCACGGCCCTGCCCGAGTTCCGCTCGAACATGAACGTGACGTGGCGCATCAAGGGCGGCGACGAGGCGCTGGAGAAGCTGTTCCTCGACGAGGCCAAGAAGCTCGGCATGTCGTCGCTCAAGGGCCATCGCTCGGTCGGCGGCCTGCGCGCGTCGATCTACAACGCCTTCCCGTTGGCGGGCGTCGAGGCGCTCGTCGACTTCATGAAGGACTTCGAGAAGCGCAACGGCTGAAAGGTGCGTCCGTGACGAAGGCCGTCTATCCGGGGACGTTCGACCCGATGACGCTCGGGCATTTCGACCTCATCAAGCGGGCCGCGAAGCTCTATGATCGGCTGGTCGTCGCAGTTGCGGCGACCAGCAAGAAGCAGGGCGCGCTCTTTGATGCGTCCGAGCGGCTCGCGATGATTCGGGAGGACGTCCGCCGCGCGCGGCTGAAGAACGTCGAGGTGAAGGTCCTGGATGGGCTGCTGGTGGACTTCTGCCGCCGCGAGGCGGCGCATGTCGTCATTCGCGGCGTCCGGGTCTATTCGGACTTCGAGTACGAATTCCAGATGGCGCTCACGAACCGGCGTCTGGCGCCGGAGATCGAGACGCTGTTCATGATGCCGAGCGAGAGCCTGGCCTACGTGACGGCCTCGACCGTCCGCGAAATCGCAAGCTATGGCGGCGACACGGCTTCGTTCGTGACGCCGTCCGTGCAGAGGAGGCTTCATGGAAAGCGATGAGACGAAACTGGTAGTCGACGTCGCGCGGCTTGACCCGGAGGGCGAGGAGCTCGTCGGCGAAGTCCTGTGCGTTGACCTGGACGAGCCGTTCGTGAAGCCCTTCGGCGGGGTGCGCTACCGACTGACGGCGCAGGTCGTCGGAACGGAGCTTCTCGTGCGCGGACATCTGGAGCAGGACTTCGACCTCGTCTGCTCCCGCTGCGGGAAGGACTTCGACGATACAATCAAAGTTGACGATTTTTTGCAGTCTTATGAGATTTCCGAGAATGTTTCGGAGGTCGATTTGACTGCGGATGTAAGAGAGAGTATAATACTCGCCCTACCGACATACCCGGTCTGTCGCGAGTCCTGTCCGGGGATCGAACAAAAGGGGGCAACTCCTGCGGACGATCGGTGGAATGCGCTCGACAATTTGAAGTAACAGTCCAGAAGGAGAAAAAGAACATGGCTAGCCCGAAGAATCGTGTGTCCAAGCGTCGTAAACGCGAGCGTGTCGCTTCCCTTGAGAAGCCGATCCTCGCCCAGATTGCAACGTGCCCTGCGTGTGGCGCGGCCGTCCGTACGCACCGTGCGTGCCCGAAGTGCGGCACATACCGTGGCCGCAAGGTCATCGCGGCGGCGGCTGAATAAGGGCCGTTCGCTGGAACGTGAAAATCCTCCTTCGCCCCACGGCGCCGGAGGATTTTGGGTTTTCTTTCAGGTTCCCGGAAAAGGAGGCTTGAACGAATGACGCGCGTGGCGTTGGATGCGATGGGCGGCGACTACGCCCCCGAACAGGTTGTGATTGGCGCCGTCGAGGCGGCGGCCGGCGTGCCGGACGTGAAGATCCTGCTCGTCGGGCAGCTCGCCCCGATCCAGGCGGAGCTTGAGAAGCTGCCGCCGAAGCTGAAGGCGACGGCCCAGCAGGTGATCGAGAAGGGCACGCTGGAAATTGTCCACGCGCCTGACGTCGCCGCGATGGACGAGACGCCGGTCGAGGCCGTCCGCAAGAAGCGCGACTGCTCGATCAACGTCGCGATGCGGCTCGTGAAGGAGGGGCGCGCCGATGCGTTCGTGTCGGCGGGCAACTCCGGCGCGGTCGCGACGAGCGCGATCCTGACGCTGGGGCGCATTCCGGGCGTGAAGCGTCCGGCGATCGCGACCGTCCTGCCGAACCGCAATCCGAAGCGTCCGCTCATGCTTCTGGACGCCGGCGCGAACATGGACTGCCACCCCGAGTGGCTCGTGCAGTTCGCGATCATGGGCAATGCCTACTCGAAGGCCGTCCTCAAGCGCGGCACGCCGGCCGTCGGTCTCATCTCGATCGGCACGGAGGACTGCAAGGGCAACGAGATGACGAAGCAGACCTTCCCGCTCCTCAAGGAGGTGAAGGACCTCAACTTCGTCGGCAACATCGAGGGCAAGGACCTCTACAAGGGCCACATCGACATCGCCGTCTGCGACGGCTTCGTCGGGAACGTCGTCCTCAAGACGACGGAGTCGATCGCGAAGGCGATCGGCTACTGGCTGAAGAAGGAGTGCTTCAAGGGCCCGCTGCGCTTCCTGGGGGCGATTCTCCTCAAGGGCGCGTTCCACTCGCTCAAGGAGCAGCTCGACCCCGAGATCTACGGCGGCGCGCCGCTCCTGGGCGTGCCGGGGGCCGTGATCATCACGCACGGCAGCTCCTCCCACAAGGCCATCTACTATGCCGTCAAGGCCGGCGTCGCGGCGGCGACCAACGACGTCTCGGGCCTCATCGCAAAGGCAATCGCCGACCACGCCGAGGATCAGAAGCAGAAATGAGCGACTACAATTTCTCCGCCATCGAGAAGAAGTGGCAGAAGTACTGGCTCGAGAACAAGACGTTCAAGACGGACGCGCAGGGCAAGGGCGAGAAGTTCTATTGCCTCGATATGTTCCCCTACCCGTCGGGCGCGGGCCTGCACGTCGGCCATCCCGAGGGCTACACGGCGACGGACATCCTCTGCCGCTACAAGCGCATGAAGGGCTTCAACGTCCTGCACCCGATGGGGTGGGACGCCTTCGGCCTTCCGGCCGAGCAGTACGCCGTCGAGACGGGCACGCACCCGGCCGTGACGACGAAGAAGAACGTCGACCGCTTCCGCGAGCAGATTCGCGCGCTCGGCTTCTCCTATGACTGGGACCGCGAGGTCAACACGACCGATCCGAAGTACTACAAGTGGACGCAGTGGATCTTCGAGCAGCTCTACAAGAAGGGGCTGGCCTACGTCGCCGAGGTTCCGGTGAACTGGTGCCCTGCGCTGGGCACGGTGCTGGCGAACGAGGAGGTCATCGACGGCAAGTCGGAGCGCGGCAACCACCCGGTCATCCGCAAGCCGATGCGCCAGTGGATGCTGAAGATCACCGCCTACGCCGAGAAGCTGCTGGAGGGCCTCGACGGCCTCGACTGGCCGGAGGGCGTCAAGGAGATGCAGCGCAACTGGATCGGCAAGTCCGAGGGCGCGCTGGTTGACTTTGGGGTGAGAAAGGACGGGGCCTCTGGCGGCCCAGAACCCCTGCCCAAGGAGGGGGGCGTTTCGGCTTCTTCCGACCGCATTACCGTCTACACGACCCGGTGCGATACGCTCTTCGGGGCGACGTACATGGTCCTGTCGCCGGAACACGCGCTCGTCGCGAAGTGGCTCGCCGACGGCACGATCCGGAACGCCGAGGCCGTGAAGGCCTACCAGAAGAAGGCCGCGTCGAAGAGCGACCTGGAGCGCACCGAGCTCAACAAGGAGAAGACGGGCGTCTGCCTCGATGGCGTGAAGGGCGTCAACCCCGTCAACGGCGTGGCGATTCCGATCTACATCTCCGACTACGTGCTCGCCTCCTACGGCACGGGCGCGATCATGGCCGTGCCGGCGCACGACGAGCGCGACTTCGACTTCGCGAAGGTCTTCGGCCTTCCGATCGTGCAGGTCGTTGCCCCGGCGGATTCGGAGGCGGCGAAAAACGCTTCGAAGGAGCCCGTGCCGTACACGGGCGACGCGGCGTTCACGGACATCGCGACGGGCGTGATGGTCTCGTCCGGCTTCCTCACGGGGCTCACGGTCGCCGAGGCGCGTCCGGCGATGGTCAAGTGGCTCGTCGAGCAGGGCGTCGGGAAGGCGAAGACGCAGTACAAGCTGCGCGACTGGCTCTTCTCGCGCCAGCGCTACTGGGGCGAGCCGTTCCCGGTCATCCACTGGAGCGACGGCACGCAGACGCTCGTGCCGGAGGACGAGCTGCCGCTCACGCTGCCGGCGCTGGACGACTACAAGCCGACGGGCACGGGCGAGCCGCCGCTCGCGAAGGCGACGGACTGGGTGAACGTCGTCGATCCGAAGACGGGCAAGACGGGCGTCCGCGAGACGAACACGATGCCGCAGTGGGCCGGCAGCTGCTGGTACTACCTGCGCTACATCGACCCGACGAACGACACGGCGTTCTGCGATCCCGCGCTTCTGAAGAAGTGGTTGCCGGTCGATCTCTACGTCGGCGGCGCGGAGCATGCGGTTCTGCATCTTCTCTACGCGCGCTTCTGGCACAAGGTCCTCTTCGACCTCGGCCTCGTGCCGACGCCGGAGCCGTTCCAGCGGCTCGTCAACCAGGGGATGATTCTCGGCATGGCCTACAAGAACGCGCGCGGCGTCCTCATTCCGATGGACAAGGTGACGTGGCGGGACGGCAAGCCCTTCGGGCCGAAGAACTGGGGCCTGGACGGCGCGGACCTGACCGAGCTCGAGCCGCTCGCCGAATTCCCGGCGAAGATGTCGAAGAGCCTCAAGAACGTCGTCAACCCCGACGACGTCATCCGCGACTACGGCGCGGACTCGCTCCGGCTCTATGAGATGTTCATGGGGCCGTTGCAGGTCGTGAAGCCCTGGCAGACGTCGGGCGTGAAGGGCGTCCATAACTTCCTCAAGCGCGCGAACCGGCTCGTCACGGAGACGAAGGCCGTTGACCGTCCGCTCACGAAGGCGGAGGCGAAGACTCTCGCGACGATGGTGAAGAAGGTCGGCGACGACCTGGAGGCGCTGGCATTCAACACGGGCATCTCGGCGATGATGGTCTTCCTCAACGAGGCGGAGAGCGAGGCGAAGGCGGGTGACCTGCCCCGGGAGATGCTCGAGAAGTTTGTCCTGTGCCTCTCGCCGTATGCGCCGCACCTGGGCGAAGAGCTCTGGCAGTTTCTCGGCCACGCGGACACGCTCGCCTACGAGCCGTGGCCGGCGTTCGACGCCGGCGCGCTCGTCGAGGACGAGATTGAGATCCCGGTGCAGGTCTTGGGCAAGCTGCGCGGCCGCGTGCGCATCCCGGTCGCGGCGACGCCCGCCGAGATGGAGGCGGCGGCGCGGGCGAACGCCGACGTCGCGCGGTTCCTCGACGGCAAGACGGTCGTGAAGGTCGTCACCGTGCCGAAGCGCCTCGTCAACTTCGTCGTGCGGTAGCGTCCGTCGGAATCGGAACGGGGGGATCGGCATGCGGAGGGGGATCATTCTGGCTGGCGGTGCAGGGACGCGTCTGCACCCGCTCACGCGCGTCGTCTCGAAGCAGCTGCTGCCCGTCTACGACAAGCCGATGGTCTTCTATCCGCTCTCGACGCTCATGCTCGCCGGCATTCGCGACGTCCTGGTCATCTCGACGCCGACGGACCTGCCGCAGTTCGAGCGGCTTCTGGGGGACGGGTCTGACCTCGGCATGCGCTTTTCCTACAAGGTGCAGGAGACGCCGAACGGACTGGCCCAGGCGTTTGTGCTGGGGCGGGATTTCATCGGCGGCGACGACGTCTGCCTCGTCCTCGGCGACAACATCTTCTATGGGGCGGAGCTGCCCGCGATGCTGCGCGCGGCGAACGCCGACACGGCGCCGACGGTCTTCGGCTACCGCGTGGCGGATCCCGAGCGCTACGGCGTCGTCGAATTCGACGCGGACGGGCGGGCCGTCTCGCTGGAGGAGAAGCCGGCGAAGCCCAAGTCGAACTACGCGGTCGTCGGGCTCTACTTCTATCCGAATTCCGTCGTGGAGATCGCGGCGGGGCTGAAGCCGTCCGCGCGCGGCGAATACGAGATCACGGACGTGAACCGCGAGTATCTTCGGCGCGGCGAGCTGAAGGTGCAGGTCATGAGCCGAGGCTACACGTGGCTTGACACGGGCACGCACCAGTCGCTGGCGGACGCGACGAACTTCGTGCGCGCGATCGTCGAGCGGCAGGGGCTCCAGATGAGCTGCCTGGAGGAAATTGCCTGGACGCAGGGCTGGATCGACGACGCGCAGCTCAGGCGCCTCGCCGCGACCTACGGCAAGTCGACCTACGGCCAGTACCTCAGGGGGCTTGTCGGAGGCTGAGGACGAGCAGGTGCTCGACGAGGTGCGGGTCAAGCGTCCGTTCAAGGAACGGAATCACCTCGTGACGGACGCGATTGCGTTCGATTGACGTGTCGTCGTTGGAGGCGTCTTCGCGCCAGTCTTCGCCGTACTTCTCGAGGTAGGCCTTCAGTTCCGCGTCGCGGCAGCCGAGCAGGGGGCGGACGAACCGGATGGCGCCGACCGTGCTCGTCTCGCGCAGGCCGCAGAGGGAGGCGCGGCGAAGCTTCATGAGAAACGTCTCCGCCACGTCGTCCATGTGATGGCCGGTCGCGATCGCGTCAAGCTTCAGCGTCTGGACGCAGCGCTCGAAGAAGGCGAGGCGGACGCGCCGCGCGGCCATTTCCAGCGATTCGCCGCGTTGCCGCGTCACCTTCGCGTGGAGGCCCTTGAACGGCAGCCCCAGTCGTTTCGCGAGGGCGCGCACGAAGCGGTACTCCTCCTTGGACTCGGCGCGAAGCCCGTGATCGACGTGCAGGATGACGAACCGCCTGGCGGCGTTCCGCTTCTTCCCGCCCTTGGTGAGGAGAAAGGCAAGAGCCACGGAGTCGGAGCCGCCCGAAACGGCCAGCCCGATGCGCCCCGGCGGAAGAATGGCTCGGTTGATCTTCATGAAAGACTGGCGGAGGGAGGGGGATTCGAACCCCCGGTGGACTTGCGCCCACACAACCTTTCCAAGGTTGCACCATCGACCACTCGGACACCCCTCCAGTCACATTTCGTTCGCCTAGTCTGGTGCCAGGGGCGGGACTCGAACCCGCACATACTTGCGTATAGCAGATTTTGAGTCTGCCGCGGCTGCCATTACGCCACCCTGGCCAACCTTGGAGCGGGCGAAGGGAATCGAACCCTCGTAGCCAGCTTGGAAGGCTGGAGCTCTGCCATTGAGCTACGCCCGCGTACCAAACGAACGGCGCGAAGTATATCATATTTCGCCTGCGAAGCGCAAGGGGCCATGTGCGCGCACGGCATTTTCGCGGCATTTTCGCGGGGTCACTTGCGCGCGCGGCGCACTTTTTGATATACTACGCAGATATTCGACCACTCTAAAGAGAGTTCAACAACAATGAAAGTACGTAGTTCCGTTCGTCGCATTTGCGAGAACTGCCGCATCATTCG
>OIYX01000190.1_pt1 | contig 22218 bp, 19 predicted proteins | sample 1588431 | NCBI WGS metagenome assembly OIYX01 (sample SAMN03283241) | human gut metagenome | biome: human-associated habitat; material: feces | host: Homo sapiens | place: Peru | collected 2012
GATAACCTGGATGAGGAACTTTCCAACCCTACCGACCTCCGTATCTTCGCCATCGCCCAGGCTTTGGAGGAAGGCTACACCATCGAGCGCATCGAGGAGTTGACCAAGATTGATCCTTGGTTCATCGAGCGCATGAAGAATATCGTAGATTACAAGCACAAGCTTTCTGAATATAATACTTTGGAGGAGATTCCTGCAGAGGTATTGCGCGAGGCTAAGGTATTGGGCTTCTCTGACTTCCAGATTGGCCGCTTCGTATTGAAGACCAAGGATACCAATATGGAGAAGGAAGTTCTCGCAGTTCGTGCTCTGCGTAAGAAGCAGAACATTCTGCCAGCCGTAAAGCGCATCCCTACTGTGGCAAGCGAGCATCCTGACCTCACCAACTATCTCTACATGACTTACGCTGTAGAGGGTTACGACATCAACTACTACAAGAATGAGAAGTCTGTCATCGTTCTCGGTTCGGGTGCTTACCGCATCGGTTCTTCTGTAGAGTTCGACTGGTGTTCAGTAAACGCCATCAACACAGCCCGCAAGTTGGGTTACAAGTCAATCATGATCAACTACAACCCGGAGACCGTATCTACCGACTACGATATGTGCGACCGTCTCTACTTCGATGAGCTTTCATTCGAGCGTGTACTCGATGTCATCGACCTGGAGTCACCACGAGGTGTGATTGTTTCTGTAGGTGGTCAGATTCCTAACAACCTGGCTATGAAGCTCCATCGCCAGTCTGTGCCAATCTTAGGTACATCTCCAGTAAACATCGACCGTGCCGAGAACCGTGGTAAGTTCTCTGCCATGCTCGATAAGCTGGGCATCGACCAGCCTAAGTGGAGCGCCCTCACCTCTATGGAGGATGTTCAGAAGTTCATCGACGAGGTAGGCTATCCTGTGCTCGTTCGTCCATCATACGTACTTTCTGGTGCAGCCATGAACGTTTGTCACAACGATGATGAGTTGCGTCGCTTCCTGGAGGCAGCTTCTGAGGTTTCCAAAGAGTACCCAGTGGTTATCTCTCAGTTTATGACAGAGACCAATGAGATTGAGTTCGACGGTGTGGCTCAGAACGGTGAGATTGTAGAGTACGGTATTTCAGAGCACGTAGAGTATGCCGGTGTTCACTCTGGTGACGCTACCATGACCTTCCCTGCCCAGCAGATTTCCTTCGCTACAGCCCGTCAGATCAAGAAGATTTCACGTGCCATCGCCAAGGAGCTCAACATCTCTGGTCCTTTCAATATCCAGTACCTGGCTAAGGGTCGCGATGTAAAGGTGATCGAGTGTAACCTCCGTGCATCCCGTTCATTCCCATTCGTGAGCAAGGTATTGAAGCGCAACTTCATCGAGACTGCTACCCGCATCATGCTCGACGCTCCATATCAGAAGCCTGACAAGTCTGCTTTCGATATCGACCGCATGGGTGTGAAGGCTTCACAGTTCTCATTCGCCCGCTTGCAGAACGCCGACCCAGTTTTGGGTGTGGACATGAGTTCTACCGGTGAGGTAGGTTGTATGGGTGATACTTTCGAGGAGGCATTGCTCAACTCATTGATTGCCACCGGCTACAAGATTCCTTCTAAGGATAAGGGCATCATGCTTTCAAGCGGTGGTGCCAAGGAGAAGGCTTCTCTGCTCGATGCTGCCCAGGCACTGGTGAAGAACGGTTACACCATCTATGCTACAGCCGGCACAGCGAAGTTCCTGAACGAGAACAACGTGAAGGCTACAGCCGTAGGATGGCCTGATGAGGAGCACAAGGATATTCCTAACGTGATGCAGATGATTGCTGATCACAAGTTCGACCTCATTGTCAACATTCCTAAGAATCACACCAAGCGTGAGCTCACCAATGGTTACAGAATCCGTCGTGGCGCTATCGACCACAACATTCCTCTGTTCACCAATGCCCGCTTAGCTTCAGCCTTCATCGAGGCATTCTGCACATTGAGTCAGGATCAGTTGCAGATTAAGAGCTGGCAGGAGTACGAGTAATCTCACGCGGGATTATTTTTTCTCACGCAGATTACGCAAATATTTATAAAATACGCCCTGTAAGGCAAGGCACAAGTTCCAGATTGCGCCCAAGCCTTACGGGGCTTTTTTATTCTCTGCCATGAGAAAAAGAAGCCGAAATGATGGCTTTCTCATTATTTTATTGTACCTTTGCAAACAGAAAAGGAAATAATAAAGAATGATAGTTTGTATTGCAGAGAAACCAAGCGTAGCTAAAGATATTGCCCGGATTATTGGAGCAACAACTGCACGCGACGGTTATATGGAAGGTAATGGTTACCAAGTAACCTGGACTTTCGGCCACCTTTGTGAGCTGAAAGAACCGGATGATTATACTCCAATGTGGAAACGCTGGAGCCTGTCCGCATTGCCTATGATTCCCCAGCGTTTTGGAATAAAACTGATTAACGACGAAGGAATCCGCAAGCAATTCAATACAATCGAAAGACTCATGCAAGCCGCTGACAGTATCATCAACTGTGGTGACGCCGGACAGGAAGGTGAACTCATCCAAAGATGGGTGATGCAAAAGGCACAAGCCAAATGCCCGGTCAAGAGATTGTGGATTTCATCCATGACTGACGAAGCTATCAAACAGGGATTTCAGGAGCTGAAAGACCAGAACGAGTATCAATCACTCTACCTTGCAGGCCTTTCCCGTGCCATCGGCGACTGGATTCTCGGCATGAACGCCACCCGACTTTATACTTTGAAATATGGTCAGAATCGACAGGTGCTCAGCATCGGTCGAGTGCAGACCCCTACCCTTGCCCTCATCGTAAACCGACAGAAGGAAATCGACAATTTCGTTTCCGAACCATACTGGGTACTTGCTACCATCTATCGCAATACTCAGTTTACGGCTACCAGCGGCAAGTTTACCAGCAAGGAGGAAGGAGAAAAAGCATTCAGTACCATCGCAGGTAAACCTTTCACCGTTACAAACGTGAGCAAGAAAAAGGGAAATGAAGCTCCACCTCACCTCTACGACCTCACCTCACTACAAGTGGATTGCAACAAGAAATTTGCTTACTCTGCTGATATTACGCTGAAACTCATCCAGAGTCTATACGAGAAGAAATACACGACTTATCCTCGTGTAGATACACAGTTTCTGACAGATGACATCTATCCGAAATGTCCACAAATACTCAACGGAGTAAGCCAGGCCAAGATCATGAGCCAACAAAAGTACCTCCCGCTGATCCAGCAGCTCGCCGCTACCGGCAAAAAGTTGCCTAAAAGCAAGAAGGTATTTGATAATAGTAAGGTGACCGACCACCATGCCATCATCCCAACAGGTGTTCCACCTACAGGACTCACCGATATGGAGGCAAATGTCTATGACCTTATCGCCAAACGTTTTATCAGTGTGTTCTATCCGGATTGTAAATTCTCCACAACCACCGTATTGGGCGAAGTCATCAATGAAGATGGGCCTAAACCAGAGAAAATCGAATTCAAGGTAAGCGGCAAGGAAATTCTGGAACCAGGATGGCGAGTTGTCTATGCGAAGGATGCGAAAAATGCCGATGACGATGATGCAACTGATAATGCCAACGGAAACGATGGCGGAAACGGCGCCAAGAAGGAAGTGGTAGAAGAAAGAACGCTCCCTTCTTTCGTAAAAGGCGAATCGGGTGAACATACCCCAACTCTCACAGAGAAATGGACCACTCCACCTAAGTATTATACTGAAGCTACCTTGCTCCGAGCAATGGAGACCGCAGGAAAATTCGTCGAGGATGAAGAACTGCGTGCGGCATTAAAGGAGAACGGAATCGGACGACCTTCCTCACGCGCCGGCATTATAGAGACGCTCTTCAAGCGCCACTATATCAAGCGCCAACGAAAAAACTTGATGGCTACTCCTACCGGAATCGAACTCATCGACACCATCCACGAGGAACTGTTGAAAAGTTGTGAGTTGACTGGTATTTGGGAGAAAAAGCTCCGAGACATCGAGCATAAGACCTATGACCCAGCCAACTTTATCAATGGTCTGAAAGAACAAATCAACCAAATCGTCAATGACGTATTGTCTGACAATAGTGCTCGCCATGTGGCGATTACAACGGAAGAGGATCTCAAGAAAAAAGAGCCAAGAAAGAAAACCGCTCCAAAGAAATCACCCAAACAGGATGATACGGCTGAAAAAACGCCTAAAAATGGTGATACGGCAGAAAAGACAGAGTCTAGATCCCCAAAACTTCCTGCAGATGACAGCATCATCGGAAAAACTTGCCCTATCTGTGGACAAGGAACCATTATCAAAGGAAAAACGGCATATGGTTGCAGCAACTGGAAAGGTGGTTGTCAGTTCAGACTACCATTCAGTCAGCAATAACAGCTGCAACATCAGGCATCACAACAAAGCAATAACAAGCCTCATTATCAAACAACAATAAACGTTGTAATAAATAGGTATATGAAACAGAATAATAAATCTCATATCGGCTTAGCATTTTTGTCAATATTAGTAAGTAGCTTACTATTGACCGCATGCGGTATTGATAAGAATATCAAAAAGGGAGAAAAGTATCTTGCTTTAGGCGAGTATTATGATGCTGCCGACCAATTTAAGCAGGCATATACAAAAACGCCGACAAAAGAAAGAGAAAAAAGAGGGCAGCGAGCCTTAAAAATGGCTTTCTGCTATGAGAAAATCAATGCTACACCTAAAGCTGTGGCAGCCTATAGAAATGCAATCAGATATGGACAAGCCAATATCCAGAATCGCTTAAGTTATGCTCGGCAACTTCTAAAAAACGGCGATTACAAACTTGCTCAAACTGAATTTAAATCCATCTTAGATTCTCTCCCAAATGAAGAAATGAGCAAAAATGGCTATGATATTTTAGCCAGGAATGGACTGAAATCGGCACAAGCTGCACCAGAATGGAAGAAAAAAGGGAGCAGATATACGGTGAAGAAAATGGATATTTTCAATTCCAGAAGAGCTGACTATTCACCTATGCTCTTTGGAGATGAATTTGACCAACTCTATTTTACATCTACCAGAAATGAAGCGCTTGGAGATGAACTGAGTGGTATTACAGGAACAAAAAACGGCGATATTTTCATATCTGAAAAAGATGACAAAGGAAAATGGAGCAAACCAGAAGCCATCAGTACGGGTCTGAATACGGAATATGATGAAGGAGCTTGCTGCTTTACACCTGATGGACGGGACATGTATCTCACACAATGCACAACCGACCCCTCTTCTCCAAGATATGCACAGATAGTAACCTCCCCGCGCTCGGATGCGGCTTGGGGAAAAGCCACAAAACTGGAAATCACCAAAGACACCCTCAGCAGTTTTGCGCACCCGGCCATCTCTCCTGATGGAGAATGGTTGTACTTTACTTCAGACATGCCTGGTGGAATGGGAGGATTGGATATCTGGCGAGTAAGAATTACAGCTGCGGGACTGGGAGGTGTTGAAAATTTGGGGGAGCCTATCAATACTCCCGGAAATGAATCTTTCCCTACTTTCAGACCCAACGGAGACCTTTACTTTAGTAGCGATGGACATGTCGGAATGGGCGGATTGGACATCTATATTGCCAAAGTGGACCCAAAAACTAAAAAATATAAGGTTTTCCATCCTGGTTACCCGCTCAACTCGGAAGGTGACGACTTTGGAATGACTTTCGAAGGTCCACACAACAGAGGCTATTTCTCCTCCAACAGAAAGGACGGAAGAGGTTTCGACCACATCTATTCTTTCGAGAACCCGGAAATCGTAACAACCATCAAAGGCTGGGTTTACGAAATGGGTGGTTATGAATTACCTGCTTCCCAAGTAATGGTTGTCGGAAACGATGGAACATATAAGAAACTACCAGTCAAAGGTGATGGCTCATTCAGTATGGTCATCAAGCCACAGGTAGATTATCTCCTGATGGCTTCTTGCAAAGGTTTCCTCAATCATAAAGAAGAAATTCGAGTAGATTCTGCTAAGGAAAGTAAGGAATATACCTTGCAATTCCCATTGGCTTCCATCACGGCACCGGTATTAATAGATAATATCTTCTATGATTTTGACAAGGCTACCCTTACTGCCAACAGTACAAAAGCATTGGATGAATTGGTAAACTTATTGAAAGAAAATCCGAATGTCACCATCGAACTTAGTGCACATTGTGATTATAAAGGAAGTGCAGAATATAATAAACATCTTTCCCAACAGAGAGCACAATCGGTAGTCAACTATCTGATCCAGCACGGAATTGCCAAAGACAGACTTACACCAATGGGTTATGGTAAAGAGCAACCTAAGACTATCAGTAAAAAGGTGGCTGCTAAATATCCATGGCTCAAGGAAGGCGATAAACTGACGACGGATTTCATTCTGAAACAGAATAAAGGAAATCAGGAAATCTGTAATCAAATGAACCGCCGCACAGAGTTTATCGTACTCAGAACGACTTATGGTTTATTTGATGAAAAAGGTAACTTAAAAAATCCTCCTAAGCCTAAGAAGCAGGAGATTTCCAAAGAAGAGGAAGATATGTTTATATTTGAATAAGATTGAAGCTAACTGCGATCGAGATTGCATAGAAGCCTCGTTATAACCAAATGATGGATGCTCACTTTTTATATGCGAGCATCCATCATTTTATTATATCCCCATACACAAAAGATCGTAATCATCCCTAATACGATCATCAATAAATGATGGGAAGCGCCCAATATTTCCGTCAAGCGGCATACGGCTTTGGAAAAAAACATCATAGCATCTATCCGTATTATATAAAGGGTATCCAGAAGATTTGTCAAAACCTGACAGTAAAGGACTATACTGATACCTATCATAATACAAGCTATTTTCCATATACGTTCCAAACGATGATAAGTGACCTCTCCTGGAAGAGAAGACATTACACGTTCGGAAAAGCCATCGTCAGCAATATCCAAAGAACAATCTGCAAAGAAAGATTGCAACATCTGCTCATCATCGGCAGTAACTTGCTGGTGATGATGAATTTCCTCTGATATCGTAGGTTTTACTTCATTTTCTTTCATAACCATTTTGTTTTAAGTAACTTGCAAGTTTCATTTTACCACGTGAGAGATGTGACTTGACGGTACCAGAAGCAAGTCCTGTAATCTCTACGATCTTTTCTATAGACATTCCATCCATCAATTGTAAAGTGATGCATGTACGTTCTTTATCGCTCAGTATTCTGAGGGCACTTATCAGATCCAATTTCAATCCTTCACTGCTTGCTTGCGCTTGCTGATGAACCACTATTGGACTGTCGATATCTTGAGTTATCTTATGACTTCTCACATAATCATACCAGACATTGTAGGCTATACGATACAACCAGGTGGAAAAGTTAGCCTTCCCCTTAAATCCCACCAGATGGGTATAGGCCTTGATAAATGTATCTTGAGCCAAATCGTCACTCAATGGCTTATCTCCAACTGTTTGCCGAAGAAAAAAGCTACGAATAGACGACTGGTATTTCCTGACCAACAAGTCAAAAGACTTACGGTCATGAAACATTACCACTTTAGCTACAAGAGCAAAATCATCCAATTTTTCCACTATTCCTATTGCACCACCATTGTTTGATGGAAGGCAGAGAACCAATGGTAGTCTGTCCTGCACCATAAAAAAGTACTAAAGCACCAATACCTGCCAGAAAATCAACACCCCATATAGCAAACATAGCACATAAGCCTGCACCCAAGAAAGCATTTCTCAATCCTCTTTTTATCAGATATTCATTACTTTGCTTATCTATAGGGCGTGCACTTTCCGGAATTTCAATACCCTTTTCCAAAGCCATAGCCGACAACTTCATCCGATCCTGATTGCGCCTATATAAATAACGAATAATCATAAAGAGGGCAATAAGAGGAGCTAAGAATGTCAGCAAGCCAATCAGGCCCAGTAGGATGATAACAAAAAGGAGTACACCTTTTCCAAATACAGTACCTAAGAAATCAAATGGGTCATCATAATTATCTAAACTAAACTGAGAAGGATGATTAGATGTATAAGAAGCAGGATTATTATGAGCAGATACCGCAGACGAAGTATCTACACTTGTTGTGTCTGAAAATGCATCTATTCCTTCATCATTTTCAGAATTGCTGCCCACTTTTTTATCTACCTGTTGAGTAGTTGGAGTGTAACGGTGTTTAGGTGCAGAAGAAGCCAATGACTGCTGAAATACACCAAGGCTCATCGCCAAAGCCATAACGATTATTTCTTTTTTCATATCGAATATTTTTACTATTTTATCCACTAATTTGAATTTTTTCTTCTACTAAGACGTATATCTTGCGATTTTAGTTGCAAAGAAACAAAATATTTTTTAAATTTGCAAATGATTTTGAATTAACAAGAAAAAAATGGCAAGATGACAACAGATAGAAGCACAAAATTACCAGAGGATTTCAAAACTTATACCAAAGAACTTATGGGGGAAAACCTCTTCAATCAACTGATGAAAGGAATTGATGAGAATGCAACTGTCAGCATTCGTCTCAATCCATTCAAATGTTCTGAAGAAACGGTTTTAAACGAAGGAACGACCTCAGAAATAATTCCTTGGTGCCCTTCAACAGGCAAATATTTATCGGAGCGAAAGAACTTCACTTTCGATCCTCTCTTCCATGCGGGTCTATACTACGTACAGGAAGCCTCATCCATGATTGTTGACTTAGCCATCCGACAATATGTCAAAGAACCTGTCACTATGCTGGATCTCTGTGCTGCACCAGGTGGTAAATCTACCTGCGTAAGAGCTGCTCTTCCTGCAGGAAGTCTTCTTTTCAGCAATGAACCTATGAAGACAAGGGCTCAAATTTTATCAGAAAACATTCAAAAGTTTGGGCATCCGGACGTTGTTGTCACCAACAATTATCCAAAAGATTACAAAAAAACAAAATTGAAATTTGATATTATACTTGCCGATGTCCCATGTTCGGGCGAAGGTATGTTTAGAAAAGATGAAGAAGCCATCAATGAATGGAGTAAAGCCAATGTAAATAATTGTTGGAAACTTCAACGGGAAATCATAAGTGACATTTGGAACTGCTTAAAGCCTGGTGGAATACTGATTTATTCTACCTGCACCTTTAATGCCCATGAAGACGAGGAAAACGTAGAATGGATAAAAGAGGAACTTGGAGCTGAAATTCTTCCTCTGAATATCGAAAAAAGTTGGAATATTACCAAGAGTCTTATCAATGATGAAGCCATGTATCATTTCTTCCCTGGTATAAGCCGTGGAGAAGGATTGTTTATTGCCGTATTACGCAAAAATGGCATATATGAAGGCGATAAAAAGAAAAAGGATCTTGGCAAGAAGAACGCAAAAGGAAAGACCAATGAACCTTTCACATTAAAAAATAACTGGTTAAGAAATAAGGATGAGTGGAATTATACATTAAAAGAAAATGATGTATATGCTATCAGCAAGAAATGGACAGAGGCAGTGAAAGAAGCAAACCAATCACTAAGAGTACTTCACGAAGGAATCAAAATCGGAAGTATAAAAGGTAAGGACCTGATCCCTGCACAGTCACTTGCCTTATCGACTGAATTGGATAAGACTGATATTCCACAAGTAGAACTCTCATACGAAGATGCTATCAACTATCTTCGTAAAGAAGCGATTACTTTGCCTCCAACAACACCTAAAGGATATATTATAGTAACTTATCAGAATGTCCCATTAGGTTGGATGAAAAATATAGGCAATCGTGCCAATAATCTATACCCACAGGAATGGAAGATCAAAAGTTCTCACATACCAGAGGGTGATAATCATATTCTGAAATGCAAATCAATATCATAGCATGCCTGGACCAAAACGGTGCGATAGGCTACAAGAACCAACTGCTCTTCCATATCAGAAAGGACATGGAAAGATTTAAGCAACTTACATTGAATCATACCATAGTCATGGGGAGGAAAACATACGATTCTCTCCCCCATGGCGCACTCCCATTAAGACGCAACATTGTGATAACACAACAGGAAATACAACTGGAAAACTGTGAGGTATATCACTCTCTGACAGATGCGCTTGACAAATGTACAGACGACATCATATTTATCATAGGAGGTGAAAGTATTTATAAGCAATGTTTGAATCTTGCCGATAATCTGTATCTTACTATTGTGGATAAAAAAATGCCAAAAGCAGACACATATTTTCCTTCAATCAATTCAGAAAACTGGGAAATCATAGATAAAGAACAATATAAAGAAATAGATGATGCAAAAAAAGAAATTTTCTCCTTTTCTTTTATTACATTCAAAAATAACAGGAAATCCCCATAAAATAGCAGATTTCATGATGCCACTTTTCAATATCCCCACTTCGTATCAAGTTGCACCTCCACAGTCTTGATGACATTCTTTGTCAGCAAAGCTCGATTCTTCGGCAGAATCTTTATCTCCTGATAATCGGCAGGATAATACACTTTGCCATTTCTGATCAAGATACCCATTCTGTTTGGAGCAATCTCAAAGATGGCGAAACCACCCACGAAATCATGGATTTTCCAATACACAGGTTGCAGGATGATGTCATCACCCACACGAAGTCCCCATCTGCCCGAAACCTCAAATGGCTTTACATTCTGTAGATATTCGTAGCGTTGCTTGCGTGTCTGTTCCCGTTTCTGCTTGTCATATTGCGCCACAAACACCATGTCGTTGCTTACTACGATTACTCCATTTGCCTTTTTGACAGATGGTGGTACCGTACCCTTTCCTGCCCTCAAACCAGCGTACATTGCTTCCCAATTTCGCTCTTTATCGGGCAAACCGAACTTACGGTAGTTTCCTACATTGTCCAATATCATGCACACCTTGTCCTTCTGCTTGTGGTTGATGCGCAGTCCACGCCCCACCATTTGCAAGTATTTGGCAAGCGAAAGCGTAGGGCGAGCCATCTGGATATACTCTACGTCAGGACAGTCAAAACCCTCATCAAAGAGGTTCACGTTCACCAAGCAGTCCAATACTCCATTTCTGAAAGCCTCCACCATCCGCAGTCGGGTGTTGGCAGGAGTCTTGCTGTCCAATGCTACCGCCTTGATGCCCATCGCCTCGTAGAAAGAAGCTATCATCTGTGCATGGGCGATATCGATGGCATACACGATGCCTTTCTTGCCATTGGCATATTTCACTATACTCTCATATAGTCGTTTGATGGATTGAGGCACATTCAGTTTCTCGTCCATCTCCTTGACAGAATAGTCGCCGTCACTGCCACGCCCCTTCAGGCTATTGATAGTCAACTGGTCTTGCGAGAACTGTCCAATTACCACATAGTCGTAGGGAGCAAGATAGCCACGCTTGATAAAATCCTGGGTTGGAGGCGATGTCAACAGTTTTCCAAACAACTTGCCGAAAGATTCCTTCTTCATACGACAAGGCGTAGCCGTCATGCCTAATTTCAACGCCATTCTATTGCGCAGGAACAAGTCCTGATAGGAACGAGCCAAGGCATGATGAGCCTCATCCACCACAATCAGCCCAGGCGTGCATTCAGCCTGTTCCAGTTCTCCGATATGTCTGCCGAGCCATTGGATGGAAAGCACACGAATCCTAACTTTGGCTTCCATCACCATTTCCTTTTCGCCATACTCCAAGCAAAATCTGTCAAGTGTTTGTTGCATCTGTTCCACCAGCTCACGTCGGTGCGCTACAATCCACACCTCACCTTTCTCATGGTTGTCAAGAAACCACTTCACCACCGAAGCCATCACATACGTCTTGCCAGTACCCGTAGGCATCTGCACCAACACCGAGTAGTTTTCCACATATTCCTTCCTCTTCCGAAAAGGAGTAAACGAATTCTTTGTCAGTTTCGTGATAATCTTCTCCAACATCTCCTGTTGGTAGTCAAAAAGTTTTATTTTCTTCATTCAACACTTAACATTCAACTATTAATCTTTATTAATTTTACATAGAGACATATCATATATATGGGATATATTATGTATCTTTGCAACCGAAGTTAAACCATAATTTTTTAGCATATGAGTTCAGTAACATTAACACCATCTAAGAGAAAGATTATAGACTTGAATGAAGATACATTCAAAACACTTTCTATTATGGCAATTCAAAAAGGAACCAATCTCAAGAAATACATCGAAGATGTGTTAAATGAGTTAGCAGAAAACTATGAAGATGCCAAATTGTATGCAAAATTGAGCAAGGAAAATCCTGATGGAAACATTATGCTCAATGAGCAAGAAAAAGCTGATCTAGAAAACTGGCTTGGCGTATGAAAGTTGATTACTCTAAAGAGTTTGAAAAATCTCTAAAGAAATTATCAGGAAAGATGCTTGATTCAATACGGCGTGTTATTACTGAGGTAAAACAAGCCGAGAACATCAAAGACATTACAGACTGTACTAAGCTTGTTGGTTATAGTAACATTTATCGCATTCGTATCGGCGACTATCGTGCATTTTTTACATTTCATATAGAACTTGTAGATGATACTGTCAGATTTAAATATCTCACTTCCCGTGGCGAGGCTTACGGAAAGAAAGTAATGACAGAATTAAAACGAATCGATAAGGAATAAACTAATTTACAAATCCACATTTTGAAACTATTCAAGGTGTGGATTTTTTAGGTTACAAAAAAAGCAAGCACCCCTTCTGCAAGTCAATCCCTTCCCTTACAACCAATGATTTTAGCAAATCTTCTCCCTGCGGGTTCATCCCCGCTAAAACAACCTGGCGAGGGTTCTGATGCCCCGCCAACCTTATAGCGAAGCGGTTAAGAGCGACAGGAGGAGCGGTTACATCCCTCGCCCTTTTGTAAAGGGAGAGGGCTTGGGAGTGGGTTAAGGATCCCCTCTTCGCAAGAGGGGAACAGGGGAGTCGAAAAAACTATTCTTTCAATGTGATGTTCCAAAGGAACAGCGCATTGCCAATAATATACCTTCTCCACATACGCTTTGGCTCCTTCATTAATCTATAGAGCCATTCCAGACCGTGCTCCTGCCACCACATCGGAGCACGTTCCACAGTACCAGCGAAGAAGTCGAATACGGCTCCGATTGTTCCAACATGGCAGTGAATATCCAACTCTTTCCAATGCGAATAAGTCCATTTTTCCTGTTTAGGTGCGGTCATACCAATCCAAAGCAGATCAGGGTTAGCAGCATTGATGGCATCAATAATCGCCTTATTGTCCTCATCCGAGAACTCTGGCTTATAAGGAGGCGAGTAGGTCACCACCTTCAGATAAGGATACACCTCAGCCGCCCGCTTCACAATCAGGTCGAGCACTTTCTGCGAACTACCCATAAACATCACCGTACCACCCTTTTTCTCCAGTTTTTCCATTTCGAAAGAGAACAAGTCCCATCCCGCGATACGTTCCTTCGGCTGGCTCTTCGCCTTAATCCACTTACACGCTTTCACGATGCTCACCCCATCAGGAATCAGCACATCACCATTCATCAGCGCCTCAGCAAAGAGCGAGTCCTTGCGAGCCGTATTATAAGAATGAGCATTTACAGTATTAATGAGCAATTTGCCCTCTGGCAGCGAGGCGAGTTCCGCCTTACTACCCAAAATATCCAAAGATTTTAAACAAAACATTATAGTAATTTTTTAATTATCAAATATAAGCGAAGCTAAATAAGCCTCATCAAAAGAATTACAAAGCAACCCCCTGCCCCCCTTTCCCCGCGGTCCCATCCCGCACAACCAATCTTTCAGCAAGTCTTCACCCTGCGGGTTCATCCCCGCTAAAACACCCTGGCGAGGGCTCTGATGCCCCGCCAACCTTAGAGCATAGCGGTTAAGAGCGACGGGGAGGAGCGGTTACATCCCTCTCTTCTGAGGAGAGAGGGCTTGGGTGAGAGGTGGAGCTCCCTTTGGCTAAAGGGAGACGGAGGGATTCGAAAAAACTTATTACCAGTAAGGATGAACGATTGGGTAATGGAGCCCTCTTTGGAAAGAGGGACGGGGTGATTCGAAAAAACTACTTCATAATATACCAATAATACCCCTTCGGATTCCTACTCACCTCCCCGACTTTTCTGTAATTCAATTTATGAAAACTCACATGATCAATCAGATCCTGCCATTGCTTCTGATGGAAAGTACGCCCCAAGGCATCACCCAGGAGAATACTGTGATAACTATTCTCACGAGGCATCCGAGCCTCAACCATCGGAAACTCACGGAGAGACAAACCTAAGAAAAGATGGATGACGTAATAATCCACCAGACAGTTATAATCCTTCCAGTAAGCAAGGAGCATATCCAAGACCGAAGAAATCACAATCTGATGAGGCACAGCAGCAAAGAACCAGGTAGATAACCCCACAGGAGCCATAGCCCCACGCTTGAAATATCGGAATACCGTCAGTTCACTCCGCATAATCCTATCCCATCGCCCCTGCAGCTTCTCATTTCCAAAACCAGAACAGAACACCGTAGCATCCATCCAAACACCACCATACTTCTGCAAGACCGACAGGCGGAGCAAATCACTGAAAGAAGCAGCAGGAATCAAACCCTTCTTATATTTCCTGACAATATACTCAGGCAGTTCAATCCATTGCTGGTAATTACTCAGATCAAAGACCCTGAACTCATAATCCGGCAGATGCTTCCTTTGCGAAGCCAAACACACCTTCACCAAATCAGGAGCCTGATCGATACCCTGCAGCCAGGAGAACCAGACAATCTTCGGAACACCCCCATCATTAGGAGTCTGAACCTCAGCATCCCTCACCTTCATATCATCCAGGATATAGCGATACCGCCGAATCAGAATCCCATCCACTTTCTCCGTAATCACTGGATAAGCAGCCTTCAAGGACTTCCCCTTTAAGGCACAGCGTATCAAGGCACAGACACCCGTCCACAATACCCCCATACGGACATATTGCCACACAAGCCTCCAGCCCCCGAACTGCCGAAAGCGAGTAATCAATCTATCAAAATCTACCATTTATACCCACACAATTTATGATAAACACAACATACCGCCCCCTCATCTGCTTTTTTAGCAAAGTATTGAGAAATAGCATTTTCATGATATGTTTTACGTTTAGCTAAGTACTAACGTTTATGTGAAATCCTATAGACCATTATCTATAAAAGAATCTAACTCCTTACACTGTTTATAGTATGTATGTACCTCCTTTATAGAACCTATTTTAGATAACATACATTTATTGCATAATACTTCAAGCGAAGAAGATGTTTGCGCCAAAGCCATCAGGTTACCCTGCAAAGTCTGTAGAGGTTGCTCTTTGATATCAATATCAGTTACAATAATATACGCAAGATAATCAGCATTACAAAATTTTGGGTTGGAAGCATAATCATTACATATATCAATACTATCTTTCAACTTTTTGATAAAATCATAGCCCGTTACCTGTTTTTCTATCTTTTTCTCTACATTTTTCTTCTGATGGTGTAGAAAGTCAGCCCACCCCTTAATTTCAACGAACAATAGCTTTTCGTTCTTTATAGACAATCCATCTACCGAAGCACAAGAAATCATCTGATGTTCCTTGCAGTAAGCAGTCTTTACATCATCAAAATTCACGAATCGTTTAGCAAGTTCCAAAGAACACCTGGGTGCCGTAGCACAAGGTTTATGGAGCTCACAGACAGAGTAAAGGGAGAAATGCTTATCCTTTACCAAATACGACATTAGTTCACTGGCAACTTTCATTTCAGTTTCCCCCTTACTTCATCCACGTTCATGATTTTATTCAAAGGCTCAGCCAAGGTAAGAAACACCTGGTTTAAGTCATTAGTAACCTCCTTCATACTAACCATATCATCATTTCCACACTCTGCCATGTAGTAGTTCACATACTTCTCGATGCTATACATAGCAGAATAATACCTCACTGCCTGCAGGAAATATGGACTATGCGTACTGATCATCACCGGAATACCCGAATTAACAATCTGTACGATAACCTTAGCAAACTCCACCTGCCACTGAGGATGCAGATGATTCTCAGGTTCATCCCATATCAGAGGACGATTATTAGAAATACAATAACCATCAAGCAGAAGTTGCAAAGCACCAAAGCTTTTGATACCAGAAGCCACATTGATAGGCTTGATTTTCATACCATTTTTCTGATATACGATGCTACGAGAACCCTTATCATAAGTAAACGTACCATGAATGATATCCTCTGTGTGATATTCCTTCGATTGAGGTTCAAACAAACTTGGTTGAGCATGAAAGCTCTGGATGTTCCAAACCTTATCTACAAAGTCTTTCACATGAGCAGGAACCATAGGTTTATATCCAGGAACAGCCTTCATTTCCCGATAAGCAACAGAATATCTCAAGCTATCAAGAAGATGAAAGTACAGTGGCGACTCAACATAAGTGATATCCTCATAGAATTCTCTTTCCAAAAAGGAGACGTCTGTCACTTGATTATCCTTTGCCTTAAACAATAGTTTTCCCACTTCTTCAGTATCAAGCATAACATAAGTAAGCTCAGACTTAGAAGAACAGAACTGCCCCATAAACTCAGATTCAACCAGATAAGCCAACTCCGTTTTCAATACAGCCGCAGGATTATCCACCTGGTCATAGCAAATCCGAATATTCGCAATATCCTCCTTGAGCAAAGACTTTTGGCGAGGAGACAAATCAATCTCATCGATTTTAGCATTCAGATGATCCAGGAAAGCATTTCGTTCAGACTCATCCTGGCATATTCTTTCCATTTCAGATTTGATACGAGGCAACAGATTGATAGCATCATCAATAATCTTCTTCCCATAGAAATGCTTATACAAAGAATCAATGTGCTTAGAAGCTTTGTGGGCAGAACTTTCATTACTCAAGCTTCTCGTATTAGAGACAGCCTTGATGGTAGAAAAGAATGCTCTACCTATGGTACTTTTGCCCATATCATTCTCTCCCACGATTACAGTCAAGCCATTCAAGGCAATATCTGCTTCCTTGATTTTATTGATATTTTGTATATGTAATCTCATTGTTCTATCTAATTTTTCTGCAAAACTAAACAAAAAATATCATATATACAAAGAATTGGAGCACTTTTTCATTTCGCATACCTTTTCAGCCGTTATTTCACTATAAAGTCGGTTTATTGTATGGAGTACGTTCATGGAGATGACGGAATAAACATATCATCAGCACTTTCATATTCATCAGCTACCTCTATGATTAATTCTGAATCTTTATTCATAACTAACGCACAACAAATTTAACCTTCCAAGGACCTTTTGTTGCAGGTTCCTTCCAATTTTCCTTTGCAACCATCGAATCGCGAACAGCTTTGCGAACAGCCTTAGCAAATTCACCTTTAACCAATGGCTTTGGTGCATTAATACCTAACATCATAATACAGTCTCCTTTATATAGTTAATATATCTGCCGCAAAAATACGCTATTTAATTGAAACCACCAAGAAAATAGCAGAAAATCTACAAGCTATCAGCAAATTACTCAATGCGCCAGTCACCTTGTCCCTGCGGGTTCATCCCCGCTAAAACAACCTGGCGAGGGCTCTGATGCCCCGCCAACCCTAAAGCGAAGCGGTTAAGAGCGACAGGAGGAGCGGTTACATCCTCTCCCTTCTGAGAAGGGCAGAGGCTTGGAGAGGGATGTGGAGCTCCCTTTGGCTAAAGGGAGACGGAGGGATTCGAAAAAATATACTTTTCTTTTCAAAAGCTTTTTCAAAGCATTTTCCCCTTCTTATACCACTCCACCATGACCTTAGCCTTTTCCTCCCAGGAAAGTTCCATTTGTCTTTCCTTGCAATTCTCCGAAAGGAGCTTCAGCAAAGCCCTATCTTTTCAAGCTCATTGAGCAGTTTGGCGAAATCACGAGCAGACTGGCTCGGAGAAGAAAGAGGAACCTTCCTACCCACCTTGTCATTCACAGCATCACCTTGACCACAAGTATCAAAACAAACAACAGGAAGATTATTGGCAATAGCTTCCAGCACTACATGAGGAGGCACCATTTCCCGTATCGTCATAAATGAAGTTTAAAGTGCTAACAAGCTCTGCAAATCCATTTGAAATTCTGTCTGACGATTGGGCACCGCAACATAATGGATATTGATATCTGGCAGTGCCAAAGGACGATAATATTTGTCAGCAGTTTCCGAATCTATCAGTCTATGTCCCCTAACATATAAATATCTTGAGAACCATCCATCTCTACTCGTTAGCTTATTTACAGCTATCAGTTGAGCTTCCGTAGGAGCATAGGAAACAATAACACCATGATACTCCCAATTTGGATTAGACTGCAATATACTCATCTGAGCTTTCAACCGTAGTAAAGTTCCTATGATTTGTTCCTTGGCACGAGCAATCTGAGCAGAAGCAAAAGAACTTTTTAACTCACATATAAAAAGACATTTTCTTCCCTTTATCTCTGCCAAGAAGATGCCGTCGCTATTATACATCATAGGAGGGCGACTATTCGCCTTTCCATAAAATGCCACAGAGTCAGCAGCAAACTCACGCGGAAATACATACCCCATACACCCTGTAACAACAAGACGCCTGAAATCTAAATCAGATCTTGGACAAGTCTCAACCACTTCTACACTACCATCAATTGATGATATCAAGTAATTGGGGTACAAGAGATTAAATTCCTCTATAGCTGGCTCCATAAATTCTACATTTATAAATTAGACACTATTCCTAAACTCTCTGCCAAATCGTTTATGTCTGCCGACAATTCCATCTGACTTTTTACAGTATTCTCAAAAGAATTAAAAGGTAAGCCTAATGACAAATCCTGCTCTTCAATGACAACACGATCATTTTCACGCTTAAAATAATAGCCCCCAATCTGTTCTGTATGCAGATATAAATTTTTATTAAACTGATGTTCTTTACAGAAGATTTCAAAGGCTTCCATAGACTTTTCCCTTATCTTCCCCAATACCAACAGTTGATTCATACGCCCCAAGAGATAATCGCTATGTGTTGTCATTTGAATAAGCATACCCTTGTTGCAACATCTTGCCAACATATCCATCAATAAGAATTGCTTCTTAGGATGCACATGAGCTTCGGGCTCCTCAAAAAGCAGACTATTATATTGTCTAATCTTGCCATTTTGCAACATCAGCAGGAAAGGCATCAGTTCCTTGACCGAAGAAGCCGCAGCAGATACAGGAATTTTTTCACCAGACTCAAACTGCAAGAACACGCTTCCATTTTCCAAGACGATCTCACCATCTGACAACTTAGCTATATAGTTAACAAAGAACTGATTATCTGGGCTAATATTCCTTGAAGGAGTTTTTAAATCATCCAATTGCGCCAAGAAATCACGATACATACCAATAGGCGATGTTGTATTGGCTCCCATAAATGCCGCTCTTGCTGGCGGCAATATCAATGGGCGCAAATAGTTTTTACCCAAACATAATTCAGACAAATAGCCATGAAGAGAAAAGCTCATCATCAAGACATTGTCCTCCAAGTCAAGGGGGAAAACATTTATATCACCATTAATGCTATAACGAGTAAATCCCGAGGCATCCTCATCATGCAATCTCTTCATTTCTACAGGTTTGTCGTCGTCTATCTCGAAGACATAATTCACTTGACAATCAAAATTATTGTTACCTAACAAATAACCGAGAAACGCAGCTGTATTCTGATTGAGCCACATTCTAAAATCCTTGAATTTAAAAGTAAGCTCTTCCTTAACACTCCCATTTATCTTCTTTGTAATAAACTCTTGAAGTCTCATAGGAGTCAATGAAGTAATTAAGTTATACCACAATAAAGCGGTATAGCTCTTACCCAGTCCCGATTCACCCGTAAAAACCATAAAAGGCTTAAATACTATCTCAGAATCAGTAATAGGTCCTAACTTATCTATTATTATTCGGATATTCATTGTACTATGTCTTTATGTATTCAAATTTATTTGCAAAAATAGGACTTTTAGGCGAGACTTCCAAATGTTTCGTTTTATTTAACACATTTGGATAACCATTCTTCTTTCGTACTCCTTGATTTCCTCTTCAGTAAATCTCATTTTGATCAGTTTGGCAGAAATTCTACCGATATCAGTCATATAATTGCCGCAAAAATACGCTTTTTAATTGAAGCCACCAAGAAAATAGCAAAAAATCTGCAAGTTTTCAGCAAATTACGCAATACACCAGTCACCTTGTCCCTGCGGGTTCATCCCCGCTAAAACAACCCTGGCGAGGGCTTTGATGCCCCGCCAACCTTATAGCGCAGCGGTTCAGAGCGACGGGGAGGAGCGGTTACATCCTCTCCCTTCTGAGAAGGGCAGAGGCTTGGAGAGGGATGTGGAGCTCCCTTTGGCTAAAGGGAGACGGAGGGATTCGAAAAAAATATACTTTTCTTTTCAAAAGCTTTTTCAAAGCATTTTCCTCTTCTTATACCACTCCACCATGCCCTTAGCCTTTTCCTCCCAGGAAAGTTTCTTTTGCCTTTCCTTGCAATTCTCCGAAAGGAGCCTCAGCAAAGACCTGTCCTTTTCAAGATCATTGAGCAGTTTGGCGAAATCACGAGCAGACTGGCTCGGAGAAGAAAGAGAAACCTTCCTACCTACCTTGTCGTCAATGACGGCAGACATGCCGCAGGCGTCAAAGCAAAGAACAGGTAAGCAAAACTACCATTTACAACCACACAGTTTATGATAAACAAACCATATTATATAAGCAGCAGCAAGAGATTCCAGATATATCCATGCCAAATCAGCAAATGGATTTCTGAAGTGAAAACCATAGTTGATAAAAAACAAGTGGATGAGCCACATGTTCATAGACATTTTGCCTAAGAAATCAAATCCACGCTTCACCCTATCAGACAAATATCCCTGAATATCAATCAAAAACATAATCATAGCAATAATCAGACCGATATTCAAGATATTCCATCCCCAAACAAAACGGGCAACCAGTAAAGCTGCCACCAAGAGCAATCTACACCATATCCGCTTCTCAGCCAAGAAATCAAACAGAGAGAATTTACGGGCAATCATCCCCGAATAAAGCAGAGGGAAATAATGCAGCACATAATGCCCGGCTTCAGAATAATATCTGAGAAACTTAGCCAAAGGTTGGAAGCAGACTACAGAAACAATCAGCAAAGGAATCCATACCTTATTATATTGCAGACTTTTGGCAAATAGAGGAAAACAGATTACGTAAATCACGTAGGTCTGCATAAACCACCAATTCCCATTCATATTCCTTGTCAGCAATATCGCATCCGTCACTACCTGAAACCATTTCACTTCATGGATAATCAATAAGAAAGGCGCTACCAGGATGACAATCAACCAAAAGGGCAACAACACCTTCTTCAGCCTCCTCCAAAAATGAAAGACATTTCCTGCAGAGCAGTAAGAAGCCATTAACCCATAACCAGAGACAAACAGGAACATGCCCACGCAAATCTTGCCCATCTCCCCAATAGACAACAGCAGATGCCCATACTCTATCGGCTCAAACAGAGCAAAATAAGGCCGATGCCATAGATGATGCATAATCATCAATACCAAGGCAAAAGCCTTCAGCTGGCTTGAAACGTTCTTATCGAATGAATACTTAGATTTCTGCATTATATATCACATTCATAGATTGCACACAAGCAAATTTCTCCCAATGGCGAAACTCGCCCCTAATCCCTATCAATCCCCATAAAAGTAAATAGCGGATAGATAATATGTTCCAATATCCAAGTCATTTTACGATAATTTTCTTTCGTGCTCCTTGATTTCCTCTTCCGTAAATCTCATTTTGATCAGTTTAGCAGGAATACCACCGATAATACTGTAAGGAGGAAAGGATTTAGTGACAACAGCACCAGCAGCCACTACCGAACCATGACCGATCGTCACACCTTTGAGGATAGTAACATTCGCACCACACCAAACATCATCCTCGATGACGACAGGCTGGTCATATACATTCACCCCATCCACAATCTTTTCCTCTACAGTTACATCCGTCATATACTTACCCAAGATGTCAATACGATGATCACCGGTGATAATCGTAGGTTTAGGACCGAAGAGTACCTTTTTGCCAATAGTACATGCAGCATCCGTACAATAGATAGTACTACCCTTAGGTATCGAAGTACCATCTCCTACAGACAGGTTCCACAATCCCTTGAAATCCGAAGACATCGGACGGATATATACCCCCTTTC
>OIYX01000191.1_pt1 | contig 22159 bp, 20 predicted proteins | sample 1588431 | NCBI WGS metagenome assembly OIYX01 (sample SAMN03283241) | human gut metagenome | biome: human-associated habitat; material: feces | host: Homo sapiens | place: Peru | collected 2012
CGCCGCCGCCAGCACCGACGCATACCGCCGCACCAGCGGGTCGGCCGCAAGCTGCGCATGGGTACACCCGGCTCCGATCCGGAGCGTGTCCGTCTCCTCGCGCAGCTCCTTCAGCTCGGCAAGGCCGCTCAGGTCGATGGCCAGCTTGCCGTCGAACCGATCCGACTCCCGCGCGGCGACGAGCACATCCGTGCCGCCGTTGACGTAAAAGGCCGCGCCGTTCGCCCGTTCAAAGGCCTCGACGGCCTCCGGCACGGTTTTCGGAACGAAAAGGCCGCTAAAACGCATCCTTCAGTCCCTCCTTCCCGCAGAAAAACACCGTTTCCAGATCGAACGGCAGGTCGTGCAGCCGTCCGATGCCGCGCAGCGCGTGGTTCACGGCGCAGGCGACCGCCGCCGCGCCCGGCTCGGTGGCCGGTTCGCCCAACGACTTGGCGCCGAACGGGCCGCGCGGGTCGGGGTTGTCGACCATGATCGCCTCGTTATCCCCGACGTCCATAAAGGTCGGAATGATGTAGTTATCGAAATTCAAATTCCGGCAGATGCCGTTTTTCGAGCCGAGATCCTCCGTCAGACCCATGCCCGCGCCCATGACCATGCCGCCGAAGACCTGCCCGCAGGCCAGCGTCTGGTTGATGACGCGCCCTGCATCGTGCGAGCCGGCCATTTTCAGCACGCGCACCTGCCCGGTGGCCAGATCGACCTCGACCTCCGCCGCCTGACAGGAATAGGTGAAGGAGACAAAGGCCTCGCCGCAGTCGTGCTCGTGATCCCAGCTCAGCGGATAGTTGATGAACGTTCCGGGCGAGGCGGGCGTCCCGCCGACGGCGTAGCACCGCGCGACGGCCTCGGCAAAGCTCAGCTCGTGCGCCCCGGCATAAACGCGGTCTTTTTCAAAGCGGATCGTCCCGGCATCGACGCCAAATTCGGCCGCAAGCGGCTTTTTCAGGATGTCGAGAATGTGCTTCGCCGCGTCGATGATGGCGTTGCCGCCGGTGAACGTGCCGCGCGAGGCAATGGCCGCGCCGGAGGTCGGCGCGCGGGAGGAATCGGCGACGTTCATGGTGACGCGCTCAAGGTCGCAGCCCAGCGCCTCGGCGGCGATCTGCGCCAGCGCCGTGCGCAGCCCCTGTCCCTGCTCGGTATAGCCGCAGGAGACGAGCACGCTCGCGTCCTCCTCGACCTCAATGTAAACGCGGGCGACGTCCAGTCCCTCCGAGCCGATGCTCACGCCGCGCGCGCTGCACGCGATGCCGACGCCCCGGCGGATCAGACCGTGATTTTCCCGGTTGTATTTTTCGTATTTTTCCTCATAGCCGATGGCAGCGGCGGCATTGTTGAGCACCTCGAGCACGGTGACGGTGTGCTTGTCGAGCACCTGACCCGTGCCGTTGACGTCGCCGGTGCGCAGCGCGTTGCGGCGGCGCAGCTCCAGCGGCGAGATGCCCAGCTTTTCGGCCAGCTCGTCCATGGCATTCTCCATGGCGAAGATCGCCTGCGGCGTTCCGAAGCCGCGCATGGAGCCGGTGTGGATGTTGTTCGTTGTGACGGCGCAGGCGTTATAGAGCACGTTCGGGTTCCGGTACGGTCCGGGGCCGAGGTGCGAGGCCTTGCCGATGATGCCGCAGGCCCAGTTGGCGTAGGCGCCGCTGTCGGCGATCGCCTCGGTGTGCAGCGCCTGAAGGCTGCCGTCCCGATTCGCGCCCAGCCGCACATGGAAGGAAAACGGCGTGCGCTTGTGCGTCTCGCGGATGGAATCCTCCCGCGTCAGGACGTATTTGACCGGCCGGTCGGTCTTGAGCGCCATCAGCGCCGCGCGAACCGCGACCTGCTCGGCGCTCTCAAGCTTTCCGCCGAAGGTTCCGCCGAGCGCGGACTGCACGACGTCGACCTTCGCCATCGGCAGGTTCAGCGAGCGGCAGATCGACGTGCGCACCATAAACGGATGCTGCATGGAGCCGTGGATCGTCAGCACCTTGCTCTCGTGCGACGGCACGGCGACCAGCGCCTCCGGCTCGATATAAGCATGTTCGATGAACTGCGTGGAATAATGTGTGTCGACCACGACGTCGCAGGCGGCCAGCGCCTTTTCCGCGTCGCCCTTGCAGACCCGACTGACCGAAACGACGTTGCCGGGATAGTCCTCCGTGATGATCGGCTCGTGATTTTTCGCCTTGCTCGGGTCAAAAAACGCCGGGAGCGCCTCATATTCGACCCGGATGCGCCTGACGGCCTCGGCCGCAAGCTCCGGCGTCTCCGCCGCAACGCAGGCGACCACGTCGCCAAAAAAGCGGGTCTTGTCGTCTGCAAGAATGTACTGATCCTGCATGACCTCGCCCATGACCTTCATGCCGGGGATGTCCCGCGCGGTGACCACGCAGGCGACGCCCTCCATGGCCTCGGCCTCGGAGGCGTCGATCGACACGATGCGCGCATGGGGGTGCTCCGCATAGAGCCCCTTGCCGTAGAGCATTCGCTCAAACTTCAGATCCGCGCCGTACATGGCCTGACCCGTCACCTTTTCGCCGACGTCCAAGCGCCGCACCGGGCGGTTGATCGCGTGTCCCATAGCTACCTCTTTTTATCGCAGTGTGATGCAGTCTCTCGGGCAGACGGACTGGCAGACGCTGCAGCCGCGGCAGACCGCTTTGTCCAGCGTCGGCACGCTGCCCTTTTCGTGATGCAGCGCCCCGAAGCCCGCATCCTGGCAGGCCGTCGCGCAGCTTCCGCATTTCAGGCAGGCCGTTTCGTCGATGGTGCAGTGCAGGCGGTTGTCCCGCGAAAGCTCGGAGTGGTCGACCAGATACGGAAGCGATTTTCCGACCATGGCATCGAGCGAGGCGAAGCCCTTCTGCTCCATGTAGCGCAGCAGACCCTTCTGCATACTCTGCACCATGCCGAAGCCGTAGCGCGAGATCGCCGTGCAGACCTGCACGTTTCTTGCGCCCAGCAGGAGAAATTCCGCCGCGTCCTGCCAGTTGCTCACGCCGCCGACACCCGCGACCGGAATGTCCAGCTCCTTGGTCAGCTTGCTGACGCAGCCCAGAGCGATCGGCTTGACCGCAGGGCCGGAAAGTCCGCCCCACGTGGACAGGCCGTTGACGTTCAGCTTCGGATAGCCCGTCTCCAGATCGATGCCGATGAAGCCGCGCACCGTGTCGATGCAGCAGAGCGCATCCGCCCCGCCCTCGACCGCGCCGCGTGCAACGTCGACCAGATCGGTGACGTTCGGCGTCATTTTGACGATCACGGGCGTGTTCTTTTTTCTCGCCCGCAGAATGGTCTGCGTTGTCGTGCGCATCAGCTCCCGGTCGGCCGCGGGGATCGCATTGCTGGCCTTTTTGCCCTCGTCGGCAATGCTGTGCTCGCCCTGCGGACAGGACATGCTGCATTCGATCATGTCCGCCCCGGCCTCCTCGAGCCGGTGCACCAGCTCGATCCATTCTTCCTCGCCGGCAGCCATGATGCTGCCGATGAAGCGGCGGTCGGGATAGAGCTGCTTAAAATAGGCGATGTCCTCTTGGATCTCCTCGATCGTGCGCTCGGAGATCAGGTCGATGTTATAAAACGCGAACTGCGGCTTTCCCGCGAAGGAAAGACCCGCCATATTCGGCTCGGCCAGCTTCGGGCTGTGCTGCGGGAGCGCGGTCGTCTTAAAGACAATGCCGCCCCAGCCCGCCTCGAGCGCCCGGCGCACCTTTTCGCGGCTGTCCGAGGACGGCGACGCGGCGACGGTAAACGGGTTTTCAAACGGAACGCCCGCAAAAGAAATATTCAGGTTCATCATGCTCCACCCCCTTGCTTGTCTGTGCGATATGCGATATATCGGTTAACTGTTTTCAGTATATTTACTTTTTTCTCTGCCGTCAATCCGCAAAATACACAAACAAATTCGAATTTTCTTAGCAATTTCGACGGTTATATTTGGCAAAGAATAACGTATACAAATAAATAAAGAAATCAGAAATCCAATATATCGGCTTGCTTCCACCGCATCCGCGGCTGTGTGATTTTTCTCCGGGCAGCCGATTTTTTTCGTCCGGCTGCGCTTTCCGGGCAATTGCACCCTCTGGGCGGCTTTCCTAACGAAACGGTTCTCAGAACGAAACGTTTGATAAAAACGGTGCGGAGCAATACGGCGCGGAAAGGCCGCATGAAACGAAAAGCATCCGTTTTTCAAACGAAGGCGTTCCAATCTCGTTGCAAAACAACACCGCGCAAAAAATGCCCGCATAAAGCAAAAACGTCCGTTTCTAAAAAAAACGTTTCAAATTTGTGTCATTGCGAGGAGCGCAGCGACGCGGCAATCTTAAAGTGATCGACGTGGCATCCCGTGGCGAAGCACGGGAGCGGAAAACGACAGAATCCCCAAATTTTGAATCGTCCCGCAGGGACACCACCACGGCGCTTCTCCGGAAGCGCCATTTCACGCGCGTGCAAGCCGACATTTCCCGTGCGCAGCATCTTTCGCTTGCTCAAAGAGCAAATTTCCCTGCGCAGCCATATTCGCTTGCTCGAAGGACAACTTTCACTGCGCAGCCTCGGCCGTACCTCGTTCCGGGATTCCGTTTCGTTCCGTCAAAGATTGCCGCGTCGGGCGCACGCGCCCTCCTCGCAATGACAAATCTGACAGGGTTCGCTGAAAAACGAAACGGTTTTCGGAACGAAACGTTTGAAAACGGTGCGGAGTAGCGCCGAACGGAAAGGCCGCATAAAGCAAGAACGTCCGTTTTTCAAACAAAAGCGTTCCAATCTCGTTGCAAAACAACACCGCGCAAAAAATGCCCGCATAAAGCAAGAACGTCCGTTTCTAAAACAAAAACGTTTCAAATTTGTGTCATTGCGAGGAGCGCAGCGACGCGGCAATCTTTAAGCCGAAGGTATGGCATCCCGTGGCGAAGCACGGCAGCATGAAACAACAAAACCCCGAAATTCTGAATCGTCACGGAGCGACACCACCACGACGCTTCCTCGGAAGCGCCATTTCACGCGGGCGCAAGCCCGCATTTCCCGTGCGCAGCATCTTTCGCTTGCTCAAAGAGCAAATTTCCCTGCGCGGCCATGCCGCCGCGCACGCGCCCTCTGTCCACGTCTGTCTCCCTGAAATCCGCCCGCTTTCTCTCCTTCTGTTCAAAATCGACAAAAATCCGCCCCGAAATTTATTCAAAAAAACCGCCACTCCCCTCTTGACAAGTATACCGGTATACCGGTATACTAGAATCGCAGGGAGCAGAAGACAGAACCTCACCCCCTCGGCAACCTCTTTCTCTCCCGGCGTCCGGCATCGAGCCGCGCGCGGCAGGCCACAGCCTCCGCCGTCGGCCGGCAGCCTGAACGCCGCCTCCGTCCAGCCGGGAAAGCCGTCCTTTGATTCCGAGGCGATTGCCCCGGGCGTCGCGACCGTCCATCGCAGCGCCCGGGCATGCCGGAGCCATATACGGCTCATTCCGAATATAATCAGGATCTGATCAAAAGCTCTGGCGCTTTTATCAAATTCTGCATGAGACGGCGCAGCATGCGACGCGCACGGGATTCCTGATTATCGACCATGGATCCGCGTGAAGCATGCGCAACCGTTTCAACTCGCCGACTTGACGCCTGTCGGGGACGTTCCTCCCCCGGCGCGCGGGCTGCTCCGGCGCTTTTCCGGCCGCCCTAGCGGGCTCCTCTCCTTCTTAGGAAGCTCTGATTCAATCGCAAGAGCGGTCAGCGAGGGATTTTGTTTCCAAATTGAGGTTTGGAAATCGCAGGAATACTTTGTGTATTTCAAGATTTTCAAACCAATAAGTTGGGACAAAAGACCCGCTGAGCGCCGCAGCTGATTGATTCAGTGGTTCCCTTACTTCTTCATTTTTCTCTGCGCCAAGGAGGCGGCGGTTCTGTCTTCTCTCCCACACCCCACCCAATTCGTCAATGTTATATGCAAAGGAGCATGGATATTATGATTGGTTTTATCGGCCTCGGCATCATGGGCAAGCCCATGGTCAAAAATCTCCTGAAGGCAGGGGCGCCGGTTCGCGTTAACGACCTTGCGCGCAGCGCGGTCGACGAGGTCGCCGCTCTGGGCGCGATCCCCTCGACGCCGGCAGAGATCGGCGCGACCTGCGACGTGGTCTTCACGATCCTGCCCAACGGCGCCATCGTGCAGAACGTTCTCTTCGGCGAAAACGGCGTCGCCTCGACCCTGCGGCAGGGCGCTTTGGTCGTGGATATGTCCAGCGTGACGCCGGGCGAATCCCGCGCCTGCGCCGAGCGGCTGGCCGCGCAGGACGTGTCCTTCCTTGACGCGCCGGTGTCCGGCGGCGAACCGGGGGCGATCAACGGCACGCTCTCGTTCATGGTCGGCGGCGACGAGGAGACCTTCCAGCGCGCCGAGCCGTATTTCGACATCATGGGAAGCTCATATACCCTGATCGGCGGCGTCGGAAGCGGCTCGATCACAAAGCTTGCCAACCAGATCATCGTCAACCTCGGCATTGCGGCCGTTTCGGAGGCCTTCGTTCTTGCCGCAAAGGCCGGCGCGAATCCCGAAAAGGTCTATCAGGCGATCCGCGGCGGTCTGGCCGGGAGCGCCGTGCTCGACGCCAAGGCGCCGATGATGTACAGCCGCAATTTTGCCCCCGGCGGCAAGATCTCCATCAACCACAAGGACATCAAGAACGTGATGAACGCCGCGCACACCATGAACGTCCCGCTGCCGCTGACGGCGCAGCTCTACGAGATCATGCAGAGCCTGATGCTGCACGGCCTTGCCGACAACGACCACAGCGCCATTGTCCGCTACTTTGAGGAGCTTGCAATGGTGAAGGTGGAAAAATAATCATTAGGAGGACTTGTTATGCTGCCTGTACTCGGAATTTCCATGGGCGACCCCGCCGGGATCGGCGCGGAGATCGCCGTCAAAGCCCTCGCAAAGAACGATTGGACGCAAAAATGCGTGCCCGTCGTGATCGGCGACGCCGCCGCCATGGCCGACGCCGTCTCCTTCACCGGCTGCGCCTGCCGTCTGAACAAGATCGAAGACCCCTCGCAGGCCGTCAACGAACCGGGCGTCATCAATCTGATCGACCTCGGCTTCCTGACGCCGCATAGCTGGGAATATAAAAAGGTCTCGGCGCTGGCCGGGAAGGCCGCCTTCCATTACGTCCGCGAGGCAACGGAGCTTGCCATGCAGGGCAAGACCGACGCCATCGTCACAGGCCCCATCAACAAGGAGGCCATCAACCTCGCGGGCTATCATTACTCCGGCCACACCGAGATCCTCGCCGACCTGACCGGAACCAAGGACTACGCCATGCTTCTGACCGGCGGCAATCTGCGCGTGATCCACGTGACGACGCACGTCTCCATGCGCGAGGCCTGCGACCGCATCACGGAGCAGCGCGTTTACACTGTCATCAAGCTGGCGCGGCAGGCCATGGAGCTTCTGGGTATGCCCGATGCAAAGATCGGCGTCGCGGGCTTCAACGCCCACTGCTCGGAGAACGGCCTGTTCGGCGACGAGGAGGCGCGCGCGATCATCCCGGCCATTGAGCAGGCGCAGGCCGAGGGCATCAACGTCGACGGCCCCGTCCCGCCCGACACCGTGTTCGTCAAGGCGCAGGCCGGACAATACGGCATCGTGGTCGCCATGTATCACGATCAGGGGCACATTCCGCTGAAGCTCGCGGGCTTCAAGCTCGATCTCAAGACGAACAAATACACCGCCATGAGCGGCGTCAACTCCACGATCGGCCTGCCGATCATCCGCACCTCCGTTGACCACGGCACGGCCTTCGGCAAGGCCGGTGAGGGGCGCGCGAACGAGGAGAGCCTCGTTGACGCCATGGATATGGCGATTCTGATGGCCAAAAACCGCAAAAACGTGACGAAATAACAGAAGGAGGCTTCATTCATGGAAACCATGTACGGTCTTGTGAAGGCAGCGCCCGCTCCCGGCGCAGAAATTCAGGAAAATCTGCCGATCCCGTCGGTCGGCCCGCGCGACGTGCTGGTGCGCGTGCGCGCGACCGCGATCTGCGGCACCGATTCGCACATCATGGCATGGACGCCCTACGCCCAGCAGCGCGTTCCGACGCCGATGGTCTTCGGCCACGAATTCTCCGGCGACGTTGTGCAGGTCGGCAGCGAGGTGACCGAGGTTCAGGTCGGCAACCGCGTGGCCGGCGAGACGCACATTCCCTGCAACCACTGCCGCATGTGCCTGAGCAACAAGCGGCACATCTGTGAAAATATGAAGATCATCGGCGTGCATGTCCCCGGCGCGTTCGCCGAATACATCAGCTTCCCGGCTGACGACGCGTTCAAGCTCGCCCCCGATTTTCCCTATGAGACGGGCGCGATCCTTGAGCCGATGGGCGTGGCGGTGCACGGCGTGGACTGCGGCGACGTCGCCGGAAAAACCGTCGTCGTCAACGGCTGCGGCCCGATCGGCCTGATGGCCGTGGGCGCGGCAAAGGCATGGGGCGCCAAGCAGGTCATCGCGCTGGACGTGATCGACGAGAAGCTGCGCGTTGCGACGGAGATGGGCGCGGACGTCGTGCTGAACTCCCGCACGCTCGACGCGGCGGCCGAGGTCGTCCGCCTGACCGACGGCGGCGCAGACGTCGCGCTGGACTACACCGGCGTCATCCCGGCAATCAAGTCCCTGTTCCGCATGATCACGAACGGCGGCCGGATCGTTTTGGTCGGTCTGCCGAACGACCCGATCGAGCTGGATCTCACCTCCGAGATCATTTATAAGGAAGCGACCGTCATCGGCTCGACCGGCCGCCTGATGTATAAGACGTGGGAGCAGTGCATCGAGCTGATCCAGTCCGGCAAATTCCCGGTGGAGCCGGTCATCTCCGGCAAATATCCGCTGCGCGATTTTGAAAAGGCCTTCGCCGACATCAAGGCCGGCAAGCCCGGCAAGATGCTCCTGATCCCCTGAGGCCATGCAGCTTCTGGTGATCGCAGACGATTTCACCGGCGCCTTGGACACCGGGAGCCAATTCGCCCGGCACGGGATCGCCACGACTCTCTTTCTCTCCGACGCCCTGACCGCCGACCGACTGGCCGGCTGTCAGGCCGACGTCGTGATCGTCGACACCGAGAGCCGCCATTTGCCGCGCGAGGCAGCCGCCTTGCGCGTGCGCGCCGCCGCACAGCTTGCCCTAGACGTCGGCTGTCGACGCTTCTATAAAAAAACAGACTCCACGCTGCGCGGGAATCTTGGGGCGGAGCTGACCGCCATGCAGGACGTCTGCGGCGCAAAGCAGCTCTTCTTCGCCCCCGCCTACCCGGCGCTGGGGCGCACAACGCGGGGCGGCGTGCAGTATGTGCAGGGCGTTCCGCTCGAGCAGACCGGCTTTGCCGCCGACCCGTTCAACCCGGTTCGCACAGGGCGCATCTCCGCCCTGCTTGCCGAGCAGACCGACCGCCCCGTGCGCATTGCCGCCCCGGCCGCACTGCCGCCGGAGGCCGATCGACCGGAGCTGGTCGTTTTCGACGCCGAAACCGATGCAGAGCTGCTGCAAACGGCGCAAGCGCTTGACAAGGCCGAGAGGCTGACCTGTCTTGCGGGCTGCGCCGGCTTCGCCGCCGCGCTCGAGACCGTGCTCGACCTGCCGCGCACCGCGCAAGTGCCCGAGCTGCCAAACGGAAGCCTGCTGCTCGTTTGCGGAAGCGTGCACCCGCAGTCGGTCGCGCAGTGCCGCGCCGCCGCGCGTGACGGATACCCGGATTTTCCGCTGACCGCCTCACAAATGCTCCGCGCCGACGACTGCGGCGCGCTGCTCGACTCGCTCTGCGGCGCACTGCGCGAGAACGGACGGGCAATGCTGCGCGTGAGCGGCGGACGCGAGCGCCTCGCCGAAACGGCGGCGCTGGCTGCGAGGCTTGCCATCGATCCGCAAACCGTGCCGGCGCGCATTGCCGCGCAGCTCGGCACGCTCACGGCGCAGGTGCTCGCCCGCAAAAAGCCCGCCGCGCTGATCGTCTTCGGCGGCGACACGCTGCTCGGCATCGCCCGGGCGCTGGGCTGCACATCCGTCACACCGCTGACAGAGCTGCTGCCCGGCATCGTGCTCTCGCAAATGCAGACGGACACCGGCGCACTTTTCGTTGTCACCAAGGCAGGCGGCTTCGGCGACGAGGCGCTGCTGCGCCTCATTGAGGAACGCCTGCACACCATTTCTACCGGAGGATAAGCCCATGCAATTTTGCTGTTGTGCAACGCTCGACCGCGCGCAAGCGCTCGCGAGCGCCGGATTTGACCGCATTGCGCTTCCCGGCTCCTATGTCGCCGCCTGCGACGAGGCCGAGCTTGACCGCATTCAAAAAACCCTTGATGAGACCGGTCTGGTCTGTCGTTCCCTGAACGCCTTCTGTCCGGCCGAGATCAAGCTCGTCGGCGAGGGCTATGATTCGTTCGCTCTCGCGCGGTATTCCCGGCGGCTGGCTCAAAACGCCAAGCGCATCGGCGTGCAGGCCGTCGGCATCGGCTCGCCGAATTCCCGCAAGCTCCCCGAGGGCTTTGACCGCAAGCGCGCCATGCGTCAGTGGGAAACCTCCCTGCGTATCCTCTCCGACGCCTTCGGCGCCGAGGGATTATGGGCACTGGCCGAGCCGCTGTGCACGCTCGAATGCAACTGGATGAACACCACCGATGAGGTGCGCGCCGTGCTCGACCGTCTCGGGCTTGCGAACGTCGGCATGGTTTTTGACATGTATCACGCCTTTGTGATGCATGAGGACGCCGCCGCCCTGCGCCGCGCTCTGCTCTACGTCCGCGAGGTGCATATCGCGCAGTTTGTCGACGGTGAGAAGCACTATCTCCGCGAGGAGCACGCCGCCGACTACGCCGCATATTTCCGTGTGCTGCGCGAGGCCGGCTACGCCGGCGAGATCGCCGTAGAAGCGACCTACGACGAGCTGTCCGAGGCGCTGCCGCGCTCGAACGCCCTGCTGCGCCGCTGGGCATCCGCCGACGCAAAACAGGCTTGACAGCGCCCCATCCGGGATGGTATAGTAACTTAAGTATTTAATGTATCCCGCAGGAGCGTACCGATATGCGTGATTTTCAATTTTTACAGGAGCAGGCCTATCAATACCTGCGCGGCAAAATTCTGAACGACGAACTGGAGCCGGAGCAGGTCTATTCCGAGTCGCAGGTCGCGCGGGAGCTGAGCTGCTCCCGCACCCCGGTCAAGGACGCGCTGACCCGCCTGAGCCACGCAAAATACATCGACATCATCCCGAGCCGGGGCTTCCGTCTGCACCAAATGACCGAGGAGGATCTGGTCAGCACCTTCCAGACGCGTGTCGCCGTGGAGAGCTTCTGCGCGCTGAGCATCATGGAGCGCCGCGACCGGCCGGATGGGCAGGACGCGCTGGCGCACCTGCACGAGCTGCTGCAAAAGCAGGGGCAGGCATCCGAACGCGGCGACCTTGCCGCATTTCTGGAGGCGGACATTCTCTTTCACCGCACGATCATGCTCTTTTTGCCGAACGCGGACTTTGCCGAGCTTTATGAGCTGCATGCCTACCGCATCGAGGAGCCGGCGCGGCACAGTCTGCGCGAGCCGGATCGCTGCCGCGACGCGCTCGAGGAGCACCGCGCGGTGGTCGACGCCATTGAGAGCGCCGACATCGGCCGCTGCTATCTGGCCGTGCTGCATCACAACGAGAGCACCTTTGAACACAGCGTGCGCCTGCTGAGCAGCCGCTGAGCACACAAACCCCGCGACCAGAAAAGGGGTTTCGACACGCTAAAAACCCGCGTCCCGAGATCCGGGACGCGGGTTTTTCATACAAGCGGCTCTGATCCGGGCCGTTTTGCTCTTGGGAACCTCTGAATCTGTTAAAAAGCTTGAATATCTTTATAGCGCCTACGGCGCGTCAGATTCTGCATGAGACGGCGCAGCGTGCATTCGCACGCTGCGAGTGTGCATAGCACACGGGATTCTTGATTCAATATTTTAATCAAGAATCAGTTTGACAATCACGGGCAGCCGGTGTATTATATAAATAAAGTGACCCTTATCATCATTTTTAAGGAACCTCGAAAGGTGAACCGGCTCAGGAGGTGCGGAAATGACCCAAAAAATTCGGATCAAAATACTGCTGTCGATCGGCATAGTCTTGCTTCTCTCTGCGCTGCTTGCGGGGTGCGCCGAGAAGGCCGTTTCCCCATTGTGCGGCAATGCCGAGTGTGAATGCATTCAGCTTGACGAAGCTCTGTCCTATTTTGACTCTTATACGATAGAAGACGATGTTGTTTCTATCAAATGCGCCCTGCGGCTCAATAACAGCGGCGAGGCTTGTCGCGTGAGGATCAAGGGCTTCTTTCCGAACGACGTCGGCAAGCTGCTGACCGATTCCCCGCTCGACGGCTACCCGGTTGATTCGCACGCAGAGGACTGCGTTTTTAACATTCAGCGCGGGACGAGCACCGTCTTCGTCGTGTTTCGCGGCAGCTATGCCGGATCGCCCCAAAAGGCGGATCGGCTGCTGCCGGAAATCGTCATTGAGGCGGCATAGCGCCGGAATGCTTGAGGCTCGTCCCCGAGTCGCACCATACGCCGAAGCGTTAAAAAGCGGGAGAGACCGCAGTTTTCTGCGACCTCTCCCGCCTTGGCACGCCAGAAGGGACTCGAACCCCCAACCCTCAGAACCGGAATCTGATGCTCTATCCATTGAGCCACTGGCGCTTGTGGGGTCTATTATAGCAGACGAAAGCCGAAAAGGCAAGCCATTTTTCACAAATTTGCTTCGACAAATTGCACGCTTGACCTTGTCATTTCCCGGTTTGCATGATATAATACAAAAAGAACCAAAAATCGATCATTTCAGACTGAGAGGGTTGGAATATGGAAGGCTTCCGCACGCAAATGAGAGGATTTCACCGCGAGGACGTGATCAATTTCATCCAGCAGCAGACGCAGGAGCATGAGCGCCGCGCTCGCTCGATGCAGGAGGAGATCGCTCGTTTGCAGAGTGAGCTGAGCGAGGCGCAGAAGGACGCGGAGACCGCCCGTTCCGAGCGCGCTCAGACGCTCACGAATTATGCAGAGCGGGAGCAGGCCGCCGAAGCGGCGCAGGAGGAGCTTATCCGCGCAAACACGCGCTGCGCCGAGCTGGAGACCGCGGTCGCCTCCGCACAGGCGGAGGTCGCACGCCTGACCTCCCGCTGCAGGGAGCTTGAGGCCGCGCCCCGCGCTGTGTCCGTCCCCGCGAAACAGTCCGCGCCGGAGGAGCCGGCGCCCGTGAATTATAAAGAGCTCGAGCTTGCGGCCTATCGGCGCGCCGAGCTTGCCGAGCGGATGGCCAAGGATCGCGCGGCAGCATCCGACGAGCAGATGAAGCGGATTCTTGCGCTGACAGACGAGCGCCTGATGCACACGTCTCAGGATTTCCAGACCCTGCTCGAAACCTTCTCCAAGGATTTTGAGCAGCTCCAGCAGGTGATCCGCGCCGCGCAGGCCATGGTCGCCGAGTCGGCAGGCGGCCTGCGCGAGTCGGTCGGCGTCTGCGCTACTGAAGAAAAATGATCCGCGCCGCGGCTCATGGTCGCGCGCGAAGCAATTCATGCATCCGGGAGTCGGCGCGCTCTGCGCCGGCTCCCGCGCCGCTTTTCGGCGCTCCCCGTTTGCGGGAGCGCCGTTTTTTTCATAAAAGGTTTACATTTCCGACTTGTTCTTGTTGCTTTCGCCCGGTATACTAAAATCAGAATAAAGATTGTTCCAAAGAAATGACCGAATGTTTGCCGAGGAGGACGCGCAAGGGCGGCACGCGCGCGGCAGAAGAACGCCGATTTCCGCAGAGCCGTCAATGATCGGAGGCTCAATATGAAGCAGCTTTATCTTATCACGGGCGCCAAGGGGCACCTTGCAAGCACGATCATCCGCTGTCTGCGGGGGCGCGACTGTCTGATCCGTGGGCTGATCCTCCCGTCGGAGATCGGAGAAGACGACGCCCAGCTCACCTACTATCACGCAGACGTCACAAAGCCGGAAACTCTGGACGCGTTTTTTGCCGACGCCGAGGGCTGCGAGGTAACGGTCATCCACACGGCCGCGATCATCAGCATCGCCGAAAGGGTCACAAAGCAGCTCTACCGCGTCAACGTGGCAGGCACGCGAAACATTCTGACCCAGTGCCTGCGCCACAAGGTCAAGCGTCTGGTGTATGTCAGCTCTGTGCACGCCATCCCGGAATCCTGCAGGAACGCGACCGTCTCGGAGGTTTCGTCCTTCTCGAAGCAAGCAGTCGTGGGAGCCTACGCCTCCACAAAGGCGGAGGCGAGTCAGGCCGTGCTGGACGCCGTGAAGCAGGGGCTGGACGCCGTGATCGTTCATCCCTCGGGGATCATCGGCCCGTATGACGACGGTCGCAACCACATCGTTCAGCTCATCCAAATGTATCTTTCAGGCAAGCTTCCGGCAGGTGTCACGGGCGGTTATGACTTTGTGGACGTGCGCGATGTTGCAGAGGGCTGTCTTCTGGCCGCCGACAAGGGGTCGGCCGGGAGCTGCTACATCCTCTCCAACCGCTATTTTACCGTCAGAGAACTGCTGGAGTGCGCGCGGCGCGTGGCCGGCGGGCGGCGGCTTCCGTGTCTGCCGGTGGGGCTGGCGAAGGCCTTTGTTCCGCTTTTCGAGTGGGTCGCCAAGCTGCGCCACACGCGCCCGCTCTTCACGAAATATTCCCTTTACACGATCTCCAACAATGTCCACTTCTCTCACGACAAGGCCACCGTCGAGCTGGGCTACACGCCGCGCGATATGCAGGCAACGGTGCGCGACACGATCCTCTGGCTGCAGGGAAAGGACGTCCCGCTTGCATAATGTCTCCGCGCAGCATTGCGATGCGCGCAAAAAAGGACTCGTACCGACCGGATACCGAGGTATCCCAAACCGGTACGGGTCCTTGCGCTTATGCGATCATGCTGTGTCGCGCGCGGTATCGTCGGGCGCAGTCAGCCGGAGGCTCGGCCTCGTGCCCGCCTGCCGCGCAGTTACTTCAGGTTGTTCTCGTAGGCCTCGATCATCTTCTTGACCATCTGTCCGCCGACGGAGCCGGCCTCGCGGGAGCTGAGGTCGCCGTTGTAGCCGTTCTTCAGGTTGACGCCGACCTCGTTGGCCGCTTCCATCTTGAACTTATCCATGGCGCTGCGCGCCTCCGGGACGTTGATCTGGTTGTTGCTCTTCATGTTTTTTTCACTCCTTTTTTGTTTCGGAAATCACTGACTGACTTCCTCGCTGCTAGTATGAGCCCATCGAAGCAAAATATCATTGTAAATTTATTCTTTGATTCCTGATCCCGATTCAGAGGTTTCCTAGGGCAGCACCGCCCAATTCGGAAAGCAGCTACGTCGGATCCTGCGCCATAAATTGTAGCAACGTTGCATCCGCTCTCTTTTGTGTGCGGATCGTCAACCCATCGGCATTTTTCGCGCGTCTGCATCCATGTGCAGCGCCGATGCCAGAGCTTTCCAAATTTCTTGTCGACATTTGAACGAAAATATGATATTAACTGTGAAAAAATACCGTCTGACTGTGTCGGATATTCCGCCCGACCGGGTTCGGGCGCGGCACGGAGGGAGAAAGCCCATGATCAAGCTGTTTTTGTGTGACGACAACTGTCTGCATCTGAAATATACGGCAAGCTACCTTGCTACCCTTCCCCTTTGTGCAGCCTTCGATATTCAGACCTTCTCCGCGCCGCAGGAGCTCCTCGCCGAGCTTCAAAGCGGGAACACCCCGGACATTGCCGTTTTGGACGTGGAAATGCCGAAAATCGACGGGCTTTCTCTGGCAAAGCGGCTGAACCGCCGGCATTTCTCTGCGCGCAAGCCCGTCCGGCAGCGCCCTCGCAGGCGTTTCATTTCGCGGCGATTATATCATATCTCGCTACTTTATGCAAGTGTACAGTTAATAGAATGTCCTTTTATTATCTGTATGTATGGCTGTGTTTTCCCTTCTCGGCGCCGTCCGCGCGGTTCCCTGCGCCGAAGCCCTTGCTTCCGCAGCTCCCGAGACGATCGCCGACCGGTTGCGCAGCGCTTGAGCGGCCGACTCAAAAGCCGCGCAGAAAAATTGTGTCGTTCGGCTGCACGCTGTCATAGGCTGTCAAAGGAGGGCAGCAAAGTCCTCCGGAGAGGGGTGCGACTATGGCAACATTCAGCAATCGGGCAACCATGACCTACAACGGCAACACCGTCAGCTCCAACCTGGTCACCGGCGAGATCGTGCAGGTTCTGACGATGGACAAAACCGCAGTCGGGACGGAGTATGAACCGGGTGAGACGGTTTCCTACGTCATCAACCTGCGCAACAGCGGCACGGCGCCGATCACCGGGCTGACCGTCACGGACGATCTCGGCACGTACCGTCTGACACCGCCGACGGGCGTTCCGATCTCGGTCACGCCGCTGACCTATACAGAGGGCACGGTGCGGTATTTTCAAAACGGCGTCGCGCAGGCCGCGCCTGCAGTCACTGCGGCGGAAAACGGCATCCGCTTCGATGGGATCACCGTTCCCGCGGGCGGCGTGGCGACGCTGGCATACCGCGCACAGGTAAACGACTTTGCAAACACCGGGGCAGGCGGCCAGATCGTCAATACCGTCACGGCGAACGGCGGCGGGCTGGCCGAGCCGGTCACGGCAACGGAGACGGTCAACGCCACGCAGGCGGCGCGGCTGGTGATCCGCAAGGCCGTCTCGCCGACGCAGGTCAACGACAACGGCACGCTGACCTATCGCTTCCTGATCGAGAACATGGGCAACGCTCCGGCCGACGCAGCGGCTGCCGTCGTTGTGAGCGACACGTTCGATCCGATCCTGAACAACCTCGCCGTGAACTACAACGGAGAGCCGCTCGCGGCAAACGGCTACACCTACGCGCCGGCAACGGGTGTCTTCAGCACAACGGCCGGCGCCGTCACCGTCCCGGCCGCGACCGTCACGCAGGATCCGCTCACCGGTGCGTTTACCACCGTGCCCGGCACCGCCACTCTGGAAGTGACCGGCACGATCTGATGCCGGAAAATGTGCGTGTGCCAAACACACAGGCTTGCTGATTAACAACTCTATTCACGAAGCCGTATGATAAAATCCCGGGGTGCCTCAGACGCGGCATCCCGGGGAGAGAGGAAAACCGAGGCTCCGTCGCGCGCCATGCCGCGTCTGCCGCAGCGCCAAGCATCCGGCTCCGGAGAACCCGGGAGTCTCCCCTGCTCCGGTCAATGACATAAAATCAGAAAAAACCGCCGAAACAGTTGCGTTTCCTGCGATTCTGTGTTAAAATAAAAAAGAAATATTGAACGAAGGGAAGAACAACCATGTCGGGTCATTCCAAATGGCATAACATTCAAAAGACAAAGGGTGCGCAGGACGCGAAGCGTGCGGCGGCCTTCACCAAAATCGCAAAGGAAATGTACGTTGCGGTGAAGGAAGGCGGCGGCTCTGCCGACCCGAACTATAACTCCCGTCTGGCAACCGTCATCACCAAGGCCAAGGCGGCGAACATGCCCAACGACAACATCAAGCGCGTGCTTGAAAAGGCGGCCTCCGCCGGCAGCGGCGACGCCTATGATGCCATCACCTACGAGGGCTATGGCCCTGCCGGCATCGCCGTGATCGTCGAGACCATGACCGATAACCGCAACCGCACCGCCGGCAATATGCGCCACCATTTCGACAAATACGGCGGCAAGATGGGCGCCAACGGATGCGTGAGCTGGAACTTCTCGAAGAAGGGTGTGCTCGTGATCGACAACGAGGACGGCGACTATGAGGAGGACGACGTCATGATGGACGCCATGGACTGCGGCGCAGACGATTTCGAGGCCGAGGAAGACTGCTTCACGATCTACACCCAGCCTGACGACTTCAACGCCGTCGCCGATGGCATGAGCGCAAAGGGCTACAGCTTTGCCTCCGCGCAGATCGAAATGGTTCCGGGCGAGTATAAAAAGCTCGAAAATCCGGACGACATTACCAACATGGAGAAGATGCTCGACATCTTTGACGATGATGACGACGTCCAGAACGTCTGGCACAACTGGGATCGCGACTGAATCACGCCCACTTGAGCAAGGCGCGCTCCTCTCCTGCGGCGCCGCTGCGCTGCTGATACCGCAAATTCCGGCATTAGGCGTTTGCCCGATGCCGGAATTTGCGGTTTTTGCGGTTCTATCAACGCGCCGTGCGCCGAAGAGCCGGCTTCAACGTGAAAAGCGTTCATCAAGAGTCCGCCGTGTCAGCCATTGTCGTCCCTTATCGTTAAACGGAGCGCGCATAAAACGCCCCGATCCCTATCGATCCGAGTCCCGATAAACGCTCCATGTGCTCGTGAAATCCGGATCAACAACCGTCTCGCCGGTCGAGCGCAGCCTATATTCTCCCTTTGGCGCCGGTTTTGTGGAGCGCAAATCAGGAGGGAGGCCAAACAGCTCTCCGTTCTTTTGCCTGAACAGGATCTGCTGCTCGTTTGCCTCGATTACGGTTCCCCAGTATTGCTTCTGCTCAAGGATCTCATTGTCCCTTGTGTAATATGTGATTCCGACCAGAATCGTTTTCCCGAGTAAATCAGAGATGGATCGCTCAGCCATGTCTTTCCCTCCGTAGCACCGGTTTCGCGTTTTGTAATGCATAAAAGAATTGCTGTTTCGGTTTCGGCACGGTTGAATCCTGCGCCAGACTTAAATAGTCAACGCATCCACGAAACCGCCGGTTTTTTGCAACAATTCTCTGAATATCAAGCAAGGTGAAGCAGTCATTTGTCGCCGCATACCAAAGCAACTGTGCATAGGCTTCGGAGCAAATTTTTAGCTTGCAAATGGCGTTTAATGGATACAACGAAATGGAGCAGTATGAAATTGCCACTAAAAATGTCCGGCGCAGCTTCTGATATGTACCCCCAATACAGGGTGTCCAGTATTGGGGGTACATATCACGCAGCTGATTGATTCAGAGGTTCCTTAAATAATTGCGGTTCAAAAGAGCGACCCAAACGCAACGGCATGTGCTTCTATTCCAACAAACCAGCGCCCTCCGACCTCATGTTGTGAAACGTCTACATAAAGTGCTCCGATACCTTTTATACAAATGCACACGCCATCCGTTATTTCGTATCCACTAATCAGAATTGATACACCCGCGTAGTGTTCGTGAATTGCTGCTATGATCTCATCGCGCAGGGCGATCGCATCCGCCGCCCGTTCAAAGTCCGTCTCTGCCGAAAATTGCTCCATCCGATCGGAGCGGGTATCGATCAAAAACTCGACTTGAAACGGCTGCTGTGAAAACGTAAACTTAACGTCGGTATAGCGCAGCTCACGCCAGATTTGATCTTTATCCGGTTCAACCGTCTCAGCGGGTTGTCCCAATTCGGACTTTAGGGCAGATTCTTTCATCCAAAAAGAAATTTTGCGATCCTCAAAAAACCACATTTTTCCCAGTTGATGCTTGCCGATCACAACAACTGCAAAAAACAGGCAAATGAGCACGAGCAGGCCGCACAGAATGCTTCTCAAAATTTTTCGTATCATAATACTGTCTCCTTTGCTTCTGCTATGCGGCGGTTTCCGCTGTTTTCCTGCCGCAAAGATTTTCGGGATTTGATGCATAAATAAGCTGATTGTCTTGATTCATCCCGCTTCTGCTAACTCAGAAGCAGCTCATCCTAATACGGTACACAATTTAATTTCGTTCGCATAGTAATAATACTTTCCCTTGGTTCGCCTTGCAAGCAGAACCGCCTCTTGCCCGTCGCGAATTGGAATATTCACGCCTACATTGCCGTATTCATCCGTCAGCGTGAGCGGTTCTGTCTCATCCTCTGTCGTTATAAATACCAGCAAATATCGGTTTTGTTCCACGTCTCGCATGTCAGCCGTCGTATTATTAATCGGCACAATAATATGTTCAACCTCGGTGTTGCCGAAAAGTGTGTTGCGCGTGTAGAGGTAAAGCTGGGAATCGTCCTCCTCCACATAGCACCGCATAAGCCAGAAGCTTTCGCCGGAAAAAACGGTCTCCATCTTCCAGTCGACCTCCTCCGGGTAATCCTGTTGAATCTGCTCGTAGATTTCCGAATACGCATTGCGTGTATCGTTTCGGAGTGCGTTGGCCGCAATCATGCCACTCGCCAGCATCACAAGCAGCACGCCAAGCGTGATCCACCGGGTTCGCGGCTTGGTTGCCCTGCGCCTATAAATCTTCGCCTGCGGCGCAAATTGGCTCAGGCGCGCCACAAGCTCCGGCGCATTGACGTCGTCCTCTGGGCTGCATTCAAAGAGAAGCGCCTCGCGCATCGCGATGTTCAACACGACCGCGTTGCCGCAGATGCCCATCGACTCAAGGAGGGAATACGGGCGCATACAGGTGTGCTTTCCCGGGGCAGAGACCTCGAAACGATCCTCATAAAATGTAACTGTCATATCGGGCAGCTTGCGCAGCCTTCTCACAGCGCGGCAATAGAAAAACGTGTACAGGCCGAACAAAACGAGCGCGAGCACCAGATCGATCCCGGTGGCCAAGCCCTGATAGCAATACCAGTTTTTGCACGCCCAAGCTCCGAACAGCACAGCGGTGAGCAGCAGCGGCCACTGGGTATATTGGGACAAATAGAGTGCGGCTTTCTCATGCAAATTGCACTTTGTGTTCTTGCAGGTAAACAGTGGTTCCATATTCTCTAATTTCTTTCATCTCATGTAGGCTAGGTAACGGTCTACCACGGAGCAAGCGTCCATCTACCGCCGTCGGCGTCCAGCTCCGCGCTGCGGATCAGGCGGCCGAGGGAATCGTACTCGAAGCGGTAACTCGCAAGCTCGCCCGTCGAATCGCCGTAGCTCAAGCGCGCAAGCGAACCCTCGGCGTTGTAAGTATAGGCAACGTAACTACCGCTATTATACGACTTCCTGACCAATCTGTCAAGCCGGTCATAGGTGTAGCTGACGGAATCGCCGTTGGCGTAGGTCGTGGATTTCAGATTGCCGCCGCGCGTGGTGTCGTTAAATGCGCCGGTCAGTCCGCTTCCGGTAAAAATCCGGCGTACACGAGCAGATCAAGCCAAGGCTTCCCGGAGTAGTTTGAGGATAATTCGATAGAGAACTGTTCATCCGTCACAATTCCTTGATCCACCAGATCGTGATATAGCTCCATATACGGCCAGTGTTCTTCGACGCGACCGTTATCGTTCTGGTCAATCATGACAGCCGCACCCAATATCCATATTTCCGGAACGTCCCCGAGCACCGTATCCCCTGGCACATCCGGACTTTGAAAATAAACTTCCATGTAAGAGCTGTTTTCACATCGCTGTTCGATTTCCGCTTTTTCCACATAGCCCTGTCTGAGCCAATTTGAATTCTCGCTTTCGGAGGCGGCAATAAAATTTAGCAGGCGGAATAGTCTCGGATCGTCCGGCGCGATTTCCTCGACCGTCCCGTCATGAAAAAGCAGGGCATGATCCACCGGTGCAAATTGGTATTCATAATGTTCATACGCATGATCCGAAAATGACTGAAGCTCCGGCAGGTCCGCGACGGCGGCATTCAGCCCGGGACGCTGCGCAGCGGACGGACTCTCGCGCCGTTCCAATACTACGCAGCCGCAGAGAAGCATTACAAGCACAAGCAGCGATAAGCCGAAAGCAACACATCTTTTTTTCATGTCGTAATCCTCCTAATTACCATACAGAAATAAAAATACATGGCACGCGGCCTCCGAATCAACGTTTTGCAAGAGTACGTCACGCGATTTTACCGGTCGTCGACCAGAGAATCTTCCTGTCCGCTCCGGGGCGTGTCACGGAAACATACCTCGCGCGACCGCAGAAGCGAACCATCCAGTACGAGCGGTAGCATTCGTATGTTCGCCCGTTCCGTTTGAGAATCAAGCACCCCGTGTGGTGCTCCCACCCCCGAAACTGCTCGGCCTCGGTATAGGTGCGATCGGACGTTGGCTCACAGCTCAGGCGATTTCCCGACAAGTCAAAGGTCAGCAACAGATCATCCCGAAATGTGAACACGCGCACATACTCGTTGCTGCAAAAAACCGCCATGTCGCCGCCTGCCGTCTCCTCAGCAGTGAAATCGTGAACAAAGCAAAGCGCACCGTCCTCCGAATAGCACCAAAGCCGTTGCTCGTCCATGCTCGCAAAGGCGATCA
>OIYX01000192.1_pt1 | contig 22100 bp, 22 predicted proteins | sample 1588431 | NCBI WGS metagenome assembly OIYX01 (sample SAMN03283241) | human gut metagenome | biome: human-associated habitat; material: feces | host: Homo sapiens | place: Peru | collected 2012
TACATTTGTTTGTAAGCAGAGATAAGGTATTTGAAAAAGAAAACGTACTACAAGAGACAATGATTGTAAAAATTAAAAAGACGAGAGAAAAACCAGATAGAATTATTATTTCTACGACCCAAAATAATGGAAGCTTTTCTGAAAGAACAATTTTCCGTGTCCCATACGAAATGGTTGTCAGTTGTAATGAATCGTATGTTTATCTTGTAACGAATGAGGAAGAAGTCAAAACGCTTAATATCTTAGGTAAGTTAAAAAACACCCTTCCAGGCATAGGGTTAAGGATGAAAACAGGGTTAACGGTAGATTTCAGAAATCGAGAGATCTTAAGAAATCATGCTGAAGAAAATGCTATCCCGTTGTTCTATTCGCAACATATCCAAAATGGGAAAGTTATTTTCCCAATTGGAAAAGAAGCCGAGTATATTGTAACAGCTCAAGGCGGATTACGCCAGGCAAACACAAATTACCTTTTTGTCAAGCGATTTACATCAAAGGAAGAACATCGCAGGTTGCAATGTGGGATTTATTTATCAAGACAATATCCTGAATACACAGAAATCAGTACTCAAAATAAGATTAATTTTATTTGCGGTGCAAAAAAACTGTCAGAATGTGTTGTGTACGGACTTTATGTTCTCTTTAACTCTACGGTCTATGATTGTTATTATCGTATGTTAAATGGTTCCACGCAGGTTAATTCAACTGAAATTAATGGAATGCCTGTTCCTTCAATAAACATTATTGAAGCGATGGGAAAGGATTTGATCCGCATTAAGGATATGTCCGAGGAAGTGTGCAATAACATTTTAAGGAGCTACCTATGAGTAATTTGGAAGTTGCAAAGATAATACTTAAGGCATTGCAGGTCCCTGCGAAACAACAAAATAGAATGTGTTGCTGTGTTTTACTTGCAATGGCAAATATTCTGGAAAGTTCGTCATGGCTAAATGCTACAAATGAATGGATTCGCATTCATGATGTGATTGCTTTTGCAAATATCAATTACGGTAAAATTTATGCAGAAAATAGTCGCGAAGCATTCCGCAAACAAGCTATGCATCATTTTAGGAATGCTGCTTTTATTGAAGATAATGGACAGCCGACTAATAGTCCTAACTACCGTTATCGTTTAACTGACGAAATGCTGAAATTAATTAGGAGTTTTGGAACCAGAAGCTGGAGAAGAAAACTTCATGCCTTCCAGGGGAAACACGAATCACTCGTTCAAATATATGCATCTAAGCGATCAATGCAGAAGATGCCAGTACAAATTAATGGGGATGTTTTTTCGTTTTCTCCTGGTAAGCATAACGAACTTCAGAAAGTGATCATTGAAGAATTCGCTCCACGATTTGCTCCTAACTCAGAATGTCTCTATGTCGGAGATACTGCAAAAAAAGATTTAGTAATAAATGTTGAAAAACTGCATAGTTTGGGATTTGATATTTCTCTTCATGACAAAATGCCTGATGTCGTTCTTTATTCGGAAGAAAAAGATTGGTTGTATTTCATCGAATCAGTGACATCGGTTGGTCCCATGGAACCAAAGCGAGTAAAAGAGATTGAAGAAATGACGACAAATGTAACTGCTGGGAAGATTTATGTAACAGCTTTTTTAGACTTCAAAACATTTAAAAAGTTTTCAAGTCTACTTGCATGGGAAACGGAAGTCTGGATCGCAGGCATGCCTGATCATTTGATTCATTTGAATGGTGATAAGTTTTTAGGTCCTCGAAGATCACATGAATCTTAATGTGTTCTTCCAGTCTCTTATCCTAAAAACTCACATAAATAAATTACCGCACCTTTCGCAGGAGTTAATGCGCTTTCATGTGAAAAATGTGCGTTAATTTCCGCAGAGTCGTGCATTCCATTCCGCAGGTTTTTCTCCGTACCTTACTTTCCAGGGCGGGTGTTGCGTTAGATTCTGCGATGTCGCCCCTTTGAGGCGCAATTCCCCTGTCTGTTCTGTGCTCAAAGGTATTCCCTGTCGCAGCTGACACAGTTGATGCACTGGTTCGTGGCATGACCATTTGGGTTCTTGTTGCCGGAGATGCGGTGTGAAGGACAATCTCCCGCATGACGGGCTTTCCGTCTTCTTCAGGGATCTGGCGATTGCGCAGAATCTCCGGTTTGAACGCAGGCCGTTCTCTATCTCGGGACGGTCACTAAGGTCAGATGTGGCATGGCATTATCCTCCCGCCTCATGGTGTTTTGTACGGCCTCCCTGCTCGATTAAACGCGCCTTCATCCCCCCAGAGGGGGGCGGAGGTTGCTAGGCTATGCACATTTCGGCATGGATTGAGGTCCGGATACTCCGCCTTCCTGGGTGGCACAACCCCCTGTGGAATTAACACGCACATCCCCGGATTTGCATAATTCATCACATGAAACGCGTGCGCTCACCTCTTCCAATCACAAGAGTGGGGCAACTCTCCTGGTGGATTGCAGGGTAGTCTTCATGGGCGAGGTTATATTGGAACAGTCGCCGGAAATGACGGCCGAACAAGAGCTGGGGAATCCCTTCGGCAAAAAACCAGGGATGACAAGGGCGGATTAAGACAAGATAGGACAAAATTTGACAGGATGTTTGCGGCTACGCCGCATGAAGTGACGGCACTCCCACTCCTCACTCCTCTCTCCCCGCGCCTCACACGGAGCATTTCCTGTTTTTCTTTTGTTGCAAAGGACGAGGTTTCTCAAAATGAAGATACCGAAGAAGGCATTGACGATCGCTGGTTTGGATTGTTCTGGCGGCGCAGGTCTTTTGGCGGACGTTAAGACCTTCCAGGAGCGGGATGTCTACGGTCTTGTGGCGAACACAGTCCAGGTCGCCATGGAGCCTGGCACCTGGGCGCACCTGATTCATCCCCTTGGCCTGGATGTCATCCGCGAGCAGGTTCGCACTGCGCAGTCCATTGGCGTTGACGCCGTCAAGACAGGCATGCTTCCGACTGCGGAGGTGATCCGTGCGGTCGGCGAGATGCTGAAGGAATTTGGCGGGACCAAGATTGTTATCGACCCGGTGATGGTCTGCAAGGGTGCCAACGTGCCCGTCTTCCCCGAGAACACCTGTGCCATGATTGAGGCCCTTATGCCTGTTGCGGATGTGACGACCCCGAACACCTTCGAGGCGGCGCAGCTGGCCGGCATGGATGAAATCAAGACCGAATCCGACATGGAGGAGGCCGCCAGGCGCATCCACGCCCACGGCGTGAAGAATGTCATCATCAAGGCGGCGCGCATCTTCGACGACGTGGCCGCGGACATGCTCTTCGACGGCGCCGAGTTCACCTGGATTCGCGAGCCACGCCTTGACACCAAGTGGACCCACGGTGCCGGGTGCTCCTTCTCCGCGTGCGTGACTGCCGAGCTTGCGAAGGGACGCCCCGTCGCGGAGGCGTTCCGCACGGCCCATCTCTTCCTCAGGGCGGCACTGGAGCAGTCCTTCCCATTCAACGACATCACGGGCCCCGTCTACCACCACGCGCTTGCAAAGCTCCTCCACGGGGAGTAATCGCATTCCTACTGTGACGACGAAATCTCCCATCGGCATGGACGACATCTTCGGGGAGCCCGGGGTCAACCTGGGCGGCCTCGAGGAGTTCACCGACTTTGTCGACGACTTCCATGCCTCCCCCGAATTCATCCGGAAGGAGAAGGAGAGGGGCCGGGAGCTTCGTGCGTCCCAGTGGTGGAAAAACCGCCGTTCCTCCGGGATATGCTACTATTGCGGGAGGAAGTTTGCGCCGTCTGCGTTGACGATGGACCACCTTGTTCCGATCGCCCGCGGCGGCCGTAGCGTCCGGGGCAACATCGTCCCCTGCTGCAAGGAGTGCAATACCAGGAAGAGCACCCTTCTGCCCGTTGAGTGGCGGGAGTATCTTGAGAGGATTTCCGGCGAAGCGAAGGAGGGGGGCAGGCCATGATGTGCGCGACCGACTTCGAGGAGAGGCTGTTCGGGCTTGTGTCGAAGACTTCGACCGAACTGCCAGAGGACGTGGTCCAGGCGCTGGATGCGGCCGCATCCAGGGAAGACCAGGGGACTCCGGCCGCGGCGGTCCTCTCCTCAATCCGCGAAAACCTCCGCCTTGCCAAGGCACGGCAGCTGCCGCTTTGCCAGGACACAGGCACAATCCATTTCTTCATCAAAGCCTCCGACGACTTCCCTCGGAGGCAATTTCGCGTTGCGGCGGAAGCCGCCGTCGTGCGTGCGACCAGGGCGGGGCTTCTGCGCCAGAACTGCGTCGAAAGCATCTCAGGCAGGAATACCGGCAACAACCTGGGCCATGTCAGCCCTGTCTTCCACTGGCTTGAGGACGAGGGGGGCTGCGGCGGTCGCCGCGTCGCGGAGGTGACGCTTCTCCTGAAGGGCGGCGGCTCCGAGAACGTGGGCGTCCAGTATTCCCTTCCAGACAAAGGGCTGGGGGCTGGACGTGACCTCGACGGCGTCAGGCGGTGCATACTGGACGCGGTGCTGCAGGCGCAGGGACGCGGCTGTTCTCCGGGGGTTCTTGGGGTGGCCGTGGGCGGCGACCGCGCCGGCGGCTGCGAGGAGGCAAAACTCCAGCTGCTCCGGAGATTCGGAGTGCGTTCGAAGGACCGGGCACTTGCGGAATTGGAGGAACGCTCCCTCCGCGAGGCCAACGCCCTCGGCATCGGCCCCATGGGGTTTGGCGGCAGGAACACCCTCCTGGAACTCTTCATCGGCGCAAGGACACGGCACCCCGCGTCGTTCTTCGTCACAATCGCATACAACTGCTGGTGCCTCCGCCGTCAGAGCATCCTTCTGGAATACTGACAGGCGCAGGCACCCATCCCAGCCTACAACCACGGCCATGCCAAAAATCCTCCTGACCACGCTGCTCCTCTGCGCATCGAATACCATGATGGCATTCGCGTGGTACGGGCACCTGCGGATGATGAAGGGACGCCCGGTCATCCTGGCGATCCTCGCATCCTGGGCGATTGCCTTCTTCGAATACTGCCTGGCAGTGCCGGCAAACCGGATAGGGTCCACGGCATACTCCGTGGCACAGCTCAAAATCCTCCAGGAGTGCATCTCCCTGACAGTCTTCGTTCCATTCACACTCCTCTTCCTGAAGGAACGGTGGAATTGGAATTTCCTGTGGGCGGGACTCTGCATTCTCGGCGCGGTCTTCTTCATCTTCAGAAAGCCGTGCTGACAGGCGCCACGCCGCGTCCGCTTATATTACGCAGGAGAGTCTTTCAAATGACAAAGAACTACGCGCGCAAGGACATACAGAAGATCGCCGGATATACTCCAGGCGAGCAGCTCTCTGGGCGCCGCATCGTCAAGCTCAACACCAACGAAAACCCATACCCCCCCTCGAAGAAGGTGGAGGAGGCCGTCCGCTCGTTCCCATGGGAGGAGCTGCGCCTCTATCCGGATCCGACGGCACTCCTCCTCAGGAAGGCCGCCGCAGGGCTCTACGGCATCCCGGAGGAGTGCATAATCTGCGGAAACGGCTCCGACGACCTGCTGACAATCGGCCTGAGGACATTCGTGGGGGCGGGGGAGGGCTTCGCGTTCCCGGAACCCTCATACTCGCTCTACCCGGTGCTCTCCCAGCTCCAGGCCGCAAGGCCAATCCCAGTCCAGCTCACGGAGGAGTTCGAACTGCCGGAGGACGCCGCCGCGCAGGCCGCCGGCGCAAGGCTCTTCATCCTTGCAAGGCCAAACGCGCCCACGGGCAACGCATTCCCCATTGACAAGGTCCGCGGGCTCTGCCGCGACTTCGACGGGGTAGTCTGGATTGACGAGGCGTATGCCGACTTTGCCGACGACAACTGCCTCGGACTGGTGAAGGAGTTTCCCAACGTAGTCGTCTCCCGCACCTTTTCCAAGAGCTACTCCCTTGCGGGGATGCGCCTTGGCATCGCCTTTGGGGACTCCGGCCTGGTTTCGGAGATGAACAAGCTCAAGGACTCCTACAACACCGACCGGGTCTCCCAGGCCGCGGGGCTGGCCGCACTTGCCGACCAGGACCATTTGCGCGACTCGGTCGCCAGAATCCGCGCCACCCGCGCCCGCGTCTCGTCCTCCCTGTCGTCGATGGGCTGGCGAGTCCTGCCTTCCCAGGCCAACTTCATTCTGGCCCGTCCATCCCGCATCTCCGCCAGGGAACTCTTCCGTCTTCTCCGCGACCGGGGAATCCTTGTGAGGTACTTCCCGCTTCCGCGCGTTGACGAATACCTGCGGATTACCATTGGAACCGACGGGGAGATGGATGAATTCCTGGCGGCCGTCCGCGCCTGCGGCGCATGACCCGCCCGTCCAATGCAACGTCCTTTCCGCCTGTGCCATGCGCGTTGAGTATCTTGCCAGCAACGACCCCTTCGAGAACGCCGCCTTCGAGGAGAGGATCTACCGCGGGCAGAGACTAGGCGGCGAGGCGACCCTCCTCTTCTACACCAACAGGGAGTCCGTGCTTCTAGGGCGCAACCAGGAGCCATCCCGTGAGTGCGACCTGGCGTGGTGCGAGTCGGAGGGCGTTCCCGTGCTGCGCAGAGTCTCGGGCGGCGGGACTGTCTGGCATGACCTGGGCAACCAGAACTACGCCTTCATAATGCCGCGTCGCTCCTACGACCCCGAGAGAATCCTCTCAATCGTTGTGGATGCGCTTCGCCTGGTCGGCGTCAAGGACGCATTCTTCTGCCGACGCTTCAGCGTCTGGCATGGCGACAACAAGATTTCAGGAAGCGCGTTTGCGCTTTCAGGGCAGGGGGCGCTGCTCCACGGATGCCTCCCCTTCACAAGCGACCTCGCCAGACTACAGAGGGCGCTGGTAAAGGACGCCGCCGGCGACGACCCCGCGGTCCCGAGAAGCCGAATCGCATCGGTGGTCTCCCCCGTGGAGAACATCGCGCCGCTCTGCACCTCCCCTGAACGGTGCCGCAATGATTTCTGCCAGGCGCTTGCAACCCTGGCGGCCACAATTCCACTCGTCTAATTCCCCAATCCAGGCTGCGCCACACTCCGTCCGCAGCTTCCAGAGATGCCCTTGCAGGACCTGTCAGAAAAGTTCGAGCAATACGTTGTCGAGATTATCAACGGACAGCGCAGGACGGGTTTTGCCAAGTATTTCCGGTATCTTCTCTTCGGCTTCTCCCGCCTCTACCATGCCGCCGTCCAGCTTCGCCTTGCCCTCTACAATGCGGGAATCATGCGGCAGCATGTAATCGGGTGCTTTGTCGTAAGCGTCGGCAACCTGACCACCGGAGGCACGGGCAAGACGCCGGTCGTCGAATTGCTTGCAAAGACCCTGACCTCCCGCGGCAAGCGCGTGGCCGTGCTTTCCCGCGGATACAGGAGCAAGCCACGACCATGGTGGTATCGCCTGAAGAGCGTCTTCTCGGGCAATCCCGAGGTGGTCCCACCCAGGGTGGTCTCCGATGGGGTGAATGTCCTCCTGGATTCAAGGGAAGCTGGAGACGAGCCGTATATGCTCGCTAAAAACCTGGTCGGCAAGGAGGGCGCGCCCGGCGCAATGGTGGTCGTGGACAAGAACCGCTTCAAGGGCGGAACATACGCCATCGCAAGGGGAGCCGATACGCTGATTCTCGACGACGGATTCCAGTATCTCAGGCTGCGGCCCTGGACGAACATCCTGCTCGTGGATTCGACAAACCCATTCCACAACCACGAGATGCTCCCCTGCGGAATGCTGCGGGAGCCAATCGAAAATCTCCGAAGGGCGGACTACATCTTCCTCACAAAGTCGGATGGACGGGACTTCCACCATCTCCGGAGATTCCTCAAACGGCACAACCCCCTTGCCGAAATCATCGAGTGCAACCACGTCCCGAAGTACCTGGAGTGCGTGACACAGGACGGACGGCAGGATCTCTCATACCTCAAGGGCCGCAAGGTGGCGTCCCTCAGCGCAATCGCAGTCCCCGAAAGCTTCAACAAGTACTTGAGGGACCTGGGGGCGGAAATCGTCCACCAGGAGCACTTTGCAGACCACCACAGATACCACCCGAAGGAAGTCGCGTCCTTTGCAAAGAAGGCGAAGCGCGCCGGCGCGGAACTGATCATGACCACGGAGAAGGACGCCGTGCGGCTTCCTCAGCTCCCTTCCGGCATCCTGCCTGTCTACTATCTGCGGGTCGAGATCACGATTCTCAAGGGGGAGGAGGCGTTCAGCCGTTGCGTCTCGCAAATCTGCCTCGGCTAGGCCACCCTCCCGAAACGCGTTTCCCGCGCTTTTTCGCCGCAAAATGGACATTCTGACGAAAAAAGAGGAAAAATCCACGCTTTTTTTGCCGTGGAAGGATGTTTTTTTCTGGAAATGTCCTACAATATCAGAAACTACACGGATTCCGTGAGGACGGGAGGGGTGCGCCCTGCGCCCATTCAACTCCCGGACGGCCGCCTCGGGACGGCACGCGGAACCTCCCACAGACGCCCCGGCGGGGCAAAAGCCCTCCCCAGGCGTCGACGCTTTCGGATGACACAACATTTCAATCACCAGGAGAAAAGGACTTCTCATGCGTAATGCATTCAAACTGCTTCTCGCGGCGCTCCTGCTGCCCGTTCTTGTTCTCGCACAGGACGCACCGTCTGTCAAGATTCCTGATGCGGCAGTGACTCCGGCGCGCCTGAAGCTTATCCAGACGCTTCTGGAGGAGCAGATCAAGACCCAGGGCGTGAAGGCGACCCAGCAAAGCCTGGGGGCGGCGGTGGTGACGCAGTTCACCTCCTCCTCGGCGGAACTCAGGAATGCCGGCAGGGAGCCATATATCGACGAAGTGGATACGCTGCGCGTCGCTGACGAAAAGCTCCGTGCGGCCGCCCAGGAGAAGTATCCCGAATATACCAACGACGAACTGGTCAGGCAGTCGGAGAAGCTCTTCCCACTGTACAGGAAGGGCGAGCGCGTCACAATCCGCATCCGCACCAATCCCAGGAAGACCGAGAAGATCAGCGGCTACTACAACGGGATGCATGGCGGCAATATCGCGATTGGACCCACCAACTACCGCCTGGCGGACATGAGCGGAATCGTCGGCAACGACGGCCCCCACGGCGAAATCGCCAAGTTCGATGTCAATCTCAACCGGATGTACCGCCGCGAGTGGCGGGAGGAATACGCACGCACTAGCACGGTCAAGCGGACTGGCTTCATCGAGGAGAACAAGGAGAAGTTCAATGAAGCGCAGCATGAGGAGGACTTCCTCGAAAACGAGCGCCGCGGATATACGTACTTCCTCGAAAAGTGGCTCTCGCCAAAGGAACTGGTCGAAGAGTGCGCCTATATCGCCGCATCCATGGCAAACCGCGCCTTCAATGAGAAGACCCGCCAGGAGATGGAACTCAGGTTCAATGACCTGCAGGCACAGCGCGACATGACCGCCTACGGGTCGAAAATCTCCCCGGACGGAGCATATCCCTCCGCGGAAAAGGTGCTGGCTGACGAGGCGGCCGCCCAGAAACGCCGCGAGGAACTCAAGGCACAGCGCGAACAGGAAATCGCAATGATGGCGGCACGCGCGGAAGAGGAGGCACGGCAGGCCGAACTCAAACGGCAGCGTGACCGCGAACGCCGCGCGAGGGAGGCCACACAGCAGGCCGTCCAGGCGGAGGACGAGGGAATCTCCATGACAACGTACGTGATCGTCGCGGTAATCGTCGTCCTGGCGCTTGTGGGCGGCGGCTGGTGGTGGAATACCATGCGCAAGGAGGACGACCTGGACGTGTCGAAGTTCTTCGAGGGCAAGGGCAAGCTCCAGCAGGAGTTCTGGGACGCGGCCAACGCCGATCCGGACCACTTCAAATACGTGGCGTATCTCTTCCCTGACATGGCATCCGCCAGGGATGCGCTGGAACGGCTCTCGTATATCAGCGAGGACGAATACGGGAACATCGTCAGCAAGAAGAAGGATCTGCGCTACGGGTGCTACGAGCACCAGAATGGGGCCGTCGCATTTGTCGGCAGCCCGACTCTGAACTACGCAAGCTGGCGCGAGGCGTCGATGATCTGGCCGGACATCCCGCTCTCCAACTACTTCAAGGTCTCCTCCGAACCAATCGTCAGCATGCTTCTGCCTGACCTCGACAAGATGAGGGCGCAGGGAATCCAGGTCGAAAGCCTCGGCACTGAAGACGTGCGGACCGAGACGGGCGAGGTCAACCGCATCTACCGCTTCAAGGTTCCTACCAAGGAGGACGCCATCAAGTTCCTGGGCAACATCGACATCACGGAAGAGGGTCTGGTTGTCCGCGTCGAGACGAACGAGGGCGTCTTTGGAAAGGACATCAACGGCGTCTTTGCCGCATAGGCCGGTATTCTTCCCGGAGGCTCCTGCGTTTGCGTGAGAGGCTTCCGGGATGTCCGCGACATCATTGGCGGGCGTGGGGCGTCTTGTCTCCGCGTCCGCCAAATCCTTTTCCCGACAATGCCTCGTTTGTTTTTGATATTCCTTTTTCTGCTTCTTCGGCACATCTGCCTGGCGGAGTTTCCCGGGCCTCCACCTGTAAGTGTCTGGCAGGGAGCGCAATACATCTATCCTGGGATTCAGCATGCGCGGCTTCGCGTCGACAATCCCCGCCTGATGGCCATCAATCTCGTCAGGGTCGACCTTACAAATCCCTATATCAGGTTTGTGGCGACAGAGGCCGACCCGATGGCCGGGCAGCCAATGCCGGACTGCCCGCGGTTCACAGTGCGCACGAGGCGGCAGACGACGGGCGAATTCATGAAATACTGCCGGAGGCTCCCGAACGAGGGCGGCCTCGGGCTGCCGGTGCTGCTGGCGGTCAATTCGTGTCCATGGAGCCCCTGGGAGTCGCCGTTCACCCACAAGTTCTCCGACAACATGGGGCTGCTGGTCTCGGGGGGCAGGCTGGTCTGCCCGTCAAATGGCCGTCCGGGGCTTGTCGTGACCTGGGATAACAAGCTGGAATTCCGGGACTTCCCGAAGGATGCCCAGATGACCTCCGACATGTATATCGTCCTCTGCGGCTTCCAGATGGTCATGAGGAACGACGAGATAGTCGTCAAGCCCAGTGGCAAGGATTTGCATCCCCGGACTGTCTGGGGGCTTGACAAGGAGAGGAAGATCCTCTACATCATGACCATTGACGGTCGGCAGGATGGGTATTCCCTCGGCGCAGACCTCTACGAATGCGCGCAGATGATGAAATACGCCGGCGCCTCCGACGCCATAAATATGGATGGCGGCGGGTCGACGACGCTCGTCTACTGGTCTCCCGTCGAAAACCAGCCTGTGCTCCTCAATCAGCCCAACAAGAGCAACTACCAGCGCACTGTGGGGGCCTCGCTGGGCATATACTATGCGCCGGTGCGTCGTCAACGGCGGTAATGACCCGCGCCACATCTGAATGCAAGGAGGATTTCTTCAAATGGACGAATCATACCAGGAACTTGGATTCGCGAAGCTGGACATGACCAGGGCAGGGCGGACCGGGCTCGGTGAGACGGTCTTCTGCCCGGGAAAGACCCCAGGGCAGCTGGCGGAGATCATGGGGAGTTTCCGGGATGCGTCGCGGCGGGTCCTCGGCACAAAGTGCTCGAGGGAACAATACGCCGCGCTTGCCGCCGCCAATCTGGACGTCACATACGACGAGACCTCACGTCTGGTCTTCTCGAATTGGAACGACCCGTCCTGGAATCCGGCGGAGTTCGATGCAACGGCCGCAGTCCTTACGGGCGGCACGGCGGACGTGCCGGTTGCGGAGGAGGCGGCCGGAACGGCGGAGTTCTTCGGAATGAAGGTGGTCAGGCACTACGACGTGGGAGTCGCAGGGCTCCACAGGCTTCTCTCAAAGCTGGATTCAACCAGGAGGGCGGACGTGGTGATCGCGGTCGCCGGGATGGAGGGGGCGCTTGGCAGCGTGGTCTCGGGGCTTGTGGAAGCGCCCGTGATCGCCGTGCCCACCTCGGTGGGGTATGGAGCCAGCTTCTCCGGCGTCTCCGCGCTCCTGGCAATGCTCAACTCCTGCGCAGAGGGAATGACGGTCGTCAATATCGACAATGGCTTCGGCGCCGGAGTGATGGCGTGCCGAATCGCAAGAATGATCAACAAGGGGAGAAGGTGACAATGCTCGCATCAAAAAGAATGCTCTATCTGGAGGGAGCCTCCGGAATCTCGGGGGACATGACGGTGGCCGCGCTCCTGGACCTGGGCGCGTCACAGGAAAAGCTGGAGGCTGCGCTGGAGAGCCTCCGGCTGGAAGGATACGACTGCGTCGTCTCCAGAAAAACCTCGTACGGACTGGACGGAGTCGACTTCGATGTCAGGCTGCATGACCACGAGCACGACCATGACCACGAGCACGACGGCGCGGACCACCACCACCATCACGAACACAGGAATCTCTCCGACGTCTACGAGGTCATTGACAGGGGCGTGATGACGGATGGCGCCCGGGCGCTTGCAAAGCGCATCTTCCTGATTGTCGCGGAGGCGGAGGCCGCCGCCCACGGAGTTCCGCTGGAACATGTGCATTTCCACGAGGTGGGCGCAATAGACTCAATCGTCGATGTCGTCTCGGCAGCCGTATTGGTGGACGACCTTGGCATTGACGAATGCGTCGTGGACGGGCTCACCGAGGGACGCGGCTTTGTGCGTTGCCAGCACGGCGAGCTGCCGGTGCCTGTGCCGGCCGTCCTAAATGTCGCCCGTGCCTTTTCGATTCCGCTTCGACGCGCGGATGTGCAAGGCGAGATGGTGACTCCCACCGGGATTGGGATTGCCGCCGCCCTTCGCACCCGCGATTCGCTCCCTGACAAGTACCGTGTCGAGGGAGTAGGTGTCGGTCTCGGAAAACGGGACTTTGGACGGGCTAATTTCCTGCGGGCAATGATTCTCGTGGAGGAGGCATGGGCGGAGGCATGTCCGTCCGACGAGAAGGTCTGGATTCTCGAATGCAATATCGACGACTCGACGGGCGAGATGCTGGGGCTTGCCCTCGAGCGCCTGATGGAGGCCGGGGCGCGGGACGCGCATTTCACGCCTTGCTTCATGAAGAAGAACCGCCCCGCATATCTCCTGAGGGTCATAGCCGACGAGGAACGGATAGGGGAGCTGGAGGAAGTCATCTTCGATGTGACAACCACAATCGGCATCCGAAGATACCGCGTGGAGCGTTCCTGCATGCAGCGCGCAATGGCCGAGGTGGAGACCCCCTTCGGCCAAGTCGCCGTCAAGGTCTGCGCAGGGGCGGGGATCCGGCGGTGCTATCCCGAATTCGAGTCGGTAAAACGGCTCTCAGATGCCTCCGGCGTGGATTTCCAGACAATCTTCCGCCTGGCGCAGGACGCGGCGAACGAGGCGTTCTCGGAGTAGGCGCGGAAAACACGACAGCCTGCCCAGGATGAACCATTCCCTCGGCGAATTGAAGGATTTCCTCCGCGAAAAGGCCGCCCGCGGCGTCGCACTCGCATATTCCGGCGGCGTCGACAGCACGCTCCTGCTGTCGGTCCTGAAGGAACTCTGCGACGAGGAAGGAGTGCCCTTCGTGGCAATCATGGCGCGAAGCGTCTTCCAGTCCTCCGGGGAGGTGCGTGATGCCGTGGCGACAGCGGAGTCCCTCGGCGTTTCCCCTGTCCTGCTGGAGTTCGACCCGCTCACGATTCCGGAGCTTCGCGGAAATCCCCCCGACAGGTGCTATTGGTGCAAGCGCCACATTCTGTCGCTCCTGGCGGAGAGAGCCCGGCGGCACGGCGCCTCACTGCTTGTCGAAGGCACGAATGCGGACGACCTGCGGGCGTACCGCCCAGGACTGAAGGCGCTTGCGGAATCAAGCGCACTCTCGCCGCTCGCGGAGTTGGGTCTCTCAAAGCAGGATGTCAGGCGGCTTTCGGAGGAACGGGGGCTTGCAACGGCGCGAAAACCCTCCACCCCCTGTCTGGCGACACGCTTCGACTACGGGACGCAACTCACGGCCGGACTCATTGAAATGGTCGCACAGGGCGAGGAATATCTACGGGGGCTCCTTCCCGATGGCACGCAGCTGCGGCTGAGGGTGCACGGCGACATCGCACGCGTCGAGGTCTCCGAATCCGCGCAGGACGCCATCCTGGCGCACGCCCGGGAAATATCCCGGAAGCTCCACGCGCTTGGCTTCAGATTCGCCACCCTCGACCTGGAGCCGTATCGCTCAGGCTGCTACGACCCGCCTCCGAAAAGCATATAGTTCTACCGGGATGCCTCCCGTGCGCCGCGCTTCTCAAGGGAGTCCCTCAGGAAACGCATGGAGGCCTGGCGTGCGGGCGCAAGTGCGGCCTCCACCCTCTCGTAGTCCGGAATGCGGGCAATTCCTTCGTAGAATTGGTCGTCCAGGCAGGTCGTCTCGTCAATGATATGGTCTTCAAGCCCCAGGGGTTTGAGCAGTGACGCGAACCGGCTTGCGCCTCGGCAGGCGTTGCAGAAGACGGCGAAGGGCTTGTGGAAAAGCAAAGATAGCACGGTGCCGTGGAAGGAGTCGGTGACCACGAACGCCGCATTCATGAAGCCCTCAAGCCACTGCTCCATGGTGTGATGCTCGATGTCCTTCCTGCTGCAGTCGCCAATCAATGTGACATCCCCTACGCCAAGCCGACGACGCATCTCCTCGCAGACGCCGGATTTCAGTGGACTTGGGTCAAGTATGTACGCGAAGACGCCAGCCTCCGATTCCGGTCTGCGACGCAGTGAAAGCAGACGCTCGAAGTCCGCCCCTGAAAGCATGGCGACAGGGTCGAGGACGACCTGCGCGTCCACGCCAAAGAATCGACGGCAATACTCCACTCCCTCGTCTTCACGCACGGAGACGCCGTCGAACCTCCGCACCAGCGGCGCGTATTTCCAGCGATATAGGAGCCATCGCGAAAGAGACCACTTCGCCCTGCCGAATGATGCTCCGTAGACCACCTTGGGCGACTGGTCGCCGCGAGGCAGGAACGACATGAACATCGCCGAGTAGAAGCTGCGCAGTCTGAAGCTGGGAGCCCATATCTGGTCGCTGCCGGCGACATACCCCTCGAAGCCATATTCACGGAGCTGTTCGAAGTCCAGGGGGCATCGCAGGCGCGCGGTCGCCTTGACATGCTTCCGCAGGAACGGAATCAGCGGACTCCCTTCCCAAGGCTGCCGGTTGTCGGCATTGTGTCCTGGCGGAAAGGGCACCACGCAGGTCGTCGGTTCGTGTCCAAGACCATGCAACAGTTGCTGCAGGGCATAGTCCTGGAGTGCGCCACCGTAGTTTCCACCCAGCGGCAAGGAAAGAATCGCTACTTTCATCGTTCGTCTCTAAAAACTACACGCAGGCCCGTGGCGCAAAATGCATGGTCAGGTGCCGCCACGGCCAGGGATGACATGAATATAGCCTCACCCAAAAGCCTCATGTCTCAACTGCTTTTACGGATGAATGAGAATTTGTTGCGTCAAATTTCTAGCGCAGGAGTCTGCGCACAGTCAATGCAAGCCCATGGTTTTCCTGGGTAAAACCTCTTTTTGAAGCGAATTTCTCCCGTGGAAGGAAAACATTCCATATTTTTTATGGAAATCGCTTGGAAATTAGCGAGTGCTAATTATATTGTGTGCGATTACGGGGCGCGGGTTCCGCCCGGTTGCGGAGTCGCCCTTGTTCCGAGTGTAGTTGAAAACCATTAGTAGAGTCCCCCACCAAACAGGAGATTTCCATGAAGAAGCTGCTTCTTTCGATGATTTTTGCCTTTGCCTGCGTTTTGTCGGCCCAGGATGTTCCCGAGGCCGCAATGGAGTCCGAGGAGTCCGGCATGGCTCCCTCGATTTCGTTCATGACCGGGTATTACACCAGGAACATGGGGGAGGGCGTGATTTCCAACCCCGAGCGCAACATCCAGAGCGAGCTTGAGATTGGGATGTTCGGCTTCCACGCCGGCATCACCGGAATCTTCGATTTGACCAACGCCACCGGCTATCGCAACGATTTCGAGGAGTTCGACTACTCCCTGGGGTATGGATACACCTTCGAGGATGTGCCATGCATCGGCGCACTGAGCCTCGACCTCACCTGGACATACTACGACATCAACCGCGCGTCCTCGGACGACTACCAGGAAATCGCCCTGGGCATCAGCCTCGACGACCTCTTCCTGGCGCCAAGCCTGACAATCAACCACGACTACGAGAACGGGACCTGGTGGGCGGAGGCGGCAGTCAGCCACTCCTATGCGCTCTCCTTCATCAGCGAGGACCTCTCCTGGGACAACAGCCTCTTCGTCTACTTCGGAAACTCCAACTGGGTCGAGGGCAGCACCGGCTACCGCCGCGCGGGGCTCAGCAACGCAGTCCTCGCCACTGGCCTGAGCTACGCGGTCAGCGAGAACATCACCATCAGCTTCGAGGCAGACTTCTCTTTCGCGCTTGACAGCAATGTGCGCAACGCAATGCGCGCCGACGAGAACAACAACCGCAACAACATCTGCCTGGCATTCACCGTCGGCATGGAGTTCTAGCGATACGCCCTTGGATGCGGCGCAGGGGTGTTTTTTTTCACTGCTTCTTCCCCCTTTTTTGCGCCCCTCGCCGCATCCGAGATTATCCACCCACCACACCATCCCCGCCCGGGGAGCCAACCTCCCTGGGCAGGACGCCTACTTAAACTCAGGACTTTTCCACGGTCCGCAAACAGTTCTATGATGCCACTTAGTTTTGCAGAGGTTGGCCAGGAGGCGATAATTCGCAAGGTCGGCGGTGCCCCCGAGATGCGCAAGCACCTCGAAGACCTTGGATTCGTGGCAGGAAGCGTCGCCACGGTCGTCTCCACCATGGGAGGCAACATCATTGTGAAAATCAGGGAGACCCGTGTCGCAATCAGCGAGGAAATGGGCCGGCACATCATGATCTAGGAGGAGTTTTTTCCATGAAGACACTAAATGACGCCAGCATCGGCGACACCGTCAAGGTGGTCCGCCTCCACGGCGAGGGCCCTGTCAAGCGCCGCATTATGGACATGGGCATCACCAAGGGAGTCGAAGTCTACATCCGCAAGGTCGCCCCCCTCGGCGATCCAATCGAGGTCACCGTCCGGGGCTATGAACTGAGCCTCCGGAGGGCCGATACCGAAATGATTGAAATCGAGTAGGCGCAGGAAACAATCCCCCGTCCCATTGGCAAATCTCCAGGCAAGATACTCAACTGCCGACTTTTTCCACATAAAGACACGATATGGAATCCATTAGGAAGACAATCAGAATTGCGCTGGCGGGCAACCCGAACAGCGGAAAGACCACGCTCTTCAATGCACTGACTGGCTCAAACCAATTCGTCGGAAACTGGCCCGGAGTCACGGTGGAAAAGAAGGAAGGACGCCTGAAAGGGCACGACGACGTGGTCGTCACGGACCTGCCGGGCATCTACTCGCTTTCGCCATATACCCTTGAGGAGGTGGTGGCCAGAAACTATCTCCTGGGTGAACAGCCCGATGCAATCCTCAATATCATCGACGGCACCAACCTCGAACGCAACCTCTATCTCACCACGCAGCTGACCGAACTCGGCATCCCCGTGGTCGTCGCAATCAACATGATGGACATCGTCCGCAAGGAGGGCGACAAGATCAATGTGGAGCTGCTTTCCAAGGAGCTGGGGTGCCCTGTCATCGAAATCTCTGCCTTGAAGGGGGACGGCATCAAGGCGGCGGCCGAGGCCGCAATCGAGGCCGCAAAACACGGCAAGACCATCCCGATGCACAACTTCTCGGGCCCGGTGGAACACGCAATCGCGCATATCGAGGAGGCTTTCCTCCATACCATGCCAGAGGAAAAGCAACGCTGGTATGCAATCAAGATCTTCGAGAGGGACGACAAGGTGCTGGAGAGCCTCAAGATCCCCGCGGACAAGTATATCCACATCGAGAACGACATCAAGGCAGCCGAAAAGGAACTGGACGACGACAGCGAGTCGATCATCACAAACGAGCGCTACGTCTACATCGCGGAGATGCTCAAGGGATGCTACAAGAAGAGGCGCGTGGGCGGCCTGTCGACCTCCGACAAGATCGACAGGGTCGTCACCAACAGGCTCCTGGGACTGCCCATCTTCGCGGCCATCATGTTCTTCGTCTACTATGTCGCAATGGTGACCATCGGCTCCTTTGCCACCGACTGGACGAACGACTGCCTCTTCGGAGACGGGTTCCACCTCTTCGGCATCGGCTCCGCACAATACGACGAGGTGGCGGAACCATACGCCGAGGCCGCCGCGGTCGTCGAGGGATATGACGCATACGTCGAGGAGAAAGGCGAACCCGCCGACGGCAGGTTCACATACGTAGTCGAGGACGAGGATACGCTTGCGACCGAGGAGGTCGAGGCCACCGCCGAGGACCTTGCCGCCGCCAGGAAGACCCTGGAGGAGATCGGGGAGGAACCCGACCCCGCCGACTACGGCGTCTGGATTCCCGGAATCCCGGTCCTGGTCGGAATGGGGCTTGACGCAATCAACGTCCAGCCCTGGCTTCATGGGCTGATTGTCGACGGAATCGTCGCCGGTGTCGGCGCGGTCCTGGGCTTTGTCCCCCAGATGCTGGTTCTCTTCCTTCTTCTGGCCTGGCTGGAGGCATGCGGCTACATGGCTCGTATCGCCTTCGTGCTGGACAGGGTCTTCCGCAAGTTCGGACTCTCCGGCAAGTCCTTCATCCCGATGCTGATTGGCACAGGCTGCGGCATTCCCGGGGTCATGGCCTCCAGGACAATCGAGAATGAGCGCGACCGCCGCATGACCATCATGACCACGACCTTCATTCCCTGCGGAGCCAAGGTCCCCTTCATCGCGATGATCGCGGGCGCAATCTTCGGCGGCGCCGCCTGGGTCGCCACCTCCGCGTACTTTGTCGGAATGGCCGCCATCATCATCTCCGGAATCATGCTGAAGAAGACCAGGATGTTCGCCGGCGACCCCGCGCCATTCGTCATGGAGCTCCCCGCATACCACCTGCCCACCATCGGCGGCGTCCTCCGCTCGATGTGGGAAAGGGGCTGGAGCTTCATCAAGAAGGCGGGCACAATCATCCTGCTCTCCACAATCCTCGTCTGGTTCACTTCGTTCTTCGGCTGGGTCGACGGCTCCTTCCAGATGCTTGAAGAAGACCAGATCAACCACTCGATCCTTGCCGGAATCGGCTCCTGCATCGCCTGGGTGTTCGCGCCTCTGGGCTGGGGCAACTGGCAGGCGACCGTGGCCTCCATCACGGGGCTCGTGGCAAAGGAGAACATCGTCGGCACGCTCGGCATCCTCTACAAGGGCGCGGGCGACGAGAATCTATACGGCAACATCGCACAGGCCTTCTCGCATGTCTCGGGATACTCGTTCCTGGTCTTCAATCTTCTCTGCGCACCCTGCTTCGCGGCAATCGGCGCAATCCGCCGGGAGATGAACTCAGCCAAGTGGACCTGGTTCGCAATCACATACCAGTGCGGCCTCGCATACGTCAGCTCCCTCATCGTCTACCAGGTGGGATGCGCATTCACCGGCAACATCCACCCCGTCGGATTCGGCTTCGCGCTCGTCGCATTCATCGCAATCCTGCACCAGCTCTTCAAACCCTATAGGGAATCCACGAAGCTGACCGTCAACGTCAAGTAATCCACACCCCACTACCGAGGAACACAACAATGCTCGTTTGGCTCAAGGCAAATCTGGGAACAGTCCTGGTGTCGTTGACACTGCTGGCGATCGTTGTGTCTGTCATTGTCCACAGAATCCGCGCCCGCAGGAAAGGGCACACCTCCTGCGGATGTGGATGCAGCTGCTGCGCAATGAAGGACGTATGCCATAAGTGAAACGGTCGTCCACCCCCCTTGCCGTGGGTGGCATTCGCCCCTCTAGAAGAGTGCCTTCGCGAACCATGTCACATCGTGCCAGCGCCCATTCTTGAATCCTGCGTTTTCAAAGCATCCGACACGCTTGAAGCCGAGACTCTCGTGGAGCCTTTCGCTGGCGGGATTCGGGGTTGTCACACATCCGTAGACCGTGCGGTAGCCCCGAATCTTCAGTTCGTCAATCAGCCTGGAGTATAGCGCGTGTCCAAGCCCGTTGCGAAGGTGGGCTCCGTCAAGATAGATTGACAGTTCGCTTCCCCACTGGTATGCGGCACGGTGCCCAAAGGGGCCTGCGTAGGCATAGCCAATAATCGTGTCTCCTTCCAATGCAACATGATATGGATACTTTGCGAGAGTCTCGGCAACCCTCGCCCTGAACTCGTCAGGCGAAGGCAGGACATACTCGAAGGTAATCGGCGTGTCAATGTACTGGGCGTAGATGTCCAGAATGGCTGGGGCATCGTCAATTGTCGCTGAACGAAATTGCATTGTCGTAGTCTTTGGAGTCGTAGGGCGCAGCGCACCGCCGCATGCCCCCAAAAAGGGGAGGGCGGTTCCCTCGATTCATGTCGAACCAACGGGCGTTGCGGTGAATTTACCACGTGCGTACGCTCCCACCAGCACCAACAGGCCACTTGTTTTCTGGACGCTACTCGCGATGATGGCGGGATTTGCCTTGCGTTCAGGTGCGAGTGCCTTGTGCCCACGCTTGAAAAAAGCTTTTCCGTGGTATAGAGTATATCAACTTTCTACCTAGGAGCGGCCTGTAGCCGTTTTTCTGCCGCGTTTGCTGCAGATGGGGTAGTTCGGACAACTCGCTTGACACTTCACACCATTTCAACCTTCCAAAGGAGCCTTCACTATGAAGCGAATTCTCAGCCTGGCATTTCTAGCTGCCTTTTGCCTTAGCATTTCAGCCGCGGATCTGTATGTCTCCCTCTCCACTGGCAACAACAAGAACGACGGCAAGACTCCGGCCACTGCCCTCAAGAATATCTTCAAGGCTCTCGATATATGCGAGGCCGGCGATGTCATCCATGTCGCCGAGGGCAACTACCACGGCAAGATGAACTGCGGCGGCCTCGAGATGAAGAAGCCCGTCAGCCTCATCTGCGGATACTCCCCCGACTTCGCGGAACGCGCCCCGATGCGCTTCCCGACCATGCTCCGCCCCACCAACAAAATGGTTCCCACGGTTCCCGCGCAGGGAATGCTGAAGATTGATCTTCCCAACATCCCCGCAGATTCCACGATCGTCATCGACGGCATGATTTTCGACCAGACCGACGCCAACTCCTACCACGGCACCGAGGGCAAGCCCGAGGGCTTCAGCGAGGGAATGCTGACCCTGCCTCCCGCAAAGGGCACCAAACCGAATGTCTCACTGGCGAAGGACATGCTCTATGCCAAGACCAACGGAACGCTCGTCATCCAGAACTGCCTCTTCCTCAACGGCAGCAATAAGAATGCTTCGCTGCTTATCGGCCACAAGTCCGGCCAGGTCAAGGTCCTCAACAACGTCTTCATCGGCAACCGCATGCTCTCCTGCGGAGTCTCCACCACCAATGGACAGCCCTACCAGGTCGAGTTCGAGTTCGCATACAACACCGTCCTCTTCACCTGGACCAGAACCAAGGCTCTGGATACCATGGGGTACGGACTGCGCTCCGAGGCCGGAGTCATCGCAAACATCCACAACAACATCATCGGACTGAACACCATCGCCGGATGGGACAACACAAAGGGCGACCCCTCCAAGAAGAAGATTTCACTTGACAACAATATCTTCTTCCTCAACAAGGCAGACGGACAGGTCACCATGAACAATACGCCAATGGGATTCAACGTGGCTGACGACAGCTTCGACAGCCTGGCGGACATGGATGGAATGGAGAGCGTCGAAGGAAACCAGAGCCTCTCGGATCCCTCGCTCTTCGCAAATATCCTTGACCCGGTTTACCTGAACGCATTCCTCAGCCTGACGGTCTCCGAAACCACCGACTACGACCCCAGCTCCCCCGAAAACCAGTTCCGTGCCGCCCTCGGAATCAATACCGTCGGCAAAATCTCCACAAAGGTCTCCATGTTCGCAAATCCGTATCCATACGACAGCGCAGTCAAGTTCTTCGGCGCGGTCCCGGGATTCGGCGCACAGGAGATTAAGTAATATAACTACTTGAATACAAGTAAGTTATAGCAAAAGCCGCGGTTCGCAGGAGCCGCGGCTTTTTTGCTAGGACATGAGTCCCCAGGCCTTGCCCC
>OIYX01000196.1_pt1 | contig 21762 bp, 16 predicted proteins | sample 1588431 | NCBI WGS metagenome assembly OIYX01 (sample SAMN03283241) | human gut metagenome | biome: human-associated habitat; material: feces | host: Homo sapiens | place: Peru | collected 2012
GAGCCGTTCCGGCGGCCTCGAGCGTCTGCGAGCGGGGCGAAAAATACTTTGTCCGCCTCGGCGGGCGGCGCATCGGGCTCGGCGCGGTCGACGGCGAGACGCTCTGCGCCGTGGCTTCACTGGAGCGCGGCTGCGGGGCGGACTGCGTGCTGGCGCTGGCCGCCCGAGCCTCCGGAGCGCGCCTGCGGCTGCTCTGCGCGGCGGAGAACCGCGCCGCCATGCGGCTGTACGACCGCCTCGGCTTCGACGTCGGCGAGGCCGTCGAGCGCTGGTATGCGGTCAAATAGAGCCTGTGCACCCGTCGCGGACGGGTGTATTTTTTTGCACAAAAAGCGGGCTGGCGGCGCGGAAATCTGTATAATTATAAAAAATTGGGATTTTGACGTTAATAATATTGAATCATCGGGAATTCTACGCGAAAAGTTTGCGATTTACGTTGTATTTTCGGCGCTGCTGTGCTATACTGTATAGTAGAGAAAAAGAGCCGGCGCGCCGACCGCGGCGCGCGCGGGAAACAGGAGGGATTTGCGTGTCGATCCAGGTTCAAAGCGAGGTCATGCCGTTGAAGCGGGTTTTGCTGCACCGTCCGGGAGCGGAGCTGGAGCAGCTTGTCCCGAACGCGCTGGAGCGCCTCCTTTTTGACGATATTCCCTATCTGCGCGGGGCGCAGAAGGAGCACGACGCCTTTGCGCAGGTGCTGCGCGACAACGGCGTCGAGGTGGTCTATCTTTCCGAGCTGACGGCGCAGACGCTGGCGCAGGACGTGCGCCTGAAGGAGCAGTTCGTCTCGGACTTCATCAATTGCAGCGGCTGCACGGCCATGAGCTACCGCGAGGCGCTGACGGAGCTGCTGCTGTCGCTGCCGAGCGAGACGGCGCTGGTCGAAAAAACCATGACCGGCGTGCGCTTCGACGAGCTTCCCTTCCACGGGCGGCAGAGCTTGGCGTCCCTGCGCGGCGACCGGCTGCACTTCGTGCTCGATCCGATCCCGAATCTTTATTTCACGCGCGACCCCTTTGCCAGCGTCGGCTGCGGTGTGTCCGTCCACCGGATGTACTCGGTCACGCGCAACCGCGAGACGATCTTCGGCGACTATATCCTGCGCTACCACCCGGACTACGCCGGCAGGGTGCCGTTTTACTACACGCCCGGCGAGCCCTTCACCCTTGAGGGCGGCGACATCCTGAACCTCAGCGCCGATACCATCGCCGTCGGCATCTCCCAGCGCACCATGCCCGAGGCCGTCGAGCGGCTCGCGCGCAATATTTTCCGCGACCCGAACGCCGAGATCCGGCGCGTGCTGGCGTTTGACATCCCGAGCCAGCGCGCCTTCATGCATCTGGACACGGTGCTCACGCAGATCGACCGCGACAAGTTTTTGGTGCATCCGTCCATTCTCGACCAGCTTCGCATCTATGAGCTGACGCCCGGAAAGCAGGGGCTGCCCGAGGCGCGGGTGCTCGAGCAGAGTCTGGAGCAGGCGCTGGCCGGAGCCGTGGGCGTCGACCGGGTGCAGCTCCTGCGCTGCGGCGGCGCCGACAGCATCGCCTCGCAGCGCGAGCAGTGGAACGACGGCTCGAACGCGCTGTGCATCCGCCCGGGCGTGATCGTCGCCTATGACCGCAACTATGTCACCAATCAGCTCCTTGAGGAGGCGGGCGTGCGCGTGCTGCGCATCCCCAGCGGCGAGCTGAGCCGCGGGCGCGGCGGCCCGCGCTGCATGAGCATGCCGCTGCTGCGCGAGGGCTGGCTCTGAGCGGCCGCCCCGGAGAACGGAAAAACGGAGGAGAGCAAAATGGTTCGTCACATCGTCATGTGGAAATTCCGCGAGGGCGCCGACCCCACGGAGTTTCTTGACCGGCTGGAGGCGCTCGAGGGCGTGCTCCCCCAGATCCGCGCCATGCAGGTGCGCCGCACGCTCACGCCCGGAACGGGCTTCGACGCCGCCCTCGTGGCCGACTTCGACTCGCTCGAGGACGTCGCGGCCTACAAAAACGACCCGCGTCATCTGGCCGTCTCGGCGCTCTGCAAGGCCATCCGCACGGAGCGCTGCGCGATCGACGTCGAAGCGTGAAGCAGTGGTGCGTGTACATCCTGCGCTGCGCCGACGGCACGCTCTACACCGGCTCGACCGATGATTTCGACCGCCGCTTTGCCGCCCACAGCAGCGGGCGCGGCGCAAAATATACGCGCGGGCGCGGGCCGCTTGTCCCGGTCTATCGCGAGGACTGCGCCGACCGAAGCGCGGCGCTGCGCCGGGAGGCGGCCGTCAAGAGCCTGACCCGCGCGCAGAAGCTGCGCCTCATTCGCGGCGCGGCGTCCCCCGAAATTTGACCGTTTGCCGCTTTTTGACGAAAAGCAGGGCAGTATTTTGTGCGAATTTGTCTGTTTTCTTCCTGAAAACCGGTGGACGAAACGCAAATTATCTGCTATAATAAAAACACAATCACCGAAAGGGGCGTGTGGGCGATGGAATGGCGAGGCTTCTGCGGCATGGCCGCAGCGGATTGCGCCGCATCCCGTGCGCCCCTGTTCCCTTGTTTTTGCTCGCGTGGCTGTCCGACCGCCGTCTGACAGCGGTGTCGGGCGCTTCTTTTTGACCGGCCGCCTGCGGGGCGGCGCACTACAAAGAGCACTTGGCTCGGAAAAACAGAGGTACTACGAATGATCGCTCACGGTAAAGAAATCAAGGTTTTCAGCGCCAACTCCAACATCTCCTTCGCGCGCGGCATCTGCTCCGAGCTGGGGCTGGATCTCGGCGACAGCACGGTCACGGCGTTTGCCGACGGAGAGATCTCCGTTTCGATCAACGAAACGGTGCGCGGCTGCGACGTTTTCGTCGTGCAGTCCACCTGCAAGCCCGTCAACAACAACCTGATGGAGCTGCTCATCATGATCGACGCCTTCCGCCGCGCCTCGGCCGGCCGCATCACCGCCGTTATCCCCTATTTCGGCTATGCCCGGCAGGATCGCAAGGCCAAGGGCCGCGACCCGATCTCGGCCAAGCTCGTCGCCAACCTCATCACGACCGCCGGCGCAAACCGCGTGCTGACCATGGATCTGCACGCCGCGCAGATCCAGGGCTTCTTCGATATTCCGCTCGATCACCTGATGGGCAATCCCCTCTTTACCCGCTACTATATGTCCAAATTCGACGAGAACGTCTATAACCATGACGAATTCTGCGTCGTCTCGCCCGACATCGGCTCCGTCTCGCGCTCCCGCGCCTTCGCGGCCAAGGTGCACATGGGTCTGGCCATCGTCGACAAGCGCCGCCAGCGCGCGAATATGTGCGAGGTCATGAACGTCATCGGCGACGTCGAGGGCAAGACCTGCATCCTCTATGACGACATCGTCGACACCGCCGGCTCCCTGTGCAACGCCGCCGAGGCCATCAAGACCATCGGCAAGGCCAAGGCCGTTTATGCCTGCGCGACGCACGGCGTGCTCTCCGGCCCGGCGCTCGAGCGCATCGAGAATAGCTGCATCGAGGAGCTTATCCTGCTCAACACCATCCCGCCCATGCCCGGCTACACCGGCAAGAAGATCCGCTATCTCGACGCCGCGCCCACCTTTGCCAAGGCCATCACGCGCATCTATAACGAGACGTCGATCTCCAGCCTGTTCTGATGCTGCTGAGAAGGCCCTCCTGCGATTGGCTGATCGTCGGCCTCGGCAACCCCGGCGACAACTATTCCCGCACGCGGCATAACGTCGGCTTTCGCGCCGTCGACCGGCTGGCAGACCGCCTCGGCGTGCGGCTCGACCGGGCGAAGTTCCGCGGGCTGTACGCCCAGACGCTCTGGCAGGGGCAGAAGCTCATCCTGCTCAAGCCGCAGACGTTCATGAACGCCTCCGGCCTGTCCGTAATGGACGCGGCACGGTTTTACAAGCTGCCGCCGGAGCGCGTGCTCGTCCTCTTTGACGACGTCTCGCTGGAGGTCGGCCGCCTGCGCATCCGTCCCTCCGGCTCGGCCGGCGGCCACAACGGCATCAAGTCCATCATCGGCGCGCTGAATTCCGAGTCCTTTCCGCGCGTGAAGATCGGCGTGGGCGCGAAGCCCTGTGCGGAGTATGATCTGGCCGACTGGGTGCTCTCGAACTTCACCGCCTCCGAGGAAAAGCGCCTCGTCCCCGCCCTCGACGACGCCGGTCTGGCGGCGCTCGAGCTTCTGCGGCACGGCGTCAGTGAGGCAGCCAACCGATTTAATGGAAGAAAACCGGAATTATGACATTTTATAACGCGGAATGACGGAAATCGGGCGCTTGCCCGCTTTCCGCTTTCTGCGTTTGCACGAAGGAACCAAATCCGACAAGAAGGAGGAATCTCCATGACCGAGCAATTGCTTCGGGCGCTGCGCGGCCTGCCCGATTGGAACGCCCTTTGCGCCGCGCTGCGGCGGGGCGAGGCCGTTGGCATCTCCGGCGCCGCGCAGATCAACCGCTCGCATCTGATCGCCGCCCTGCAGGATGAGCTGCGCCGTCCGGCGCTGATCGTCTGTCAGGACGAGCTGGCCGCGCGGCGCCTTCAGGACGAGCTGAAGGCCTTTCTCGGGGTGGAATACCCTCTGCTGCCGACCCGCGACCTGACGTTTTACTCCGCCTCGGCGATCTCGCGCGGCTGGGAGCACCGCCGTCTGCGGCTGCTCTATGCGCTCCTGACGGAGCCGACGCCGCTCATCGCCACGTGGGAGGCGCTCTGCCTGCGCACGATGCCGCCGGAGCTGCTGCGCGCCTGCGCGCTGACCGTTACGCCCGACGCGGCCGTCACGCCCGAGGAGCTGAGCTTCCGCCTGACGCAGTCGGGCTACAGCCGCTGCTCGCTGGTCGAGGGCGTCGGCCAGTTCGCCGTGCGCGGCGGCATCGTCGACGTCTTTTCCCCGGCGCATGAGCAGCCGGTGCGCATCGAGTTTTTCGGCGACGAGATCGACGCGATGGGCTTCTTTGACCCCGTGACTCAGCGCCGCACCGAGAACGCCGAGCGCGCCGTCCTGCTGCCCGTGGCCGAGAGCCTCACGCGCCTGCATCCGCAGGGCACGGAGGGTTTGGCCGCCGAGCTGCGCGCGCTGGTCGCGCGGCAGAGACGCCGCCGCACGCCGAACGAGGCGCTCATCAAGACGCTGACCGAGGACGCCGAGGTGCTCGAGAGCGGCGTGAGCTTCTCGGCCGCCGACCGCTATATGGCGCTGCTCTACCCGGAATTTGCCTGCGCGGCGGACTATCTGCCCAAGGACGCGACGGTCTATTTCTGCGACCACGGCAACCTGCGCCGCGCCGCCAACCGCTTCTCCGAGGAGGAGGGGATGCAGCTCGACAGCCTGCTGCAATCGGGGCTGCTGTGCGGCGAGCTGTGCGAATTTTCCGGCGGCTGGGAGGACGTCTGCGACCGCCTGCGCGGGCACGCGGCGGCCTTCCTCGACTCGTTTCTGGCCGCGTCCTACCCGCGCAGCCTCGAGCCGAGGCTGCTCGTCAGCGTCACGGCCAAGCAGCTTCCGAGCTACGGCGGCAATCTCGACGCCGCCGCGACCGACCTCGCGTTTTATCAAAAAAATGACTTCGCCTCCCTCGTGCTCTGCGGCAACCGCCGCCGCGGGGAGATCTTAGCGCAGCAGCTTCGCGAAAAGGGACTGAGCGCGTTTCTGGCCTTCCCGCTGGAGAAGCTGCCGAGGGCCGGGCAGATCCTGCTGACCGACGGGGCGCTGCCCTTCGGCATGGAATATCCCGACCTGAAGCTGGCCGTGCTGACCGAGGGACAGCTCATCGCGCCGCCGCAGCCGCGCGCGCGCCGCAAGCGCTCCAAGCCGTCCAACCGGCAGAAGCTCGACTCCTTCGCCGACCTTTCGCCGGGCGACCTCGTCGTGCATGAATACCACGGCATCGGCCGCTATGTCTGCATGGAGCAGATGAAGGTCGACGGCGCGGTCAAGGACTATGTCAAGATCGCCTATCAAGGCTCGGACGTGCTCTATGTCCCGGCGACGCAGCTCGACCTGATCTCCAAATACATCGGCGGCGGCGAGGAGACGGCCGTGCGGCTCAATAAGCTCGGCGGCGACGCGTGGGAAAAGACCAAGACCCGCGCCAAGGGCGCCGCCAAGGAGCTGGCCGTCGACCTCATCAAGCTCTATGCCGAGCGCAAGCGGCGCATGGGCTTCGCCTTCGCGGCCGACAGCCCGTGGCAGGCCGAATTCGAGCAGAATTTTCCCTATGCCGAGACGGACGATCAGCTTCGCTGCATCGAGGAGATCAAAACCGACATGGAGGCGCCGCAGCCGATGGATCGCCTGCTCTGCGGCGACGTCGGCTTCGGCAAGACCGAGGTCGCGCTCCGCGCGGCCATGAAGGCGATCCTCGACGGCAAGCAGGTGGCCATTCTCGTGCCGACGACCGTGCTTGCCCAGCAGCACTATACGACGGCGGTCAACCGCTTCCGGGGCTTCCCGGTGCAGATCGGGATGCTCTCGCGGTTCTGCACCCCGGCGCAGATCAAGAAAAACATGGCCGACCTGCGCGCCGGCACGCTCGATCTCATCGTCGGCACGCACAAGCTGCTGCAAAAGGACGTGCAGTTCCGCGACCTCGGCCTGCTGATCGTCGACGAGGAGCAGCGCTTCGGCGTGACGCACAAGGAGAAGCTCAAGGAGCTTTCCCGCGGGGTGGACGTGCTGACCCTCTCGGCCACGCCGATCCCGCGCACGCTGAACATGGCGCTGTCGGGCATCCGCGATATGTCCACCATTGAGGAGCCGCCGCACGACCGCTATCCGGTGCAGACCTTCGTGCTCGAGTATGCCGAGCCGGTGCTGATGGACGCCATCCGGCGCGAGCTGGAGCGCGGCGGGCAGGTCTACTACCTGCACAACCGCGTCGAGAGCATCGAGCAGTGCGCCGCGCGCATCAAAAAGGCCTTCCCGGACGTCGAGGTCGGCGTCGCCCACGGAAAAATGGGCGAGGAGGGGCTGAGCGACGTCATGCAGCGCATGGCCGAGGGAGAGATCCGCATTCTGGTCTGCACGACGATCATCGAGACGGGCATCGACATCCCGAACGTCAACACGCTCATCATCGAGGACGCCGACAAGCTCGGCCTTGCCCAGCTTCACCAGATCCGCGGACGCGTCGGCCGCAGCAGCCGCCACGCCTTTGCATATCTGACCTTCCGCCGGGGTAAAGTACTCACGGAGGTCGCCGAAAAGCGCCTGAACGCCATTCGCGACTATGCCGAGTTCGGCTCGGGCTTCAAGATCGCCATGCGCGACCTCGAGATCCGCGGCGCGGGCAGTCTGCTCGGCGCGGAGCAGTCCGGCCACATGATCTCCGTCGGCTATGATCTCTATCTGAAGCTGCTCGAGGAGGCCGTTTTGGAGGAGCGCGGCGAGAAGCCCGTCGAGGAGGCCGCCTGCACGGCCGATCTGGACGTCACGGCGAACATCGCGCAGGACTACGTCTCCTCCGGCGAGCAGCGCATGGATCTTTACCGCCGCATGGCCGCGATCCGTTCGCAGGAGGACGCCGACGAGCTGCTCGACGAGATGGTCGACCGCTACGGCGATCTGCCGCGCGGCGCGATGAACCTGATCGACATCGCCCTGCTTCGTGCAAGAGCCGCCGCCGCGGGCGTCAGCGACATCAGCCAGCGGGGCAGGACACTCTGCCTCACGCTCTCGGGCTTTGACTTCAACGCCATCGGCGCGCTGTGCGCCAAGCCGGAGTATCAAAAGCGCCTGTTTCTCTCGCCCAAGGCCGAAAAACCGACGCTCACCTACCGGCTGGCCGCCAAGGAAGACGCGCTGCGCGCGGCGCAGGCGCTCATCCGTGACTACGCCGCCGAGCGCGGCGCGGAGCCGTTCGGCCATGCCGAATCGTGAAGTCTGCGCGGAAAGTTCATGCATTTTTTACAAATTTCTGCAAATTGTCTGTAGAAAAGCCCACAGACTCATGATATAATGGTATTCGGTAAGCAATGGCTTTCAGCCAACGGCAAAGCGAGCCGCCTTCCGGCTCGCCCAGCATATTTTTGAAAAGAGGTTTTAACTATGGCAGAACTGAACCTGAGCAAGTACGGCATCAACGGTGCGACCGAGATCCTCCACAACCCGTCCTATGAGACGCTCTTCGCCGAGGAGACCAAGGAAGGCCTGTCCGGCTACGAGGTCGGGCGCGTCAGCGAGCTTGGTGCGGTCGACGTCATGACCGGCATCTACACCGGCCGTTCCCCCAAGGATAAATACATCGTCATGGATGAAAACTCCAAGAACACCGTCTGGTGGACGTCCGACGAGTATAAGAACGACAACCACCCGATGAGCGAGGAGACTTGGGGCAAGGTCAAGGCGCTGGCGCAGAAGGAGCTGTCCGGCAAGCGCCTGTTCGTCATGGACGCCTTCTGCGGCGCGAACAAGGACACCCGCATGGCCATCCGCTTCGTCATGGAGGTCGCATGGCAGGCGCACTTCGTCAAGAACATGTTCATCCGCCCGACCGAGGAGGAGCTGGCCAACTTCGAGCCGGACTTCGTCGTCTACACCGCCTCCAAGGCCAAGGTCGAGAACTACGAGGAGCTGGGTCTGAACTCCGCCACCTGCGTCGCCTTCAACATCACCAGCCGTGAGCAGGTCATCATCAACACCTGGTACGGCGGCGAGATGAAGAAGGGCATGTTCTCCATGATGAACTACTATCTGCCGCTCAAGGGCATCGCCTCGATGCACTGCTCGGCCAACACCGACAAGAACGGCAAGAACACCGCCATCTTCTTCGGCCTCTCCGGCACCGGCAAGACCACCCTCTCCACCGACCCGAAGCGCCTGCTCATCGGCGACGACGAGCACGGCTGGGACGACAACGGCGTCTTCAACTTCGAGGGCGGCTGCTACGCCAAGGTCATCAACCTCGACAAGGAATCCGAGCCGGACATCTATAACGCCATCCGCCGCGACGCCCTGCTCGAGAACGTCACGCTCGACGAGAACGGCAAGATCGACTTCGCCGACAAGTCCGTCACCGAGAACACCCGCGTTTCTTACCCGATCGACCACATCGAGAACATCGTCCGCCCGGTTTCCTCCGGTCCGGATGCCAAGAGCGTGATCTTCCTGTCCGCCGACGCGTTCGGCGTGCTGCCCCCGGTCTCCATCCTGACCCCGGAGCAGACCAAGTACTACTTCCTCTCCGGCTTCACCGCGAAGCTGGCCGGCACCGAGCGCGGCATCACCGAGCCGACCCCGACCTTCTCCGCCTGCTTCGGTCAGGCCTTCCTCGAGCTGCATCCGACCAAGTATGCAGACGAGCTGGTCAAGAAGATGCAGAAGAGCGGCGCGAAGGCCTATCTGGTCAACACCGGCTGGAACGGCACCGGCAAGCGCATCTCCATCAAGGATACCCGCGGCATCATCGACGCCATCCTCTCCGGCGCGATCAACGAGGCTCCGACCAAGAAGATCCCCTACTTCAACTTCGAGGTCCCGACCGTGCTGACCGGCGTTGCCACCGAGATCCTCGACCCGCGCGACACCTACGCCGACCCGTCCGAGTGGGACGCAAAGGCGAAGGATCTGGCCGCCCGCTTCGTGAAGAACTTCAAGAAGTACGAGGGCAACGAGGCCGGCAAGGCGCTCGTCTCCGCAGGCCCGCAGGCCGAGTAATTCCGGCTTCCCCATAAAAGCCCGAGGCGCTGGAGCGGATTCTTCAGAGATTATGATAAAGGATCCGAAGCAAGCATCCGCGTGAAAACAGCGCAAGGGAAACCTGCTGCGAAAGCAGCCGAAGGCAAAAAGCAGAGCGGCGCCCGGTTCATTGTGAGCCGGGCGCCGTTTTCGCGCGATCATACTAGAATCTGTTAAAAAGCTTGAAGAGCTTTTTATAGCGCCAACGGCGCGTCAGATTCTGCATGAGACGGCGCAGCGTGCATTCGCACGCTGCGAGTGTGCGTAGCACACGGGATTCTTGATTCAATATTTGAATCAAGAATCAGTATAAGAAAGCCGAGCCGGGAAAAAGCAAAGCCGCCGAGATCGGCGGCTTTGCTCGATCTCGGCGGCTTTGCTCATGATTTTGCGCCGGAGGCGGCGGCCTCCTTGCGGTGATGCTCCATGCGCTTGTTGAAGACAAAGAAGCGCTGGCCGAAGTAGTTGACGATGGCATAGGCGATCGAGCCGACCGTCATTTTGCAGTTTCCGGCGATGTTGTCCTGCCCGCCGAAGGAAAACAGCCGCAGCAGCCTCGGCGAACGCAGGATCAGGCGCGAGAGCAGCGGGGCGATAATGTAATAGGTCAGAATGTAGCAGGCAAGAACCTCGATGACGAAGCGCACGAGCTGCTGACCGGTCGACATTTTGTCGCGAAACAGCAGGTATTTGCACGAAAGATACCAGATCACGCTGCCCAAGCCGTAGTTCACCAGCGGCGCAAGGTGCTCGCTCATGCCGCAGAGGTTGAAGAGCAGGAACATGATGCCCGTGCAGACGATGAAGTTCAAAATGCCGATGATGAGATAGTAGACCGTTGTGCGGTCAATAAGCCGGCGGAATTTTTTCATAGCGTTCTCCGATCCAGATACTCACTCCCGCGCCGAGCCTCGGGGCGGGGTCGCGCCGCATCGGCCGCAGACCGGCGCCTCGGGAGGCGAGCCGTCCGCAGTGAGCGACAGCAGTTCGACCCATTATACCGGAAATGCGCCGGAAAATCAAGCCCGGATTTCGGGCGTCAGGCCTGCGCCGCCAGCTTGAACACCTCGTTGCTGCGCCCGAGGACGATGATGTGGTCGCCCGCGCGGAAGCGATCCTCCGCAGAGGGGTTCGGGTTCAGGCGCTCGCCGGTCTTCAGGGCAAGAATGTTGATGCGGTATTTGCGGCGCGGCTCCAGCTCGGCCAGCGTGCGGCCGTCCCACGCGGCGGGCACGGCGATCTCATAAATGGAGTATTCCTCGGTCAGCGGAACAAAATCAAAGATGTTGTTCGCGTTGTGCCGCACGGCCAGCTTCTCGGCGATCTCGACCTCCGGATAGACGACCTCGTCGGCGCCGATTTTGTGCAGCAGGTCTGCCTGAATGTCTTGGCTGGCCTTGGCGACGATGCAGCGCGCGCCGTGCTTTTTCAGCAGGCTCGTGATGACCAGCGACGCCTGAAAATCCTCGCCGATCGTGACAAAGCAGATGTCGAAGTTGGAAACGCCGAGCGAGCGGATCACGGACTCGTTTGTGCAGTCGCAGATGCTCGAGTCGACATATTTCTCGCTCAGTCCCTCAATGATGTCGCGGTTGTGGTCGACGATCATGACCTCGTTGCCGAGCTGGGTCATTTTTCCGGCAAGGTGGCGCCCCATGCGCCCCATGCCGATGATCAAAACAGATTTCATCGCAGGTCTCCCCTATCCAATCAAAAGTTTTCCGCTCGGGCGGTCGAGCGGCGGCTCGCTGCCCCGCTGCGCGAACAGCAGCACGAAGGTCAGCCCGCCGATGCGCCCTGCATACATCAGCAGGATCAGAACGATGTGGCTTGCGTCGGAAAGCGTCGGCGTCGCGCCGAGCGACAGGCCGACCGTCGCGATGGCCGAGTTGACCTCGAACATCGCCGCCTTGAGCGCGATGGGGTCAAAGCAGCAGATCGCCATGATCGCTGCGGCGGCCATGCTCAGGTATACCAGCAGGATCGAGCTTGCCTGCCGGATGGTGTCGCGGTCGATGCTGTAGCGGAAGGCGTGCACGCGGGTGCTGCCCCGGCCGGAGGCGAACGCGCTCAGCAGCAGCACGGCGACCGTCGTGGTCTTGATGCCGCCGGCGGTCGAGCCGGGGCTTCCGCCGATGAGCATGAGCACGTTCGTCAGCAGGTTGCCCGACTCGGAGAGCCGCGCCATGTCGACCGTGTTGAAGCCCGCGGTGCGCGGCGTGACCGCCAAAAAGAAGGCCGACAGCAGCCGCTCGCCGGGGCGAAGCCCGTCCAGCGCCGCGCCGCGCTCAAAGAGCAGGAACAGCAGCGTGCCGCCGCCGAGCAGGATGCCCGTGACCGTCAGCACCAGCCGCGTGTGGAGCTGGAGCCGCGAGAAGCGGAAGCGGCAATGCACAAGGTCGCGCCAGACCACGAAGCCCAGCCCGCCGATGATGATGAGCGCCGAGATCGTCAGCGTGACGAGCGCGTCGCCCGAGTAGGCCGTCAGCGACGAGAACGGCGCGCGCGCGCCCATGAGGTCGAAGCCGGCGTTGCAGAAGGCGGAGATCGCGTGGAACACCGAGAAATAGACGCCGCGCCCCCAGCCGAACTCCGGCACGAAGCGGATGCACAGCAGCGCCGCGCCCGTCAGCTCAAAGGCGAAGGAAAACGGCACGACGCGGATCAGCGAGCCGATGCCGGAAAAGGTGATGCTCCCGGCCGACTGCATCAGCACCTTGCGGTCATAAAGCCCGAGCTTCTTGCCCAGAGCAAAGGAGACGAGCGTGATGACCGTCATGAAGCCCAGCCCGCCGAGCTGGATCAGCAGCAGGATCACGACCTGCCCGAAGGTCGTCCAGCCGGTGAAGGTGTCGCGGACGATCAGGCCGGTCACGCAGGTCGCGCTCGTCGAGGTGAACAGCGCGTCAAGAAAGCGCACGCCGCCGTGCGAGGCGACCGGCAGCGTCAGCAGCACCGCGCCGGCCAGAATGACTGCAAAAAAGCCCAGCGCGATCAGCCGCGCGGGGGAAAGTCGGATTTTGTTCATGGCAGCTCCCGAATGCGTTTGCGGATATTGCGCGGACGCCCTGCGCCCGCAGCACATACGTAGTATAACGCAGAAGCGCCGAAAACGCAACCGATTTTTTCCGGCTCGTGCGAATTCGGCGCTCCCTCGCGCAAGCCGCGGCGTTGAGAGGTTTCCGGCTGCGCCGCTCGGCAGGGCATCCCGCGACGATACCTTAAAAACTGCCGCGTCGGGCATTGAAAATGCCCTCCTCGCAATGACAGAATTGGAGGGTTTTGCGGGGAAACCGACGGGACAGGTTTCCGGCGGCTTGTTCGCTGACGGGCTGCTTTCCGGCGGCGTATTCGATAATGGGCTGCTTGCCGGTAAAGATTTCACGGCGGATTGTTCCTTCGCGGGCAGAGCTGTCGGCTTCCTGATTTTTTCGCTTTTTCCCGGTTTTTCCGAATTTGGAAGCGGGAATTTGAAATAATTGTGTCAAAATCCGGCGGGCTATTGTATTTTTCGTCCGTATGCGTTAGAATGAAAGACAACGCAGGGGCAGCCCTGCGCAATAATCGAGAGGAGAACCGTATGAATGGGTTTGTGAGCAAGCTGTGCGATATGGACGGCTTGGAAATACCGGCTTGCCTGCCGGAGCGGCAGCCGGACGAGCGCCGGATCGAGGACGCCATCGCGCATCTGGCGCTGCGCTACGCCGCGCAGTCGCCGTCGGAGCGCGCCGAGGCGGGCGATCTGGTCTGCTGCGAGGCCGACCGGACGCGCTATCCCGACGGCCGGACGATCCTGCTCTATCCCGGCGCGGCGCTGCCCGGCGCGGAGGACGCGTCGCAGGCGGCGCTGGGCAGGGCGCCCGGCGACGTGCTGGAGACAACGCTGCTGGGGCAGCCGGTGCGGCTGACGGTGCGAAGCATCGTGCACCGGACGCCGGCGGAGGTCAACGACGCGCTGATCGCCTCGCTGGGGCTTCCGGGCGTGGCGAGCGTCGCGGACTACCGCGCCGAGCTGCGCAAAAAGGCGGCCGACGAGCTGAAAACGGAGCGCCGCAAGGCCATCGTGCGCAATTGGCTCGAGACGATGCTCGCCGAGAGCGAATTTGTCTATGATGAGGCGGAAATGGATGCCTATGCGCGCGAGCGCGCGGCCGAGTTTGCCGAGCAGGAGGAGGACGCCCCCTCGGACGACGAGCTGCGCGCCTATGCCGTCGCCGAGGCGAAGCGCGGCTGGCTGGCCGAGGCGTTTTGCAGGGCGCGGGGCTTCGAGCCGGACGAGGCCGAGGCCGCGCAGGAGGCCGAGCAGACCGCGCAGCTTTTGCAGCTTCTGGGCGAGTCCGTCCCGCCTCAGGACGAGCTGCTCGCAGAGGCGCGGCGGGAGCAGTGCATGACCCGTATGCTGCTCGCGCTGGACGAACGGATCGGGCAGAAAATGGGAGGTTCCAATGGCAACGATTGAGCTGAAGGATCAGCAATGGCAGGAATTTGTGAAGCAGGACTACGCCGTCGTGGACTGCTACGGCGAAAACTGCGCGGCGTGCGTGATGCTCGCGCCGGTGTTTGACGCCGTGGCCGACGAGCGCAGCGGGGTCGCCTTCGGGCGCGTCAACATTTCGCTCTACCCGGACATCGCCGACCGCTTCGGCATCGACGCGATGCCGACGGTGCTGTTTTTCCGCCGGGGCGAGGCGGTGCACCGCGCGCTCGGGAGCATGGAGCATGAGGAGCTGCTCGAGCAGCTCTCCGTGCTGCTGTATCAATAAAAAAACCGAACGAAGGAGGACGCAGACATGGCAAAGATCAGACTGAACGAGGACGCGCAGGTGGTCGCGACGGTCAAGGAGGGGCTCAAGCGCACGGGCGGCTACTGCCCCTGCCGCCGCGAGCGCAAGGAGGAATACCGCTGCATCTGCGAGGAGTTCAAGAAGCAGATGCAGGACCCGGATTTTGAGGGCTACTGCCACTGCCGTCTCTATTATAAGGAAAAATAAGCGCCGGAGCCGCGTCTTCGGCTCCAAAGAAAAACAGAAGGAGAACATTCATGAAAAAAATTGCTGCACTTGCGCTGACGCTGGCGCTGCTGCTTTCTCTGGTCGGCTGCGGTCTGTTTCGCAGCGAGGACGTCCTGAAGCTGGGCGACTACGACCACCACGACCCCAAGGGGCTGACCTATGACGAGCGGCTGGCGCTCAAGGCCGAGGACTTCGGCGCAACGCTCGGGGAGAGCCTGTCGGCCGCGGCCTATCCCGATCTGATGCTGCTTGACGAATCGGGCAGCATGGTCGGGCTTTATGACTACGACGAGGAGACCGGCCTTGCCAAGGGCTGGACGAGCATGGCCGACGGAAGCTACACGGCCTTTGAGCCGGGGCAGGAGGTCGACCTAGGCAAGCCCGACGAGTCGAAAATTGTCACCCTTGCCGGCGACGTGACGCTGTATTTCGTCGTCTATGGCAACAAGGACAAGGTCGTCGAGGTCGACGGCTATCTGTTCCTGACCGACGCCAAGGACAAGGACACCGTGATGGATGCCATGCAGGAGCTTTACGGCGCGGAGTGCACCGCCGAGAGCGACACCGTGCTCAAGTGCGTCCAGAGCGGCGATGCGCTGACGCAGGAGCTTGCGGCGCTGGGCTATTCCGACGGCTGCAGCGCGAAGACCTACGCGAGCCTGCTGCAGCAGGTCTACGGCGTGCACACCGACGGCGGCGAGGCGGCCTTCCGCCCCTACAGCGGCCACACCGACCCGAGCGACCTGACGTTCGATCAGCGCGTCGTGCTGACCGGCTCCGGCACGGCGTCCGTGACCGAGGAATACGCGGCGGACGTGTCGTCCATGACCGACTATCTCTACGGCAGCGAGGGCAAGCTCGTTGCGCAGTATACCTATATTGAGTGCCCCTCCAAGGAGGCTGCCGACGCGCTGGTCGAGGGCGAGATGTTCCCGAAGGCCGAGCGCATTTCCGACACGGTGCTGCTCAACAAGCTCGACGGCAAGGAGCTTCAGGACACCCTCGCGGCCTACATGGGCTACAGCGTTTTGAAGGACGACTCCGTCGAGGAATACGTCCGCATGATCGAGGAGACCTATTTCTCGGTCGTCTGTGAGCAGTGACCGGACGCCGCATGAGCAAGCAATGGAGCGCCGGGCGGCGCCGCGACGGCTGGCGCGCGCTTCTGCGCACGCTCGGCAGGCTCCGGCTCCCGTGGGGCTGGATCGCCGTCGCGCTGGCGCTGAACCTCGGCTTTAACACCCTGATCCTCTATCTGCCCGACACGACCGCCGCCCTGATGAGCGGGCAGCTCACGGGCGGCGCGCTGACGAAGGCGATCATGCATTTCGTCTCGCTGGCGTTGCTGTCCTTCGTGCTGGTCGCGGGGCAGGCGCAGGCGCGTGCCTGCGGCGCGCGCTGCGCGCGGCAGCGCATCTGGCGGCGGATGCTCCACATGCGTATGCCGTTTTTTGACCGCAACGACCCCTCCGACCTGATGAGCGCGATCACGACCGACGCCCGCTCGGCGGTCGAGGGGCTTGTGAACTGCATCATCTATCTCATTCCCGACCTGTATTACATTGTCATGGCGCTGCGGCGCATCAACCAGTATCACTGGATCCTCGCCGTCTCGTGCTTTGCGCTTCTTCCGATCAAATATCTTTACGCCCTGCTCATGGGCAAGCAGATGCAGAAGCACACCGCGCGGCTCTATGATCGGATCGGCCGCCTGACCGGCTTTCTGGCCGACCGCATCCATCACCTGCCGCTCATCAAGGTCTGCGCCAACGAGCAGGCCGAGGGCGAGGCCGGCGAGGCCGCGTCGGAGGAGCTGCTGCGCGCCAACATGAAGCTCGTGCAGCTCGACAACCTCTCCGTCGGCGCGACCGCCGTGATCGACCTGCTGCAAAAATTCATCGTGATCGTCGTTGCGGTGCTGCTGCTGCAGCAGCGCCGGATCGATCTGGCCATGTGGCTGGCCTTCTTCCTCTTTTCGCAGAACCTCTTTCCGACAATGGACGAGGTCTTCGACCTCTGGATCCGCATCAAGGGGATGCACGGCAGCTTCCGCCGCATCGTCGAGGTCATGGAGGGCGAGGTCGAGGACACGCAGGGGCTCAGCCCCTTCCCGCAGCGCGGCGATCTGCGCTTTGAGCACGTCTCCTTCACCTATCCGGGGACGGACGAGCCTGCCCTGCGCGACGTGAGCTTCACCGTGCCGCGCGGCACGAGCGCCGCGATCGTCGGCCTCTGCGGCAGCGGCAAGACGACCGCGCTGAGCCTGCTCGAGCGCTTCTACGAGCCGACGGAGGGGCGGATCCTCCTCGGCGAAACGCCGCTCTGCGACATTCCGCTGCACGAGCTGCGCCGCCGCATCGCCTATGTGCAGCAGGGCGCGGGCGTCTTCGGCGGGACGCTTCGTCAGGCGCTGACCTACGGCATCGACCGCCCGCTCTCCGACGAGGAGCTGCTTGCGGCGGCCGAAAAAACCGGCTTTTCGGACTATCTGGCGCAGTGTCCGCAGGGACTGGACACGCCGGTCGCTCCCGGCGGCGGCTCCATGTCCGGCGGGCAGAGCCAGCGGCTCGTGCTCACGCGGGAGCTGCTGCGCGGCGGCGAGCTGATTTTGATGGACGAGCCGACCTCGGCGCTCGACGTGCGCATCTCGGCACGGCTCCGGCAGGTCACGGACGAGCTTTTTGCGGACAAGACCCGCCTGCTCATCACGCACGACCTGAGCCTTGCGCGGTGCTATGCGCGCATTCTCGTGCTGGAGAACGGCCGCCTGATCGGCGACGGCAGCCACGAGACGCTGCTGAAGACCTGCGCGGCCTACCGCGAGCTGAACGAAAACGCGGGAGAGGAGGTGCCGGCATGAACCCGAACGCCCACCGTTCCCTGCGCCGCTACGGCGGCGTGCTGCGCGGCGTGCGCCTGCCGTGGCTGCTCATCCTCTTCAGCTTTTTCTGCTCCGTGGTCATGATGCTGCTCGAGCTGCGCGTCGCAACGCTCACGGCCGACATCATCGACGCCAGTCAAAAGGCCATCAACGGCCAAAAGCTCCTGCCCTACGTCGTTATGACCGCCCTGACCGCCGTTTTCACCATTCTCAACAACTATTTCACGCGAAAAATGGAGGAGACGATCACCCTGCGCGTGCGCGCCAAGCTATGGCGGCGGATCATGCGCCTGCCCACGCGCTACTACGACGAGGACAACGGCGACGAGCTGGTCAGCCGCGTGACCTCCGATGCCGAGGCGCCCGCGTCGCTTTTCTCCATGGCGGTGTCCTTCGTGACCTGCGTGGTCACGAGCGTGCGGGGCTTCGCCGGGCTCTTTGAAAAGAACGCCATGCTCGCGCGCTATTCGCTGCTCATTCTGCCGCTGACGCTGGGCGTCTGCGTGCTTTACGGCAAGCTCATGTTCCGTCTGGGCGTCTATTCCACCGTCACCACGGCCGAGAGCCTCGGCTACCTTGCCGAGCGCGTGCGGAATTTTCGCCTCATCAAGAGCGCCGTGGCCGAGCGGGCCGAGGGGCAGCGCGGCGACGGCGCCTTCCGGCGGATGTACCGCGCCGATTTCCTGAGCTGGCTGATGGTCGCGGGATACCAGCTCGCCTCGGGCATTTTTTCGATCTTCTTCCTCTTCCTCGTCTTTGTCGTCGGCGGACGGCTCGTGCCCAAGGGCATCCTGACCGTGGGCGACCTGACGAGCTTTTACCTGATCTCCGGCATCGTCTCGCTGCAGCTCATGCAGTTTTTCATGAACGTCGGCTCCGTCTCCGGCACCTTCGGCACGATGAAAAAAATCGCCGAGATCCTGGACACGCCCACGGAATGCGACGCGGGCGAGCCGGCGCCGCCGGTGCGCGGCGAGCTGAGCCTCGAGCGCGTGTGCTTTGCCTACGGCGACGGGCCGGACGTGCTCCGCGACCTGAGCCTGCGCATCCCCGCCGGGAAGGTCACGGCCGTCCTCGGCGGCAACGGCGCGGGCAAATCCACGCTGTTCAAGCTGCTTGCCCGGCTCTATGAGCCGCGCTCGGGCGAGATCCGGCTCGACGGGAGAAGCATTTCCGACTTCAGCCTGCCGCAGTGGCGCAGCCGCTTTGCCTATGTTTTCCAGCGCGACCCGCTCATCGGCGGCACTGTGCGCGAGAACCTGACCTACGGCCTTGACCGGCCGGTCAGCGACGAGGAGCTGGCCGCCGTGACCAAGCAGGCCAACTGCTACGAGTGCATCATGGAAAAGCCGAACGGCTTTGACGAGGACGTCGGGCAGGACGGCTCGAGCTTCTCCGGCGGGCAGGGGCAGTGCATCGCCATTGCGCGCGCCATGCTGCGCAACGCGGACTGCCTGCTGCTCGACGAGGCCACCGGCAGCCTCGACGCGACCAGTCAGGCGCGCGTGACCGAGGCGCTGGAGCGGCTGACGAAGGGTCGCACCACCCTCATGATCGCGCACAGCTACGCCGCCACGCGCTGCGCCGACCACATCGTCGTCATGAAGGACGGCGCGGTCGAGGCCGCCGGCACGCCCGACGAGCTGCGCAAAACCAGCGAGTTTTATCGCCTGTTCGCCAAGACGCTCTGAGCGCAGGCGACGTTCTTTGGCAGCACCGCGCGATCGCGTCGACGCGCTTCGCCGGCTCGCGCGAGGCTGCCCTATAAAAACAGAGGAAAGCTCTGATTCAATCGCAAGAGCGGTCAGCGAGGGATTTTGTTCCAAATTGAGGTTTGGAAATCGCAGGAATACTTTGTGTATTTCAAGATTTTCAAACCAATCAGTTGGGGCAAAAGACCCGCTGAGCGCCGCAGCCGATTGATTCAGAGGTTTCAGAGGAAAATACATGATTTTACAACAAATTTCTTTGAAAAACACGGCGGACGGCACGCTCCTGCACGGCTTCGAGCTGATCGGACGCAGGCCGGTGCCGTCGCACGGCGGCGAGCTGTTCACCCTGCGCCACCGCAAGACCGGCGCGGAGCTGCTCTATCTGGAGCGCCCGGTCGAAAACAAGACCTTCGCCGTCTGCTTCAAGACGCTGCCCGAGGACGACACGGGCGTGTTTCACATTCTTGAGCACAGCGTGCTCAACGGCTCGAAAAAATACCCGGTCAAGGAGCCGTTCGTCTCGCTGCTGCAAAGCTCGATGCAGACCTTTCTCAACGCCCTGACCTACAGCGACAAGACGCTCTTCCCCGTCTCGAGTCGCAACGAGCAGGATCTGTTCAACCTGATGTCGGTCTATCTCGACGCAGTGTTCTGCCCGCTGCTGCACGAGCGCCCCGAGATCTTCATGCAGGAGGGCTGGCATTATGAGCTTGACGCGGACGGCACGCCGAGCTGCCACGGCGTCGTGTTCAGCGAGATGAAGGGCGCGTTCGCCAACGTGAACACCCTGCTCGGCGCCGAGACCGACCGCCTGCTCTTCCCCGACACGAGCTACGGCTTTGTCAGCGGCGGCCATCCGGAGCACATTCCGGAGCTGACCTACGAGCAGTTCCGGCAGACGCACCGCCGGTTCTATCATCCGTCGAACGCGCGCTTCTTCCTCGACGGGCGCATGGACGTCGGCCGCATCCTCGCGCTTCTCGACGGGGAATATCTCTGCAAATTCGAGCGCCGCGCGCCGGACTTTGATTTTGTCGAGCAGACGCCGCGCGTCGCGGAAAAAACGATTTTTTATGAAACGCAGGAGCCGGACGCAATGGCGCATATGGTCGCCGCGAAGCTCCTGTGCCGCCATGACGAGACGGAAAAGCTCTACGCCGCGAACATTCTCGCCGACTATCTGACCGGCTCGAACGAGGCGCCGCTCACGCGGGCGTTTCTGGAGCGCGGGCTGGCGCAGGACGTCTCGCTGGACGTCGACGCCGGCGTCTATCAGCCGAGCGTTTCGCTCGTGCTGCGCAACGTCGAGGCCGCGCGCTTCGGCGAGCTGCGCGCCCTGCTGCCCGAGACGGTCGCCGCCCTGCTGCGAGACGGCCTGAACAAGGAGGCGCTCGAGGCGAGTCTGGAGCGCGCGGCCTTCCAGAACCGCGAGCTGAGCGAGCCGTCCGGCATCGAGCTTTGCTCCCGCGTGCTCGAGGGCTGGCTCTACGGCGACGACCCGCTGACCCATGTCGAAAACGCGGGGATCTATGCCTCTCTGCGCGAAAAGCTGCATCATTCGGACTATTTCGAGTCTCTGCTTGCCGAGATGCTCGGCGACGCGTCGTCGCTGTGCTGTCTCTATGCCCTGCCCTCGCTGACCAAGGGACAGGAGGACGCGCAGGCCGAGGCCGCCCGCGCTGCCGCCGCCTGCGCCGCGTGGAGCGATGCCGAGCGGCAGCGGGCGCAGGACGCCGTGCTTTCCATGCAGCGCTGGCAGCAGACGCCTGACAGCGACGAGGCGCTTGCGGCGCTGCCCCGCCTCAGCCTGCGCGATGTGCCGGAGACGCTGGCGCAGCAGCAGACCGAGCTGGGCGCCCTCTGCGGCGCGCCGGTGCTCACGCTCCGCGAGAGCACGAACGGCGTGGTCTACCTGAACCTCTTCTTCGCGCTCCCGGATTTCACGGTCGAGGAGCTGCGCCTGCTCAGCCTTGCGGCGGCCTGCTTCGGCGAGCTGCGCACGGAGCACATCCCCGCCGACCGCCTGCAGACGCGCCTCAAGGCGACGATGGGCTGGCTCAAGGCGAGCGTGAGCCTGTCCGCGCGGCACGGCGAGACGACGTCCTGCACGCCGCAGCTCCTGATCTCCGCGGCCATGCTCGAGGAGAACGTCCCGGCGGCGCTGGAGCTGCTGCAGGAGCTGCTGCTGAACGGGCGCTACGACGAGACGGATCGCATTGCCGAGACGGTGCGGCAGTATGCCTACGAGCTCAAGCAGTCGCTGACCTCCGCCGGGCACTCCTACGCCATCACCAAGGCGCTCGCGCCGTTTTCCGCGCTCGGCGCCTATCACGAGGCGCTGACCGGGGAGCGCTACGTCCGCTGGTTTTCGGCGCTGGCCGGCCGGCTCGAGACGGAAGGCGCAGCCGTCGGCGAACGGCTTGCGGCGCTGATGCGGCGCGCCGTTGCGCGCTGCCGCCTGTTCGTCGGCTGCGCCGGCGGGCTGCGCCCCG
>OIYX01000197.1_pt1 | contig 21734 bp, 9 predicted proteins | sample 1588431 | NCBI WGS metagenome assembly OIYX01 (sample SAMN03283241) | human gut metagenome | biome: human-associated habitat; material: feces | host: Homo sapiens | place: Peru | collected 2012
CCCGCCGGTGTTGCACTTCTATCTTGAATCTTCAAAAATCCGTAGGAGGGTAATAATTTTCGTAACTTTGGGCGTTTGTGGGCGTTCTGAAGCGCAGGATGATGCGACGGGAGGCTTGAATGGGAAACGAAAAAACGATGAATATATGAAACGAATCTTTTTGACATTGGCTGCGGTGGCGCTCGGTATGAGTGCGACTGCGCAGAGCGTGACGGGCGGCGGGCTTACGGAAGAAAACTTGAAGGAAATTGCCGGGAGTTACCGGAACACGGCGGCAGACAAAGCGCTGAGAAATGCGCTGGCAGGGACCTCGATTGAGACGCTGGCGGTAAACAGCGAAAATGCGGCAATGATTGACACTCATTTCTCGGACAGGGTGAAGACAAAGGGAATCACCGACCAGAAGTCGTCCGGAAGGTGCTGGCTGTTCACGGGGCTTAATGTACTGAGGGCGCGGATGATTGAGGAATATGACCTGCCGGAGTTCCATCTCTCGCAGAACTATGTCTTCTTCTACGACCAGATTGAGAAAGCCAACCTCTTTCTTCAGGGCATCATCGACACGCGGGCGCTCCCGGACGATGACCGTCAGGTTGACTGGCTGTTCAGCAATCCACTGAGCGACGGCGGACAGTTCACGGGTGTGTCCGACCTGCTCACCAAATATGGCGTTGTGCCGGCCGAGGCGATGCCTGAGACCTTCTGCAGCAACAACACCTCTCAGATGGCTATGCTTCTGAAACTCAAGCTCCGCGAGGACGGACTCAGACTGCGTCAGGCATACGCGGAGGCGGCTCCCAAAGGAAAGAAAGCGGAGGAAGCCACGGTGAAAAAACTTGAATCGCAAAAGATTGAGATGCTCAAGGACATATACAGAATTCTCGCCCTCTGCCTTGGAGAACCGCCTGCGGAGTTCGAGTGGACGCGCTGCAACAGCAAGGGAGAGATTGTGAGTGTGGAGAAATTCACACCGAAGTCGTTCTACTCCAAATATATAAGCGAAGACTTGGAGAACGGCTACATCATGGTGATGAATGACCCGTGCCGCGAATATGGTAAGGTCTACGAAATCGAGTACGACCGCCACGTCTATGACGGAAAGAACTGGCTCTACGTGAACCTGCCCGTCGAGCGCATCAAGGAAATGGCCATCGCGAGCATCAGGGACAACACGGCAATGTACTTCTCCTGCGACGTGGGCAAATTCTTCAGCCGCAGCAAGGGCACACTCGACCTCGCTAACTTCGACTACGAGTCACTGACTGGAGTGAAGTTCGGGATGAACAAACAGGAAAGGGTGCAGACCCACGCCAGCGGCTCGTCGCACGCGATGACGCTGATTGCCGTCGATGTGGACAAGACCACAGGAGCTCCGAAGAAATGGATGGTCGAGAACAGCTGGGGCGCATCTGCCGGCTACAAGGGCTGCCTCATTATGACCGACGAATGGTTCAACGAGTATATGTTCCGCCTCGTCGTAGCCAAGAAATATGTCCCGCAGGACATCCTCGAGATGCTCAATCAGACCCCTGTCAAGCTCCCGTCTTGGGACCCGATGTTCATGGCGGACGAGGAGTAACTACCCTATAATCTGAACAGCACTGATGACGTTATTTCACGGTCAAACTTACCATTGACTCTCCAACAATTACGCGGTACTCCCCTTTCTCAAGATAGGGAGTGCCGTTTTTGTCAACGAAGCCGAGGTCGCGCTTTGGATTAATCTCAAAGCGGAATTCCCGTGACTCACCAGGTTGGAGAAGTTGCTTTTCGAAGTGCTTGAGTTCGCGGACTGGGCGCGCGACGCTGTGGCTGAACGGGTCGCAGATATACCACTGAACGGTCTCCTTGCCGGCCACCTTGCCGGTGTTGGTGACGGTGACAGTCGCAGTGACCGTGCCGTCCTCGGAAACGCTGTCCGAAGAGAGCCTGACCGGAGAATAGGTGAAAGTGGTGTAGCTCAGACCATAACCGAACCAGTACATCGGCTCGCTCTGAATGTCCTTGTAGAGCCCCTGGGTTCCGCGACGTGCGCTGTTGCGGTGGTTGTAGTAGACTGGAATTTGACCTGTCGTGTATGGGAATGTCATCGGAAGGCGGCCGGATGGGTTGTATTTGCCGCTCAGGATTCCCGCTACGGCATTTCCCGCAGTGGTTCCCGGCATCCAGATTTCGACCAGCGCATCGGCAAGAGGCTCGATGCGCGAAAGGTCAACCGGGCGTCCACTCGCAATCAGCACCACTACAGGCTTGCCGGTAGCCTCAACCTTGGCAAGCAGCTCCTCCTGAACGGCAGGCAGCGCTATTGACGAACGCGAACAGTTTTCCCCGCTCCAACGGGTTTTCTCTCCAAGACAGAGAATAGTGACATCCGACTTCTCAGCGAGTGCAACTGCCTCAGAAAGGTCCGGCTCGGAAGCCGACTCAAAATCGCAGCCTTTCGCCGAGACAACCTCTGCTGAAGAGCCGAACTCCGACTTCATTCCGTTCAGAATAGACACCACTTCGGCGGCCTTGCCACGTGCCACCCAGTTACCGATGAGTTCGGACTGCGTGTCGGCAAGAGGCCCGATGAGGGCGATGCGTCCTTTTTTCTGCAGAGGCAACAGGGAGCCTTCGTTTTTCAGAAGGACCATTGACTCCTGAGCAAGTTCCTCGGCATTCGCAAGGGCGGAAGGCTGAAGGTAGATTTCGTCTGCAGGACGGACATCCGTGTAGGGACGCTCGAAAAGTCCGAGGCTAAACTTCACGCGGAGAATGCGCCGGACACTTTCGTCAATGGTCCTAAGGTCAATCTTCCCCTCATTGAGCAGCGTGGTTATGTGCTTGTGATAGAGATCATCCATCATGTCCATATCTATTCCTGCGTTGAGCGCAAGTTCCGCTGCTTCCTTTCCATCCTCAGCATATCCCTGATTGCATAGTTGGATGACGGCGTCCCAGTCGGAGACGATGAAACCGTCGAAACCCCAGGATTCCTTGAGAATTTCTGTCATGGTGTAGCGGTTGGCAGAGGCAGGGATGCCGCTTATGTTGTTGAATGCGCTCATCACCGTTGCCGCGCCCTCATCTACTCCGGCTCTGAACGGTGGGAGATAGGTATCCCAAAGTGTTTGGTCGGAGATTTCAGTGTAGACATAGTCACGTCCGGCCTCCGATGCGGCATAACCGACAAAGTGCTTGAGGCAGGCTGCAATTGTGCCCTCCTCCGACAGACTGGAGCCCTGATAGCCACGCACTGCTGCACGGCAGAACTCGGAAGTGAGAAACACATCCTCCCCGTAGCCTTCCATGACCCTGCCCCAGCGCGGGTCGCGGGCGACATCAACCATCGGCGAGAATGTCCAGTCCACACCGCAGGCTGAGGCCTCGCGGGCGGCATCAGCACTAACAGCCTCCACGAGTGACGGATTCCAGCTGGCAGCCTGAGCAAGCGGAACCGGAGCCATTGTCCGATAGCCGTGGATGACGTCATGTCCAAAAAGCATGGGGATGCCGAGACGGGACTCCTCCATGCAGCGCTTCTGCATCGCGTTGCGAAGTTCCGCATCATCGGAAAAATAAATCACGGAGCCGGCTTCCGCAGGCACCTTGCCAACCATCTCACGAAGATTGTTCTCCACAGTGTTGCGCCCCAGCGTATATTGGTTCATCTGCATTATTTTCTCTTCCAGCGTCATCCTTGACAGCAAGTCCTCAACACGCTTCTCAACCGGCGCCGAAGCATCCTTATACACCGGAGTCTTCTCCCTTTTCGCCGACGCCGACGCCACATCCGCCGGTCCGAAGACCAACGCCATGCACGATGCCGCAATAATCAGTACTTTCATAACAATCTATATATCAATAATTTATTTTCAACAAATGCTTAGCCATTGAAAATGAAGAAACGGGCGGAGCGTAACGCAGCTATTGCCTATTTATTCATTTTCATATAATAATCGTGCATGATATACCACGCTTTCTTCCGCTGCCCCTGATCAGAAACCAGCCCCTTGCGGTTCCAACCGTCCTGATTGGTTGGATGGAAACGGTACGGAGAGCGGAAATCATAGAGCACCCACGGAGACACGCCGGCAAGATTCGGGATCTGCTCGAACATTTCAAGGTTTCTGAGGTAATTCGCCGCTTGATAGTCCTCGCTCCATGAGCCTGCCCACTCGGCATTGCCGCGCTGTCCGTAAAGAGCCTCGCAGCCGAACTCAGAAATAATCACAGGCTTGTCTGGAACCACATTCCAGCGGCACAGCGACGGTTCGACCGGCCACGGAGCATACCAGCCCATATACTTGTTGAACGACACGACGTCCAGTTCCTCCGTGAAGTTATCTTCGATGCGGAACTCTCCGAACTCCTCCTTGTAGTAAACATTGTCGAAGGCGGCAGTGTAGAGTCTTGTAGAGTCCATGCCGCGGGCAAATTCAAGAGTGCGGTGAAGAAAGGCGTTACGTGCCGTGCTCGGACGGGTCTCGTTGGCGACGCCCCAAAATCCCACTGCGCAACGGTTCTTGTCGCGGTAAAGCATCTCGGAGAACATTCGGAGAGCCTTGTCCATCGTCGCAGCATTCTCAAAGTCGATGCCCTGCCAAACCGGGATTTCCTGCCAGAGGATTATGCCCAGTCTCTCGGCAAGACGCACCGTGTACTCGTTCTGGGGATAGTGCGCAAGACGTACCATATTGACGCCCAGCTCCTTTGCCTCGGAGAGGAGCTGCCAAGCGTCGGCTTCGGAGAAAGCCCGTCCCATACGCTGCGGTATCTCCTCATGAAAAGAGATACTGCGCATAAACGTCGGACTTCCGTTCACGAGTATGCGTGTGCCGTCCACAGTGATGTTGCGGAAACCGATTTTCTCGGATATAGAATCGCCGGTCTCCGCAGCACCTGAAAGATATGACAGATGAATGTCATAGAGTTTGGGAGAATCAGGAGACCACCGCTGCAATTTCTTGACCTTAAACGACTTGGAGCCGCATCCCGTGGCATCGAGGGCGACATTCACACTACATTTGAGCTCCGGGATGTCAATGACAACTGCTGAACCCTCCGGAACACCTGCCGACATGCGCACAGAGGCATTTATCACGTCAGGAGCCGTCCTGTCAAGCTGGATGAAATAGTCCTTGATGTAAACCTGCGGAGTGCGGACGAGCATGACATCGCGCGTGATGCCCCCGTAGTTCCACCAGTCAAAGGACATGGCGGGAATCGCATCAGTACTGCGGCGGTTGTTGACCTCGACGCAGATGAAGTTGTCCCCGTCAATGATGTGGTCGGTGACATCAATCTGGAAAGGGGTGAACCCTCCCTCATGGCTTGCCAATTCGTGACCGTTGAGCCAGATGGTGCAGCGGTAGCTGACCGCGCCGAAATAGAGAAAGAGCCTTTCTCCAGCGCATGCAGGCGATGCGCTGAAATGCCTTGCATACCAAACCGTTCCCTCATAATACTGAAGCTGAGGAATCTGGCTGTTGAAGTCCCCGGGGACATTGAGCCGGAGACCACCGTCAAACGAATATTCAAAAAACTCTGTCTTTGTCTCCGGTTTGCGGTTAAGCCACAGCTGTTTGCTCCGCCCAAGGTCGTAGAGGTCGATTATTGCGTCCCACTTACCGTTAAGAAGCTCATAGTCACGCCCATAGACATTCTGCATAAGTTCTGGAGAGCCATAAGTCTCCCTGTCTTTCGCTGCCTGCACGGGGTCATCACCGGAATGAGCCGACATCGTCAGGACAGAGATGGCAAGAAACGCGAATGAAGCGACCAAATGCCTTATATTCATTATTTTACAATTTTATATTTATACATCACAAAACCATTTGCCTTCGGAAGGCTGAACTCAACTTCTCCGTGCCGCCCTGCCGTCACGGAGAAGTCCTCTCCGCTACCGAGAACCTTGGTGAACTCCACAACAGCGTTCTCAGGCAGCCAAGTGTCCAGAACCGCTGTTCCCCGTTCATTCAGCTCACGGTAGACGAGAACGAAGCCGCTCCTGCCGTCGGAGGAAACTGACTGAAAACCTGTCCATGAACATCCTGAAGGCTCCTCTCCTATCGGAAGCACTGTCCCCTTGTGGAAATCCTTCATCACCTTGCGATATGCCCCTACAAGGCCTGCAATCCCGTATGCCTCCTCCGGAAGGTTAGACGCCTCCATCCACGCGAGAGGCTGGCCTGCCATAGAGGTCGCGAAAACATAATCAAATGAATATGATGACGGGGCAAACGGGTCTCCGGCATACTTCTCCGGGTTGCGCCATTTGTTTAGAAACTCGACTTGAAGGTGCTCCGCCGGCACATAGCGGCTGAGTTGCCAGAGATTGCGCAGAGTCTGGTAGGGGTAGTAGTTGCCCCAGTCGGTGTAGCGGTTTTCAAGGAATATGTTTCCGTATTCGTTGAACATGTTGTAGCCTCCACGACGTCCTGCCGTCACGTCAAGGTTGAAAACCACCTGATTGTCAGTCTTCTCAAGTACAGTGTCGAAGAACTTGCGGAGATTGGTCTCGGCCTTCTTGGTCGGGATGGAGAGGCCGTCTATCTTGAAGACGCGGATGCCATATTCCCTGTAGAGTTTCACGACAGCCTCAACGTCCTTCTCCCAGTCCTCGAAGTCGTTCTGGACACTCGGATTGAACCAGAGGCCAAGCTCGATTCCGAGATTCTTTGCCTTCTCGACCACCGGAGCCAGCCCGTGAGGGTACTTATCCTTTGCAGGAGTCCAGTAGAGAGGGTTGTCCCAGATGTTCCGGAACGAGCCCTTTGCCACAGCGGAGTTGGGACTCTTGCCCTCCTGCCAGCCGTCGTCAATCTGGAAATGCGTAACGCCAAGACGCGCGGCCTTCTCAAGTTCCGCGAGGCAGAAGGCCTCGTTCACCTTCGAGTCCTGGCTGCGGTCGCCCCATGTGTTCATCATTATCATCTCGTCACGCTCCGGACGGTGCTCTCGGATGTTCTTCTGATAGGCACGCAGAGCCCTGAGCGGAGAAAGCTCCCCTTCTCCGAAGACGCCAGTCACGCAGGAGTAGAGCTTCACCCAGTCGGAAGACTTGAGGTCAGCCTCCGAAGCGCCTATGCCGGAGACCGTGAAATTGCCGAATTCACAGATGAAGTCCGAGCCGGGATAGCCCAGCTGGACGCTTGAGCACGGAGCCTCCTTGAGAAAGAAGAACCCGTTTCCGTCACGGCCGTCACGGGCAAAGAGGAGGTTGCCCCGGTAGCCCGTCCTGCGGTATGGAATGAAGTCCCGCTCGGTTACGAGATTGTTGTTCCAGTCGGTCACGTCAAAGAACTCGACAGCGCGGCAATGCCAGTGGACACCGTCAAGGGATAGCGTCTCAAGATAAGGAGAACGTTTCTTTTTCTGCTTCATATCGGCCGCAGACTCGATGTTCTTGTTGTCTGCGGCATTGCCACCCTCGCGTTCAACGGACGTGTCCGCACCGCAGACGTAGTTGTCACAGGCGATTGCCGGGCAGTTGTCGTAGAGACGGAACACACGGAGAATACGAGTTGTGCCGAGAGAATACGAGACTTCCGCCTCAAGATGCACGGGATGGATTCCGTCGGAGGCAACCATACGTGTGCTGAACTTTCCGTCAGTCGCCGGAACTGTCTCCGAAGTCACCACAAAGGACGGCTCGGCAGACTTGTTCGCGAATACTCGCCCTGTCTTCAGATCCCTTAGGGATAGGCTGATCAAGTCACCGCCGTTCCAAAGGAAAGTCCTTTCGATTAATGAATTGGAAAGGCGCAGGGTATCTGACTCCAAAGTTGCGCGGCAGCCGTAGAACTTGCGCGTAGGAATGGTCTTCCTCTCCGGAGCTTCATTCGCAGGAGCTGCAAGCAGACAATTCTGCTCATTGAAAGTCTGGTCTGAAAGCGGCACGTCACGGCGTCCTGCTCCGGCCTTCATCATTGCCTTCAATTCGTCAAGATGCCCGCTGTAGACTCCGCGCGGCAGGCAGCCGTACTTGTGGCAGAGCGATGCGGCCATTCCGACCACCTCGCCCATCATCCCAGTCGTGCGCATCACGCGGACAGTTCCGAGAGCCACGTGCGTGCAGCTGATGTCGCGCCCCGCCATGAAGAGGTTGGCGACATTGCGGGAGTAGAGGCAACGGTAAGGCACCGCGTAGGGATAAATCCAGTTATGCACGGTCGCGGACTTGAACTCTCCACCGGGAAAGTTCCTTGAGTTAACGCTGTCCGGGAAATGGAGGTCTATGCTCCACGTCGTCGTGAATGAAGCGTCGTCATGGGCTATGTTTCCGTCTATATCGTTCTGTGTCAAGACGTAGTCTCCGAGAAGCCTGCGCGATTCCCGCTTTCCGGCGATGTATGCCACCCAGTCAAGGCTGCGGTCGGAGAATTTCGGGTCGCCTGAATGGTTCTTGAGCCAGCTCCAGTTGGAGTAGACGACGAGCAGACCATAGTCGCGCACAAACTCGGCCTCAAGCACCTGGTCACGGTGCATCCCTGTCTCCCATGTCCACTCGCCCATAGTGACCTTTTCACAGTTGCTGTCATTGAACTCCAATCCGTAGGAGAACTCCGGAAACGATGTCGGATGGCTATCCTTACGGGTATACCACTGAACGGAAGCCCCCATCGTCATGCTGTCCGCCTCCTCCGGAGCGAGAGACTCGCCGTATTCCGAGCGGGCCTCGCGTCCCTGAGTCCAGTCAGCTCCGGCAAGAGTGCCGATTGTCCCGTCTCCTGTGCAGTCCGCAAAAAGCGGAGCCTCAAGAACAAGCTCAGAACCGTTCTCTATGTGCCTGGCCTTCACGCAAATGATCCGTCCGTCCGACGGATCTGTCTCCACGAAAACCGCATGATATGGGGCGAAGATCCGCACATTCTTCTCATCGTTAATAAACTTCAGCTTCTTGTCGTCCTCATAATTGGATGCAGGGCCGGCGTTGCCTCTCTTCGTATGCCCGAACTCGCGGATCATCCGTCCGAGGCCCTCGTTTGGACCGACCTCCACGCTTCCGCCAAGATGCACGCGGACCTCAGAGCTGTTGTTGCCACCGAGCACAGGGCGGTCGTTGACCAAGGCCACTTTCAGCCCGTTTCTCGCGGCAGCCACGGCAGCACACATTCCGGCGATGCCGCCTCCCACGACGACAAAGTCAAACTTCTCCCGAACAGGTGCAACCGCACCGGAAAGCCCCTTTCTGAACTCGGCCAGTCTCTCTCCCGATGCCGGGAGTTTCGGCAAGGAAGCTCCGGAGACAAGCAGCATAGCATCGCAGCGACCGTCAAATCCGGTAAGGTCATGAAGGCGTATCTCAGTTTTCCCGCCTCGGACTCTCACAGCCCCGGCATGTTGCCAGCCCCATTCGCTGCCCGTCGTGCCGAGGACGGTCTTCAGGGCCTTTCCGCCCACGGAAAGAGAAAACGCACCCGGCCCTTCCTTGTCAGTCCATGGAGACGTCCAGTTGTAGGTCCGCACCCAGACATTCCAGAGGCCCTTTTTCAGCTGCACAGAGGTTGTCGCATCCTCCACCGGAACTCCCATTCCGTGTGCAATCAGATAGGGAGAACCCATATGATCCATAAATTGCTGATCGACACACCATCCGCCCTTCTGCACGAAACTTTCTGCCTCGACAAGCACGAACTCAGTCTCGTCTGCACCGGTTCTGTCATTTCCTCGAGCAAATGCCGAGACACAGAAAAGAGCAGCCAGCACAACTATCCTCATATATCCCTTCATATTCTCATCAACGATTATCAGTTTTATTTATCTCCTGCACGCTGCCAGTATTTGCGGCCTTGAACTCGGTCGGTGTCTGTCCGAAGTGCCGCTTGAAACATACGCTGAAATATTTCGGATTAGCGAATCCGGTCATCGTCGAAATCTCGGCCACCGTATATTCCGATTCCCTCAGCAGCTGTCCGGCACGCTTGAGGCGTATATCGAGTATGAACTCCTTGATTGACATCCCCGTAAGGTCTGTAATCTTCTGGTAGAGGCGCGTGCGCCCTATAGCCATGTCCGACACGAAATCGTCAACCCCATAATACTCATTTTCCATATTCTGTTCAATGAATGACACCGCCTTCCGCATCAGTTCGTCATCCATCGATGAAATCGTCAATTTCGACGGTTCGGCGACATATTTCTTGCTGTAGAGGTTCTTCAGCAGAGCCTGCCTCTTTATGAGATTATCTATCTGCTTGAGCAGCACGTCGATGTCCACCGGTTTGTCCATAAACACCGTCGCCCCGTTCTCGAATGCGTCAATCTTCGCATTTTTGTTCTCTCCCGCTGCCGAAAGCATTATTATCGGGATATGCGACGTCTTTATGTCGGAACGTATGCTCCGGCACACCTCGAAACCGTCGGCCCCCGGCATGAAGAGGTCAGTGACTACAATGTGCGGCATTATCTTCTCCACTTTGGCAATTCCGTCGTCCCCTGTCATTGCCGTATAGACGTTATATGACTTCGACAGTCTCTGTTCCAGATAGTTGCGCAGCGAGGAATCATCCTCTATGACAAGGACATCGTATGGCTTACGTTCATGTTTCTCGCCAACGATATCACGTTCATATATGTCGGAAATCATATTGTCAATCTCGGAGGAGGCATATTCGTATGTCGTGCCATCGGACTCCACCGCAGCCTCGTCCACCATTCCGTCGGGACACGGCACGAAAGACAGGATAACAGAAAAAGACACTGTCGCATCTGCAGACGAGACTGAAATCTTTCCCTTCATGTCTCCCACGAGTTCCCTCACGATTGCAAGCCCAAGACCGGTGTGGCTCTCGAATTCCGAACGTGTCTTTCCGACATTGTTGAAGGGCTCGAATATGCTGTCAAACTTCTCCGGAGGGATTTCCGAGCCGCTGTTGGTCACGGTGAATGACAGCCACTCGGAGCCGTCAGGCACCATTTCCACACCATCTGGAGCCGAGGAACGGGCAATCTTAACGCTCACATAGCCATTTTCCGTGGTGTACTTCACGGCATTGGAAATGAGGTTGGTGAAAACCTTTTCTATGGAGTCATAGTCGAAGCGCGTGATGTAGCTGTCTGTGTATGTAATGAATTCGGTCTCTATGTGCCGCTCGGACGCGCAGAATTCAAAGAGTGAGAATATGCTGTCAACGAACTTCACGATGTCGCCGCTCTCAAGTTTCAGCGGAAGTTTCAGCGTCTCTATCTGTCTGAACTTCAGCAGGTCTCCTATCATCCGCTGTATCCTTCCGACATTACGGCCTATCGTGTCGACATATTTTCTGTTCGGGGCATCCTCCGGAATTGTCTTCTCAAGTTGTTTCAGCGGGTCTATCACGAGGGTTAGAGGGGTCTTGAGGTCGTGGGAGATTTTTGTGAAGAAGTCCATCCTCGCCTTCGTCAGTTCCTGAAGGTTGCGCTCCCTCTCCTGCTCCATCTCAAGGCTCTGCTCCAGCATCTTTCGTCTAGTCGTCCAGTTCCACAGCCAGACAAGCGCGGCAATGAAAATCAGAAGGTACAGCATAAGTGCCCAAGGCGATGCCAGCGGCGATGGCTTCACGCGGAATGCGAGCGAACTGACATGGTCTCCCCAGAGGCCGTCATTGTTGGCCGTCTTCAGCTGCAGTTTGTATCTTCCAGGAGAGAGGTTCACGAAACGTACATAATGCTGTCCTGGAGGCAAAACCGTCCACTCATTGGTCACGCCTGACATTCTGTAGGCATAGGCGTTTCTCTCCGGTTCGAGGTAGCTGTTGGACGAGAACCCGACCTCAAAATCGTTCTGGTTGTGGGTGAGACGGATTATATGGGCACGGTCGGAGTGGCCGTCAAGAGTTGAGACGGACTGTTTCAGCGCAGAGCCCCTGGATGATGGGACCACTGCCATGTTATTGACTTTCAGCTCCGTGAACCAGGCACGAGGTTTCTGACGATTGAGATTGAGGCGGGAAGGGTTGAACACGAGGTAGCCGTTTGTTCCGCCGAAGAGCAGCTTGCCGTTTGAAGAAGCAAAGCAGGAGCGGATGTACCAGGAACCGCAACTGTTGGGAACATCGATTCCGGCCCTCTCGATTTCTCCACAAGCACGGCTGTAGGTGTAGAGACCGGCATCGGTGCTGAACCACACGTTCCCTGTGGCGCGGTCTTCAACGATGCCGAACACAGTGCGTCCGGTAAAACTTCCGTCCGGAGAACTGTTGTAGTTCACATAGCGTCCGTCCGGACTTAGCCTGTTGACTCCGGCACCACGAGTTCCGAACCACAGTTCAGAATCGGAAGTCCTGCACCATGAGCACAGGTTGTCAGCCGACCACACACCGCTTTCTATAGCATACCGCCCAGTTATGGAGCGGGTTCTCACATCAACCACATAGGCTCCAGAATGAGTCACAAGCCAGAGATTGCCTGACACGTCGTGGAACATAGCCTCAACACGCATACGCTTCTTTTTCCCGTCCGAGTCGTGAAATATCACATTCTCGACCCTTCCGGAAGCCCTATTCCAAAACATCAGTTCGGCGTCAGGATCCGAGAGCCACCATCCTGAGTCTCCCTCCCGAAGGAAATCATAGACAGAAAGCGGCTGTCCGGAAGAAGGGTTGAGCACATGCAGGTCCTTCGCAATGCCGGTACGCACGTCTATGCGCGTGAGCCCTCCGTTGAATGTCGAGACATAGACACCGTCCCCTTCGCAAAAAAGCCGCTTGACCATATTCGAGTTCAGGCAGCCGTTTTCCTGACTGTAGTAGGAGAAGCTCCCGTCCCGTGAGGAACGGCAGCAGACACCTCCGCCCTCAGTGCCAATCCAAAGGTTTCCGAGCCTATCCTCAGCAAAGGCACTCACAATAGGATGAGGAAGGCCTCCGGGAATCGGGGCTATGTGACGCATGTCATTGTCAGAAAAAGACTGATAGGCAAGCTTTCCGCCGTATGTGCCCACCCACACACCGCCGTCCGGGTCAGGATAGATTGACCAGACGGAATTGTTCGGAATGGAAAGCGGGTCGGCAAGGTCAGAAGTCAGAAGGGCTGTCTCACCATCCACCGGATCGACTAGAAGCAGACCGGACTGCGTCGCTACCCAAATTATGCCGTCGGAGTCGCGGTAGAGTTCCTTTGCCGTGCTGGAACGGTCGTAGCCGTCAGGCAGTTTGAATGTACGGAAGATATGTCCGGTCCGGTCACACTCAAAAAGTCCGTCACGAAGCGTCAGGACATAGACATAGTCCTCCGTCTCAATGACGTCTGATATTATGGAGTTGTCGTTTCCGACATCTGTAAAATCTGAATAGGCTCCGGAGTCACCGTCAAGGGTTAACAGATGTCCGTATGCCCCGACGTACACCCCGTTTCCGGAACACAGGAGCGAGAGCGAAAAAGGCGAGCGGCGCACATCATCCGGCAAAGGATATTCCCTAACATTCCCCTCTCCCTCATAACGCACCACGACATCGTCAAGAATCATCCACACGCGCCCTGTCCTGTCAGTGTCAATCGCCCCGACATCCCCCTCGCAAAGCAGGTGCATAGTTTCCGAGAGATAATCGAAGCCATAAAGACCGCAGTTCGTCGCGACATAGAGCCGCCTTTCCAAGTCCGGTACTATCGCCCGGTAATCCACCTGAAGCCCGGGGTTTGTTCCGCTCACCGCCTTGCTCTCGAATGAACTGCCGTTGAACATGTAGAGGGCATCCGTTCCGCTGAACCAGACACGCCCGATGCTGTCCTTGGCGACACTGTTGATGCCACCGTAATAGGAGGTCTCAGACATCTGATGGAAACGATAATTCCTGCCGTCAATGGCCCAAAGAGGCAATGACAGCAGGAAAAAAGCGACAGCGGCTATTATTCTATACTTCATTATCAGTCAGTGTATTCGGATTACAAAAATAATCAAAATTTCACATACCGACACTACCCGCGCCGAACTATCGAACCGTGACGTTGGCAATCTTTAGCCAACCGTCTTTGGTGTAGTCGCCCTTCGCGGACGAATATATGCCTATTTTCTTTTCTGCGGAAGCGTCATCGACGATTCCTGTCGCCCAAACATATTCCCCAGCAGGGACGCCGTCGACTGTGAACGTGAAGCGATACTGCTTCGGCTTTCCTTTCAGCCAGTCGTGAGGCTGAGCCTGCTCGTCGTAGAAGATTTTCACCGGCTTTTCCGAAGATTTGTCAAGCAGGGCGAACGCCACCTTGTACTTGTTCAGGAACGGGCGAAAGTTGGTCGGGCAGTAAGCATAGCCGAGGTTTGCCCAGCGGTGAAGAACCGCAACCTTTTCACCTGGTGTCACCTCTTGTGGGGCAATCACCTTGGAAGGATAGACACGATAGTTGCCGTCCTGTATGAACTGAACGAGATAGTCGTAGGCCTCATTGAACCACGACCAAGCCTCGCTCACTTCAAGATTGTCGTTGTAGCGCAGGTCCATCATGCTGGCACATGCCTCGCGTGCCTGGTCAAACTCGCCCTTGCGGACATCCGCCCAGTCTTTGTATTTCTCGCTGTCCCAGCGCATCGGTGCATCACCGTGAGAGGCCTTGACCCATCCGCCTTCGGCAATGAGTGGCACCTGATAGCGATATTTGGCGGCAATGCTCTTCTCCCATGTGCCGTAGTAGGTCTTCATTCCGAACGCACCGCTGCCTATCCCGAAGCCCTTTTTCACGGCGGAGTCAATCATGCCCTCGGAGTCCGGACTGAGTTTGTCTCCGCTGGTTGACCCCACGGCCTTGTGGTAGTTGATGAAAATCGGGATCTTGGTAAACTCCTTTGCAAAGAGGGACGTAACCCAATCGAAAACGGCCTTCTTCGGGGTTTCGTCGCCGGTGGAGTAGATGCATGAGTGGTACTCGCCCCATTTGCCGATGCCGACACCGTGGACGAATTCAGTGGAGTCGGGGTTATTGATGTGTTCAGCAAAGTCGTGGATGAACTTCTCGTAGCACTTCTGAAACGCCGGGTCATCGGGATATGGCGACCAGACGTCCATTGAACCGGTGCGTGTGGCATAGCCCTGTGCGCCGTATTTGTCGCGGACGTAGAGAGGCGTGCAGAACTCGTGCTTGTCACGGCTGTCGATGGCGAAGCCATAGCCGATGCGCATATTGCGTCTTTGGGCCTCGGCGACAAGCTCTTTGTAGCGCTGGGCATAGACGGTATTGCAGTCTTCCTGCCAAATGTAGACTCCGTCTTCCGGATTCAGCTGTCCCCATGTCGTGCGAACGAGCAACGTCTTTGCATAGTCAGTTGCCCTGACCGTTCCGACAGAGGACGGCATATTGTCATATCTCTCCCAGAAGTCGCTCAAGTCGTTGCCGAGTCCCGCATAGAGCACCCATCCGCACAGAGGGTTAGGGAACACGGTGTTCCTGTCCGGAGCGAAGTTGACGGTCACGCCCACAACTTCCGGTTCGCCACCTCCCGGCTGTTCCTTGCCGCAGGAGACTGCAGCAAGGAACAGCGTGAGCGCCGTGAAAAGTGTTGTTCTGTTGATTCTCATTTATCGTTTTTCAAGTTTGACTATCGCTGCTCGAACCAGATTTTCATATTTCTGATGTCAAAGATAATGAAGTTGGTATTGTTCGGAATCTTAAAGTAGTTACCACGCAAGTACGAGCCGCCTTCCATATCCATCCATTTCCCCAATGTTATACTCTGGTCATAATTGGTACCAGTATATACTGGCGCGAACACATATGAGTTGTTAGTATTATAAGCATTTCCTCCGTTATATCCGTCAACCTTGAGGCTCGAAATAATTGCGAAATCCGTACGCCCCGAACCAAGTACCCCTCCAGTGTAAACAAGAACCTGAGGATCTGCAAGGGAGACTTTACATTTAAGATCTTTACCCGTAGCAGCCCAACCAACGGACTCGCCTCGTCCATAAATTGTATCTACCGTCGTAGTTATCCAAGCATGCCCATTATCAGTATTTGTCGGTGCACCCCAATTCGGCTGCCATTTAACCGTAAATGGCTGAAGGTCTGTTTCCGACGAATATATCGCCACCTTTTTTGTATCAAAATCAACTACGACACGATAAACTCCAGCCGCAGGTATTGTCCAGTGCCCGTTCTCATTCTTCACAAGGTCAACAGTCTGTCCGTCACTGATGTCATTCCCTAAGACCGGTGCATAAATGCCACCATTCTCTCCAGTCACACGAATACGGAAATCGCCTTCAGAGAACTCTGCGCGAAAAGCGTACAAGTTGCATTTTTCAAGACACTTTGTCATTTCCTGCACGCCATCGGCAATTGCAGTTCCCTCTATAAAGTGGGACTCGCCAAATGAAACCGATGTTCCATTGACCTTGCCGGCAGCAAATTCAATATCTTTGGAGAAAGTCTTTGTCGCCATATACTGTGCACCGTCTATCACATATTTAATACAAAGACTTGTACCTTTTTTTGCCATAAACGGAGCACATTGAAGATACATATCTATTGATTTTCCGGCTTCTATCTTTTCATTCTGTCTGACAACTGTAGTACAGTTGTCTGTTTTACCTCCACAGGCCCCGCGAGAGTGTGCTGTCCGCCAAGTATCCCACCGTCAGTCCGTTCAACACGAAGTGTAGTAAGCTTAGCAGTGCCACTAGTATTTTCGTTTTTGATTGTCACCTTGATGACTCCTGTAAGCTGTTCGAGCCCGACATTCGGAGAGGCGCTGCCGACAGCCTTGGCGGTTCCGTGCATAGGAGTCTTGACATATCCCGACGTCGCGAACTGCCCGTTGTCAGAATAGGGATAGAGTATGTCATATTCATACTCCACGCCATCCTCCGGAGTAAACTTATCGCAGCTGAACGCATTTTCCTGCCCCTTAACCTTTGTGAACTTATACAACTTGCCGCCGATTGTCACGGCGAGGGCATCGCCATCCTTCCATGTGACTTCGTAGGTCTCCTTATTGAACGATGTCTTAGTCTCGGAAGGCTGCCGGTCCTCGGACGGGGTGCTTACATAGAGGACGAACGGGGTCTGTCCTTCTGACGGTGTGCTTTCAACTGTCTCAAGACCGAGTTTTGCGCAGCCTGCGAGTGCGGCCGCCGCAAGAAATGATATTGCTAAACATTTCATGGTCCTTCCTTCTTTAAAATGGCTCGCCGTCAACATATGGGCTTGCATATATTCCTGTTTTTTCGTCACTCGTCGCGAAGCCTGACTCCGCGCTCACTTCCATGAGCTGAAGGGACGGACTTGTATATTCCCCCCCCCTCCGATTTGAAATTTCCTGTATCATAGATACTTTCATGTATTAAAATGTTGGCTATTAAATTTGTATGGTTTTATCTTATTGTAACTTTCTCAAGTTTAAGCCATCCTTCGGGAGTGAGATGCTCCCTGTCGACGGCGATGTTCAGCCCCTTTCTGTTGCCGCGCATCGTATCAGCAATTCCGATTGCCCAGGTGTACTCGCCCGGAGCGATTCCCTTCAGGTCGGCGCTGAAGCTGTGCGCCCCAGGTTTCCCCTTAATCCACTCGGACGGCTCTGACTGTCGGTCAACGAATGTCCGGACGACTTTCCCTTCAGAGTCGAGAAGCACGAATGCCGGCTTGTAGCGGTAGTGCCACTGACGGATGTTGTTCGGACAGTAGCCCCAGCCGAGGTTTTCCCAGACGTGAGAGAGACAAACGGTTTCTCCCGATTCTGCGGTTGTAGGGACGGTCACCGACGAAGGATAGAGCCTATAACCTCCCTCGCTGACAAACCTCTGAACGAGATCATAGTTCTGGAACCAGCTTTCCGTCTCGTTGCCCACGCGGAAATCCATCATATTCACGTGGGTCTCCTCCGCAATCTCCATCTCTCCCCTGCGCACGTCTTCCGGATGTCCCTCGCGATACTTCCCGCTAGGATCCTTCCAATAGCGGTGATGCGCCCCGGTAATCCAGCCTCCCTCGAAGATAATCGGCAGACGGTAGCGCCACCTTGCGGCATATTCCTTTTCCCAGTCCATATAGTAGCCTGTCATTCCGAACGCATCGTGACGGAGGCTATAGCCCTTCGAAATCGCAGAAGCAAGAAGCTTCTCCGTGTCCGGATTCGGCGCGTCCTCCCATCCGTCTATGGTCTGTGCGGCGAGCACCCGATGATAGTTCATAACAAGCGGAATGTTCGTGAACAGGCGTGCATAAAGGTCTGTAATCCATTCATATACAGGTATCTTGTTCGCCTCATCCATATATCTCATCGAATGGGCCTCACCCCATTTTCCAAGTCCGTAGGCATCGATGAAATCAATCTCATCTGAAGAGTTGAACCTCTGCGCAAATGCAGTGAGGAACTTTTCATATTTTTCCTGAAACACCTTGTCGTCCGGGTAGGGTGTGTAGACTTCCCGGCTGCCGACCTTGCTTGTGAAGCACTTTGCGCCAGCGTCAATCACATACTGCGGAGTGTTCTGCCCCTGGTCGCGCCCGTCAACGACGATGCGGAACGCGAGTCTCATTCCACGGTGGCGAACTTCGTCCAGCAGCCCATTAAGACGGGAATCCGGGTCGTTCCAGAAATATTTCCCCTCTTCCGGCTCCATCGAAGACCAGCTTGTGCGGATGTAGGCGGTGCCGCAGTAGTCCGACACGCGGACTTTCATCTGCCTGTCCGGACCCGCCGGCCAGTTGTCATAGCCGACTTCTGTTCCAAAATCCTTGCTCCACCCCCGTCCGAGATACATCACCCATCCGGTGAGCGGGTTCCTTATGACCGATGTTCTGTCCGGTTCGATTGCGATTGTCCGATATTCGTCAGCGCCTATCTGCACGTTCTGCCTCAAACGAATGTCCGCAGAAGAGGCGCCAACAAGAATTTCAAACACTCCCGGCTCGACGACGAAAGATTTGCTCTTCACGTCATAGAACGAGAAAGCGTCCTTACCGAGCGTAATCTCGACTCTGGTCCTGCCGCCCTTTTTAATGAAATTCTTGCAGAATCCCTTGAGTTCCTTGACTGGACGCGGCACCGAGCATGAAAGGTCGCTGACATAGACTTGAGAAATTTCCGAAGCATCGCACTTTCCCGTGTTCGCCACTATGAAGGAAACCGTCAGACTGTCGGAGCCAAGTTTCTCAACGCAGAGGTCAGAATAGTCGAACTTGCTGTAGGACAAGCCATAACCGAAAGGATAGCGAACAGGTGTTCCGTTTTTCTCATATCCTTTGTAGCCATAGAAAATGCCCTCCCTATATTCGACTCTCTTTGTCTTCGTGTTCTGCGTGAAGACTGGAGTATTCTCGTGGTAGCTATCATGCACAGGGTTATCCTCCCAGCGGTTCTCAATGCTTATCGGAAGCTTTCCGCTTGGAGACACCTTGCCGGAGAGCACTTCCGCGATGGCATCTCCGCCCCTCTGCCCCGGATACCATGCAAGCAGCACGGCCTCCACGCCCTCGCTCCAATCATTGAAGTTGACTCCACCGCCGGCATTGAGCACGACTGTAAGATGAGCGTGCGCGGCGGCAATCTCATTAATCACACGCCTCTGTGCCGCCGGAAGCGCGAACGGACGGTCAAAGCCCTCACCTTCAATTTTGCTGTTGAATCCTGCACAATAAACCACCCTGTCGGCCTTTTTCAGAGCTGCCGCAAGAACATCCGCATTCACGGCACCGGCCTTGACCGAGTCCGCAGACATGCCGGCAAACAGGAGGCTGTCCGGGAGGAAAGTCACATGTCTTTCTCCCAATGCCTTGCTTAGACCATCCGCAACCGAAACGCTGTGGAACGGCTGCACGAATCCGCTTCCGCCTCCGGTCGGAGTGTTGAAAGCGTTAGGACCGAGCACCAGCACATGGTCTTTTTTCCTGAACGGCAGTTCGTTCTCACGATTTTCAAGCATGACGATTCCCTCCCTCGCGATTTCGAGCGAAAGTGCATCGCTGTCCGGATTGTCGAGAGGAATGCTGCTGTCCTTGATGTCCTTGTCAAGAAGTCCGAAGCGGTTGAGAGTGTGGAGAATATGATATACTTTGGTGTCGATTGTCTCCTCACGGACAATTCCGGCCTTCACGAGCGGGACAAGCTTCTCTGCCGTAAAGTACACTCCTTTAGGGCATTCAAGGTCAAGGCCTCCGTTTGCTGCGCCCGACGAGGAATAGACCGAAGTCCAGTCCGACATGAGTATGCCATCGAAGCCCCACATGTTGCGAAGTACTTCAATGTTCATCCAGCCATGCTCCGAAGCGTGCACCCCGAAAATGGGGTTGTAGCTATCCATCACGGCTCCGACATGTGCCTCCTGCACGGCCTTTCTGAATGCGGGGAAGTAGACTTCATGGAGCGTGCGCTCATCGACATCGGAGCTTGTATGGTGGCGGCTCCATTCCTGATTGTTTGCAGCGAAATGCTTCACCGTGGCAATCACCCCCTCATGCTGCACGCCAATGATGTAATTGGCAGCAATCTCGGATGTGAGGTACGGATCTTCGCCGAAATACTCGAAATTTCTTCCACAGAGCGGTGCCCTATAGATGTTCACGCCCGGACCGAGAAGAAAAGAGATTCCTCTCGCCTTGGCGTCCTGTCCGAGCCCATGACCGAGTTTGTCGGCAAGTTCGCGGTTCCATGTCGCGGCGGTGAGAACTCCGCACGGATAGAGCGTACTGACGGTGTTCTGGCGCCGTATGTTGCGTATTCCCTGTGGGCCATCTGCCATGAGAAGTTGAGGTATGCCGAGACGTTCAACGGGACGAATCACGAAAGAAGTGAGTTCACCGATGTAGTCGCACTTTTCCTCAAGCGTCATCTGCGACACAAGGTTCCATGCACGTTCGTCAATCTCTGAGGCATTCTTCCCCACAGGAGATGTGCTGTCAAGATAAAGTCCCTGAGCGAAAGCCCCTGAAACAGACAGAGACATGACGGAAAAGAGAACGGCAAAAAAACGTTTGGGTGTTTTCATTTTAGTCATTTAAGATGTGTTATTTGGACATATCCGTCACCTCGTAAGGCTTGCAGACCGCATTATGCGCTGCCGAGCGGGCGATTTTCGCCTTAACCTCATTCATAGAAGACGGCACGTATGAGGTTTCCTCCACATTCTTCCCGGAAATGGCTTCAAACCATGTGCATGCAGCCGTGTATCTTCCGTAAGTAACTTCAAGATGGTAGCCGTCGCGGTTGAAGGTGTCTCCAAGAGAAGATGTCCGTCCATTCTGAATCGCGGTGCCGGAAGGAACAAGCAGGTCAAAGGAATATGAACTGTTGTCCATAACCTTCTGCGCCACGTCAACGATGGCGTTGAACATGGTCATCTGATTGCTGTTATACTTCGGGAAATCAGAATGCGTCGAATTCGCCGCATAGGCCCAGGTCGAGTGCCAGATGAGTTTCACATCATACTTTGAACGCGCGCGGACGTAGTTCAGAATCTCCGGGAGATACGGAGAGCATGTCTCATACTTGCCGGATAAACCACTTGCCTGCTGAAGGCTGATGTAGTCCCATGGTTCCTCGGCAAGAACAGTCGAAATCTTCACCCCTTTAGAGTTCGTCTTCTGACCATCCACAATCTTGCGGTATTCGTATGCGGCCGCATCATTGTTGATATTGTTGTAGTGTCTCTCAAGGCTGCATCCTCCGATGTAGAGGTTGCCGATGATGACTTTTTTGCCGGAAGCGGCAAAAAGTTCATATAGATACTGTTCAATGGCATCCTGAGAAAAACTGTTGCCTATTGCAAGGATTCGGAGAATGCCGTCGCCTTCTTCCTTGACCTCCACGATAGCCTTTGCCTTGACGCTCTCACATTCGGCGA
>OIYX01000198.1_pt1 | contig 21666 bp, 27 predicted proteins | sample 1588431 | NCBI WGS metagenome assembly OIYX01 (sample SAMN03283241) | human gut metagenome | biome: human-associated habitat; material: feces | host: Homo sapiens | place: Peru | collected 2012
GGCAAAAGTAGGTCAAGCAGTAACACAAGGATTCAAACAAAACTTGAAAATGGCTCAAGCAATGAAACAAGAAATGAGTTATGTAACACAAGCCGTAAACAATGGGATAAGTGCAGCTAAAACTGCAGCACGTAATGGGGCACAAGATGTTGTAGCTGAATTTAAAAGAGGTATTGAAACAGGTTCGCCTGGTGCTATGGCATGGGCTACTTATGATGAAATGAATTATATTAATGATTTCATAGTATCAGAAGGTAAAAATGTTGTGGCAAGTGCTAAAAGATTAGGGCAAAACATTGTAACTGGATTTGGCAATCCTAATCTTGAAATAGGTTTAGGTGGAGTTAATGATGATTATAATCTTGAACAATTACAAGGAATGGGAACATTAACTTCAACTGCACAATGGGGTAAAGGTACACAGAATGTTGAATTACATATTCATGAAGGAGCAGTACAATTAGATGCAAGAAACCTCACTACACGTGAAAGTAAGCAAATCATGATTAATGCATTAGAAGGATTAGATGCTGTAACAAATATTAACATACGAGGAATAGGAGTATAGAGTATGGGAATGTATAGTGACCTTCGTGAAGGAGCAGAAGCAAGTATTGAAATAGATGGATACCCATTCTATCCAGAAGAAATAACACCTCAAGAATCTTATAATCGTAGAGAATTAAACAGACAATCAATTCTCGGAGGAACAGAAAAAGTCACAAGAGGAAAATATGTTGTGAGAGAGTTTAGTTTCACCACAACAATTTATATTCCTGACGGACACCCTGAAACCTATGATACAATTTTTCAAAATATGGTAAGCAAACCCTGTGAGGTAATAAGCCCTTATATGGGGGGTAAATTTGATGCTGAAGTACATATACAGAAAACTGCAAGTGAAGCATCACCTAATCATATTGAATTAGAAATCACAGTTAAAGAAATACCTACAGGTGAAAGTATGATACCTAATGATACTTTCATAATACCTGAAGACAAGTTAGAATCTGAAGCAGATCGTATTGCTCGTGAAGCCAAAAACAAAAAATAATGGAGTGTATTTTTCTTGGTAATTAATCATTTCACAGAAGTAGAACAATACAGAATATATCGTGTATTGTTAGAATTGTATAAGACGGATGAAGAAAACTGGGAACAGTACATTCCTTTAAATGGTTCTGATGAGAAAACAGATAATGAAACAAAAGAAACATTAGAAAATACTGCTAACGATGATGAAGATGATAATTTCACGAAAGGATTCACATTACATCAAGGTAAAATCATAGAAACATATTATTATGGTGAATTCACTCATGTGGAATGGGAGTTGGATTATGAAGATATTAATGCTTCAGCAAGTATTAACATACCTGAAATTAAAGATTTAAATCGTTTTTATAAAGGTGTAAGATTAAGTTTGTATTCAGGTGCTGAAAGTTTAGGCAAACATCGTACTTTTAATAAACCTATACGACCTAATTTAACTGGTTTTATTACTGATGAGTCTTTTAATGAAAATGGAATGAGTTTGAAGATTTCTGGAATGAGTAAATTATTAGAACAGAAGTATGAATTTAATTTTACTCAAATGAAAATATCTGAAATCTTAAAAGAAATGATTAAAACAGCAGGTTTAGAACCTGCAGTTGATGCCACAGGTTTAGATGATCAAGTTATTGATTATAGTAATGTTTCATCTGATGGAGAAAGTAATAGTGTTGATAACAGTAATTTACCTGCAGATGCTTGTAAGTTTGCTAAACAATTAACAAAAGGTAAAAAAGGACAAAGAGCAAAAGCAGAATCAATTTACAATTGGATTAACAGTAATTTCCCTTATAAAAGATATGAAAACAGCCATTACAACGAACAAAACATTTACAGTACTGCTAAAGCAAATATGGGAACACGAATTTTTAATTGTTGTGACCATGCACATTTATCAGTTGTTCTTTTAAGATGTGCTGGTTTAAAAGCAAATTATATTCATGTAACAGGGCATGTTTATACAGTAGTATATATTGACGGGCAAAGAGTAATGTTTGACCCTCTAGGATATAGTAGAGGTATGGGTACTGTTGCAAGTGGATTTGCAAAAGATGGGGCGGAATCAGAGAGCATTAACTTCTAAAAGAAAGGTGTGTAAGAATATGACTTATTATGTTTGTAGTGATAAGATAGATAAAAAAGAACAATCTTACATCAATGCAGTAATCTCTGCTCTTAAATCCAAAGGAAAAAATGCTGTAGATGGGGGAATAGGTCCTAACAAGGAAGCATTAAGAAACAGTAAAGGTAGTGGAGACACTATTGTTTTTATTGTAGGTGGTGGAGCTGCAGGTTGTACATTAGCATCATTTGTAAAAAGTGTTGAAGGAAAAACAAATTATGCCCATGCAATATTTGGTTATGCTGGATGGACAAGTAATCCTCATGTGAAAGAACAAGCAGCTCGTACAGAAAAACTTGTTCGTGAACATGACTGTAATTTCTTCCGTAGCTGGATGCCATCATATTATGAGGGGCATACAATTTATACATTCTGTGAAAAATACTCCCAATATGTGAGTGTTTGTTGTAGTGATAAGTCTGCAGAAGATTTAGGGCAAAAGATAGCTAATGGTACTTGTGGTAAAAGCGGAGATGACTCAAATGAGGGAGGGTCTGCTTCAACTATTAAAGATGCTATTAAAGAAGTGCTCGCTTATTGGGATGCTGAAGCAGAATGTTATATTAGAGATAACAAAATGTATATTCATAAAATCAAACCTCCTGCAAAAGGAGCATTGCAAGGATTTACAGATACAGATGGAGTAACAACTTATTTTGAAGTTACATTACGATCTGGTGTGAATATACAACAAGATAGTGTTCAGATTACAGATTATAATCCAAACACGGTTAATATGTTAACTGTACATTCTACGGTTATGGAGGATATTGTTTATCGTAATGAAAAACTTATTGAGCGTTTTGGTGAAAAACCTCAAGAGTTAGATGCTGTTAAGAAAGTACAAGTTGTTGAAACAGATGAAACTCCTGCAACAGACACAACAACTACTGATACGGGGATTGTTAATGATGCAACATTAACTGAACCTGAAACCACCACTACATCCACCACAAAAACGGAGGAAGTTCCTTGTGAAACTCCTGAAGAAGTAAGAAGTTTCGCAGACCGCGAATGGGCAAAAATAAAAAGAGAAAACGGACACAGTATAGAATTAACCACGGTGGGGTTAAATACGTGGAGTGAAGGTTGGTGGGTTAAAGTATATATTCCAGAATTCGATGTTGATGATTACATGTATATTACAAAGGTTTCACAATCTTATGATGGTGAATTAAAAACTAATATAACTCTTGTTGATTATCCTCCAGGTTTTGGTGAGTTGAAAGAACAAGAAACCTCCAATGATGAGGAAACAGTAGAAACAAGTACGGAGGCAACAACATGAAGTCAAGCAACATAACTGTAACTGATGGGAGATTAATGAGAGCATTAAACAATGCTACACAAGCAATAGCAAACAATACAAGTTTATCTGGAAATAACACTCAAAAAGATAATGAATTACATGTGGGGAAGTTAACAAGGTTTTTTTATGAAACACAAGAAGCAGAAGTTAAATTAACAGATAAAACAGTTAATTGTAAGTTAACAAGACCAACTGAAGGTTCGGTTAATATTTTCTTCACGCCTTTCGCAGAGTTGGAATGGGATGAAACTTTAAGAAAAACTTATTTCAAACCTTATGAAGACATTAGATGTGTTGTTGCAAAGATTAATGACAGGTATTATGTTATTAGTTATTTTCAGAATGATAAAATCAATACTCCACCAATCGCTTCTGGAGGTTCATTATACTTGCAAGGTTACAATACTAGTCTTCAAATAAATGGGGATAATGGTGGAGTTTATTTTAACACTCCAAAAATTGTTTATAAAGATTGGATGGCTCCTGAACAAAGAAACAATGTGCAAACAAGTGATTTAACAGAGGAAAATATAACAAACAAGGATTATTATACAAAGGATGAAATTTATACTAAAACAGAAGTAGATGAGTTAATAAAAGAGTTGAAAGAAGAATTAGGTTTAAAAGAGGGGGAATAAGATATTTATGGTGTTGCCTTGTGATTTTGATGATGATAATCATCGTTTTTACCAAACGTTAAATGAAGACATCTTATTAAAACCAAATCGATGGAATGAATGGGACATGGAATTCCAAAATGGAGACCTCGTAAATGTTGCAGGACATGAAAGCTTACAAAATGCAATATGCATTGCAATCATGACAAGATACAATGAATTACAACACAATCAATTATACTCAAACTTCGGTTGCCGTATACATGAATTAATCAAAGCTAACAAATCCTTAATGGTGAAATACAAAATAGAATTGTATGTAAATGATGTTTTAAAACAAATGCGTAGAGTAAAAAAAATAAACTGGATTAATGTAACAGAAAACACTATGGAACCTTATAATTACTACGTAACTTGGAGTGTAACAAGTATAACTGATGAAATCGTTGAAGGAGAAGTAAACTTATGACTTACACGGAAAGAGATTACCTTAAAATATTCAGAACAGCATTAGAAAAAGCCTGCGAACAGGAATTAATCAGTCACAGTACAGACTTCGAAAAATACATTCAAAACAAACAAGATATTAGTAATTTTTATGTAATGTTATTAAGTATTCATAGTGAAGTATTTGAACAAGTTTACAAGGACATGACAGAAGTATATAACTCAAGTAAACTATTATTAGCAGAGGGTAATGATTTAGATGATATTGGATTGATTTTAAACTGTACAAGACCACAGGCAACTAAATCCGGTGTGGAAATAACTTTTAAATTACCTAAACCTGCTGATAAATTACTAACAGAACCTGAAGGTATAGAAGTAACAAGTTCTGGAGGAATCGTTTACCGTACAGATGAGCCTTTAACTTTCCCTGAAGGTGAAACAATCTGTAAAGCATTCGCATACAGTATCATGCCGGGTGTAGGTTATAATGTTGCACCAAATCAATTAACTAAAATAACATCCTCCTTAAAAAATATTGACTCTGCAACATGTACAAATACTGAAGCGTCCACAGGTGGAACAAATGGTTACACTGATACAGAATATCGTGAATTATTATCCCATTGGGTGGAATTAAATCAAAAAGGAAATTACTGGGCATATGTAAACTATTTCAGTCGTGCAGATGCTATTGAAGGTTATAAATTAATTCCAAACTGGGACGGTAGTGGAACATTAAAAATAATCATAGACCCGGGTGTTCCTAATGTTTTAAATAAGGTGTATGATGATTTAAAAAAGAAAGTTGCTCAAGTTGATGAGGATATTGTGTTAATGGGTCCTGTAATGAAACCTATTGATATTTATGTTCATGTTGATGTCGATATTGATCGTGTTAATCCTTTCAGCAATGATGAAAAAACTGAGATACAAGGTAAAATTAAACAGGCTATCATGGATTATTTCGATACTTTGAAAATTGGGGAGGATTTTATTCCTCATAAGTTAAGTGTGTATATCGACCGTTTTGTTCCTGAATTACAGAATATATTATTTGATTATCCTACAAGTACTGTTGTTATTAGTGATGAGGAGCAGTGTAGTCTTGGTGATGTTCAGATAATTATGGAGTAATGAGTAGTATGGTGTATAAGAGTTTTGAGAAATTGTTAGGTAAGTTTCCTTATTTTCTTAATAAGAATAAGGACAGTAATTTCAGTAAATCGGAAACAGTTTTTAATGAAGAGTTTAAGGAGATTTATAATAACTTATATGATGTTTATCTTGAAAGTAAATTAAATAAACATGTACTGATTTGGAAAGAACAGGAAGCACCTTATGAGTATGATATGTGTTTCCATGTTAGTTTGCCTGACTTGAAAAGTGTGAAGATTACAAGACATTATTGGACCACTATAATTCAAGAAACAATTGGTGATGATGGTAGTGTTCAGAAAGTAGAAACAAGACAAGAAATGTACGAAGACATATATACTGAAACCTACGAGTATGATGAACACATTAACAAGTTTGAGTATCTGCACAGTAGCTTCGCGGAAACAATAATACCCAAGGACAAGTACACCATTTCAGTAGAAACATGGGATGAATACACCACCATTAAAGGATTTCCAGAAAACAATACAATTGAAAACAATGAATACGACCACGACACCAGCCTTGACCATTTCGGAAACATATTCAAATTCCCACGAAGAACCTATCAACAAGTAGAACCTGAGGACTACCCTAATACAGTACCTGCATATGATAATCAATTAACTGAAGATGATTATCATTACCTGCAAAGATTACTCTATTATGCAAGTCACTTACAAGACACACCATTACCAGTATTGGAAATCTTCAAATTATTCAGTTTAACAGATGTGCAATTGTTAAACCGTAGTAGATTAATCTGCAGAATGATAGACACAAGTAGACATCAAAAAGAGGGAGTATACAATCGTGATTGGAGAGAATTAAGATGGGAGCATAAAGATGGTTGGTGTAATGGTAATGAAGAAGATTTATTCTTATTCGCAACTGTAAACAACAACAATCTCCTTGAAGGGCAGAAATTCAACTTCACATTCCAAATCCTCAACAGTCTTGGAGAACAAGCAAACAATACTAAAAATTATAACCTGATAACTGAAAGTATTATTGATGAATCAGAAAAACCATGGGTTATAGTACCTTATAAGGATAATCAGTTGTTTCAAGATGGTTTATACTTGTATTCTGATAAGAAATGGGTTTTAACCACTAATGACATTAACAATGAGGATTGTACCTTTATTTTTAAATGTTTCAGTAGTATTGAAGATGCACAAGATGATATTAACACAAATAATGGTAATTTCATCATACATGATACTGATATTGTAAGTGATGAAATATACATAACAGTTAGAGGTTGTAATAGTGCTGACTGGTATGTTAGTGCAACTGATGGAGATGATAGTAATACTGGAACAAGTAAAACTGATGCTTTTAAAACAATTCATCAAGCATTACAACATATTGAAGGTGAAAAAAACATCATATCTGTACTTGATGGAGTATACTCATTACCTGAAGCAGAAACAATTACTGAAAACACAACAATTGTATCCTGTCCTGATTACAATCCACGGATACAATGTAACGATCCTGTTTTTTTCCGTGTTGGTCAGAATGTGAGTTTGACTTTGAGGAATATCCGCTTAAATTATAAGTGTTGTAGTTTGTATTCTAGTTTCACGGTTTTTAAGAATAATAATAATTTGAATTATCCTTTAAATGTTCGTGTGGCAGGTAAATTCTGTTTAATTAGTACAGGTATTGTTTTAGACACTCCTTTAACTGATGAGTGGGTTGTGTTGCATAATTATCAGATTAAGGGTTGTTTGGTGAAAAGTGATGGTGAATCTCCTGATGAGTACACTACATACTATAAAGGTAATAGTTGTGTTGAAGAGGATACTTTGAACATTAATAAGAGTAAAAATAGTTTAACTGGTGAGAAAGTAAAATTACTTAAAAATGATACAGTTGTTAGTGAAGCAACTGTTGATGAAAACGGAGTATTTAGTTTCACAGTTAATAGTGGTGTTGATGTTGGTTCTGCAAATTATCAAGTAGTATATAATGAATCAGAGGTGTTCTGTAATTCCACATCAGAAAATATAACAATGAATGTTGTGAAAACCACACCTGAAGTGATTTTAGAAACCGATGTATTTTATACAGGTGTTAATGAAAGGTTACATATTCCTTTTAAGGTTAAAGTAGATACTGACACTAAAATAACAGGTGAACACTTATATGTAACATTTGAAAATGATGCTGGTGCGATTGATGAGGCAGTTATTGCCTTTGAATCTGATAATACTGCAACTGGCAAGTTTACTTTCACATCAGCAACAGTAGAAACAAATAACTTGAAAATCAAGGTTCAAGGCAATGTTTATATTAATACCGTAGATGAAAATATTCAAGTAATTGTTGAAAATATTACTCGTGAACTTGTAGACGGTGCAACAACCTTAAACGATGGTTTCTACTTTGTGGAAACATTACCTGAAGACCTTACACAGTATAATACTGATGATATGATTGTAACACTTGATAATACTGGAGAAAACACTTTATACATTACTGATACCGAAGAAGACACACCAACAAACCTAACAGATGATGATGAAGTGTGGATTGACAGTACAAGTGAATTCCAACAATTAATCAGAGATAAAAAAACAGAGGAATAAAAGTATGAGTAAAAAATGCATGTATGCAAGAAGCAAATACAATTACACACCATCAGATTATGATTTAATCTTTGATTACACAAAGATTCCTTCAAATATCAATATGGAAGATGCAAGTAACTTGACTAAACGATTACAGCAGTATATGCCTTTGTCAAAAACAATACACTTGAACTTGAACACTAACTTGAAAGAATGCAGTCACCAAATCAGCATCAACACAAGTTTACAATTAACAATGAATACCAAAAAAATAACGGTGAATATAATATGATAATTGATATACAAGGACATTACAAATTCCATACGGAGGATAGAGTAATATTTGAAAAGGATAACCTCATCACATTACTGGGAGAATCTTTTTTAATGAACAGATGGGTTAACAATGAGTTTACACCAATTGAGTATATTGTACTGGGTAAAGGGACAGGAAGACCTCGCAAAACAGATACGCAATTAGGAAAACAAACAATCCGTAAAGGTTGTAAAACAAGTGTTGACTTAAAAAACAAGCAATTACAACTTACAACTGACTTTAATGCATCAGAAATCTTAAACACTACTGAAATAGGAGTAAGTAACGGTAACACATTAATAAGTCACGATATCTATGAAAAAATCACTGAATCAATGTTGCAGGAGGACACAACAAGCACAATCCATTTAACTTATACTTTCAATCTTGTAACTGGTGGATATCGTGGAGAATGGAAAACAAGTACCAGTAATCCTAATGTTTATTATATTTACGAACCTTCAACCGTAATTGGAGTAATGGGAGCTAATACTGGTGATGGATACAGTAGAAAAAACAGTATTGATGAATTAACTCCTGGTTCTTATTATTATAATATCACAAGTAAAAACTTGTATATTTACCCAACAACTGGTGTGAAACCTGGAAATGAGGAAATAATTGTTCAAACAAAATAAAAAGAGAGTTGATAATATATGAAAGAATGTCCACCTGTTTATAAAAATCTTGGATTAATGAGTTTCGATGAGCAAAGAGAAGTTACAATTGAAATGTTAAGACAGATTTGTAAAAATGATGAATGGTTAAAACAAAACCTTGAAAAAATAGAATACCTCACACCACCTGCAATCCGTAAAAGATTCACACCAGTGCCTGTAGACACTAACAAAAGTTATGGTTATAAAATAACAACTGATAACAATGTTGTGTTTGATTCAGGTACAAATAAAGAAGTATTTCTTGATTTTGATGACACATCATTAATTGACATTAATAAAACCACTGCAGTTATAGAAGGATTAATTGATAACGGTAAAATAATTCACCAAGTTAAAATCCCACAGGAAACAACCAGTAATATTGACAAATCAACAAGGAATTACAGTCCTTGGGCGATTAAAGACAGTAACGGTAATATTATTGGTGGGGATATGGTTGCAAATGAGCATTGGTATATTGGTTTCGATAAAAACAGACATTATGAAACAAGACCACAATGGTTAGAAAACCAGTTAAACAATGAAATACCAAGTATTGGTAGAGCACAAACATTTAAAGCTAAAAAAACTGGTTTATTAGAATCTATTGTACTAAATATAAAAGCAAGTGCTGGTGAAGACAAATATAATACTGCATCACCTTTAATAGTACAGATAAGGAAAACAATTGATAAAGATGGAGTATTATATCCTGAAGAATTAGCTTGTGATTACGATGGCAAATATACTGTATTGGCACAACAGGAAGTAAGATTCCATAATAGCAGTCCGGACATTGCAAGTATATTATTTGACCATCCTTGCACAGTTAAAAAAGGTGAAACTTATGCAATAGTCTTATTATCACCATTATCTCACTACAGTCACTGTTATTGGTTAGGAGGTTGGAACAAACATTGTCATGCAGATAATTATGCTGATGGAAATGCATTCTACACTTTTAACAATGGTATGACCTGGATAAGGTATGGTAAAGATGATGATGTGGAATATCATCAGGGAAAGTATGCTCCACAGGATTTCGCATTTCAAGCACATATTCGTGAATTCAAGACAGGATATCCGGTTAATAAGGATTACTGGTTATATTTGAAACCAATATTCGCAAATCAAATAGAATCAATCCTCTTATCTGCTACAGATACGGGAGATGCAACACAACCCGACCTTACTTGTGAGTATCAAGTTAGTAACAATGGAAGAGATTGGAAACCAATAGGAATTAACCACCAACTTGATTTTAATACAAAGGACCTTCGTAATGTCGTATTCCTCCGTGCAAGATTGCAAACAAAGAAAACAGGTGAAACACCATTAATTGAAAACTTGAATTTATTATTAACTTGTGATATTCCAACCGAAATGTATGTTCGTACACATCATTATTATCCAAAAACTGCACCAATGCTTGGAGCGAATGTATGGGGTCGTGTAAATGCACCATTCGCGGTTGAACCTACAGTAACTTGCAATGTGGACATTATTAGGGATAAAGAAGTAACAGAACACTACATAATCATAGAACCATCACAAGTACAAGAATTCACAAGTCTTGAAGGAATACCTGAAGAAAAATTCAAAGATGCGGATAATGAAAAAGCCTACAATTACCTTACGGAAAATCCTTCCATAATCACAATATTGAAAGAACATCAAGTATATGTAAAAGGATATACTGATAAAACTGGAACAAATCAACCTCCATTATTCACCAAGATAAAATTCATTTCAAGTCCTTCCTATCCTTTAATCAACTGTAGTTTACAACCAAGAACCGGATCTACTCAAGTGTTTAGTGAGTTTATTGATTATCATGTTGATTATGATAATGATGAGTTAATATTCTACAATGAAGTATTAAACAGTTTACCAGTAGGTACTTTGAATGTTACTTATAATCCTTTGTTTATTCGTAATTTAAGTAATGAGGAAATGCCATTAATACTTGATTACTTCCAAGAAATTGTACAAGTTGGTGAAAAGGAAATAGAAACTCACAGAATACCTTTAAGAACTGCACCTGCAGACCCAATCCGTAAAGTAGTGTTAAATCCGGATACAGACAATAAAGAGTTAGTGGAAGATGTTGATTATACTGTGAATTATGATACTCAAGAATTATGTTTCGATATTATTAACAATGATGATAAATCAAGCTTATTATCGTTAAATGATAAATTAAGCATTGTTTACACTCCTAACTTGGATGATAGTGGTATTAGTCTGGGTTATTATGCTACAAGAGAGAATATTCGTAAGCAGTGTTATATTAAACCGAATTATATTGAATACAAAACCTAAAATAGGGAGAGGGAATAATGGATATTGAATCAGAAGTATACTATAAAGACAACAATGGAGAAATTATTGGGGCAAATGTCCTAATCTACAATGATACTGAAGACCTTGTTGAAAAAATCATAATAGTTGAAGAAAAATGTTTTCAGAACCTGAAAGACAGAATAACCAGTTTAGATAATACTTATTTAACAAGAGAGCAGTTAAGTGAAATACTTGAAAACACTGGTGAAACTACTGAAATCAATGCAACACACTTAAACGGAGTAAATAGTGCTGGTTTCGCATTAAGAAAACACACACATGAAGAATATGCTCCAAAAAACCATAACAGTACTGATTCTAAGTATGGATTAGGAACATCAAGTGAATATGGGCATTGTAAAGTAAGAAATGATTTAACAGCACCATCTCCAGTTAATGGGGAGGCATTAGGGGCTTATCAAGGACAATTATTAAATAAAAGATTGTCTGCAGTTGAATCCACAGCAGGTACCGTAAATGACAACTACACAAAAAATAGTATGAGATTGAAAATTGGGAGATGGAGCGATCAAGCAGGAGAGGACAATACAGAATTGCAATTGAATTATCAGACAGATGCAATATATGCGAAGTTATATTGTGATAATCCAGTATTTGACTATGAAAATCGTGATATTATACTTGTAGTGAATGGTGTGCCTTATAAAAGAGTAACTAATCGTAATGGTAGGTCTGAACAGTTAAATATTAAATTAGACCGAGGAACATATGTATTACAGGCATTTGTTAAAGGTTATGATGGTATGAATTCTGCGAATACTATGAAACTTGTGACAGTTGTGTGAATATTTATGATACAATTACAATTTAATGTGAATCAACAAACATTAACTCGTACAGATACTGAATACCTTGTAAATCATTCAGAAAACATTGTAACTGCAGAATTCCAATTCACAGGTGATTTATGGGAAAATACAGATAATCCAATATATATTATTTTCAAAGACAGTTGGAATAATACAATGAAAACTACCCTTAAACAGAATAAGTGTACTGTACCTTATCCTGCATTATGTGGAACATATATGAAAATCGCAGTTTATTCAGGAGATTTAATCACTACAAATTACATTATAATCCCGTTAAACCTTGGTTTAAATAATGGTGATGAAGATTCCTGTAACCATACAAGTGATCATAATTTGTTCAACAATATTTTCAAGGAATTAAAAACAAAATATGATGATTTAATCCTTGAAGATAACCTGTTATCTTGTTATAGTAATGGGGAATTGTTGAAAATAATAAATTTTGATGATTTAATTTTAAACACATATCCTACAAAGGAGTATGTGGATAATGAGTTAAATAAAAAGTATGATGATTTACAATATGAAAATGGATGTTTGATCTGTTTGGTTAATGGTGAAGTCCGTAAAAAAATCCCTATTGTAAGTATTGAGGAATATTATACTCGTAAAGAAGTTGATGAACGATTCGATGAAGTTAACAATCGGTTAGATGAATGTATTGTTAATGGAGAAATAAAAGAAGACATTGATAGTTTTTATCTTAATTTTAACTAAAAAAGAAGTGATTAATTATGACTAAAATAAGTTTAAACATTTTACCAGGCTTAAAAAAATGGTTTGTTGAAAAAACAAATATCTTAACTGCTTGGAATACAAGTGCAAGTGATTCTCAAATTCCTTCAGAAAAACTTGTGAAAACCGAATTAGATAAAAAAGCAGTTAAAACAGATGTGGATACTGCTTTAAGTAGTAAAATTGATAAATCAAGTATTAAAACAGCAGTCAATAGTGATTTAACTAATGATGATGTCGTTGGCGGTAAAGCTGTCTATGATGAGATTAAAAAAGTAGAGGCAGGTATCCCTACTGGCATGAAGCATACTGACATCACCGATTGGGACACTGCCACAAGTGGATTTGAAAAATCCTCAAACAAGGCAACCAGTTTATCCTCACCAGACAATACTAAATATCCAACCACTAAAGCAGTCAGTGATGGATTAGCAACTGCTAAAACTAATGCAGACAATACTTATGCAACAAAAACAGCATTAACGGATGGATTAAGTGCTAAAATAGATAATAGTTCAAAAACTACATCATTAACCAACACCTCATCTGATACTCAAATACCATCTGCAAAAGCAGTGTATGACCTTTATAGCACTATACCTAAATGGAATGTACAAGTAGCCACATCAGTAGGTGATTTACCAACAACTGGAGCATTAGGTACAATCTATCTTGTCAAAGGAGCAGGAAAAGACAAAAACACTTATGATGAGTATTTCTGGAATTCTGCTGCTGATGTGCCAGGTTACGAGAAATTCGGTGGAATTGACATTGATGTTTCCAATTTCGTAACAATGAGTCAAGTTGTCGAATATTTAGGAAATAATGGTAGTTTAACATTATCTGACGATGGAGAGTTAAGTTTAAACATTATTGAACCAACAGAATAATTTTTATCCTGTTCATTTTTTTTTGGAAGGAGTTTTTATGGTTAAATCATTTAAAACAAACCTGTTATCATGGTTGAAAACAAAAGTATATGTTAAAACAGATGTGGATGCATTATTAAATCACAAAGCACCAGTAAATCATACTCATGCTGAATCAACAACAAGTAGTGCAGGATTCATGTCAAAAACTGATAAATCTAAACTTGATGGTATTGATTCTGGAGCTAACAAAACAGTTGTGGAAAGTAGCTTATCTTCAACATCAACTAATCCTGTGCAAAACAAAGTAATAAATAGTGCATTATCTGGTAAGGCTAATAGTAGCCACAGTCATAGTATAACTGATGTAACTAACCTTCAATCAAGTCTTGATTCTAAAGCTGGTACAAGCATTGCCACTACTTCTGCTAACGGTTTAATGAGTAGTTCAGACAAAACCAAACTTAATGGAATAGCTACTGGAGCTACTAAAGTAACTGTAGACACTTCTTTAAGTAGTTCATCAACTAATCCAGTACAGAATAAGGTTATAAATACTGCTCTGAACGATAAAACCAATATTAATACAAGAGATTTTAGTTTCTTTTTATCTGATGTTATCTTGCCTGAAGGAAGCCGTATTGCAGATAAAAGTATTACTCGCTCTCATGTTCACGATACGATACAAGTACCCTACAAGCAGAGTACTCAAGAAGGGTATCGTACAGATACTTTTAATCTTGAAAACTTTGACTTATTTTTATCATGGAGTCCTAACAGTTTAGGAACTAACTCTAATATACAATTTATCTTATTGAACCCAGAAACAAACGAAAAAATAAGTGTAGTATGCACCCCCCAACAAGGTAGGACATGGGTTGATATAGTTTGTGATAGTGGAACAAATAGAACTTATGACCAAAAGGGCACATATGGAAATGTTGCAGGAAAATATTTTGGTTTAATTTTCAAAGTAAGACGTGATAAGTTAAGTTATGTATTATGTGATGATTCTCAAACAATTAACACAGCCAATAAGGGTCGAGGAGCAGAAAGTAATCCTAATAGGTGGAGATTAATTACAAAAGCAGGTGCATGGAGTACAGGTACAAGTATGAGTTATAATGTATCTGGTGTGAAAATGAAAATAGGAGTATAATTAAATAAATGAAGAGGTTTTTTTTAATGGTTAAAAAAATATTAATTGGAAATTTCAAAGGACCAAAAGGCGATACTGGACCAACAGGACCAACAGGTCCTAAAGGTGATAAAGGAAGTAAAGGTGATACTGGACCTGCAGGAAAAGATGGTAAAGATGGAAACATTGAAACACCCACAACTATTTTAAATAAATTAAAAGAAGTGGATGGAGCAGGTTCAGGTTTAAATGCAGATTTGGTGGATGATGAACATTCTGAAACATTTGCAAGACAAGAAATATTAGAAACCACAATGGATGATTTAAAAAACACTAGATTAGTAATGGGTCGTTTATCAGACCTTGCGGGAGAAGATGGAGTTAAACTAGAATTAAATTATGGAAATTCTGTTTACGGTAAAATTATTTCTTCCAATCCTGAAATTAACACAGGGGAAAATGTGGTAATTAATTTTATTGTAAATGGTGTTTCTTATGAAAGAACAACTGATGCTAATGGTAGAGCAATACTGCCGATTAGATTAGACCCTGGAAGTTATATGTTGGAGGGTATTGTAAAAAGAGGAGCTGCTGGAGAGAATCCTCGTTTAGAACAAACAAGATTACTGATTGTACATTAAAAATTGATAGGGGGGATTATGGGATGATTAGTGAAGAATGTGAAAAATGTGCATTTTATGATCCTTGTGATAAAGAGGTTCCTTGTTGTTTTGAAGATGCAATTATAAAATGCAGTATTTTAAAGGAATATTTAGATGATTTAAAATTTAAAAAGGAGATGAAAATAAATGGTTAATGAACATATTAGTTTTACAAAATACACTTATTTGATGAATAGAATTGCTTATTGGTTAGTGAATAATAATAAAAAGTTTAATACAAGACAAGTGTATAGTTACATGAATCGTGTAGCTGATTATGGCACAATTATAAAAGCAATTAAAGAGAGAGGTACGAATTATCAACAAGACAGTCTTATTGCAGAGTTTGTTGAATGTGCAATATTTGATAATAAAGATTTAAGTTTCCTCCCAAATTATGTGTCTGATACTGATGGAACAAAGTATTATAAGAATTGTTATGTTAGTATGGCTAATCGTGTATCAGCTTATGAAGTATTAAATGGTGTTAGTCCAGCTATTGTTTATCTTGAAGACCCACATGGCAACGGAACAACCAGCGACACCACAGACATCACATTAAAAAGGTTCACCGACAAATTTGGTGGTGTAACAGATATAGACTCTTGCTTGAACAAAATCCGAGGAAGAGGATATGGATATTATTATAACTCCAAATATAATACTCAGGAAACTATTAATAAGATCTATAATAAGCAAGGAGTTAATTGTACTGATTCAAGTCAATTATTTTACCGTTTAGGACTTGCATTAGGTTATAATGTACAATTCATTCATGTACGATGTAGAAGTGGGACTGGGCATGTAAGGCTTAGATTGAAACATTCTAAGCATACTGGGGGCTCTTGGATTTATCGTGACCCTGCAGCAGTTTTAAATGGAAACAGTGTTTCAAGTAATTGGTGTATGAATGGTACGATTTTAGCGTATGATCCAGCTTGGATTTTTAGTGATTTGTATCAATGATTTTTTTTGATGGATTCTACTTTTTTTTAGTGGAATTCTTTATTTTTTTTATAAAAATAAGTAGTAATAAATAGAAACCTTTATATAGTATAGTAACCAATATAATAATAGAACTACAAGGAGGTGGAAAACATTGATAGAAAAGAGTTAGTTGCATGGCTTGGACTAATTGTCCAAGTTGCAACATTAATATACACAATATTGATGGGATAAAAAAATCCCATCATCAAATTTAAAATTTAAAATTTTTATTATTTAAATTTTTTCCCAAAAAAGAGGTGGATGAAAAATGTTAACAATAGCAAACATCGTAAATATAATAATAACCATATTATTCATAATATTAGTAATATCTGAAAGAAACAATCCTAAAAAACTACCAATAATATTATGTGGAATATCAATTGTATTAACAATTTTAAGCTTTGTCCTTTAAAAAGACAAAGCTATTTTTTTTTTAAAAGGAGAATGATATTATGGAAAGAAGCACAATAAAATTAGAAGTAAGTTTAATTAATAAAATAAAAGAAATACAAGCATTAAACGGTTACAAATCAGTAAATGAAACAGTAAAACATATCCTGCCACAAGGAACAGTAACACCTGAAACAGTAACTTATGAACAACCAGCATTCACATTAAACGATAAAGACACTATTAAAAATGTTTCATGGGATGAATTAAAAAAAGCAGAAGCTGGTAAAACATGGAGTAACTGTGAAGAAGCAACAATAATATACAAAGATGAAATCGGAGCATTAATAAGGTTCATTGATGAATACAATGAAGTTTATTTAAATTACTTCCATTTCCTGTAATAGGAAATGTAAAAAAAACAGGATCCATTTGTAAACACTACCTCTATTTTAGGTAGTGTTTTTTTCTGAAATATTATTTTTGCATGATATTGCTCATACAATATTTATTTTTATTGAGAAATACGAACTGAAAAATCGAAGGATTGAAGTTCGTGTAACTGAAAGAGAGTACCAAAAATTTTTGGAATTGCCTGGTGACTCCAAATCAGAAAAATTTAGAAAATTATTAAATAAGGAGGAGTAAATAGGTTATGGCTGACTAAAATCTCATTTAATACTTTTTTTTATTATTTTTTTTTTGTCCTGTGTGGAACAGGACAACTTATATGATAAGTAAATTGATTCCACTTTTAATTTATTTATTCACATATTAATAAATCTATTTTTTTTCATGTTTTGTGAATGAATAATACAAAGTATACTATTTTTTCATAACTACACTTAACACTATCATCTAACATACAATAATAATGCAAGAAAGGTATAAGAAAAAGAATACTGTTCAATAATAACAGTACAAATTTTCATAGAACTTTCCAAATGCTCTCACACAACAAACAAAACTTAAGAAATAGTGATAAAAATGTATATGAAAAATGATAAAGAACTACTAAATGACTTCACAACAACAAGAAACCTCAAACCAACCACGGTAGAAAGCTACACAATATTCATAAAAAACTACACAACACAACAACAAAAATCAATGGTGGAGTTGATAAAAGAAGCAGAAAAAGAAGAAGAACAAGGCATACGATGGAAACACCGAACCCTCAAAAAGAGATTAATCAGTTACAGGACATACTTGTACAAGAATTATATGTCCAGTACTGCGAAAATGATGTTTAGTAAAATACTAACAATCTACAAACATTACGAAATAGAAATCCACGACCTCCCCAAACATCAAATAAACAGACATCAGAACCCACCAATCACCTTCAACGATTTACCGGACAAAGAAATAATAAAAAAAGCATTAGACATCAGTAAACCACGAATGAGAGCAATAATCCTATTCATCAGCAGTAGCGGTTGCGGTAGAAGCGAAACAGTAAATCTCACAATACAAGATTTCATAAATGCAACAAGCGACTACCACCAACATACTGAAATCTATCCAGTACTAAATGAACTGAAAGACAAACAAGACCTGATTCCAAGATGGGAAATATGCAGAAACAAAACCAACAAATTTTATACAACATTCACAAGTCCTGAAGCTACATCAGAACTAATAAATTACCTCATCTCATCAAACAGAACCTTACAAAATACAGACAGATTATTCAATGTCGGCATAAAATATTTGAACCGATTATTCAGAGAAACCAATGACAAACTGGGATTAGGGAAAAAAGGCAGTTACATTAGATTAAGACCTCATATGCTTCGTAAATATCATGCAAGTCAATTATTCAATGATGGTTGCAGTATTGAATTTGTTGATGCATTGCAAGGGCGTGGAAAAGACACAACACACAGCAGTTACTTTATGGAGGACCCTGAAAAACTACGAAAACAATACATTAACCATTTAGATTGCTTAATGATTAACTGGAATAATATCACTTACAAATCACCTGAATACTTGAATTTGGAGCAGAAATATCAGGCTAAAAAAGATGAAGTTCAAATGATACATGATCGCATACAAACAATTGAAAAAATATTGTTTAGTAATGATCCGGATTTGCGGAATGTGCTTGATGATGTATAGTTTTTTCAGGTTTTTGTTTGAAGGTGACCCATGTATTTTTCTGAATTTTGCTGTACAATTAAGTAGTAGGTTGGTGTTTTTGTTGAACGAATGCTTGTTAAAGGTTTATCGGAATGTTTAAATATTAGGAAGCATAATAAGTATAATTGGGCAAAGATATTTATATTAACGAATTATAAAAATAGTATTCGCAATAAATATTGTAGGTTCATCTGGTGTTGGAGCACCTCACCTACAAATTATTGCAGGCTACATAAAATAAGATACCGCACAAAGGTGAAAGTATTTCAGCAACCAATATTATATTTATGGCTAAATCTTATTTAAGGTTTAGGATTTACGGAAAAGAGCAAAAAGAGGTTATATCATTCGTAGCGAGATCTATCGTTGATTGTGTGTTTGTTTTTTTTAAAAAAAATAACCTATTATTTTTCTAATTTTTTAGCGATTACTGTTATTTTGTTATCTGTAATATCTACTTCCCAGTCCATAGTATCTCCTGGTTTCACATTTAATACTTTCACTATTTCTTTCGGTAATCCTACTCGTAATGATTTGGATTTGGGGTTTGCATAATGTATTTTGCTTTTATAGTTGAACATTATCATATGCTCCTTGTTTGTTGTTTTATGTATATATATTTGGCATGATTGTAGTTATATATATTACTAAAAAGTATCTACATAAATAGATACTTTTATATAGTATAAAAACAAAGTATTATACAACAAGTTAAAACCTGGATAAGTTGGAGCTTATCAATGAAAAAACTTGGCACAAAGGTGAAAGAAATGAACGAAATGATTAACCGTGGTTTCGACCACATAGGTGAAGCATATCAAAACCACTTTGATATGCTCAAAAAAGCAATAGCAACTGAACATGAAGAATTAAGCCGCATGCAAGTAATTGCATGGGCATCATTCTTCCAGGAACAAAGAATTCCTGAAACATATATTAGTAATATTAATATTGAAAACTGGGCAAGATTGAAAGCCATAATCAATCAGCCACTTTATGTCCCTGTGGCTATGATTGAAGAAATGGAAATCGATCTTGTACAAGAAATCATGGAGGAATAAAATGTCCTCCACTACTATTTTTCCAGAAAAATTCCTATCAGACTATCACAAAATGTCTGAAGAGGAACAATTAAAGCTCGCATTAACCGGATATTTAATGAAAATTTCATTAAACAATCCGGAAACTACTATTTTTAAAGGAGATGATTAAATGGTCTTATTATCTCCTGAGGAAATAATCGAAGATAAAATCTTTGATTACCTATATTGCAGAGAAACTCCTGAAGACAGGGAATGGGAGTTAATGATTCGTTATGAGGAATTCCTCGAATCCGAATTAAGTGAAATCCCATCATGGCTAGGGAGGCTATAATTATGGATAATCAAACAATCCGTAATGCATTCCGAGAACTCAAGGAAGACCAGAAAATGGTCTTAACCTGTGCAGACCACACATATATCCTCTATCAAAAGGATATTATATGCTCATCTTCTGGAAATGACCTTCAAATCACAAGCGGATATACTGCAAGTGGTGATTCAAGAGGGATCTCACAGAGCAAAACTGAAACAATGTATATCGATTGTACTTATGTACAATCTGCAGTTATTAAAGACAGGGAGGATTTCCGATGAAACTATTTCATCGTAAACCTGAACCTGTCAGGTTACAGAAAGTACAACCAAGTTTGTGTTGTAGGATTAATTATTTCTGCATAGAAAATGCAGGAATAATCCTATTCATCATAACCTTACTCATACTAATTTTAACCATAATTGCAACCTGCATGATTGTAGGAGCAAATGGAGGTTGTTTAGAAAGTGGAAACTACTACAACCACCTAAAAAACATTTAAACTGGAGGAATTTATCAATGATTACTGAAACCATTAAAAAACTAAACAAAGAATTATGTGATGCTGAAAAAGAAGGCATCACATTATTAGAATCACATCTTGACGCAGATAGTGACCTGAAAATGAAAGAATCCCACATCTTACTTACAACAAGTAAGGAAGATTGGAAAACATTAGGAATCACCAACGAAGCAGGAAGAAAAGCATATATTCGTAAAGAATGTGAAGACCTGCAAAAAGAAGTAGACCACACAAGTCTACAATTGGAAATCAATAAAACAATGCAGAAAAGCCTTAAAAGAAGATTAAACTTCTGCATGACACTACTACAACAACAAGGAGAATAAAATATGAAGTATTTAACAAATGCATTTAGTATTCAAATGTTAAGGGAGCCTAACTGCTTGGTTAGCTTCCACGAACTCGAATATGATGAGTTCAA
>OIYX01000199.1_pt1 | contig 21588 bp, 19 predicted proteins | sample 1588431 | NCBI WGS metagenome assembly OIYX01 (sample SAMN03283241) | human gut metagenome | biome: human-associated habitat; material: feces | host: Homo sapiens | place: Peru | collected 2012
GTATGGCGGTCGCCGTGTGCTGGTGGTCAGCGGCGGTGGCAGCGCTCGGCGGTCGGGGTTGCTGGACAGACTGTGCGACTATTTGGCGCAGGAGGGCTGCACGGCGTTGCGTAACTTTGGGAATGCGGAGATATTGGGCATGAGCAGGCGTCGGCTGCCGGAGTATCTGGAGAGTGTCTCCGGGTATTCGGAGATTGTCATCCTTGGGGTTTCCCTTGGGGGGGACGCGGATCGTCTTGCCGCGGATCTGGAGGCATTGAGGAAGCGCGGCGTCAAGGTGCTTTGGATTAGCGGCTGTGACTTTCCTGCGTGGATTGGCGACTCCGTCCGTTCCAACCTTGAGAGCCATGTCAGCCCCGAGGGAAGCGTCTCCTCGGCGGTTGCGGAATACTACAGCCTGGACGAGTCGGAGTTGGCTCCATACTGTGACGAGGGGCATCCCATAGGCAGGAGATACGTTGAGTTTCTGGAGGCGGCGGAGTATTTCTACCGCAACTACCAGGACGAGGAGGCGTATTCCCGCGTCATCCGCCACATTGCCTGCAAGGATTCCGAGGACAAGTGGTCGGAGAGTGAGAAGCTGATGATTGAGCATTTCCGGCGCTACGGCCACCGGGAGCTCATTAGCAAGAGCAGTGCGATGTCAATGCTTCAGGAGAAGGTCAACCTGCTGGCGGCACACGACCGCACCCGCGTGCTCATCCTTGGGGAGACGGGGACTGGCAAGGAGACCGTTGCCGCCCAGATCCACAACAAGTCCCGGCGCGCCCAGGAGCCGTTTGTTGCATTCAACTGCGCCAGTGTCAATCCACAGTTGCTGGAGAGCACCTTCCGGGGCTACGAGAAGGGGGCGTTCACCGGGGCGACCGAAAGACGCCTCGGAATCTTCGAGACCTCAAATGGGGGGACGCTCTTCCTGGACGAGGTCGGGGAGCTGCCACTGGAGGCGCAGGGGCTTCTGCTGCGTGTGCTTGAGGAGGGACGCTTCCAGCGGATGGGCGAGAATGCGCGGGAGGTCGAGGTGGACGTGCGCGTCATCGCGGCCACGAACCGGGACCTGCCCTCCATGGTGCGGGATGGCAAGTTCCGCCTGGACCTCTTCCAGCGCCTGAGCGTCATCCAGCTCCGTGTGCCAGCCCTTCGGGAGCACAAGGAGGACATACCGCTTATCTCCTACTCATACCGCGAGCGCAACAAGATGGGCGGCAGGCTGACTCAATCCCAGATCGAGGCGCTCCAGTCGTATGACTTCCCCGGGAATGTCAGGGAACTCTACAACCTCCTGGAACGGGCATACGTCCTGGGCGTCACCGACTTCAGGCAGCTTGTCAGGGAGCACAGGGAACTCAACGCCGCGCTTCTCCCAAAGGAGGAGGTGGCTGTGCCTGACAACCTGGAGGAGGTTACCCGTCTCCATGTGAAACGGGTCGTCGAAAAGTACAATGGCAATATCACCAAGGCCGCCGAAGCCCTGGGAACGTCCAGGAATACCGTGAGAAAATACCAGTCCCCCTAGGCGAGCAGGCAGGGGGCAATAATTTCAGCGGAGTGGATTTATCCCCTGGAAAAGACCTCAGGCCTGGTGGGCATCATCTGGAGTATGTGAACTGGACGGCGGTGCCGTTGTCGACCATCCAGGTATTGCTATGCTCTGGGACGCTGTAGCCATTCCAGACGCACTTGTTGTGGTGCCGTGCCTCCTGGTCTGCAAGCCCGGCGTACTTGATGCCGTCCTTGACTGTTTCGGCATGTCCGTCCGCGAATACGAAGTTGCATCCATTGTATGGGTGTTTCATGAGGCTGTGGTGGACATTGTCTCCTTCTGTCCAGCGTGGTTCGACGGAGCCCGCGTGGTATTCGTTGAGATTGTTGGCGTTGTCGGAGTCTCCCCACAGGAAGAATGCGGAGGGTGCCTTGAAGGCCTCCGGGCGTGTGAAGACGTCTTTGAGGGTGCCGTTGGAGTCCAGGCACAATTCGCAGCTTGCGGCCTCGATGCGGTATGGTGCGCCGTTGTCGGTGTATGCCCGTGCGGTGGACTGCGCGATGATGCCGTATGCGTGTTCTGGTCCGAAGGTTCTTTCGTTGGGGCAGAATGCGACGGGGAAGACCTGCTTCCATCTCAGGTAGCCGGGGCTTGCCCAGTCGGCGTCCCAGTTGTCTTCCATGCCGGTGAAGAGACCGCTTCTCCAGTTGTGTCCGAGCCACTGGTTCTGGTCATTGCAGCCGATCAGCATGTATCCGTTGTTGGAGTCGCCGTAGACGATGAATGCCAGCGAGAGCTGCTTGAGATTGTTGATGCAGCTGACGGAGCGTGCCTTCTCGCGTGCCTTGGAGAGGACAGGCAGCAGCATGGAGCCCAGTAGGGATATGATGGCGATTACCACGAGTAGTTCAATCAGGGTGAAATGCTTCCTCATTTTCTGGAAATCTCCCTGTCAGTGCTGCGTATGCTGGGCGGAATGTGATAGCCTCCCCTCATTCCAGGTTGTGAGAACCTTAAGGGAAAGGCAGGTCTTTTTCGGATGCGCCGGGGTGTGTGGATGATATCCTATTGAGTGGAGGAATGCTATGTGAAGCAAAAATCCCCGGCGTCATCCGTTTTTTGGGATGTGGCCGGGGATGTCATGGTGACCGTGTTCAGGTCAGGCGCGTATTATCTGGTGTAGGTGAACTGGACGGCTGTGCCGTTGAGAGCCATCCAGATAGCATTGGTTGTAGTGCCTGTGTAGGAACCCCAGACGCACTTGTTGTAGTGCTGTGCCTCCTGGTCTGCCAGTTCCGCGTACTTGACGCCGTTCTTGACTGCCTCGACATGTCCGTCCGCGAATGCGAAGTTGCATCCGTTGTCCTGGTGCTTCATGAGGCTGTGGAGGACGCCGCCCCAGCGTGGCTCGACGCATCCGGCGTGGTATCCGTTGGATTCATTGACGTTGTCTGCGTCTCCCCACAGGAAATATGCGGACGGGGCCTTGAAGACCTCCGGGCGTGTGAAGACGTCCTTGAAGGGGGTGGCGGGGTCTTTGCACCACTGGCAGCTTCTTGCCTCGATGCGGTACGGGCCTCCGTTGTCGGCGTACGCTCGGGCATTGGACTGCGCGATGATGCCGTATGCGTGTTCCGCTCCGAAGGTTTTTTCGTTGGGGCAGAATGCGACGGGGAAGACCTGCTTCCACTTCTTGTAGTCGGGGCTTGCCCAGTCGGCGTCCCAGTTGTTTTCCATTCCGGTGAAGAGTCCGGTGCGCCAGTTGTGTGCAATCCACTGGTTCTGGTCAGTGCAGCCGATCAGCATGTATCCGTCGTTGGAGTCGCCGTAGATGATGAATGCCAGCGAGAGCTGCTTGAGGTTGTTGGTGCAGCTGATGGCGCGTGCCTTTTCGCGTGCCTTGGAGAGGGCAGGCAGGAGCATTGAGGCCAGGATCGCGATGATGGCGATCACCACGAGTAGTTCAATCAGGGTGAAATGCTTCTTCATTTTTTGAAATCTCCTTGTCCTTGCTAAAGTGGAACATCTGTCGAAGGGTTATTATGAAACATCCTTCAAAGCGTATTATTGGCATTTATTGAAGGGAAAACAAGGATTGGGAGGAATAATTGTGACTTTTTTTCGTTGGGTGGTTTGGCACTTTCCACTCCCTGTCCTTCATGCGTCGGGGAAGCGGTCGCCTTTTGGCTTAAATAGTATGTAACACCCTTGTTTACAGGAAGTTATGTAATAATGCGCACCTAGAGGGACAAGATAAAACCTTGTCGTAGCTGACGGGGTATGCTGTCTTTTTTTCAACCGAGGTCTCGCCGAATAGTTTTGGGGTGGTGCGAGCCCTGTGCTGGGGTGTGTGCCCGTGTGTTGGGCAAAGAGTGGCGGAGAGGGGGGGATTCGAACCCCCGGTAGCATTACTGCTACGACGGTTTAGCAAACCGTTACTTTCGGCCACTCAGCCACCTCTCCGTGCTTGTGCTTATGGAAATAGGATTGGCATCTCCAAGGAGAATTGAACTCCTGTTACCAGGATGAAAACCTGGTGTCCTAGGCCACTAGACGATGGAGACCCATTTTTGTAAAGCGGGGTTAAGATATTCCATCAAAGTCGTTTTGCAAGTTGCCGTGTTTGAAAGGTTGATGTGTCGGGGTGGTTGCGCCGACCAGTCTTGCCATTGGTTTTGCGCAGGTGAATTTATGGTGTCTTTTCAGGGTGAAAGACGGGGGAGGTCTGGAAAAAAGTGTCACTTTGGGTTATGTTCTAGTTTGTTGGCGCCGCGCATTTCCCTGGAGAGTCCGTGCTTTCCGCCCCGTCACATCGCATGTCGCGGGCAGTGTTGAGATGTATCGGCAGGGTTTTGGAGTTCTCTTCAGGCATTACTTCCCTTTTGACAGCAAGTAGGAGACAGAGGAATGGACAAGGTCAGATACGCCATCATCGGGTTTGGTGGAATTGCCGAGAATCGAGTTGCCCGCGAGGGGTTTGCGTGTGACGCGAGTCGTTTTTCGCCATTGCGTGGCGCGGTTCTGGTTGGCGCCACCGACATGAACCAGGGACGCCGGGGGGCGGCGGAGGCGCTGGGGCTTCGCTGGTATGGCGGGATGGAGGAGATTTTTTCGGATTCCTCCATTGACGCAGTCTATGTCGCCACCAACAATGCGTCGCACGCCGCCATTGCTCTTGCCGCCCTGTCGGCAGGCAAGCATGTGATTGTCGAGAAGCCGATAGCGACTTCGGTTTCGGACGCCGAGAAGATGAACCGCCTTGCCGTGAAGAAGGGGCTTTCCCTCACTGTGGACCACATGATGGTGAACAATGCCTGGAACATCCGTGCGCGGAACATTGTCTCTTCGGGGCGCCTTGGGATTGTCAACGACAGTTGCTTCCACATGGAGTTTGCGTATGGCTACGATCCTGCGGAGGCGTCGACGTGGCGTTGTTCCCGTGTGGAGGAGATGGGCGGTCCGATAGGGGACGTGGCGAGCCATTGCTTCTACGTCTCCGAATTTGTCTTCGGCAAGCGGATTTCCAAGGTTGCCGCGGTCTACTATCCGAAGGTCATGTCCATCAAGGCTGAGGATGGCGCCTACATCAAGTTCTTCTTCGAGGACGGGACCCAGGGAAGTGTCCGTGCCTCCTTCAGCGAGCTTCGGGGCGGGCTTGGCGGCACTCTCACCAATCTGGGCTTTGAGATATACGGTGACAAGGCCGTGCTGCGTTCCTACGGGTCGATGTTCCAGCTTTCGGGCCATGAGGGCGAGCCAATCAGGATGAGGCTTGAGCTTGACGACTGCGGCCGCGTCCGCAGGTGTGCGCCGGCGGGTGTCAGGAACATCTACCAGTCGTTGATAGAGGGGCATGCTGCAAGCGTGCTTGCGGGGAGGCCCCTCACTGCGGATGACGCGATCCACAACCTGAGGCTCTGCGAGGCCTCCCACAAGTCCGCGAAATCTGGCGGCAAGATCATTTCCGTCAAGTAGGGATTGTGTGTTTCTGGCACAATAAACCGTCCGTTTTCGCGTTATTGCCTTTGACTTATCCTCCGATGGGGCGGGCATGCCATTTGCGCAGCCCGTCCCAGTCGGCGTTTTTATTATTTCAGTAGTGGCTTATCACTGGAATCCATGGGTGATGTAGAAAGGATTGAGGCGGAATACACACACGGAAGCATAGCGTCGACGATGCTTCGGACAGCCTTTGCGATGCTGGCCAGCACATTGGCGATGTCCGCGTACAATGTTGCGGACACCTTTTTCGTGGGTCGGATGGGTGGCGAGTCTCCATTGGCCGCGATGGGGTTCACCTTTCCGATAGTGATGTTATGCGCGTGTATTTTCGGCGGGTTTGGCGGCGGTTGCATGGCGACGATGGCCCATGCGATAGGCGAGGGCGACCGCAAGGGCGCCTGTCGGATAGTGACGAGCGGCATGCTTCTCATCGTGGGGCTTGCGGTGGTTGTGACTGTCCTGGGCGTCCTCTTTGGGGACCGCGTTTACGGCATGATGGGCGCCAACGGGGAGACCCTGCGGCAACTTGAGGCGTACATGGACATTTGGTTCATGGGGTGCATCACTGCCGCCGTCTCGATGCCGGGCAACCATCTGCTGATTGCGGCGGGCAAGCCGAAGATCGCCTCCATCATGACTATTGCGGGCGTGGCAATCAATATCCTTCTGGACCCGATAATGATCTACGGCGGGGCAGGGTGCCTTTCCCGCGCCGTCGCGGCGACTCCCGGATGGTCACACGGAATGATCCGCGGGGGCCTGTGGGCCTTTTCCTTCATGCCCGAGATGGGGATACGGGGAGCTGCCCTTGCGACGATTATCTCCCAGTGTTTTTCGGCAGTGGCCCTGGTGGTGATACTGAACCGCCTGGGGCTTCTCTCCTTTGGCAGGATGCCCTGGCATCATATCAAGGCGGCGTGGGGGAAGATCACGGGGTATGCGGTTCCGAACATTCTCGGAATGGTGTTGTTTCCTCTGACCAACTATGTCACAACCTGGGTGACCGCATACTTTGGGGAGACGATGGTTGCCGCGGTGGCGGCCGCGGGGCGTCTGGAGAATCTCGCCTTCGTATTGCCCATGGCCTTCGGAATGCCCTTGATGTCGATTGTCGCCCAGAACTATGGGGCGGGCCTGTACAATCGAGTGCGATATGCCTACAAGTTTGCGTCGCTTGTGGCTTTGTGCTACCTGGGCGTCATGTGCCTTGTCCTCTTCTTCTTTGCGCCAAAGCTGGTCGGGATATTCACCCCCGAACCGGCAATCCAGAAAATGATGGTCGAGTATATGCGCATCATACCGTGGGGATTCGTGTTTATCGAAATCACTCGATTCTCGGGATTTGTGCTGACGGGGTGCGGGCACCCGCGGATGGACGCGGCGTTGAAGGCGGTGAGGATGGCCGGGATAATGATTCCGCTGTCGCTGCTGGCACGGTATCTGCAATGGCGGCAGGGAGTATTCTACACGCGTCTGGCCACCGATGTCCTCGGCGGCGCAATCTGCATATATGTCGCGGTGAGGATGCTGAAGAGGCTCCCAGAAAGTAGGGAGTAGGGAGAAGGGAGGAGAGGGTAGTGCGTGGTTGGCGCGCTTGGGCGCGCCTCGCGCGGCACTTCTGCCGCGCGTCCTTGGGGGAGATGGGAGGAGAGGTTAGTGCGTGGTTGGCGCGCTTGGGCGCGCCTCGCGCGGCACTTCTGCCGCGCGTCCCTGGGGGAGTAGGGAGGAGAGGGTAGTGCGTGGTTGGCGCGCTTGGGCGCGCCTCGCGCGGCACTTCTGCCGCGCGTCCTTGGGGGAGATGGGAGGAGAGGTTAGTGCGTGGTTGGCGCGCTTGGGCGCGCCTCGCGCGGCACTTCTGCCGCGCGTCCTTACAATCCATCCAGTCATCTGGGGCGGAAGGACAACCACCCCCATCCGTTACGGGGCGCATGTGGCAAACCGCGAATTCGCCCTTCTATTCGGCGCAGCTTTTTGCGACGATTTCGAGGAGTTCAGTGATATTCAGGTGTTGTGGGCAGATATGTTCGCACTGTCGGCATTTGACACACTTGTCAGGTGTTGTCGCCTGTGCGGCGAGCCTTGAATAGAGGACTTTCGGCATCCATGTTGACGCGCCTTCCTTCTCCCTGAGTTTCAGCATGTTATAGATTGAGAAGTATTGTGGGATGGGGATTTTCCTTGGGCATCCCCCCGTGCAGTATCCGCATGCGGTGCACGGGATTTCCTGTGTGTCCCTGAGGAGGTCGAGTGCCTGTTGAATGACCTTGTTTTCCTGGTCGGAGAGTGGTTTGAAGTGTTGCATACAGGAGGTGTTGTCCTCCATTTGTGCCATATTGCTCATTCCGCTGAGGACCATCTTGACATTGTCGTGGCTGGCGGCGAACCTGATTGCCCACGAGGGGACGGATGCCTCCGGATTAGCCTTGTGGAAGAGTTCCGCGACCGAGTCCGGGACATTTGCCAGGGAGCCGCCCCGCACGGGTTCCATCACGATTACGGGCTTGCCGTGGCGGAGGCAGGTCTCGTAGCACTTTCGGGACTGGACGATCGGGTTCTCCCAGTCGAGATAATTCAGCTGCAGCTGGACGAATTCCACTTCGGGGTGTTCCGTCAGGATTCTGTCGAGGGTTTCCGCGTTGTCATGGAAGGAGAATCCCATGTGCTTGACGAGTCCCTTCTCCTTCTTGTCGCGCAGCCAGTTGAAGCAGTCGAACCTTTCGTATATCGGGTAGTGGTCCGAGTTCGCATCGTGGATGAGATAGTAGTCGAAGAACTCGACCCCCGTGCTTTCGAGCTGGTTATCGAAGACCTCGTCCCGTTCCTTGAGCGAATGGAAGAATCCGCAGTGGAGTTTAGTCGCGAGGGTGAACCTGTCCCGCGGATACCTTGATGTGAGCGCCTCCTTGACAGCGTTTTGGCTTTTCATGCCGCAATACATGATTGCGGTATCGAAGTATGTGAATCCCCTTTCGATGAAGAGGTCCACCATCCTCTTGAACTCCTCGATGTCGATGCTTGCGGGGTCTTCGCTGTCCAGCAGGGGCAGCCTCATAAGCCCGAAGCCCAGCTTCTTGGCGTTCCCGAAGATGTCCATTGCGTATGCGGCGGCCTTAGATTTCGTTGGTGACCGTGAAGAGCTCCTCGTGCCTGATTCCGATTTCGAGGTCATCCTTCATGTCGTTCTGCATGCTGTCCTGGAGGGCCTTTGCGTCCAGCCCAGGGGGCAGCTGCAGTTGCCATATCATCGTGTAGTCTCCGTCGTGGTATCTGCTGGAGAGGTCCACGATGTTGACTCCGTGTTCCTTCAGATATCTTGAGACTGTTGCGACCAGTCCCGGCTTGTCTGCTCCGGATGCGGTCAGCACGTATGTATTGACTGCGTCGACGGACTGTTCCAGCGGCCCGTCGTAGGGCAGCACGCCGAAGCATGCGCCCTTGAGTTCCGGAAGCGCCTCAAGCGCCTTGATGATCTCCTCCTTGCTGACGGTCTTGGGCATGTCGGCCAGCAGAAGCATGGAGAAATATCCCTGGAGGACAGTCTGGGTGACGTCGTGGAGATTTCCCCCCAGCTTCTGTATGGCGGCGGAGACGGATGCGACGATGCCGACCTGGTCGCGGAACATAACCGAGACCGCGAAGACATTTGATTCAGCCTGAGTCATTCTCGTGTGCTTGAGGCGTGCCTGTTCGTGTGAGTTGTATTAGCGCTTGCGTGCGACCTTCCGGTCGTAGTCCATCAGGTCGTTGATCCAGGCATTTCCGACGGTGGTCTTGTTAATGCGGCAGAATTCGTCATAGACGGCTTCCCATGGCGCGCCCTTGAGTTCCTCGAGGAGTGCGAGCTTCATTGCGTTGTCTCCGTCCTTTTCGAACTTCCTGAGGATCTGCGTTGGTTCGAGGAGCGCGTAGAGGAGCCCCTTTTGCGCGGCCCTTGTTCCGACGACCCATGCACCGATTCTGTCGATGGAGCCGTCGAAGAAGTCCAGAGCGATATGGGTCTTGGCGAGGAAGTTGCAGCGGACGAGCTGGAGGAAGAGATTCCGGAGGTCGTCATTGAAGTTGACGACATGGTCGGAGTCCCATCTGATTCCCCTGGAGACGTGCAGGAGGAGTTCCTTCTGGAACGGTGCGATGGAGGCGATTTTGTCGTGGATTGTCTCCGTTGGGTGGAAGTGTCCCATGTCGAATGTGAGCATGACATCCTTTTCGGGTCTGCTTGCGACGTATGTCATGTAGAACTCATGGGAGCCGACCGTGTAGTCTTCCGCCCCGATGCCGAAGAGTTTGCTTTCGACCCCGTCCCGGATGTACTTTGGGCTGTACTTCACGCTGAAGATTTCATCGTATGCGTCCTTGAGGTGTTTTCTCGGGGTAAGCCTGTCGATGGGCTGGTCCTTTGCGCCGTCCGGAATCCAGTGGTTTACGATGCATGGCGTGCCCTGTGCCTTTCCCATTGCCGCGGCGATTTCGCGGCACTGCTTTCCGTGGCGGATCCAGAACTCGCGGATCTTCTTGTCGCTGGAGGAGAGCGTGTATCCGCTGTTTGCGAGCGGGTGTGCGAAGAAGGTCGGGTTGAAGTCGAGTGCGAGCCCCTGCTTTTTCGCCCACTTCATCCAGTTCTTGAAGTGTTCCGGGGTGATTTCATCGCGTTCGACGGGCTTGCCGTTGGTTTCGGCGTAGATTGCGTGGAGGTTGAAGCGCTTTTTGCCTGGGATGAGAGCCAGTGCGACTTCGGCGTCGCTGCGGAGCTGGTCTGCGTTGGTTGCGCAGCCGGGGTAGTTTCCGGTGCTCATGATGCCGCCGCCGGTGACTGCGGTGTCGTGGACTTCGAATCCGTGGACGTCGTCCCCCTGCCAGCAGTGGAGCGAGATTGGGGTGGCCGCCAGCGTCTTGAGTGCCGCATCCGTGTCAACGCCGAGTTCGGCGAAGTACTTTTTGGCGATGTCGTAGCGTTGTTTGATTTCCTTGTCGGAGAGGGTCGCGAATTGCATCTGTTGCTCCTTGTTGGATTTGAGGTTTGGGAATCGGGAAAGGGGTGTTTTCAGTGGACGACTGGGAATGTGAGTGGGATTCGGTGTTTTGGGACGCTCCAGCTGTCCGAGAACCTGATTTCGAGGGAGGCCTTTGCGGCGAGTTCCTCCTCTTCGACTCTGACGAGCCTGGTGAAGGAGACTGTCTGCCCTGGCTTCACCCCCCCGAAGTAGAAGAGCTTTCCATTGAGTCCCCTGACCCTCGAGAATGTCCTCGCGATGAGGCACGAAGTCTGGGCGGTGCCGTCGTTCTTGACCTGGATTGTCAGCGGGAAGAACTTTCCTGCCTCCGCGAATGCGAAGTCCATGGGGAGGAACGCCTTGCATTCGAGCGCGTCCTGTTCTGGCTTCCGCCTGGTGAGATTGAAGTCCAGGCCGTAGAGCAGCAGGATTTCGTTCTTTTCGTCCTCCTCGATGCGTTTTTCATCGCTTTGCCGCCTCATTGGCATAGTCCTTGTGACATTGACATGGACGGGGGCGTATCCATCGATTTCGATGTCCAGGGACGCGTTTCTATTGCCGAGTTCATCGAACTTTCCGAGGAGGTCCACCTTGTTTTCCGGGTCTGAGACGAGTCCGTCGGAGTCTGTCACGAGTTCGAATCCGTTGAGTTTCACCTTTTCGTTTGCGAAGGCTCCGTCGTATGACGTGACGACCCTGGAGTTTGTCTCCCCCTCCCATGTTTCGGACGGGAGGCTTTCGTATTCGTAGGTTCCCCGATTATTGTCCTCCCCTGGGATGAATGTCCTCAGGAGCGTCTCATATATTCGGACTTCCGTGATGGTTTCGTCCTTGAAGCGTTTTACCTTGAGTGTGGGCTGCCGGTATGGCGTATCGACGGAGAGTTCCGCTTCGATTCTATATGCGGTGTCCCTGCTTCGGAGTTCCGTTCGGAGGAATGGTCCCTTGACCTTTGTGGTGCGCGGCGGTGGCGTGCGTGGCGACTCCAGGCTGTCGATGACTGCCTGTGAGAGTCCGATGCCTCCGCTGTTCGTCGGCGGCAGCTGGGGCTGGTTCTGCTGTGCCCTGAGGGGGAGTGACGCGGCCAGGAGAGCCGTCAATGCGATAAGAGTCAGTCTCATTGTGGGTCCTCCTGGGATTGCGTGGCTTCGGCGGGCTCCTCCCTCTTTGTCATGGGGGCTGGGGCGTTGTCGGGCGTTTTTCTTGCTGCCTCGTCTTCGGCGACCATGCTTTCCTCGATTTTTTCGAGGAACGTCTTTCTTCCGGCCTGGACATTTGCGACGAGGATGCACCCGAGTTCGGGGTATGATGCCCATGGGAGTTCGCTGGAGACATCAGCGATTCCGCTGGTTTTCCTGCGCAGGAGTCCCCTCGGGTCCCAGATTCTTCCCATCTTCATGTCGAATCGTTGGAGTGCTTCCCTTTCGTGTGGCTGGAGTTGTGGCTTTCCGCCTATCCAGACTGCCTTGTCGAGGGTGGGCGCGTATCCCTTGAGGAGTTGGAGTTGGGCTTCTTCCGGGAGTGTGCACTCGAATCCCGCCAGCTTTGTCGCAGTTGCGGCGATTGCGGTCACGTCAAGCAGGTTGCATCCATCCTTCTTGAGGTTTTCCCGTGCCTGTTTGAGCGCATTCTCGTCGGCATTTGGGTTGGCCGCCCTCCAGAATGCGATGGTCTGGTCTTCCGTGAGGGCGGTTGCCGTCACATAGAGGGGTGTCTTTCCTGGGGCTCCGACGAGGACGAATTCGATTCCCGGGGCGACGGTGAACCTTGGCGGGGGCTGGGTGCTGGCGAGAACCTGGGTGAGCGTCTTCGTCGCATTTTGGAGGAACCTCATTGCATCGGCCTGTTCGGCCCCGAATTTCTGAAGTTCATCCAGGTAGTGGGTCAGATAGCTCTGCTCCTGCCTGAGGAGCTGTCGCGTCGCGGCGTAGTTGGTGAGCGCGTTCTTGAAGGCGACCTGCCTCTCCTGGTTTCGTTCGATTGACTGCATCAGCTCCGCAGTCCTCCGCCGGATACGGATTGCCTGCTTGATTGACTCCTCGGAGTTTGGGGACTTGAAGAGCTTGCCCAGATCAACGTCAATGCTGGCGAAGGTCGCTCGGTTTGTGTCGTGCATCTCCTGTATCATGGCGAAGTCGCCGATGAGTTCCTGGAAGGAGTTTCGCTCCTGCGTGGACGATGCCTGGGCGAGGAGGGCTGTGCACGACAGCAGTAGGATTGCTATGCAGTGTCGCATCATGGGCACTTTGTGTGGGTTTCTGCGTATAAGTCCTTGCGGTTGAGGATGTTAGCCGATAGATGTGCTTTTTTCGCAGATTTTGAGGTATTTGGCGTATGCCTCTTCCCAGGCTGCGGCGTCAGTGGGTTCGTAGCGGTCTGTGGGTGTGGAGCGTCGGACGATTGCGCGTGCGGCGTTGAGTCCGTCGATGGTTCCTGTCGCGATGCCCTGTCCGAGGATGTTTCCGAAGGCGGTTGCCTCGACGGGTCCCGTGACGACCGTCGCCTGGATTGCGTTGCAGGTGAATTCATTGAGGAGGACATTCTGGCATCCTCCTCCGACGAGGTGCAGTATTGAGAGCCTTGTCTTTGTGAGCGTTTCCAGTTCCTTCCAGGTCTGCCTGTATTTGAGTGCGAGTGATTCGAGTGCTATCCTGACGATTTGCGCGGGCGTTTCGGGGACTTTTTGTCCTGTCTGCTGGCAGAACTGCCTGATTCTTGCCGGCATGTCTCCTGGTGCTTCGAAGAGGCTGTCGTTAGGATTGATGATGGCGTAGAATGGTTCCGCGTTCCTTGCCATGTCTGCGAGTTCGGCGAAGGAGTATTTGCTTCCTTCCCTGATCCATTGGTTTCTGCACTCCTGGATGATCCATAGTCCCATGATGTTCTTGAGGAACCGGATGGTATTACCGACGCCGCCCTCGTTGGTGTAGTTTGCCTTTTGCGCGGCCTCGTCGATGCATGGGTGTTGGAGTTCGACTCCCATGAGGCTCCATGTTCCGCTGGAGAGGTATGCCCACCCGGTTTCATCGTTTGCGGGCACCGCCGCGACCGCGCTTGCGGTGTCGTGGCTTCCGATGAGGATTACCGGGATTGGCCCGCAGGAGAATTCCTTTTGGATTTCCTCGGAGAGTGGGCCTGCCACCGTGCACGAGGGGGTGATTTTCGGGAAGATGCTTCGCTTGAGTCCGATGGCGTCGATGATCTTCCAGGACCAGTCTCCCGTGGTTGGGTTGAAGAGCTGGGATGTTGTGGCGATGGAGTATTCGGCGGCGACCGACCCGCAGAGGAGATAGGTGAGTGCGTTCGGGATGAAGAGGAGCTTGTCGGCCTTCTTGAGCGCCTCCTCGTCGTCCCGGACTGACGCGGAGAGCTGGAAGATGGTGTTCAGGTTCATGAACTGGATGCCCGTCTCCCGGTAGATTTCATCCTTTGAGATCCGTGCGAAAGTCCACGGCATGACATCGCTTGTCCTTGGGTCCCTGTAGTGGTGTGGCAGTCCGATGAGCTTTCCGTCGCTTCCGAGGTAGCACACATCCACTCCCCATGTGTCGATGCCGATTCCGTCGATTTGGGGGCATGCGGCGATGGCCTTCCGGAGTCCCTCCTTGATTTCCGCGAAGAGGGTGTTGATATCCCAGAAGAGCTGTCCATTGACCTCGTGTGGTCCGTTGGCGAAGCGGTGGAGTTCTTCCAGTTCGATGGTTTCGCCGTTGTAGTGTCCGATGATTGCCCGTCCGCTGGATGCACCGAGGTCGAATGCGAGATAGTTTTTCATGGCTGTTCCTTGAAGTAGAGTGTGTATGGGGTGATTGTCCCGGTGTTTTTGCAGACGTCTACGATTGCGAAGGAGTTGTTGATTGAGATTGAGCCTGCGTCGACCTGGTGGAATCCCGCGGTTTCCGGGGTGAGGTTGAAGGGCTTGTGAATATGGCCGCAGAGGAGTGCCTGGAATCGCCCGTCCCTTCCCCATTTTGCGAGTCTTTCCCAGCCAGCCATCCTGGTTCTGAGCCCCAGTTGCGCGGCGTTTCCTTTGAGGAGCGGGAAGTGTGTCAGAAGCAGCCTTGCACCACCCTGGATTGGACGTGAGAGAATATACTCCAGTTTTGCCCAGTCGCTAGGTGTGAGTTCGCCGTTGGAGTACCATGGCAGGGTTGGCCTTGCGGGGGAGACGAGGACCAGCTCCAGGTTGTCCAGGGTGATGGTCGCGGGCAGTTCGTCCAGCCCTTGCTTGAGGAGCGGGTTGAAGCTTCTGAACGCCTCCGCCAGGGCATGGGAATTTGCCTTGACGTATGCGTCGTGGTTTCCCGGGACATAGACGAAGCTGTTGCCGACTGCCTTTGCCAGCGGGTCGAGCAGCTGGCGTGCGTGGAGGAACTCCTCCCGGGAACCGATTGACGTGACGTCTCCCGTGCAGACCACGAGGTCCACCCCCCATGCGGGGGCGGCGTCGGCGAGGGACTGGAGGTTTTCGAGGTGGAGTCTCCCCTGTCGTGTGAGGAATTGGTTGAGCCTTCCGAACAGCCTTTTGTCGAGGAGATACTTCCAGCGCCATTCGCCGAGTCCTGCGTGGACGTCCGAGAGATGCAGGATTCGGAGCGTGTCCCTTGGCTTTTCCCGCGGTGCTTGGTATTTCATTCTTCGGGCGTCTTGTCGAGTTCGGGATATTTCAGCAGTTTTCTCTGGAGTGTCCTTCTGCTGATGCCGAGGATTTCGGCGGCCTTCGTGCGGTTTCCTCCCGCCTCTTCGAGTGCCCGCCTCATGGTGGCCAGCTCGTTTGTCTTGATGTCGAGGGAGGGTGGCTCGGCGGTGGCCTTCGGGGTCGCGGAGCCGCCCTGGGGCTCCTGGGGCGAGCCGGAGAGCGCGTCCACGATGTCCTCAGGGATGTCGCTGACCGTGAGAATGCTTCCCCTTGCCATGACGACCATTCTTTCGACGCAGTTTCTGAGTTCGCGGATGTTCCCTGGCCACGTGTAGGAGTTCAGCGCGGCCGCGGCTTCCTGTGTGATTCCGGTGACATTCCGCCCGTTGTCGTGTGCCGCCAGCGTGAGGAAGTGTTCTATGAGCTGGGGGATGTCTTCGGGATGTTCCCGCAGCGGCGGGATTTTGAGATTGACGACGTTCAGCCTGTAGAAGAGGTCTTCCCGGAAGGTGCCCTCGTGGACCATTGCCTTGAGGTCGCGGTTGGTTGCGAGCCTGACGTCCACGGGGATTGTCATGGAGCCGCCGACCCTTTCCAGGTTTCTGGTTTCCAGGACGCGGAGTAGCTTCACCTGGGTGGCGAGTGAGATTTCGCCTATTTCATCCAGGAAGAGGGTTCCCCTGTCCGCCCGTTCGAAGCGACCGATGAAGCGCTCGTCCGCCCCTGTGTATGCCCCCTTCTCGTGTCCGAAAAGCTCGCTTTCGAGGAGGTTTTCGTTGAGTGCGGCGCAGTGGACTGCGACGAATGGCGCCCGTGCCCTGGGGCTCCATGCGTGGAGTGCGTGCGCGAAGAGCTCCTTTCCCGTGCCCGACTCGCCGGTGATGAGGACGGTCGAGCGGGAGGAGGCGACCTGGCGCGCCTCCTCGATGAGAGCCTTCATCGCGGGTGAGGAGCCGATGATCCCCTCCGGGGCGTCGTCGGCGCCCTTTCTGTCGGCGGCGCGCCGTTCGTCAAGCACCTGGAGCCCTCTGTCTATCATCATTTCCAGGTCGTCGAGATTGACAGGTTTTGTCAGGTAGTCGTAGGCTCCGGCCCTCATTGCGGCCATTGCGGTCTGGACGGAGCCGTATGCGGTGAGTATGATGATCAGCGGGGGGCTTTGCCATGAGACGACCTCCCTTGTGAACGCCATTCCGTCCATCCCCGGCATTCTGAGGTCTGTGAGGACGATGTCGACCTTGTGTGTCTTCAGGGTTGCGATTCCCTTTTCGGCGGAGTCTGCGAGGAGGACGTTGTACTTGTCGTCGAAGGCGTCCCTGAGTCCTTCGCGCGTATTCTTCTCGTCGTCGATTACTAGGATAGTTGGTTTTTGGGGCATTTACTTTTCTGGTGCGGCGAGTTGCCTGATGATTCTTGCGTGTCTTGGGAGGCTGATCGTGAATGCCGCCCCGGCTCCTGGTTTTCCGTCGATGGCGAAGTCTCCTCCGTGGGAGCGGACGATTCGGTCCACGATGAGCAGTCCCAGTCCATGTCCATTCTCCTTTGTGGTGTAGTATGGCTCCATGAACCTTGCGAGCTGTTCCTTGGTGAATCCGGGGCCGTTGTCGGCGAACCTGAGATGGACGAATACGTCGTCCACGGTGCAGGTGATTTTGATTTTGCCTCCGTTGGGCATGGCCTGCATTGCGTTCTTGAGGAGATTGAAGAACGCCTGCGTGAGCTGTCCCGCGTCTCCGGAGATTGCGGGGACCAGGTCTGGAAAATCCACGTCTACGGAGATGTCCTTTGCCTGGAGTTCAGGTTCCAGGAATCCCAGGGTTCCGACCAGCAGGTCCTTGAGGTTTACCGGTGCGAGCGAGAGCTGTGTTGGCCTGATGGCGTTCAGGAAGTTTTTCACGATTCCGTCCAGCCTCTGGAGTTCCTGTTCCGCGACATCGACGAACTGTGCGGTTGCCTCCCGGAGTATGTCTGGGTCTTCCTGTTTGAGTTTTCTGTTGAGGATTTGCAGTCTGATTCCCAGTGCGTTGAGCGGGTTTCCCAGTTCGTGTGCGACTCCTGCGGCGAGTTGTGTGATTGCGGTCACCCTTTGTGCCTCGAGTGTTTTCTCGTTGTCGTTCCGGTGTTCCGTGACATCGTGGAAGATCAGGGTGGCCAGGAGCTGGTCTTCGTTTGAGAGTTCAGGCGGTTCCGGGGCAGGGATGAGATAGAAGGAGAGGAATCTTCGTTCGGGGTAGAAGATTTCCATTTCCTGGCGGTTGAACCGCCCCCATTCGTCAGCTGGCACATTGAGCAGTTGCGCCCAGTCGAATTGCCTGAAATACCTTGCGATTGGCTGTCCGATTGCGCTGTCGGGGATGCCGAAGAGCCGCATTGCGGCGGGATTTGCGATTCGGATGCGCAGCGCGTTGTCAAGGACGATTATCCCCTCGCGGAGGGTGTCGAAGATGTCCTCGAAGAAGTCCTTTTCGTTCAGGGCAATGTTGAGATATTTTCGGAGGCTGGCCGCGTCAAGCTTCCCCATACGCTCCTGAAGCCTGTCGCGGAATGTGTTTCTTCTTGAGGAGGACATGGTGTGGAATAACCTGGGTTTTGAATCGTTGACTTGCGAAACCCTTTCCCGCCTGGGTCCCATCCACCCCTTTTGCAGGGGAAAGCGAAAAGCCGACGGGAACCGGCGCCTGGGCGTCGGCGGAGCCGCCGGCTTTTTGCGTTTTACGGATGGAGCCCGTGTCGTGTGTTCGTATGCGGGGCTGTCAGTCGTCGTCCCGCGTGACGGCTCCTCGTTCTATCCTAGTAGCGCTTGTGGAAGGAGGGCTTGTAGACCTTCCATGTGGTGGACTGGTCGGTGTCGTTGATGACGTATGCGGGTTCGATGATCGGCTCCCATCCGAACGGGAATGTGACCAGTTCGACTACGCCGACGCACTCGCGGACGAGGAATCTCCACAGTCCGAGTCCGACTCCCTTGGAGGCTCCCGCCAGGTCTCCCTCCGTGGAGGTGACCCTGAAGATGTTGTTCGGGACTTCGACGATTCCGAAGAGGATGTTGCAGATTCCGCGTCCGAACTGGTCTGCGGGCCTGCGGTCGATGACGGGGTTGAGCTGCATGTCGTCGAGGCAGAAGTCGTATCCGACGAATCCGGTGAAGAAGTCGATGATTTCGACGGGGCGAATTGCGACGTAGAGGTGGACGAGGAGGAGGTCCAGCTGGACTCTGATGTCCCACTTGTCTCTACGGAAGTGCATTGATTCGACGTATGGGCTTTCCGCGCTGGTCTCCGCGCGCCATGGTCCGAATGCCGCCGTGGCGTACTTTCCCTTGTGGAACTCGAAGGCGTTGGCGTTGTTTTCGTACTTGTCGACGAGCCAGAACGGGGGGATGAAGTGCGGGAATGCGACGCCTGTCTCCGCGTTTGCGTAGAGTGAGAGCTGTGCGTATTCGGTGATTGCGACCTCTGCTCCGATGCCGGGGCCGAATGCGATTCCGCACCTGACGATATCCAGGATGTCAGAGAATCTGTTCCAGACGTAGAGTTCCGACTTGACCAGGAATCCGTTTGGGTTGAGCAGATCATTGGAGTTCTGGAACTCCTGTGCCTGGACGGGGGTGAAGTTTACGGCGGCGACCAGTGCCAGGACTCCGAACAGCAGTTTAACTTGGCTCTTGAGCATTTGAGGTGGTTCCTTGTTGGGAAATTATTGGTCGGGTGGGTGTGCAACAAAAGATTCTCACAAATTTAGCCCGTAATCGCCAGTTTTAAAGCAGAATCGGAGCAAAATGTGGAAATAGGGTGGTTTTGAGGGTGTTATTTTCGGGGAAACCCGAGTTTGAGCGGGGTTGCGTTGCATAGTGCCGCGAATCTAGGGATGTGGGTGACGAGGAGCATTGCGGCGTCCGGGTTGTCGTTTTTCCATCTGAGGACGGCATTTGCGGCGAGTGTGGCGGAGTCTTCATCGAGTCCGTTGAATGGTTCGTCGAGCAGCAGCAGTTCCGGGTCGTTGAGCAGTGCCCGCGCGAGATTCACCCGCTGTGCCTCTCCGCCAGAGAGCCTGTGTGCCGGGGCGTTTGCCAGTGGTGCGATGCCAAGCGTCTCCAGCAATTCCTGGATTCTCCGGCCGTCGTCGTCTTTTTGGACGAGCCGTAGGTTTTGCGTGACGGTCATCCAGGACAGGAGCCTGTGGTCCTGGAATGCGAATCCGATTTGCCTGGTTGTTCTTCTGGCTGTTCCCGAAGTCGGTTTCAGGAGTCCTGCGGCGAGTCTGAGGAACGTGGTCTTTCCGCTGCCGGAGGGTGTGTCCAGGACCCGTGCCTCCCCTGGCATCAGGCTCCATGTGAAGGAGTCGATGATTGGGCGCGGTGCGTCCTTCCACTGGAAGGTCGCGTCCTGGAAGATGAGGAGTGGCCTGGTCATTTTCCCCTGAACCTCCTGGCGAGCAGCATTTCGACCGTCACACCCATTGTGGCGAGGAGGATCGTCCACGCGAAGAGTTCGGGGAGGTCCAGCTGCCTGTAGCCTTGGTAGATTCTGCTTCCGATTCCGTCCTGTGATCCGAAGAATTCCGCAGTTGCGGTCACCTTCCATGTGATTCCCAGCGCGTATGAGAATCCTGCCGCGAGCGCCTTTGAGATTCCCGGCAGGGTGATATTTGCGAGTGTCTTCAGCCGTGGTATCCGGTAGACCTTTGCGAGTTCGAAGTATTTTGCGTCCAGGGAATGGACTGCGTTTGCCACATTGAAGAAGAAGACCGGGAAGACCGAGAGGAAGGCCACCGTCATTGGGAGGAGTCCTCCGATGGAGAGCCATACGAGGAGGATGGAGATCCAGACGATTGGCGGGCAGCTCTGCGCGACAGTCACGACCGGGGATGCGGCGTCGTAGAGTCTCCTTCGTTGTCCGCAGAGGATTCCGGCCGCGATGGCGAGGATGCTTCCGGCCGCCAGCCCTGCGCCGCCCCGGAGGATTGTCCTTGCGATGTCCAGCCAGGTATCGGGCCTGGCGAGGAGCTTCGCCAGGGCGGTTGCGGTTTCCGGGGGGGACGGGACGACCCGTCGGTGGTTGAGGTATGATATGAACCACCAGGCGGCGACGCAGCCCGCCAGCGGCAGTATGCGCCACAGGAGGGATTTTGCCTGCGAGTCTGTGTCCCGTGCCTTTGTCATGACTGCGGGGTGCCGGATGCCCCTGCGGGCCATTGTCCGCGCACCAGTTCGTCCTTGTCGGATTCTGCGAGGATTGTAATCATTCCCTTTGGCAGCCCGACGAATGCGACCCAGCGTATGCCCGAGTTGCATCTGCGTGCGTCCAGTTCCCCGTATCCCCGTCTGGCCAGGCTTCTTGCGACGACACGGAGTTCTGTCTGCAGGAGTCCTGCCCTGACTAGCGGCTCCCACAGTCCAAGTTCCCTGAGGTGGGATTCCAGCTCAGCCTCGTCGGTCTGGACATTGTGGAACCTTCCCAGTTCGCTGGGGGGCAGGACGCTTGGGTACATTCCTGCGAGTGGGCGGTTCGGTGGAAGGTATTCCTTGCTCACGCATCCGGCCAGGAGAAGCGCAGTTGCCAGCGCCATGGCGAAGAGTGTGGATTGTCTCACGTCATATCCTCCCTGTCGGTGTGTCGTAGATGTGTGCCGTAAGGCCGGATGGGGGCGCGAGCTCTCGTCTTGGCGTCATTTGCCATGCGTAATAACTAGTGACTTTGAAGGGTGGTGGACTTCCGGCGACGGCGAGTTCCTCGATATGCCGCTTGCCGCCGCAGCCCATCGCGCCAATGGTGGAAGGACAGAGCGCCCGATGACTGGAGCGCCGCGCTGGCGCAACTGTCCAGTGTAGGCTAGTGGGTAATAAGAGACCAGACAAAGAAGGCAAAGAAGAACAGGAAAAACAACGGAATTGGCAACCATAAAAGATTCAATGTCTGTTCAAATTTGAATCTGTCTCCATGTTTCTGGCATTCCCGGTCTTCCTTCCATATCATGCTGAAAAACCAAAACGTCAGGGTGCCGGTGACAGTCGCACCCACCAATTGAAAAAAGTGGTCATAGACCCAAATAAACAACTCGGCATCACTCAACATGGCAGACCAGAATATTACAGCTGATTTGGACGCAAATGCGGAACCTCTTGTCAACGCGCAGGATAACGTAAGTCAGACTGCGGATTCTGCCTGTTCGTCTGCCCCGTCGACACCCTTTTCTGGGGCTTGCCTCCATACGTCACCCACCAGATTTTCCCGCGCTTGAAAAGCCTCATCCGAGCCTCCTTTTCATTGTGTTGTTTTTGTGTTATCCGTGTCAGCCACCGGCTAGATGACACCTAGGGACACGGCGATTTTTTTAATAACACAAAAACAACACAATGGCGGTTTTTCCTGGTTTCCAGGGGTGTTGTATTTCCTGCGTAAGTTGTTGATTTTCAAGCTGGTACCGGAGGTGGGAATCGAACCCACAAGGGATTTCTCCCGCCAGATTTTGAG
>OIYX01000200.1_pt1 | contig 21483 bp, 12 predicted proteins | sample 1588431 | NCBI WGS metagenome assembly OIYX01 (sample SAMN03283241) | human gut metagenome | biome: human-associated habitat; material: feces | host: Homo sapiens | place: Peru | collected 2012
CGTCGATCGTCGCGGCGCGGAAGGAGGGGATCGACGTGGCTGAACTGTCCCGCCAGTACCGGCGCCACGTCGACCGCATCCTGGAGAACGGCATCGACTACCCGCCGCACGAGGTGAAGTTCGAGCAGACGATCGTGACGCCGGCGGTGGCGCTGCTCGCGCAGTACTGGTTGTTCGTGGAACGGGATCCGAAGGTGCTGGACGGGCTTCGCCGGCAGCTGCGGATGCTCGTGCGGTTCGACGGCGACCAGCCGGACTGGCGGAGCGGCGGCGTGCCGATCCGGCACTGGGACGGATACTGGTTCGGCGGGAAACGCCTGTACGGCGACACGCTGCACTACCATGCGGGACTGTCGGCGAACGGCTATGCGCTCGCCTACCGCGTCTTCGGCGACGACCGGTGGCTGGAGCGTGCCCGCCGGAGCTTCCGCAACTGCCTGGGGCTTTTCCGTGCGGACGGCTTCGGCACGGCGGCATGGTACTTGCCGGTGACGGTGACGCTGATCGACAGGGGCAACCGCGATCTGTCGTACGCGATGCCCGCCGAGGGACCGGACCCGTGGGACAACGACCAGTACACGGTGCTGTACTTCATGCTCTGCAACTCCGATCTGCTCGATAAATGAGAGGGAAAGCGATGATAGAAAAAATAGAAAAGTCGTTGTTCTGACGAAGAACGGGGCCAGGGTACTGGGGCTGCTCTTCTGGATGGGAGTCGCCGTCTGTTCGGGCGGGACGGTGAAGTGGTCGGGCGCGGGGGACGGTTCCCGCTGGTCCGATCTGGCCAATTGGGTGGACGGCGGAACAGTTGATTTCGCCAAGGCGCACGTCTACGACCTCTCGGCTGCGGAGGACGGCGCGAACCTGGTCAACGACAAGGTGTCGTCCATCGGGGGCTTTGTGCTGGGGGCCGGACAGGGGACGGTGACGTTGTCGTCGACGGTGGCGGCATCGGCTTTGCACGGAACCTGGACGATTCCCGCTTCGACGACGTTCGTGCTCAAACAGGTCTATCGGGGCATGTGGTCGGATTATGGCACGACGACCGTTTCCGGCGGCGGGACGCTGCGGCTTGACGCGGCGGATTTCCAGTCGGCGAACCGTGCGTGGAACATCGAGGGCGGCACGGTTGTCGAACTGGCGCGCGGTTATCCCGATCTGCTTCTGGCGCAGTTCGTGCTCCGAGGCGGTTCGGTCCTGAGACCTCTGGCCAACGGCACGAAACTGGGCACGCTTGTTGTCGATGCCACGTCATGTGTCGCGCTCGGCGACAGGACGCTGACCGTCTGCGGCGGGGAGTCCGGTGGCTACACGATGGCCGGTGCCGTCACGGGAACGGGCACGATCGCGTTCAGCGGCGGAAAGGACATTTCCGCGACCGCCTCCTTCCCGGACTTCACAGGAACCCTGGAGCTGGGGAACGCTTCGCTGGCGTTCGGGGATGGGTGTTCGCTTGGTCGGGACGCGGCGTTTGTGGCGAAGGACAACGGCATCCTGGCCCTTGGCGGCGACCAGGTCTTCGGTTCGATTTCGGGTCTCGGGACGAGCGGCGGCCTGTCGATTCCAGCGGGTGCCGTCGCGACGGTGTCGGGCGCGAAGGCTGCGTCGAACGGAACGATGTTCTTCAGGGAGGCCATTCGGGGCGAAGGCGGTCTGACGCTTGACGCACCGGGCAGGACGCTGGTTCTGAACGGCGTCAACGGCTACCGTGGACCGACCCATGTCGCCGCCGGCACGCTAACGCTGCGCAACGACCGGCGCACGTGTTTTCCGGACGGTCTCGTCGCCCGCTATTCGTTCGATGGCGCATTCCTGGGGGATTCGAGCCCGAGCGGAAACGACCTGACCGTTCCGTATGCGTGGACGACGGTGCCGGTGCAGGCCGAGGATGGCGTTTCCGGGACGAAATGCGCGCGGTTCTCCCGGCTTACCGCGTCGGGCGGATATGCGTACCCGTGTCTTCGGTCGTCGCGGGATCTCCCGCTTTCGGGGCGTGTCCCGTTTACGGTTTCCCTGTGGATCCGTCCGACCCAGGCGGCATCGGACGCGGGGGTGATTGTGGTCGGTGCGCCGAAGCAGTCCGATGCACGGTTCGGCATGACGATGGTGGCGGGCCGTTCGGAAATCATGAACGTCAGCGGTTTTGGCTATGTCGGCCTCGGAGGGAGCCAGACCGGGACGTGGTGTCATCTCGCTCTTGTGCAGGCGGCCGATGGATCGCGGAAATTCTACGTGAACAAGGCGCTGAAGGCCACGAAGGCGGCGGGGACGACTTCCGATCTCGTTTCGCAGCCGCTCGTCCTCGGCGATTTCGTTGAAGGATCGTGGGGGGCCTCCTTCGACGGGGACATGGACGAGGTTCTGGTCTTTGACCGCGAACTGTCCGCAGCCGAGATCGAAGGCCTGTACGACAATCCCCTCCAGACGACGGCGGATGTCCGCGTCCCGGAGCCCGTTGTGCATTGGGCGTTCGACGAGGCGGCGGCACCCGGCCGTGACGCCAAGGCGGTTCTCGATCTGGAGGCCCGGGGCCCCGTGGACATTGCGTCGACCGACCATACGTGGGGGAGCGCGTACAGGAGCCTGTCGGACGCGGCGGGTTTTCTTTCCTACGCAGGTGCGTTCCCGGCGGCATTCCCGGTGGGGCGGCATTCCTTCTCCGTGTCGATCCGGATGGCGGTCGGCGGGGGTACGGAGGGTGTTGCGCCGTTTGCGTTCGGCGACCTTTCAAATGCGAACGCCTTTTTCAGAATCGGCATCAACGCGCATCCCTCCCGCGTGGGCGTCACGGTGACGCAGGCCGGTGTCGCCAATAAGTTCGATGCCTACGCGAGTGGACCAGACCACGCGCATGCGCTTGAAGAGGCGAGTTCGCTTTCGCATTACGTCTTCACCTATGATGCCGACCATCGGTTGCTCGTCGGCTACCGTGACGGCGTCAAGACCGTCTCCAAGACCGATGTTGACGTGGAACTTCCGGCCAGCGGGAGCGTCTTCGTGGGGTATCGGCCCGATGCGCTGGACACGCGCCGGTTCCAGGGGCTTGTGGACGACGTTCAGGTCTTTGACGGCGCGCTGTCGGAGGAGGAGGTTCTGTTGCTTACCCGCAAGCTGCACTTTGGCGACGGGGTGCGTGCGGGTCGGGCGACGGCGCCGGATTCACCGGTATGCGTCGAGGAGGGGGCGACACTTCGGTTCGAGGGGCCCGGGCACACAGTCGGCTCGTTGTCGGGCGCGGGCCGTGTCGAACTCGCCAACGGGGCGTCCGTTGTCCTCTCGGCGGTCGATGCGTTCACCGGTACGTTTTCCGGGGAAGGGGCGCTTGCACTTGCCGACGGGTGCGTCCTCTCCGTCGATGCGAAGCGTCCCGACCTTCCGGTGGCGGACATCTCGCGCGTTACCGCCTTGCCGTCCCACGCCGTTGTCCGTATTGCCGATGACAAGGAGGGGTTGCTGAAGACGTTGGCGTGTGCGCGGGTGTTCACGGTCCTACGGGCAAACGGGTTTGAAGACGTGGAGGCCCTGTCAACATGGACGGTTCCGTTTGCGGCGCCGGGAAGCTATCGGTTTGAGGTTGAGGATGGTTACGTTCTGCTGAAGTTCCGTCTTGGGTTCTGCATCATCGTGAAGTGAGGCGTCCGTCCTTGGCCTCCGAGGCGGCAGGCTCCACAGCGCCACGCGCCGGGGGCGGGAGGGGCGCGCTCCTGCGCGACCGGGGGTGGGCGCGGACGCGACGGAGCGCGTCCCTCCCGTGCGGCGTCGTCGTGGTCGCGGACGCGACAAGCGCGTCCCTCCCGTGTGGCGTCGTCGTGGTTGCGGACCCCTCGCCCATTTGGCTATGGCCGTCAATTTCCCTGGCTGAGTCGATTCTGTCTGCCATAGCCGACAGAATCGACTCTTTGAGATTGTTCGTCGGCTATGGAAATGGTAGAATGACGTTCGCCCGTTGGAGAACCCTTGACATGATACCCCGCACACATTATTTGGATCTGATCCGTCCCTTTATTGGAACGGATGTCATTAAAGTCATCACCGGTATGCGTCGTAGTGGCAAGTCGGTCATTCTGGAACAGGTGCGGGACGAAATCCAAACCCAGGATCCTTCGGCGGAAATCTTCTATCTGGATCTCGAAGACCGCCGCAATGCGCGCTATCTCGCCAAGGACGTGTTGTTCAATGAACTTGATGCGCGGCTGGAGGCGGCGAAGGGGCGGCGGCTTGTCATTCTTCTGGACGAGGTTCACGATGTCGAGGAATGGGAGCTGCAGGTCAACTCCCTCCGCAAGCGGAAGAACGCCGACATCTTCATCACGGGGTCCAACTCCAAGCTGCTTTCCGGCGAGCTTGCGACCTATCTGACGGGACGCTACGTCGAGTTCAAGGTCGCGCCCTTTTCGTTCAGTGAGTTCAAGCTTGCGACGGCGGATCTTTGGGGTGGACGCGCGACCGCCGACCTCTTCGACAGGTATCTCGACTGCGGGGGGCTTCCGTTCCTTCCCCAGGTGAGATACGATGCGTCGGCTTCGCGCTCCTATCTGGAAGACCTCTATTGGGCGATTCTTTCGAAAGACGTCATGCGGCGGCTGCAGATACGGGACGTCGATCTCCTCGACCGCATCGTACGCTATGCCATGGCCGAAATCGGGCACGTCTTCTCCGCCCGCAGCATCGTGCGGTTCCTGAAGAGCGAGCGGCGCACGACGACCGTCGAGACGATTCTCACCTATCTGCGTGCCTGCGAAGACGCCTTTCTCGTGACGCGCGTTCCGCGAGAGGATCTCATCGGCAAACGCATCCTGTCCGTCGACGAGAAATACTACGTCAGCGACCTTGGATTGCGCCGGGCCGTCATCGGCGGTTCGTGCGGCGAGGACATCGACCGTCTGTTGGAGAACGTCGTCTACCGCGAGCTGGTGCGGCGCGGTTGGCATGTCACGGTTGGGCGCGTCCGCGAACGGGAAGTGGACTTCGTCTGCCAGAACGACGACGACCGCCTTTACGTCCAGGTGTGCTACCTGATGGCGGACTCCGCGACGCGCGAACGCGAGTTTTCGGCCCTGGAGGCGATTCCCGACCAGTACGACAAGCTCGTCCTCTCGTTGGATCGCGTCAACTTCTCGCGCAACGGCGTCAAGCATCGATATTTGCCTGAATTCCTGCTTGAGGACGACAAGGCGGCAGGGAGTGGAACATGTTCTGTGGCGTGATCAACGTGCTGTTTGCCGGCGCGGCGCTGCTGGCGCCGTTCCGTCCCGGCGAGGTGACGGTGGGCGGCGAGGTCGGCCACCGGATGTCCGTGACGCTTGGCAAGATGCTGCATCACACGGACATCGAGGGCACGTTCACGCGGCACTTCCGCCACCGCAAGGCGAAGCCGGAAGAACCGGGCGGCTTCGCCGGCTACGGCATGTTCCTCGACGCGCTCGTCACGGCGGCGGCGCACGGCATCGGCGGCGCGGAGACGGTGCGCGCCAAGACGCGCCTCCTGGCGGAACTGGGCGAACTCCAGTCGCCGGACGGCCGCATCACGATGTTCAGCGGCGCGCCCGGCTTCTGGGACAACCACGAAGGGGCGTACCTGATCCAGGCCCTCTGCCGCGACCACCGCTGGTTCGGCACGGCCGCGTCGCTGGAGACGGCGCGGCGGCTGGGTGATGCGCTGATCGCCGACGGAGCGTTCCCGACGCTTGGCAGCGAGACCGCCTATCTGCTCCTGTACGAGGAGACGAAGGACCGCCGCTACCGCGACTGGCTGGAGAAGAGCGCGGCCATCGGCGACGGCATCGACGCCTACGACCGGAAGGTGAAGGTGAACGGCGTCCAGCACGTTTACACCTGGCTCGCGCGGGCGCTTGCGCAGCTGCAGTACGCCGATGCCGTGGAGGCCGACCTGCCGACGCGCGCCGCCCTGTCCGCCGCCGCCGAAGAGGCGCTGCGCCGTGCGCGCGGACCCTACTTGTCCGTGACGGGTTCGATCACCGGGACGCCGCGCTGGGGCGAACTGTGGGACGCCACGCAGGCCGGCCTCGGCAAGTGGGGCGAGACGTGCGCCTCGGCCTACCTCATGCGGCTTGCGGCGAAGGCGCTCGAACGCGCGCCGGATGCGGCGTGTGGCGACCTCTTCGAGCGCGTGATGTTCAACGCCTTCTTCTCCGCGCAGTCGGCGGACGGACTCAGGTACCGCTACTGGACGCCGTTCAACGAGCGCGCGCCGTGGTATGACCGCGACACCTACTGCTGCCCCAACAACTACAAGCGTGAAGTCTTCGAGATCCCGGACGCCGTGTTCTTTAGGATGCAGGACGGCCTGGCGGTCAACCTCTATGCGGACGCGGCGCTGAAGGCCGAGGACGTTGCCGTGACGATGCGGACGGCCTATCCGGACGACGGACGGGTCGTGCTCGACGTCGCGATGAAGGGGCGCGTCCTCCGTCTGCGCATCCCCGCCTGGTGTACGAACGCGATGGTGTCCGCCGCAGGCGAACCGGCGCGGGCCGCCGCACCGGGGTGGTTCGACGTCGAGCGGTCGTTCGCCAAGCCCGTGCGCGTCGTCCTCGACCTGCCGATGCCGATCCGGCTCGTGCCGGGGTGCCGGGCGCAGGAGGGGCGCGTCGCCGTGATGCGCGGGCCGTGTGTGTACGCGCTCGCGATGGGCGACGGCGCGGAGGGCGACCACGAGGTCGATCTCTGGGATCTCGACGCGGCCGAGCCGCCCGTCTGGAACGCCGCGCGCCGGAAGGTGGAGGCGACGTTCCGGAACCGCAACCGGGGGCGGGAACGCCGCCGCCTGTCGCTCGTCCGCTATTCCTCCGACGTCCACGACCGGACGTACTTCGACCTCGCCGCCTCCCCTTCGTCCCCACCCGCTCTGGATGCGGCAACGGAATAAGGGCGATCCTTTGCGGCTCACAAACCCAAAATCCCCGATATGCTACTTAAACCTAGATTCGTCAGTTGAATGTCTCACGCAGAGACGCAGAGAGGCCGAGAGCGCAGAGAATGCTCGGAATCTTGCGAATACAATGAACTATGCATCAAATTTACTTGAAGCAAAACATCACCTAAAGGGTGAAACAACAAATTGTTCGGGTCACTGCGATAAAACTACAAATTTGCAATTTTCTCAGCATTCTCTGCCTCTCTGCGCCTCTGCGTGAGAAAAAATTCGCCCCCTACTGCCGTTTTTAGGTTAAACCGAACAGGTTTTTCACAAACCGTTATATAACGGTTTGTGCGGCTCATCCACGATTTGGTAGAATACGCACGCGGGGCGCGACCATGTGCGGAGCGAACCCCTTCACGACAAAGGACTGATGAACGGAAAGGAAGAGGAACCATGCAAACATCGTGTGTTGAGCATCTGCCGTCCACCCGACAAAAAACAACAGGGGGGGGGGGGTATGAAATGGGCCTCCCTCACGGCCTTGGCCGTCCTTTCGTCTGCCATGTTGGCTGAAGACAACATGTCCCAGTGGACGGCGGCGGCGACGGACGCCGTGGCGGCCTTCGCGGCGGACGACGCCCACGCCAATCCCCGCGCGGATGCGAGCGGGAAGGGGACGTGGGCGTTCTACGTCGAGCAGGCCGACGGCACGCAGCGGATGATGGAGTACGGCGAGAAGGCAGGGGCGAACGCCGCCCTCCGGGGAAGCTGGATGGATCCGTATTATTATTTGCTCGCCCATACGGGGACGACGCCCGTGGGCGGCCCTGAGCAGGGAATGGTCAGGCCCGGCGAACTCTACTTCCATCCGGGCGACACGCAACCGCACGTCCTTGCCTTCACGCCGAACGAGACGGGCTTCTACACGGTCGAGGCGAACGTGCGGCACATCTTCCCCAAGCCGACATGGGATGGCGTCACCGGCATCCGGGCGGCGCTGGCCCACGGGATCCCCTCCAGGCTCGTCACGTTCACGAACGCGGTCGTCTGCTTCTCGACGACGCAGGCGGTGGACTGGGCGGCGACGACTCTTGCCGTCTCGAACGTGTTCTGCGTGGCGGGCGAGACGCTCCAGCTGCGGCTTGACGCGAATGGGAACATCACCGGCGACGCGAGCGCGCTCACATTCACGGTCGCCCAGACGCGCGCGGGGGCAATGCCGGGCTGGACGCGCTACAAGATGGACGCGAACGGGGCCCTCGTTGCCGTCAAGCGCGCGGAGACGCCGGACGCGGCGACGCTCACGGACGCGCAGGGCGCGACGTGGGAATTCGGCATGTCCACGGGGCCGTTGGGGGCGGTCACGCCGTTCGGCTACGGATATGACGAACGGACAGATTGGCGGGGCTGGGTTGTGAGCGCCGACTGGAATACGAGTAAGAAAACCTACCCCTATCTCTTTGCGAACATGAACGCAACGTCCAAGGCGTTCTTCACGGACGGCGTGGGGCTTCCTGCCGGCGCGGACGAGTTCGTCTTCCATCCAGGCTGGAAGACCTACGTACACCTTGGCTGGACGGCGCCGGTGGACGGCGTCTACCGCGTCTCGGGCCTTCTGCGGCACATCGGCGACAAGCCGAACGAAGACTGGGCGGACGGCGTGGACGGCGTCGTCACGGTCTCCTCGAACCGCTATGCCGTGTCGGCCGTCGCCGTCGAAAAGGGGGCCGTCGGCTCGCTGGACGCGGGCGACGTGTGGCTGCGCGCGGGCGAGCGCCTTTCGCTTGCGCTCGGGCCGGGCCCCGTCGGGAACCATTCCTGCGACCTCTCCTCGTGCCGGTTCGCCCTGGAGCGCGTCGACTACGAGCCGCTCGACGTCGTGTCCGTCGACTTCGACGCGGACAAAACGCCCTACGCGGGCGACGGGCGCGTCGGCTGGCTCACGAACACGTTCTGGAACGCCTGGACGCCCCGCGCGGGCGCGGCGGAGGCGCGGACACGCGGGCTTCGTCGCTCGGACGGGACGACCCGCACGGCGGTCTGCCTCACGCTCGCGCGGACGGAGGGGCTTGCCGTTTCGGCGGCGGGCGAGCCGTCGCATGCGCTCTTCGCGGACGGCGTCGCCTCGTCCGGCGCGGCTGACGCCGTCGCTTTCACGCTCACGGGCCTGACGCCCGGCGCGTCGTATGGCCTCACGCTCTACAGCCGCGGCGCGGACGGCACGGCGCCCGGCGTCTTCACCGTCGGCGGCGAGGCGAAGGCGGCCACGGGGACGTGGTTCTTCCGCACGGGCGGCGAGTATGCGCAGTTCGCGGTGACGGCGGACGCGGAGGGCACCCTGGCGGGCACGTTCACGGGCGCGGCGGAGGGCGTTCCCGCGCGCTGGTGCGGCCTTCAGGTGACGGGCGCGGACTTCCCCGCCTATGTGCCAAATGGTACAATGTTGTTTATTCGGTAAGCCAAGGATGATGATGGATATGAGCAAGCTGAGTTGGATGCTGGTCGGCCTGATGCCCCTGGTGGCCGTCGCCGCCGACGGAACCTGGGAGACGCTGTCGTTCGCGAAGGGGACGTATGCGCCGCTGGACGCCTACACGCGCGCGGGCGGGAAGCTCGTGGGCGCGGCCCTGAAGGGCGAGACCTACCCGATGGCGCTGCGCAACGTCACGAAGGCGGAGGTTTCCGAACAGGGGAAGCTGGACGTGGTGGTGCCCGCCGGCGCGTGGGTGCTGCATCCCGCGCCGCAGGCCGCGGCCGTCCTGCGCCATGCCCCGGCCAAGGCGGGCCCCTACGACGTCACGGTGACCTGTGCCGCCCTCAAGGCGGGCGACGGGAACCCGAAGACGGCCGGCGTCGACGTGACGCTTCTCGTGGCCGGCGCGGAACGGGCGCGGTTCACGCTCCGGGCCGGGACGGACCAGGTCCGCCGGACGGTCCGCCTCGCCGCCGTGAAGCTTGGCGCGGACGCGGCGGTGGAGGTGCGCGTCGACGCGCGCGGCTCGCACATCTGCGACGCGACGGCGGTGTCGCTCGCGCTCGCGCGGCCCGAGACGGTGCCCGTGGACGTGCCGGGCGCGTGGCGGCGCCTGCCGCCCAGGGACGTCGATCCGAAGCTCTCGCACGTCTCCGACCCGATCCCGCGCCCGTGGAGCGGACAGAAGGCCGCGCTCGCCTTCGCGCGCCTCGGCGTGTCGCCCCAGGCGGCGTCCCGCCCGCTCGGCGCGGACGGCCTTGCGTTCACGGGCGCGGCGCGGCTGCGCCTCGACTGGGCGGCCGCCGGGCCCGAACGGACGAAGCCCCCCCTCGGCCGCGATCCGCGCAGTCTGTGGCAGGGCCGCACGCCTCCCAAGGCCCCGGTCACCGAGCCGCGCCTCTACACGTTCGGGCGCTCGCTGCGCTTCTTCCGGGACGCCGTGCCGGACACCGAGGTGCTGCTGCCGTTCGCGGTCGTCGTGGACGGCAACCCCGAGGACGGCTTCGGCGGCTACGTGCTTGGCTACGACACGGCGGCGCCGTGGACGTGCGTGCCCGGTACGAACGGTGTGACGGTCGCCTGTTCCGCGCCGGACGCGCGTGCGTTCGCGTTCCGCTTCGACGGCACGTGGCTCGCGGGCCTGCAGAAGATGGCGCGCGCGCTCGATGCGTTCCCCGCGCTGAAGGGGCTCGTGGAGACGCGGTGCGCCGCGCTCGCCCAGGGCCTCGACCCGATGCCCGACGCCGAACTCTTCCTCACGGTCCTTTCCGAATGGGTGCAGGACGACGCGAAGTGGGGCTGTCCCCTCGATGGCTGGGAGGCCTACGTGCGCGGGCGCGTCGCGCGGCGTGCGAAGCTCCTCGCCGACCCGCGCCTGAAGGAGACGCTCGCGAAGGGGATCCTCTTCAACACGCGCCGCAGCCCGACGTGGAACCACTGCGTGGCGCAGTACTTCGGCTGGCGGCAGCGCCCGGGCGGAAGCCTGTTCGCGCTGGAGGCGCCGGGACGGTCGATGAAGACGCGCGACCTGATCGCGGGGCGGATGCCCTCCGGCAGCTACCTGGAGCCGCGCCTCTCGTATGACGCGCGCCGGATCCTCTTCGCGTTCGTGGAGACGGAGGGTCCGCTCAACCCCTACGCGATGTGCGTGAACGAGGAGGGCGGCGACGACCACTACTACCACCTGTGGGAGATCGCGCCGGACGGTTCGGGTCTGAAGCAGCTCACGCGGGGCGTCTACGAGGACTTCATGCCGGAGTTCCTGCCGGACGGCGACATCGCCTTCATGTCCACGCGCCGCCGCTCGCAGAGCCGCTGCTTCTGGTTCGGCTACTCGAACCGCTGGCAGGCGTACACGATGTTCCGCATGCGCCCGGACGGCTCGGAGATCCGCCAGCTCTCGTGGAACGACGTCGCCGAGTGGTTCCCCGCGATGGCCAACAACGGCGAGCTCATGTTCGCGCGCTGGGACTACATCGACCGCGACGCCGTGCGCCACCAGAACCTCTGGGCCATGCGCCCGGACGGCACGAACCCGAAGGCGCTCTGGGGCAACGAGACGCCCGACCCGCACTGCACGTTCCAGATCCGCGCCGTCCCCGGCTCGCGCAAGGTCGCCTGCATCGCCTCCGCCCACCACGCCGTGACGGGCGGCCCGCTCATCCTCATCGACCCCTCCATTGACGAGAACAGCGAGGACGCCGTGACGCACGTCACGCCCGGCCACTACCCCGAGATCCGCATGGGCGCGCCGGACGACGACGCCCCCGCCGCGCACAACGACTGGTACAACTCGCCGTGGCCCTACGGGGAGGACCTCTTCCTCGTGAGCTGGAGCCGCGACCACCTGCACTACGAGCCGAGCCGCCCCGCGCCCGACGCCTCGCTCGGCCTCTACGTGCTCGCCGCCGACGGGACGCGCGAAGTGCTCTGGCGCGACGGCCGGATGAACGCGATGTGCCCGACGCCGCTCGTCGCGCGCCCCGTGCCGCCGAAGCTGGAGTCGCAGTTCGACCCGGCCCTCCGCGCGGCGAAGAAGGGCGAGGTGTTCATCGCGGACGTGCGGCGCGGCCTCAAGGACGTCAAGCCGGGCGCCCTCGCCCAGGTGCGCGTCGTCCAGATCTTCCCGCGCACGGCCCCCGACCAGTACCTCCCGAACACGGGGCGCGGCGGCCACGAGAACGCCCGTGCCGTCCTCGGCACCGCGCAGGTGGAGGCGGACGGCTCGTGCCGCTTCCTCGTCCCCGCCGAGAAGGCGATTCTCTTCCAGGTGCTTGACGGGGAGGGCCGCGCGTGGCGCACGATGCGCTCGACGACCTCGCTCATGCCGGGCGAGCGCGTCTCGTGCGTCGGCTGCCACGAGCCGAAGCGCGAGGCCGGCGCCGCCGCCGCGCCGCGCGCGGCGGCGATGAAGAAGCCCGCGCAGGAACTCGCCGTGCCGCCGGAGGGCGGGCGTCCATGGGGCTTCGTGGAGAACGTGCAGCCCATCCTCGACGCGAAGTGCATCCGCTGCCACGGCGACCGGAACCCGCCGAAGGGCATCGCGCTCACGCGCACGCCCGATCCGCGCTTCTCGAACGCGACGAACGTCGTCACGGTGGGCGCGCGGCAGTATTCGGCGCCGTTCACGCGGTCCTACGCGACGCTGTGCTTCACGGACGAGCCGACGGGGCGCAAGCCGGGCGGCAAGCAGTTCCAGTGGTACAAGCCCCGCCGGGGCGTTGCGCTGGACGGCACGCCCGCCGAGATGGTGCCGTGCTGGCCCGAGTACAACCATGTGCAGACGACGCCCGAGGGGCCGGGGCGCAACGCGCTCGGCTCCGGCCTCTTCGGACACCTCTCGCGCGGGAAGCACGCGAACCTGCTTACGCCCGATGAACTGCGCATGCTCGCCACGTGGATCGACCTCAACGCCACGTTCTACGGCTGCTACGAGGAACCGTTCCTCTCGCGGCAGCTGAAGGGCGAGGCGATCCCGATGCCGGAACACCAGTAAACCAAGAGGACGCCATCATGGGCACGCTCTTCCAGGTCAACGATCTCCACGTCACCTACCGCCGCCCGGGCGAGAAACCCCTGGAGGCGGTGAAGGGGGTGAGCTTCACGCTCGCCGAGGGCGAAACGCTCGGCATCGTGGGCGAGAGCGGCAGTGGCAAGTCGACGATCGCGAAGGCGCTCATGCTCCTCCAGCCGGTTTCCGGGGGCGAAATCCTCTTCTGCGGGAAGAACGTCGCGGCGTTCGACCGCGCGGCGTGCCGCGCCTACCGGCGGGACGTGCAGATGGTGTTCCAAGACGCGGTGGGCTCGCTCAACCCGCGCATGACGATCCGCCAGGCGCTCGACGAGGCGCTGCGGCTCGTACGGGACGACGCGGCGCGGCGGAAGGGGGAGGGGAACCGCACGCCCGAATCCCTGTTGGAGGTCGTAGGGCTCTCCCGGGCCGTCCTCGACCAGTATCCGCGCGAACTCTCGGGCGGACAGTGCCAGCGCGCGTCGTTCGCGCGGGCGCTTGCGGTGGGCCCGCGCGTCCTCGTGGCGGACGAACCCGTCTCGGCGCTTGACGTGTCGGTGCAGGCCCGCATCCTCAACCTGCTCCGGGACCTGCGGCGGAACCTAAACCTCTCGGTGATCCTCATCGCGCACGACCTCGCCGTCGTGCGCAACGTCTGCGACCGCGTGTGCGTCATGCACAAGGGCCTTTTTGCGGACGCGGGCCCGGCGGAGGAGGTGTTCGCACACCCCACGAGCGCCTATACGCGCGACCTGCTCGCGGCCGTCCCCGACGTCGCGCGCGAACTCGCAAAGCGCCGTTGACGTCGCACCCTGCCATGCCGTGGACGTTGCGCTCGACCATGTCGTGTGTGCATGGTAGGGGCCGACGTCCCGGCGGCCCGTGCGCCCGATGTCGTCCCCGTTGCGTCCCCGTGTACGCCCCGCGCCGACCGGCGCGGGGCTGTTGCCCGCGTCCGGTGGATGTGGTAGAATGTTCCCCATGAAACTCAACGCACTCATCCTGTTGGCGGCGGGCGCGGCGCTCGCCGGGAACCTCTTCACCGCCTCGGCGGATACCACGTTCGCGCGCGATGCGCTCAAACCCTACGTCGAGAACGGGCAGCTGCCGGGCGCGATCAGCGTCTTCGCGAAGCCCGGCGCCGAGGAGATCGCGTGCGTGGGGTATGCGGACGTGGCGGCGAAGCGCCCGATCAAGATGGACGACGTCTACATGCAGTGTTCCCAGACGAAGGGCTTCTGCGGCGTGACGATCGCCATCCTCGTGGAGGAAGGCAAGCTCAAGCTCGACGACCCCGTTTCGAAATACCTCCCCGAATTCGCGAACCTGTGGGTCAAGACGTCCGAATCGAACGGCGTGCGCACGCTCACGCGGGCGAAGAACACGCTCACCGTGCGCATGGTGATGAACCACACGGGCGGCTTCCCGTTCGAGATTCCCGCCAAGCAGGGCAACATCAAGGGCGGCGGCTGGTCGGGCGGTGCGCCCCTCCGCCAGACGGCGGCGATCGCGGCGGCGTGCCCGCTCCTCTTTGAGCCCGGCACGAAGACGCAGTACTCGAACACGGGCATCGACATCGGCGCGGCGGTGACGGAGATCGTCACGGGCAAGCCGTGGGAGGAGTTCCTGAAGGAGCGCGTGCTGCTGCCGCTCGGGATGAAGGATTCGGGCTTCTGGCCGACCGACGCGCAGCTCGCGCACCAGGTGGAGATGTACTCCTGCCGGAAGGACCAGCCGGCCGTGTACCAGCGCGAGGCGTCGATGCAGCAGCGCCCGTACAACGACCGCCACGTGTTCGCCTCGGCGGGTGCGGGCCTCTGGACGACGGCGGCGGACCAGCTCAAGTTCTACAAGATGCTGATGAACCTCGGCAAGGGGGAGAACGGCGTGCGCATCCTCAAGGAAGAGACGGTGAAGACCCTCCTTGCGGTCTCGTCGCGTCCGAAGGGCATGGGCGGCTACTCGCTCGGCCTCGTGGCGCCGGAGGTGGACAGCGAGGGAAGCTGGTTCGGCCACGGCGGCGCGTGGGGCACGAACTGCATGGTCAACTGGCACCGCAAGCAGCTCAAGCTCTGGGCGGTGCAGCTCACGGGCGGCCCGCGCCCCTGGGACGGTGCGCGCGAGAAGGCGGCGAACGCCTTCTTCAACGCGGTGATCGACAATTCCGGGGTGAACGCCTACACCGGCCGCGTGAAGTGACGAGACGGCAGATTTGAGGCTTGGCGCCTCGTTCGGCCCCGCGTTGCATCTTGCGACGGCGGGGCCGATTTGATAGAATGGGCGGCGTCAGGACAAAGGAGCAGACATGACAACGTATGACTACACGGGCGTCGTCGAACTGGTCGGCGAGACGAAGGAGTTTGGGACGAACGGCTTCACGAAGCGGGATCTCGTCGTCGGCAATGACGTGGATTCCATGAACAAGTATCCGAATCCCGTTCTCTTCACCTTCAAGAAGGACCGCTGCGCGCTGTGCGACGCGGTGAAGAAGGGCGACCGGGTCAAGGTCAACTTCACAATCGACGGGCGCCGCTGGGACGGCCCGAACGGAACGCGCTACTTCACGGACCTCACGGGCTGGAAGATCGAGGTGCTGAACGGCGACGGTTCGTCCACCGAGCCGGTTCCCGCCCCCGCCGAGGCCCCGGCGATGGAGGCTTCCGCTGCGGCGAGCGACCCCGACGACCTTCCGTTCTGACGGTGAAGACCTGGGGTGACATCCTCCGGCTCGGCGGGGCGTATCTCGCGGGCCGGGGCGTGCCGGACGCGCAGGTTGCGGCGGAACTTCTGGTGGCGCGGCTGCTGAAATGCGGCCGCGGCTTTCTTTCTCCCCACCTCGCGGAAACGCCGTCCGAAGCCTACGTGGAGGCAATGCGGCGTGGCATGGCGCGTCTCGCGAAGGGCGAACCGATCCAGTACGTGCTCGGCGAGTGGGACTTCCGTTCGCTCACGCTGACGTGCGACCGGCGGGCGCTCATCCCCCGCCCCGAGACGGAGGAGCTTGTCACGCGCGTCCTGAAGTTCCTCCGGGCGCGTTTCCCGTCGCCCTCCCAACCGCCCCCCTCGTCCACGCCCCCCCTCGTCGTGGACGTCGGCACGGGATCGGGGTGCATCCTCCTCTCCCTCGCGAAGGAATTCCCGGGCGAGGCCGCGTTCCTGGGCATCGACATCTCCGCGAACGCGGTGGCGCTTGCACGCGAGAACGCGGCCCGGTGCGGGCTGGCCGACCGGGTGGCGTTCACGGTGGCGGACGGTCTGGACGACTTCGACGAGCCGGAGACGGTCGACGTGCTCGTCTCCAACCCGCCCTACATCCGCACGGCGGACTGCGCGGCGCTCGACCCGCGCATCCGCGACCACGAGCCGATGAACGCGCTCGACGGCGGTCCCGAGGGCCTGGATTTCTACGAACGCCTCGTGGGCGACGCGCTCAACGTCCTCCGGCCCGGCGGCGGCGTCTTCTTCGAGATCGGCGACGGACAGGGCACCGCGCTCCGGAAACTTTTCTTCGACGCGGGCTTCGACGACATCCGCATTGAGCCGGACGATGCCGGCCACGACCGCTATGCGAGCGCCGTCCTTTCCTGACCCCCTCCGTCTTTTTCAACTTCTTCATATTTCCGCTTGCTTTCCGCCCAATAAAAGCGATAAACTATTCGCTCACTTTTTTGAACACACCAGGAGTAGACAGAAATGGCAGCTAAAACCTTCCCGATTGACCATGTGCGCAACTTCGGCATCATGGCCCACATCGACGGCGGCAAGACGACGACGTCCGAGCGCATCCTTTACTATTCGGGCAAGAACTACAAGATCGGCGAGGTGCACGAGGGCGCCGCGACGATGGACTTCATGGTGCAGGAGCAGGAGCGCGGCATTACGATCCAGTCCGCCGCCACGTGCGTGATGTGGGGCGCCTACCGCCTCTCCCTGATTGACACTCCCGGACACGTGGACTTCACGGCCGAGGTGGAGCGTTCGCTCCGCGTCCTCGATGGCGCGGTCGCCCTCTACTGCGCGGTCGGCGGCGTGCAGCCGCAGTCCGAGCAGGTGTGGCGCCAGAGCGAGAAGTATAAGGTGCCGAAGATCGCGTTCGTCAACAAGATGGACCGCGTGGGCGCGAACTTCTACGCCGTCATGGACCAGATGAAGAGCCAGCTCGGCGCAAACCCCGTGCCGATGGTGCTGCCGATCGGCGCCGGCGAGTCGTTCAGCGGCATTGTCGACCTCATCTCGATGAAGGCCCTCCGCTACGACATGAAGACCCTCGGCAAGACGGTCACGGCGGAGGAGATTCCTGCCGACATGGTCGAGAAGGCGAAGGAGTACCGCCAGAAAATGGTCGAGAGCGCGGCCGAGCAGGACGACGCCCTCATGGAGAAGTTCTTCGCGGGCGAGGAGCTGACGGTCGACGAGATCAAGAAGGCCATCCGCAAGGGCTGCATCGCGCGCACGATCACGCCGGCGTTTTGCGGCAGCGCGTTCAAGGACAAGGGCGTGCAGCAGCTGCTGGACGGCGTGTGCGACTACCTCCCCTCCCCGCTCGACGCGGGTCCGGCGGTCTCCGCCGACGACCCGTCGCAGAAGCGCGAGCCGAGCGACGCCGAGCCGTTCTGCGGCCTCGCGTTCAAGATCATGAACGATCCGAAGTCCGGCGGCAAGATCACCTTCGTGCGCGTCTATTCGGGCACGCTCAAGCTCGGCGCCGAACTGCTCGACTCCACGATCAACCGCGAGCAGCGCATTTCCCGCCTTTTCCGCATGCACGCCGCCAAGCAGGAGCCCCTGGACGAGGCGCACGCCGGCGACATCGTGGCGTGTGTGGGCCTCACCGAGACGCGCACGGGCGACACGCTCTGCGACCCCGAGCACCCGATCACGCTGGAGTCGATCGACTTCCCGGCGCCGGTGATCTCCGTCGCGGTGAAGCCGCAGTCCCGCCAGGACAACGAAAAGCTCGGCGTCGCGCTCCACGCGCTCGCGATGGAAGATCCGACCTTCGTCGTCACGTTCGACCAGGAGACCTCCGAGACGATCATCGCCGGCATGGGCGAGCTCTACCTCGAAGTCATCGTGGACCGCCTCAAGCGCGAGTTCAACGTGGCGTGCGACGTGGGCGCCCCGCAGGTCGCCTACCGCGAAACGCTCACCCAGAAGGTCGAGAGCGAGTACAAGCACGTCAAGCAGTCCGGCGGCCGCGGCCAGTACGCGCACGTCTGCCTGCGCCTTGAGCCGCAGGAGCCCGGCAAGGACTTCGAGTTCGTCAACGAGGTCAAGGGCGGCGTCATCCCGACGGAGTACATCCCGGCGGTCGAGAAGGGTGTGCGCAAGGCGCTTGAGGCGGGCCCGCTCGCGGGCTTCCCGGTCGTGAACGTCAAGGCGACGGTCTACTTCGGCTCTTACCACGAGGTCGACTCGAACGAATTCGCGTTCATCACCTGCGCGATGCAGTGCTTCAAGCAGGGCTTCCTCAAGGCGAAGCCGCAGCTGCTGGAACCGATGATGGACGTCGAGGTCGTGGTGCCCGAGCAGTACATGGGCGCGGCGAACGGCTCCATCAACCAGCGTCGTGGCCGCGTGGAGGGCATGGACGACCGTGGCGGCATGAAGAGCATCAAGGCGACCGTCCCGCTGGGCGAGATGTTCGGCTACTCGAACGCGATCCGCACGGTCACGCAGGGCCGTGGCACGTTCACGATGATCTTCAAGCAGTACGAGCCGGTCCCGGCCTCGATCGCGAAGACGGTCATCGAGAAGCGCATCAAGGAAGGCAAGGTCCGCCCGAGCGCCGAATAGCGTCCGCGCAGCCGCGCCTTTCGAGGCGTGACGAAAACCGTCCTCCCCGCCCTGCGGGCGAGGGCGGTTTTTCTGTTCTGCTTTGGCGATGATTGAACGCTGACGACAATTTTTCCGCGTGAGGCGTCGCAGACATCCCTTGGCAGATTACGGTTCTGGACATGAATGAGATTTTATTACGCACTGAAATCTCACGCCTTGCGCCCCCTGCGGTCGGAGTCCCGCAGCCCGCTCTACACGCCCGCGCTCGCCGAGCTGTGGCGGAGGATGCGTCAGGGCCGCCCGGACGCGCGGGAGCGCGTCCCTCCCCAACCCAATCCCACCCTCTAAACCTAAAACCTGAAACCTGAAACCTGAAACCTCCCTTCTTCCCCCCGAACGGGGCGGTTTTCTGCTATACTATCTCCATGATTCATTTTACGCCAACCCAGAAGAGGACCATTGCCGCCGGCGTGACGGTGCTGTCCTTCGCCATCGTGCTGGCTTTCGTGCTGCTCGTCGGTTGGGGCGTCCTGAAGTGCCTTTCCTTCGTGGCGCCGGCGCTTGTGCCCGTGATCATGGGCATTTTCCTCGCGCTCTTCTTCAAGCCCTACTACGAGTGGTTCCATCGGCTCGTCCACAATCCGACGCTTGCGCTTCTCCTGATGCTCGCGAGCGTCCTCCTGCCGCTGGGCCTCGTCTCGTGGTTCTGCGGGGCGTTCGTCGTGGATCAGGCCACGCACCTTGTCCATGCGGCGCCGACGGTTGCGGCGCGCCTGAGCGCGTGGTTGAACGTCCACTACCCGAACGCGCAGGCGTTCCTGGAGCAGCTCGGCGTCAAGCCCGATGACCTGCCGCTCATGTTCCTCACGGACCCCGCGAAGTTCTCGCAGACGTTCGTCGCGACGGTCGGCAGCGAGTACGGGGCGAACGCGATGCGCGCGGGCGTGGGCGTCCTCAAGTCCCTCTCGGGCGTCGGCACCGCTCTCCTGACGCTCATCTTCTTCGTCTTCTTCCTCACGCGCCCGGCGATGACGGGGCGCGACTATGTGCGCGAGCTGCCGTTCCTCCGGGAGGGGACGCGCGCCTTCGTCGCCAAGCAGATCGATGCGTTCCTCGACATCCTCGTGAACTTCTTCCAGCGCCAGGTCGTCATCTGCCTCGTCGAGGGCGTCTACTACGGGCTCGGGTTCATGTTCGTGGGCCTTCCCTACGGCTTCGTGATCGGCTTCCTCCTGGGCGCGCTCAACCTTGTGCCGCTTCTCGGCACGGTGCTCTGCATGCCCCTCGCCCTGCCGATTGCCTACTTCGGTGACGGGGGGAGCGTGCTGCGGCTCGTCCTCGTGGCGGTCGTCTGGCTCGCGGGGCAGGTCCTCGACGGCTACCTCATCACGCCGAAGATCCAGGGCGACAAGACGGGCCTCGGCTACGCGGGCGTCATCTTCAGCTTCATCTTCTGGGGCGTCGTCTTCCATTCGTTCCTCGGGCTCCTCCTCGCCATTCCGCTCTCCGCGTTCTGCGTGGTCCTGTGGCGCGCGCTGAAGGAGACGTACATCCGGGAAGTCATTTAAAGGTGGAACGCAGATGCTTCGCGTCTGCGATCTGCGTTCAACGAGAAATACAGAAAGTCAAAGGTAGTAAGATGGGCGATTTCCATTATCCGATCGGCGGCAAGGGCAAGGACTTCAGGAGCGGCAAGCCGGCGTTCTTCAACAGGCACAAGAAGCGGCGGCATGGCGGCGGCGGACGCGGCCCGCGCCATCCCGGACTCGCGGAGCATGACGACGCCGTGAAGGTGCCGCCGCTGCCGGAGACGCCCCCGCCCGCCGTCTACGAGGCGAATGTCTTCGGAAAGCTCGACCTCCGCCTCCAGCACGCGATCGGCGAGGTCGGCTACTCCGTCCCCACGCCCATCCAGGAAAAGGCGATTCCCTTCCTTCTCGAAGGACGCGACCTCATCGGCTGCGCGCAGACGGGGACGGGCAAGACGGCGGCGTTCATGCTGCCGATCCTGCACCGCCTCCTGCAGGCGGGCGGCGCGCCGGAGGGCGCGGCGCCGCGCGGCGAGGCCGGCCACCCCCGCGCGCTCGTTCTCTCCCCCACGCGCGAGCTTGCCGCCCAGACGGCGGAGAACGTCGCGAAGTATTCGAAGTACGCGGGTCTGCCGTTCGCCGTCGTCTTCGGCGGCGTGTCGCAGTTCCCGCAGGTGAAGGCGCTCCAGAAGGGCGCCGAAACCGTGATCGCCACGCCGGGCCGCCTCATCGACCTGATGACGCAGGGCGTCGTGTTCCTCGACAAGGTGGAGATGTTCGTCCTCGACGAGGCGGACCGCATGCTCGACATGGGCTTCCTGCCGGACATCAAGCGCATCATCTCGAAGTTGCCGCCGAACAAGGTCGCCCCCGGCGCCACCGCGAACGGCGTCGCCGGCAAGCTGCGCCAGTCGCTCTTCTTCTCGGCGACGCTCTCGCCCGAGATCCTCAAGCTTGCGGGCGAACTCGTCCACGATCCCGTCCAGATCATGATCTCGCCCGAGACGCCCACCGTGGACCGCATCAACCAGAAGTGCATGTTCGTGGAGAAGGGCAGCAAGGACAATCTCCTCATCCACCTCCTGCAGAACCATCCCGAGTGGAACCGCGTGATCGTCTTCGCGCGCACGCGCCACGGCGCGGACCGCGTGGAGAAGAAGCTCAAGCGCGAGGAGATCGCCGTCGCGGCGATCCACTCCGACAAGACGCAGGGCCAGCGCACGCGCGCGCTGAAGGCCTTCAAGGACGGGACGCTGCGCGTCCTCGTCGCGACGGACATCGCGAGCCGGGGCATCGACGTGCCCGACGT
>OIYX01000203.1_pt1 | contig 21336 bp, 16 predicted proteins | sample 1588431 | NCBI WGS metagenome assembly OIYX01 (sample SAMN03283241) | human gut metagenome | biome: human-associated habitat; material: feces | host: Homo sapiens | place: Peru | collected 2012
CAGCGCCGCCATGGCGCGCGACTCGGGCTGATCGAGCGGCGCTTCGCCGACATAATCCCGCGGCGCGGGGGCATCAAAGCCCAGCGCCGCTTTGATTTTCTTTGCTTCCTGCCATGCGGCCGGGTAATTCAGGTTCAGGTCGACGCCGCTGAGATTGGCCTTCCAGCCGTCGGGGAAGCGGATGGACGGGTAATAGGCGGCGATCCGCTCCGCGGCGCGGTAAAACGGATCGTCCGGCGCGAGCGCGCCCGTGACGAGGTCGACGCCGTCCGGGTTGACCATCGGCACGAGATAGAGCTGCGTGCGCCGGAACAGCGTCCGCGCGTCCCGGTCATAGATCGTCCCGCCGCTGGCCGCGGCGGCGGCATATTGCTCCAGAAAATGCAGCAGCAGCGGCGTTGTGAGCCATTCGTTGGCGTGGTGGCTGGCATTATAGAGCACGGAGCGCGGCCCCTGTCCGAATTTCAGCAGCGTGACGGGGCGGCCGCGCAGGGTGAAGGCGAGCGACCGGCTGCTGAGCGCCGGGTAACGCGCCGTCAGGCCGCGGACGCACAGCGCCAGCAGCTCCGACGAGAACGGAACGTCCGTCGGGACGACCGGGAAGCCGAGCGGAACGATCAGGCTCTGCCCGACGCGCAGACGCTCCGCGTCGAGCAGCGGGTTTGCGATTTGCAGCGCGCGCAGACTCGTGCCGAACCGGCGTGCCAGCGCCCAAAGCGTGTCGCCGCGCCGGATGCGGCGGCGTACATAGCCCAACAGAAGCGGCAGGAGCCGCTCCTCGGTCTGCGCGTCAGCCTGCCCGGTCTGCGGCAGCCCCTGCGCCCGCTGAAAATCCGTGAGATCCTGCGCTCCGGCGCGCCGAAGCGCCAGCTCGATCAATCGCTGCTGCATAGCACACACCCCTTCGGAGCATCATATTCCGAAGGGGTGCGGTTTATGCCGGTGTGCGGGAAATTCTGCAAAAACCGAGCTTATTCGCGCTCGGCCTCGTTCAGAAGCAGGGTCAGATATTCATAGGCCGTGAGCAGCTTTTCCAGGTGATAATTCATGACCAGCGTGTCCTGCCGGGTGCACTTGCGCCCGTGGATCCCCGCCTCGGGGATCGGCAGCCCGAGCGCCTGAAGCCTTGCGCCGTTTTCGGTCGAAAGATCGCCCAAGCTGTCCATTCCGCAAATGGCCTCAAGCTCCTGCGTCATGCGCTCGGCCAACTGCAGGCAGCCGCGCAGCAGCGCCTCGGCGTCCTTGCGCCGGTGCAGAAGGCGCTGACTGTGGTAAAGCTCCAGCTCGCGGTCAAGCTGGCGCAGCAGCGCGATCTCGGGCTGCAGGTCGGGGTAGCACTCGCGCACGACGATCTGCGCAAGATCGTCGGCAAGGGTGTCGCGCAGGCGGCGCAGCATGGCCGTGATCCGGCGGCGGTTGTTATAGGGACGGATGGAGACGTTGATGACGAGCGCCGTGACCAGACCGAGTGCCGTGCAGATCAGGCGCTGGGCGGAGTCACGCACGAGGTTCTCGGTCGGCAGCAGGCTCGAGGAGAGAAAGATGATGCACGCCAGCGAGGCGGAGAAGCTCAGGCGCAGGGCGTTGAGCAGCAGGATGAGCAGCAGCACGCCGAGGCCGACGACCCAGAACGGCGCAGGGGGCGGGAAGAGCAGCACGCAGACATAGCCGAGCACCGTGCCGCAAAGCACGCCGATGAGCTGCACGATGCCCTGCCGCGGCGCCTTGGAGAGCGTGGTCTCCATGGTGATGAGCGCGCCGAAGGCGGCATAAAACAGAGACAGCTCGCTGGTCACGAAAAGTCCGGCCAGCAGCACCGAGACGGCGACGGCCAGCGCGGTCTTGAGGATGCGGGGGCCGGGATAGAGACGGTTCATGAGATGGGCTCCTTTCCACGCGGATGCTACTATCAGCATACCAGAAATTTATTTTTTTGCAAGCCCCGGTTTTGCCGAACGGGCTTTACTTTTGGAGCCGAAGTGAGTAAAATAGAGCCTGAGGTGAGAAAATCGTGACGATTCGTGACGCAGCCGCGTCGGATGTGCCGGCCATGCTTGCAATTTACGCGCCGTTTGTCGAGCGCACGGCGGTCAGCTTTGAATATGAGACGCCGACGGAGGCGGAATTTCTGCGCCGTCTGAGGGCGCATCAGGAATCCTTCCCGTGGCTCGTGTGTGAGGAGCGCGGCCGGGTCGTGGGCTATGCCTATGCCGGGCGCGCCTTTGAGCGGGCGGCCTACGGCTGGAATGCCGAGATCTCGTGCTACCTTGCGCCGGAGGCGCGGGGGCGGGGCATCGGGCGGGCGCTCTATGCGCGCATCGAGGCGCGCCTGACGGCGTTGGGCTATTATAAGCTCTTTGCCGTCGTCACCTCCGCAAACGAGGCCTCGGTGGCCTTTCACCACGCGCTGGGCTTTCGCGACGCGGCTCGGTTCCGAAGCGTCGGCTATAAGCTGGGCGAGTGGTACGACGTGCTCTGGCTGGAAAAGGAGCTGCGGCCGCGCCCGCAGCCGCAGACGCTGCCGCAGGCCGACCGGCCGGACGGGATTGCCGAGTGAAAAAAGCATCCTCTGTGCAGTGCAGACACAGAGGATGTTTTTTGGCTCTATAATAAATGTTGGGGTCAGGCTCATCACCTGACCCCAACATTTATTATAGAGCCTATTTCAAGAATCAGTATCAGATCGCGTATTGGCTGTTATAGATCTGATAATAAAAGCCCTTTTTCGCCAGCAGCGAGCGGTGCGTGCCCTGCTCGACGATCCTGCCGTGGTCGAGCACGAGGATCAGGTCGGAGTCGACGATGGTCGAGAGACGGTGGGCAATGACGAAGCAGGTGCGCTCGCGCATCAGGTTGTCCATGGCCTTTTGCAGCAGCACCTCGGTGCGCGTGTCGACGTTCGAGGTCGCCTCGTCGAGGATGAGCAGCCGCCGGTCGGCGAGCATGGCGCGCGCGATGGTCAAAAGCTGCTTCTGGCCGCCGGAGAGGTTGCTCATGTCGTCGCCGACGACCGTGTCGTAGCCCTCGGGCAGGGTGCGGATGAAGTGGTCGCAATAGGCGCGGTCGCAGGCGGCGATGATCTCCTCGCGCGTCGCGTCGGGCTTGCCGAAGGCGACGTTTTCCGCCACCGTGCCGCGGAAGAGCCATGTGTCCTGCAAAACCATGCCGAACTGCCTGCGCATCTCGTCGCGCGAGAGCGTGGCGCAGTCGACGCCGTCGATCAGAATGCGGCCGCGGTCGACGTCGTAAAACCGCATGAGCAGGTTGACGATCGTGGTCTTGCCGGCGCCGGTCGGCCCGACGATGGCGACGTTCTGCCCCTTCTTGACATCGAGGCTCAGGTGCTCGATGAGCGGGCAGTCCTTGTCATAGGAAAAATCGACGTCCTCAAAGCGGATGTTGCCCGCGACCTCCTGCGGCAGTTTGCCGTCGGCGTCCGTCTCCTCGGGCAGGTCGAACAGCTTGAAGACGCGGCGGCAGGCCGCCTTCGTGTGCTGAAGCTGGCCGAGACCGTTGGCGATCTGCTCGAGCGGCGAGGAAAACTGCCGCGCATAGAGCAGGATCGTTACGACGATGCCGACCGAGGCGCCGTCCCGGTTCACGATGAGCCAGCCGCCGATCAGGCAGATCAGGATATAGGCCAGCGCGTTGGAGAAGACGATGACGGGGCGGACGATCGAGGCAATGAAGTTCGCGTGATATTCGGCGTCGGCGCGGCGCTTGTTGACGACGGCGTGCTTCCGCTGTGCGTAGTCCTCAAGATGATAGGCCTTCGTCGTGGCGAAATTCGTGAAGCTCTCCTCAACGAGGGAGTTGAGGTTGCCCATCTCGGTGAACATCTCGTGGTAGTGCTTTTCGCTCAGAGACGAGAGCTTGGTCGACAGGAGGAGCGAGGCGGGCGTGAAGATCAGAACGAAGACCGCCAGCAGCCAGTTCTCGCGGAGCATCATGCCCGCAATGGCGATGAGCATCAAGAAGCCGCTCATCAGCGTGTCAATGATCTGGTGCAGCGAGTTGCCCATGGTCGACACGTCGTCGGTCATGCGCGAGAGCACGTCGCCTACGGGCGTCTGGTCGACATAGCTGACCGGAAGACGGCGGATCTTGTCGGAAATGCGGATGCGCAGGGTGCAGGTGAAATAGCGGCTGACCATGTTGTTCAGCAGCAGCATTTTCAGATAAAACAGCAGGCTGTAGGCGGTGTAGATCACGAGCAGCGCGGCAAGCCCGTTTGTCAGCTCGCCCATCAGGTCGCCCGTGCCGCTGCCGTCCCAGTAGTCATAGAGCCGGTCGATCAGCCCGCCGAGCAGCTTCGGCGCGGCGGCGCTGCAGGCGATCATGACGATGCTGATGAGGCAGCCCAGCAGCAGCCATTTCCAGATCGGCCGCGCCTCGCGCACCAGGCGGCGCAGGGTGTGATCCTTTTCGGTGGGATGCTTTTTCATTTTGCGCCACCTCCCGTCTGAGAGGCATAGATCTCCTGATAGATCCCGCAGCGCGCGAGCAGCTCGTCGTGCGTTCCGGCGCCGACAAGCCGGCCGCGATCCATCACGAAGATGCAGTCGGCGCTCATGGCCGAGGTGATGCGCTGCGTGACGACGAGCTGCGTGCGGCCCTGAATTTTCTCGTTGAGCGCGGCGCGGAGCTTTTTCTCCGTTAAAAAGTCGAGCGCGGAGAAGCTGTCGTCAAAGATGTAGATCGGCGTTTTGCGCACGAGCGCCCGCGCGATGGAAAGCCGCTGCTTCTGCCCGCCGGAGAGGTTTTTGCCGGCCTGCTTGACCTCGTAGTCCAGCCCGCCGGGGCATTCGTCGACGAACCCGCGCAGCTGCGCAATGTCCACGGCCTGCCAAACGGCGGCCTCGTCGGCCTCGGCGTTGCCCATGCGGATGTTTTCGCCGATCGTCCCGGAGTAGACCGAGGCGCCCTGCAAAACGCAGCTGATCGAGCCGCGCAGGCAGCGTCTGCTGAGCTGCTCTGCGGGGATGCCGTCAAAGCGGATCGTCCCGCCCGTGGGCGCGCGGAAGCCGAGCAGCAGGGAGATGAGCGTGCTTTTGCCGCTGCCCGTGCCGCCGATGACCGACACGCGTTGGCCGGGCAGAATGCGCAGGCTGACGTGGTCGACGGCGTTCTCGCTGCCGCCGTAGGAGAAGCTCACGTCGTCGAGCTCGATCCCGCCGGTGAGCGCGGCCTCGCGGCCGCCGGTGTTGTCGTCGACGCCCGTTGCGCCGAGCACCTCGTTGATGCGCCCGGCGGCGACCTGCGCGTGCGGGAGCATGACAATGGCAAACGAGCCCATCAGCACGCCGTTGATCGCCAGCGTGACATATTGGATGATGACGTAAATATCGCCCGCGCTGACGGCGCTGACCCTGTGCGCCATGCGCCAGCCGCCGAGATAGACGATGACCAGCACGGCGAGGTTCAGCAGCAGCATCGACAGCGGCTCGATGATGCCCATCGAGGTGTTGCCGCGGATGATGTTGTCTGCCATGATGTTCGTCGCGTCGGCCAGCCGCTTATGCTCGCGCGGCTCGGCCAGAAAGGCGCGGATCACGCGGATGCCGCGCAGGCGCTCGCGCAGGATGGCGTTTTGCCGGTCGATGTACTTGTCGGAATTGATCCACAGCGGCACGACCTTGCGCCCGATGAGGATCACGGCCAGCAGGATGAACGGGATGAAGGCGAGCATCACGAGCGAGAGCACGACGTCCTTGCGCAGCGCCAGCAGGACGCCGCCGAGGAACAGGATCGGGATCGTCGCGACCGTGCCGGAGAGCATGGAGGCGACCCACGAGAGCGTCTCGACGTCGTGGGTGGCGCGCGTGACGAGCGCGGCCGTGCCGAGCTTGCCGAAGGCGTCGAAGGAGAGCGTGTTGACCTTGCGGAACACGTCGGAGCGGACGTCGGCGCAGAACGCGGCGACGACCCTTGAGGAAATTTTGCTGCCCCAGATCACGCAGCCGAGGCTGACGCCCGCCAGAAGCAGCATGTGCAGACAGGTGCGCAGGATCACGGTCTGATCGCCCTGCGGAATGCCCGTGTTGAGGATGTCGGACATCAGCGTCGGGAGCATCAGGTCGCAGAGCGTCGAGGCGGTGATGAGAAGCGCAGCGAGCAGCATTTTTCGGGTGTAGGGTTTCAGATATTTGAGGATCGTTTTCATGTTTCTTCTCTTTTTGGGCGGAAGGGACGGATATTGGGAATCTCTGAATAAATCGGCTGCGGCGCTCAGCGGGTCTTTTGCCCCAACTGATCGGTTTGAAAATCTTGAAATACACAAAGTATTCCTGCGATTTCCAAACCTCCATTTGGAACAAAATCCCTCGCTGACCACTCTTGCGATTTAATCAGAGGTTCCCTTGATACGCATTCATAAAAATTATAGCACCCGAACGGAAAAAAAGATAGCCCGATCGAAAAAAATCTATACTTTTTCTGAAAAAGAATGTATAATAAACCGGATACCGCTTCAAAGGGAGTGCGAAATATGACGAATCTGCTGCTCCGTCTGTTTGTGAAAAATTACCGTGATACGAAAAATCCCAAGGTGCGCGCAGCCTACGGCAAGCTGGCCGGGGCGGTGGGCATCGTCTGCAATCTGCTGCTCTTTGCCGCGAAGCTGGTCGCCGGTCTGCTCTCGGGCGCGGTGTCCATCGTGGCAGACGCCGTGAACAACCTGTCCGACGCGTCCTCCTCGCTCATCACGCTGCTGGGCTTCAAGCTCGCCGAGCGCCCCGCCGATGACGAGCATCCCTACGGCCACGCCCGCATCGAATATCTGACCGGCCTTGCCGTCTCGGCGCTGATCCTCATCATCGGCTTCGAGCTGGGCAAAAGCTCGTTCGAGAAGATCCTGCATCCCGAGGAGATCGCCTTCACGTGGCTGACCGGCGCGATCCTGCTCGGCTCGGTCGCGGTGAAGCTTTGGATGTATGTGTTCTGCGAAAAGCTCGGGCGGCGCATCGGCTCGACCACGCTCGAGGCCACGGCCGCCGACAGCCGCAACGACGTCATCACGACCGGCGCGGTGCTGCTCGGCTGCCTTGCGTGGCAGCTCTGGGGCGTGCGGGTCGACGGCTATGTCGGCCTGCTGGTCGCGCTGTTCATCTTCTGGTCGGGCATCTCCATTGCGAAGGAGACGATCAGCCCGCTGCTCGGCGAGCAGGCCTCGCCGGAGCTGGTGAGCAGCATTTCCGAGCTGGTGCTGCGGCACGAGGGCATTCTCGGCATCCACGACCTGATGGTGCACGACTACGGGCCCGGGCAGTGCTTTGCCAGCGTCCACGCCGAGATGAGCGCGGCGGAGGATCCGCTCTATTGCCACGACATTATAGACGACATTGAGCGCGACGCGCTGCACGATCTGCGGGTGCATCTGGTCATCCACTATGACCCCGTCGTCACGGACGACGAGGAACTCAACCGCCTGCGCCTGATCGTGCGCGAGCTGCTGCAGGGGATCGACCCGGCCATCCATACCCACGATTTCCGCATGGTGCGCGGCCCGTCGCACGCGAATTTGATCTTCGACATGGAGATCCCCTTCGACCTCGGAAGCCGCCGCAGCGAGCTGTACCACGCCGTGCAGCAGCGGGTGCGGCAGGAAAATGCGCGTTATTACACCGTGATCACCTTCGACGAGGTGCCGCGCGAGCACGTATAAAATTTGAATTTTCTGTAAGGATTGCGCGCCCCGGCTTTTCAAGCGGGGCATTGTGTGCTATACTTATTTAATAATTGCACGATCAACAGCATTGCGAAGCTGGATTCGGAAAGGGTAGCTATGGGACTTTTTACTAAACTGTTCGGAACGCGGTCGGAGCGCGAGGTCAAAAAGCTGACCGCGACGGTCGACCGTGTGGAGGCGCTCGGCGCCGATATGAAAGAGCTGACGGACGAGCAGCTCCGCGCGAAGACCGACGAGTTCAAGGCGCGCCTGCAAAAGGGCGAGACGCTCGACGACCTCCTGCCGGAGGCGTTCGCCGTCTGCCGCGAGGCGGCCGACCGCGTGCTGGGTATGCGGCCTTACCGCGTGCAGGTCATCGGCGGCATCGTCCTGCATCAGGGACGCATCGCCGAGATGAAGACCGGCGAGGGCAAAACGCTCGTCGCCGTTCTGCCGACCTACCTGAACGCGCTGACCGGCAAGGGCGTGCATATCGTCACGGTCAACGACTATCTGGCCAAGCGCGACGCCGAGTGGATGGGCAAGGTGCACCGCTTCCTCGGCCTGACGGTCGGTCTGATCGTTCACGACCTCACCTCGAAGGAGCGCCGCGCGGCCTATGCCTGCGACGTGACCTACTGCACGAACAACGAGCTGGGCTTTGACTATCTGCGCGATAATATGGCGCTTTATAAGCAGGACATGGTGCAGCGCGGGCATAATTTTGCCATCGTCGACGAGGTCGACTCGATCCTGATCGACGAGGCGCGCACGCCGCTCATCATCTCCGGCAAGGGCGAGGAATCGACCAAGCTCTATGAAATGGCGGATTTCTTCGTCTCCGGCCTGCGCAAGAAGGTCTTTGCGACCATGGACGAGAAGGAGGATCAGGACGATCTCGACTGCGACTACTACGTCGACGAAAAATCCCGCACGGCCAACCTGACGGCCAGCGGCATCGCCAAGGCCGAGAAATATTTCGGCGTCGAGAACCTCTCCGACATCGAGAACACCACGCTGCTGCACCATATCCATCAGGCGATGAAGGCGCGCGGCGTTATGAAGCGCGACATCGACTACGTCGTCAAGGACGGCGAGGTCATCATCGTCGACGAGTTCACCGGCCGACTGATGTACGGCCGCCGCTATAACGAGGGGCTGCATCAGGCCATCGAGGCCAAGGAGGGCGTGTCCGTCGCCGGCGAGAACAAGACCCTTGCGACCATCACCTTCCAGAATTTCTTCCGCCTTTACCACAAGCTCTCCGGCATGACCGGCACGGCGCTGACCGAGGAGGAGGAATTTTCCGCCATTTATCAAATGGACATCGTCGAGATCCCGACGAATAAGCCCGTCATCCGCGTTGACCACAACGATCTGGTCTACAAGACCGAGGCGGGCAAATTCCGCGCGGTCATCGCCCAGATCAAGGAGTGCCACGAAAAAGGGCAGCCGGTGCTGGTCGGCACGATCTCCATCGAAAAATCCGAGCTTTTGAGCAAGCTGCTCAAGCGCGAGGGCGTGCCGCACGTCGTTCTGAACGCGAAGCACCACGAAAAAGAGGCCGAGATCGTCGCGCAGGCCGGCAAGCTCGGCGCGGTCACGATCTCCACGAACATGGCCGGCCGCGGCACGGACATCATGCTCGGCGGCAACGCCGAATATATGGCGCTCAACGATCTGCGCAAGGAGGGCGTGCCCGAGGAGCTGATCGCCGAGGCCAATTCCTACGCCGAGACGGACGATCCGGAGGTTCTGGCCGTCCGCGCGAGGTTCAAGGAATCCTATGCCAAGCATAAAACGGACGTCGACGCCGAGGCCGAGCGCGTGCGCGCGGTGGGCGGCCTGTTCATCGTCGGCACGGAGCGCCACGAGTCCCGCCGCATCGACAACCAGCTCCGCGGCCGCTCCGGCCGTCAGGGCGACCCCGGCGAGACGCGCTTCTTCCTGTCGCTTGAGGACGATGTGATGCGCCTGTTCGGCTCGGAGCGCGTGATGAACATGATGAACTCCCTCGGCATCGACGAGGACACGCCGATCGACGCGAAGATGCTCTCCAGCGCCATTGAGAACGCGCAGCGCACGGTCGAGAGCCGCAACTTCCAGTCCAGAAAGAACGTGCTCGAGTACGACGACGTGATGAACACCCAGCGCATGGTGATCTATGAGCAGCGCCAGAAGGTGCTTGACGGCGAGGATCTGAAGACGACCATCGACGGCATGATCGACTATGTCATCGACAGCGAGGTCGAGGACGCCTTCGGCGTCGAGCCGACCGGCGGCGCCGAGCAGCTTGCCGCGGTCAACGCCAAGTTTGAGAACGTCTACTATGCCCGCGGCGCCTTCCCCGCGGAGGGCAGCCTGAGCAAGGAGGAGGCCAAGGAGCGCCTTTCCAAGCTCTTCCACGAGACCTATACGCGGCGCGAGGCCGAGTTCACGCCCGAAAAAATGCGCGAGATCGAGCGCATCGTGCTGCTTCAGGTCGTGGATGAATACTGGATGGACAACATCGACGCCATGGAGGATCTCAAGCAGGGCATCCGCCTGCGTGCCTACGGCCAGACCGACCCGGTCGTCGCCTATAAGCGCGAGGGCTTCCAGATGTTCGACGGCATGATCAACGCCATCCGCGAGGAGACGGTGCGCCGTCTGTATCTCGTGCGCCTGCGCACCGACGCGGATATGAAGCGCAAGCAGGTCGCCAAGATCACCGGCACCGGCGGCAGAGATCAGACCGTCAAGCGTCAGCCCGTGGTCAAGAAGATCAAAATCGGCGCAAACGACCCCTGCCCCTGCGGCAGCGGGAAGAAATACAAGCATTGCTGCCGGGATAAGGACGAGGCGAAGTAATGGCGTTTGAGGTGAATCGTCGCGGCGCGCTGGAGTACCTGACCAGCTCGCTGCTTACCGGCGCGGCGCATTGCTTTTCCACGCGCTTCGGCGGCGTCAGCGAGGGCTATCTTGCCTCGCTCAATTTGGGCACGCATCGCGGCGACCGTCCGGAGAACGTCCGCGAGAACTATGCCATTCTCGGCCGCGCGGTCGGCTTCCTGCCGGAGCGCACGGTCTTCACCAGGCAGGTGCATTCCGACGTCATTGAGCGCGTCGGCGCGGCGCAGTGCGGCCGCGGCCTGCAATACGAGGCGACCGAGGACTGCGACGGCCTCATCACCGACGAGCCGGGCGTCGCGCTGACGGTCTTCTCCGCCGACTGCACGCCGGTGCTGCTGTATGACCCGGTGCGCCGCGCGGCGGGCGCCGTCCACGCCGGCTGGCGCGGGACGGCGGCGGGCATCGCGGCCAAGGCCGCAGAAAAAATGGTGCGCGAGCTGGGCTGCAGACCCGAGAACATCCGCGCCGCCGTCGGCCCGTGCATCGGCCCGTGCTGCTTTGAGACGGATGCCGACGTGCCGCAGGCCATGCTGGCCGCGCTCGGCACGGAGGCCGAGCCATGCATCTGCGCGGCCGGCGAGAAATATTATGTTAACCTAAAGGAGCTGAACGCGATCTGGCTGCGCCGCGCCGGCGTGCGGCAGATCGACATCAGCGCCGAGTGCACCTGCTGCCGGCCGGAGCGCTTCTGGTCGCACCGCCGGGTCGGCGGGCACCGCGGCTCGCTGGCGGCGATCATTTCACTGAAGGAGGGGTCGCTGTGAAACGACTGATCGCGCTGCTGCTGGCGGCGCTGCTGCTCCTGAGCGGCTGCTCCGAGCAGCAGAACGGGAAGGAGACGGGCGGCGGCCTTTCCGACGAGACGGAGTCGACCGCGCCGGAGCCGATCGCGCAGAAGCAGGCGGGCGTGTTTGGCCTGTCGTATTATCCCGAATACGGTCTGAATCCCTATAGCTGCTATGCCACGACGAACCGTGCCATGTTCTCCCTGCTCTATGAGTGCCTGTTTGTCGTCTCAAACGGCTTTGCGCCGGAGCCGGTGCTCTGCAAGAGCTTTTCGGTCTCGCCGGACGGCCTGACCTATACCTTCACGCTGCAGCCGAACGTCCTGTTCTCCGACGGCAGCGAGCTGACGGCGGATGACGTGGTAAATTCGATCAACGTGGCGCGCGGCAGCAACCTCTTCCGTTCGCGGCTGGCGCACGTGATCTCGTGCAGCGGCGCCGACGGTGTGGTGACGATCCTGCTCGACACGCCCTATGAAAACCTGCCGCTGATGCTCGACGTGCCGATCGTCAAGCAGGGGACGGCGCAGTCCGAGCGCCCCATCGGCACGGGGCCGTATAAGCTCTACGGCTCCAAGCTGGTCTACAACAACGACTGGTGGCAGGACACCAAGCGCATCATGGAATATAAAGAGATCAACCTGAGCGCGGCGTCGAGCACCGACGAGGTGCGCGATCAGTTCGAGTTCGGCGGCACCGATCTGGTCTATTGCGACCCGAATGCCGCGGCCTCGGCGGGCTACCGCTGCGACTATGAGGCGTGGGAGGTCCCCACGACGGTGATGGATTTCATCGGCTTCAACCTCAAGGAGGGCTGGTTCACCAACGCCGAGCTGCGCAAGGCCGTGACCTATGCGCTTGACCGCACGACCTACTGCAACGAGATCTACGGCGGCTTTGCCAAGCCGACGGCCATCCCGTGCAGCCCGGTCTCTCCGATGTTTGACGAGACGCTCGAGGAGCAGTATGACTATGCCCCCGAGAAGTTCCGCGAGGCGGTCAAGTCCTCCGGCGTGACCACGGCGACGGAGTTTGCCGAATATACCGGCACCGTGCTGGTCAATTCCGAGGATCCGGCGCGGGTCGAGGTCGCGCAGCGAATCACGGACGCCCTGAACGAGGTGGGCGTGCGCGTGGAGCTGCGCCCCTACAGCCGCAGCAATTTTAACTATATGGTGCAGCAGGGCGACTATGACCTCTACATCGGTCAGGTGCGCCTGACGGCGAATTTTGACCTGACGGCGTTCTTCAGCCAGTATGGCTATATGAACCCCGGCGAAATGACGACGGACGAGGCGCTGCTGTCCATGTGCACGCAGGCGCTGGAAAATTCCGGCAACTTCAGCGCGCTCTGCGCGCAGGTCGTGCAGCGGGCGCAGATCTGCCCGATCCTCTTCCGCAGCTATGCGATCTATGTCACGCGTGGCATGATCTCTGCCATCGAGCCGGGGGTCGACTATGTGTTCCGCGACCCGGCCAACGTGCGCCTTCTGGCTGACGCAGATGAAACGAAGCTCCCGGAGCCGACCGAGCCGACCGACGCCTCGGATGTGTCGGAGGGCGACGGCGAGCCGGACGGCACCGACGCGACGGACTACGGTCAGAGCGCGGAGGATTATTACGATCCGGATGCAAACGGATAAACCGACGCCCCTCGGCAGACTCAGCCGGGGGGCGCCGTGCAAAGGAAAGAGAGAAGCGGAAAAATGGAACAAATCGAGATCCGGGGCCTGAGAAAGGCCTATACCACGCACAGCACGGAGATTTTGATCGATCACGAGGCGCGCCCGTCGCGCACGCGCACGGTTCTGCGCGACCTGAGCGTGAATTTCCCGGCCGGAAGGATCAGCGTGCTCGTCGGGCGCAGCGGGTGCGGAAAGAGCACGCTCCTGCGCCTCATCAACCGCGAGGAGGAGCCGGACGGCGGCGAGATCCGCCTTCCGGCGGGCTGGCGCAGCGTCCTGCTGGGCGCAAATCCCTATGTCATCACATGGACGAGCGTTCTGCGCAACGTGGCAATGGCCTCGGGCGTCGGCAAGACACCCGAGGAGCGGCTGGAGCACGCGGCGGACTTCGTGCGGCTGGTCGGGCTGGAGGAATTCTCCGACCTGACGCCGGACGAGCTTTCCACGGGCATGAAGCAGCGGCTCGGTCTGGCGCGCGTGCTGGCCAGTCAGGCGCAGCTTCTGCTGATGGACGAGCCGTTTGCCGCGCTGGACTTCCTCACGCGCGCGGAGCTTCAGGCGGAGCTGCTGCACCTGCAGAGGAGGCTGCCGCGCACGATCCTGCTCGTCACGCACCAGCTCGACGAGGCGCTGCTGCTGGGCGACAGCGTGACCGTCATGCATTCCGACAGCAGCCTGCGCACCTTCGACCTGTCCGGCCTGCCCCGGCCGCGCGACCCGGAGAGCGACGCCCTGCGCCGTTTGCGCCGGGAGATCACGGACGAGTGCCGCCTTTGAGCAGGGCTAAGATCTCGGTGTCGGCCGGGCAGAAGGCATAACGATCCAGCTCCCCGACGGTGACCCACGCGAGCGCCTCGTGCTCGAGCAGCTGCGGCTCGCCGGAGACGATCCTCGCGCGAAACAGCGTCAGATGCACGGTCAGGTCGGGGTAACGGTGCGTGACCTCGGTGAAGACCGCGCCGACCGCGATCGACACGCCCAGCTCCTCGCGGCATTCGCGCGCGAGCGCCTCGGGCTTCGTCTCGCCCGGCTCGACCTTCCCGCCGACGAATTCCCAGAGCAGACCCCGCGCCTTGCAGGCCGGGCGCTGACAGATCAGAATTTTTTTGCCGTGCTCGATCAGCGCGGCGACGACCTCCGTCATAACGACCACATCCCTTTGTTTTTTGCTTATTGTTTTTGCTTATCTTACCACAACTTCCGTCCCGGAACAAGGAGGGATCTTCGGTGTATCAAATTTTTCTCGTCGAGGACGACCCCGGCATCGCCGAGGCAATCGCCGCGCGCGCGGCGCAGTGGGATCTGCGCGTCACGGCGGCGCAGGATTTCCGCAACATCCTGCCGGAATTTTTGGCGCTGCGGCCGCACCTCGTGCTGCTGGACATCGGCCTGCCCTATTTCAACGGCTATCACTGGTGCGCCGAGCTGCGCAGGATCAGCAAGGTGCCGATCCTCTTCCTCTCCTCGGCCTCGGATAATCTGAACATGGTCATGGCCATGAACCTCGGCGCGGACGATTTCATCGCCAAGCCCTTTGACGGCGACGTCCTGATCGCCAAGATGCAGGCGCTGCTGCGCCGCGCCTACGATTTCGGCGAGTCCGTGCCGGTTCTGGAGCATCGCGGCGCGCTGCTGAACACCGGCGACGGCACGCTGCGCTTCGGCGAAAGGACGCTCACCCTCTCGCGCAACGAATTCCGCATCCTGCTCTGCCTGCTGGAGAACAAGGGACGCGCGGTCAGCCGCGAGCGCCTGATGGAGCGCCTGTGGCAGACCGACCAGTTCGTCGACGAGAACACCCTGACCGTCAACGTCAACCGCCTGCGCAAAAAGCTCGACGCGCTCGGCCTGCCGGACTTCATCGTCACGCGCTTCGGCGTTGGCTACCTTGTGGAGTGAGCCTATGCTTTTGCAGTATTTGCGCCAGCACCGGACGGGGCTGCTGGCCGCCGCGCTCTGCGCGGGGATCTTTGCCGTTTGCTTCGCGCTCTATGACCTGCCGCTCGGGGCGGTGCTCTATCCTGCGCTGCTGTGTCTTCTGACGGGCGGCGTGCTGCTGACGGTCGGCTATTTGCGTGCGCTTCGGCGGCACCGCGCCATGCTCGAGAGCCGCAAGGCGGCGCTGCTGGCGCAGCTTCCCGAGCCGCGCACCGTTGCCGAGGCTGACGAGCGGGCGCTCGTCGAGGCGCTTCGGGAGCAGCTGCTCGCGCAGCAGAGCGCCTCGGACGAGAAGCTCCGAAATATGACGGAATACTACACCGTCTGGGCGCACCAGATCAAGACGCCGATCGCGGCCATGCACCTGACGCTGCAAAACGAGGACACGCCGTCCGCGCGGCGGCTCTCGGCCGAGCTGTTCCGCGTCGAGCAGTATGTCGAGATGGTCATGACCTATCTGCGGCTGGAGCCGGGCAGCAGCGACTATGTGTTCCGCGCTTGCGCGCTCGACGGCGTGATCCGCGAGGCCGTTAAAAAATTTTCTCATGAATTTATCGACCGCAGACTCCGCTTGGATCTCGAGCCGACCGGGCTGACCGTGGTCACGGACGAAAAATGGCTGGGCTTCGTGCTCGAGCAGGTGCTCTCCAACGCGCTGAAATACACGCGGCAGGGCGGCATCCGCATCGGCCTGAGCGCGCCGCGCGTGCTCTGCATCGCCGACACCGGCATCGGCATCGCGCCGGAGGATCTGCCGCGCATTTTTGAACGCGGCTACACCGGCCGGACCGGCCGCATCGACCGGCGCGCCAGCGGCATCGGGCTTTACCTCTGCCGCCGGGTCTGCGAAAGGCTGGGCGTCGGCATCTCGGCGCAGTCCGAGCCGGGGCGCGGCACGCGCGTGTTTCTGGATCTGGAGCAGTACGAGCTGCACGCCGAGTGAGCCGCTGTGCCGAAATATGACGCCGATGTAAGATTCTGAGCGGGAAATGTAAGCCAATTCGATGGAGCGCATTTCCCGCTCCGTGTATAATGGAGACAGAAACAACAAGGAGGTAATCATTATGAGCCTGTTAGAGGTTTCCGGTCTCCGGAAAATTTATACCGCGCGCTTCGGCGGCAATCAGGTCGAGGCGCTGCACAACGTCAATTTCAGCGTCGAGCGGGGCGAATATCTCGCGATCATGGGCGAGTCGGGCAGCGGCAAAACGACCCTGCTCAACATTCTCGCCGCGCTGGACAAGCCGACGGCCGGCGTCGTGAAGCTCGAGGGCAGGGAGCTGTCCAAGATCAAGGACGCCGAGCTGGCAGCCTTCCGGCGCGACCATCTGGGCTTCGTGTTTCAGGAGTTCAACCTGCTCGACACCTTCACGGTCGAGGACAACATCTATCTGCCGCTCGTGCTGGCCGGACGTCCCTACCGCGTGATGCACGAGCTGCTGACGCCGCTTGCCGAGCGGCTCGGCATCACCGAAATTCTGAAAAAATATCCCTATGAGATCTCCGGCGGGCAGAAACAGCGCGTGGCCGTCGCGCGGGCGCTCATCACGAAGCCGGAGCTGCTGCTGGCCGACGAGCCGACGGGTGCGCTCGACTCCAAGGCGACGGACGAGCTGCTGCGGCTCTTCGCCTCGGTTAACCGGCAGGGGCAGACCGTCCTGATGGTCACGCACTCGGTGCGGGCGGCCAGCACGGCCGGGCGCGTCCTGTTCATCAAGGACGGCGAGGTATTCCACCAGCTCTATCGCGGCGAGGCGACCGACGAGCAGTTCTATCAGCGCATTTCCGACACGCTGACCATGCTCACAACGGGAGGGATGCGGCAATGAGGCTCTATCCCCGCCTTGCCTTTGACGCCATGCGCAAGAACAAGCGGCTGTATCTGCCGTTTCTTCTGACCTGCACGGGCATGGTCGCCATTTTTTACATCATTTCCTATCTCTCCTATAACCCCACGATCCGCGATATGCGCGGCGGCGAGACGCTGACGAGCATGATGTCGCTCGGCAGCTTCGTGATCGGGATCTTCTCGCTGATCTTCCTGTTTTACACGCACTCCTTCCTGATGCGCCGCCGCAAGCGCGAGTTCGGCCTGTATCACATCCTCGGCATGGGCAAGGGCAATCTGGCGATGCTCCTGCTGTGGCAGACGGGGATCCTCGCGGCCTATGCGCTCGTGAGCGGGCTGGCGCTGGGCATTGCGCTGTCGAAGCTGGCGGAGCTGGGGCTGGTGCGGCTGCTGGGCGGTCAGACGGGCTTCGAGCTGCTCGTCTCGTGGCGGGCGCTGGGCATGACGCTGCTGATCTTCTCGGTGATCTTTCTGCTGCAATATCTCAGCGCGCTGCTGCAAATACGGCGCAGCTCGTCCGTCTCGCTCCTGCGAAGCGAGCAGTACGGCGAAAAGCCGCCGCGCGCCAACTGGGTGCTGGCGCTGCTGGGGCTGCTCCTGCTGTGCGCGGCGTATTACCTCGCCGTGTCCATTGAGGAGCCGATCTCGGCGCTGGGCTGGTTCTTTGTCGCCGTGGTCATGGTCATTGCGGCGACCTATCTTCTGATGATCGCCGGGTCGGTCGCGCTGTGCCGCCTGCTGCAAAAAAGAAAGCGCTATTATTATAAGCCCAACCATTTTGTCTCCACAGCCTCCATGGCCTATCGCATGAAGCGCAACGGCGCGGGGCTGGCCTCCATCTGCATCCTTGCGACGATGGTGCTCGTCATCCTCTCGTCCACGACGAGCCTCTTCTTCGGCGTCGAGGACGCGCTGCACACGCGCTTCCCGAGGGATATGAACGTCGATTTCCGCATGAGCCGGCTCAGCGAGCTGGAGCACGGCAACACCGACCGGATCGGCGCGCTGACGCAGCAGATCGTCCGCGACCACGGCGGCACGGCGCAGAACGCCTTTTCCGTGCGCTATCTCTTTGATGTCGCCGTCCTCGACGGCTCCGGTACGCTCCACCTGCGGCGCGGCGAGGAGACCATGCAGGAGCCGCAGACGTTCGTCGAAGGGCAGAGCTGCGGCCTGTATATCCTGCCGCTCGAGGATTATAACGCCCAGACGCAAGGAACCGAGCGCCTGAACGCCGGCGAGGCGATGCTCTATACAAGCAATCTTGCGCTGCAGGGCGACACGGTGCGATTCTCTGACGGAACGAGCTTTTCCGTCGCCAAGCGCATCGACGCGGCGCCCCGGCTCGGCGAGCTGAACGCGTCCGCCTCGCAAGTAGTGATGCTGGTCGTGCCCGAGCTGAGCGCGGCGCAGCCGCTTGTGCGGTCGGTCGGCAGCGCGATGAGTATGCGCTATTATTACGGCATCGACACCGGCCTGAAGGGGGAGAAGCAGGACGCGGCCAATGACGAGCTGATCGACACGGTCTGCCGCGGAACGAGTCTGCAATGCAGCTACGATTTCTTCAACGTCGAGAGCCGCGAAAGCAGCCGCGCGGACTATTACTCGATCTATGGCGGCCTGTTCTATCTCGGCGTTCTGCTGTGCGTCGTGTTCGTCTGCGCGACCGTGCTCATCATCTATTACAAGCAGGTCTGTGAGGGCTACGAGGATCAGGCGCGGTTTGACATCATGCAGAAGGTCGGCATGACCCGCCGCGAGATCCGCAGGAGCGTCAATTCGCAGCTCTTGACGGTGTTCTTCCTGCCGCTGCTGGGCGCGGGGCTGCATCTGGCCTTCGCCTTCCCGATGCTCCGGCGGCTGCTGATGCTCTTCGAGCTTCAGAACGTCGCCCTGTTCGCGTGGACGAGCGCCGTCAGCTTCGCGATCTTTGCGGTGTTTTATTCCGTGGTCTATCGCCTGACCTCCGCCGCATACTGCCGTATTGTGATTCAGATCCATGATTAATACGGATTCTTGATTCAAATATTGAATCAAGGGAACCTCTGATTCAATCGCAGGAGCGGTCAGCCGAAGGCGATCGGCTCCTAGCTTCCCCGGCGCGAGAAAATCAAGAAAAGCCCGCCGTTTTTCGTTGAAAACGCCGGGCTTTTCGGGCTTTTTGCGATGATTACGGAAGGCGGGCGAGGGCATCGGAAAACGGCGTCCACGGGGCGGCCTGCGGCGGCAGCCTGCGGAGGGTCATCGCCTCGCCGGTCTGCGGGTGCAGGAAGGAGAGCGACCATGACCACAGGCCGATGGGGCAGTCCTCTCCGCAGCCGTATTTCCGGTCGCCGAGCAGCGGCATCCCGCGGCCGGAAAACTGGACGCGGATCTGGTGCGTGCGCCCGGTCAAAAGCCGGATGCGAAGCAGCGCATATCCCGCGTGCTCGTCCAGCACGACGTAGTGCAGACGCGCCTCCTGAGCCTGCGGGTCGCTTTCGTCGGCAATGCGCGTGGTGCGGCGCCCGCGGTCGCGGATCAGATGGTCCGTGAGCGTGCCCTCGGGCTGCGCGGGGCAGCCGCGGACGACGGCGAGGTATTCCTTTTGAAAGACGCCGCTGCGGATCTGCTCGGAGAGCAGCGCCGCCGCGCGGTGGGAGCGGGCAAAGACCATCAGGCCGCTGACCGCCCGGTCGAGCCGGTGCACCGTGAGCACACAGCCGTGCGGCTCGTGCAGCTCCTGCCGGAGCAGCTCGGGCATCCCGCCCGGCTCGTCCGTGGAGAGCACGCCGCAGGGCTTTTCCGCCGCGAGAATGCGGCGATCCTGATAGATGATCGTTTTGATCTCCTCCTTGCAGCGGGCGCTGCGCTGTGATACGGAAACCATCATAAAGAAAAGTGCGCTCGCTGTCAAGCGATTTTTTGCGCAAGAACGTTGCAACGCTCGCCGATCTGTGGTAAGATACCAAAAAACAGGGAGCCCGAGCCGGCCGCGCCGGTGCGCGCCCCGAAAAGGAGGCGGCCGCATGGAAACCGTCTTTGATCTGAAGATCGCCGAGATCCCGATCCGATTCACGGCGCCCTTTGCCATGGAGGTGCCGCCGGAGCTGCGCGCCTTTCTGACGCCGCGGCAGGAGCCGGAGGAGCGCTATGAGCTGCTCGCGGTGCGCAAGCCGCCGAACGGAGACGGCCTGACTCCCGCTGCGGAGCTTTACGGGATCACGGTCTACCGGATGCCCGACGGCTGGCTTCGCCGGTTTCACGGGCTGACCGCGCCGGACGGAGAGCAGACGGCGGGGCACTATCGGAGCAGCGGGCGCAGCACGATCTATCTTCCGGCCTCTGAGCTTGCGCGCTACACGCATCGCTGCACCTTTGCCCCCATGCTGGCGGGGGAGGCGCTGTTCGCGCGGCACGGTGCGATGATCCTGCACAGCTCGCTGGTGCGCACGGCGCGCGGCGCGCTGCTGTTTTCGGGTGCCTCCGGGGCGGGGAAATCCACGCAGGCCGCGCTCTGGGAGCGCTTCCGCGGCGCAGAGGTGCTCAACGGCGACCGCAGCGTGATCCGCCGAAGAGACGGGCGCTTCTGGGGCTACGGTTCGCCGTTCTGCGGCTCGTCGGGGATCTATCGCCCCGAGGGAGCGCCGATCCGGGCGGTCTTTTTCCCGCAGAAATCGACGCAAACCGCCTGCTGCCGCGTAGGTGCGCTTCAGGCGCTCCGGCTGCTCTACCCCGGCCTGACCGTCAATAGCTGGGATCCGGAATTTATGCGCGTCGTGACCGAGCAGCTCTCCGCCTTTGCGCAGGAAGTGCCGGTCTTCGTGCTGCAATGCCGGCCGGACGAGACGGCGGTGGAGGCGGCCGAGCGCGCGCTGGAAACGATTTGACGCCGGACAGACGCCCGATCGATCGCCATCGGCCGAGCGGCTGAAATTTTAAGGAAGCTCTGATTAAATCGCAAGAGCGGTCAGCGAGGGATTTTGTTTCCAAATTGAGGTTTGGAAATCGCAGGAATACTTTGTGTATTTCAAAATTTTCAAACCGATCAGTTGGGGCAAAAGACCCGCTGAGCGCCGCAGCCGATTGATTCAGAGGTTCCCTAAGTTATGACAGAAAAATGAAACTGTGATTTTTTAAAATTCTTTGTAAGATTTTGCTCTTTGCTGAGTCTTATAGTTGGAAGGAGGTGGTAGGATGACGGAGTTCGAGAAAATATACCGTACTTATTTTGACAATGTGTACCGATACATCCGCAAGCTGACCGACAACGAAAACATGGCGGAAGAAATTACGAGCGAGACTTTTTTCAAGGCTATGCACTCCATCAACGGTTTCCGGGGTGATTGTGATATTCGAGTGTGGCTTTGCCAGATTGCAAAAAACTGTTATTACACGCATCTGAAAAAGGCAAAACAAACGGTCAGTATTGACGATAAAGTACTGCCCGAATTGCCGACTGAAGAAGATATAGAAGAACAGTATCTGAAGCACGAGGAGGCAACACAAATAAGGACGGTTTTGCATCATGTGACGGAGCCG
>OIYX01000204.1_pt1 | contig 21314 bp, 14 predicted proteins | sample 1588431 | NCBI WGS metagenome assembly OIYX01 (sample SAMN03283241) | human gut metagenome | biome: human-associated habitat; material: feces | host: Homo sapiens | place: Peru | collected 2012
AAGCCGGTAGGCCTGGACAATGCCGACAAACTGATGGAAGACCTGCCGAACAAAGTGCGTGATGTCCTGGGCATTATGGTAGATGTGAACCTTCACCACGAAGGCGACAAGGCCTACATTGAGATGGTTGTAGAGCCGTATCCCTATCCTGTGAACTACAAAGGGCAGTATCACTATCGTTCCGGCAGCACAAAACAGGAACTCAAAGGCGCGGCCCTCAACAAGTTCCTCCTCGACAAAGTCGGCATTCGCTGGTGCAACGTCCCTGTTCCTTCCGTAAAACCGGAAGATCTTGATGCTCAATCAATCCGGGACTTCAAGGAAAGCGGTATCAAGAAAAAGAGAATGGACCCGGAAGTGCTTTCCGACAGTACCACGGAATTCCTGACATCGCTTGACTTGATGGTCGATGAACAGATCACACGTGCCGGCATCCTGCTGTTCCACCCCAAGCCGGAGAAGCTGTTCCCTGGCTCCTTCATCAAGATTGGCTTCTTCCGTTCCGACTCAGATCTGGCATTCCAGGATGAAATCCACGGCAGTCTGGTCCAGCAGGTTGACCGCACCTTCGATCTGCTCACGACCAAGTATATGAACTATATGATCACGTACCAAGGTCTGCAGAGAGTTGAGACACCTCCTTTCCCAGAAGACCCTCTGCGAGAGTGTATTCTGAATGCCGTGGCTCATAAGAACTATCAAGAACAGATCCCCATTCAGATTAGTGTCTATCCGGACCGCATCGTCTTTTGGAATCCCGGCGAACTTCCGGAATCCTGGACAGTAGAGAGATTGCTGAAGAAACACCCTTCCAGAGCCTTCAACCCAGCTATTGCCAATGCTTTCTTCCGCTGCGGAGAAGTCGAGGCCTGGGGCCGCGGCATTGGAAAGATTGTGAATGGAGCTATTGCCGAGAATCTGCTTCCGCCAGTTTTCGATACCTCTTTCGGGGGGCTTATGATCACTTTCTATAATAGTCCTGCTGCGCAACTCAAAGAGGCCGGAATAAGCGAGAGAGGCGTCCATGCAGTGGAATTCGCCTTGAAGAATGGCCGTATAACAAACACTGATGTGCAAGAGATGGCCAATGTCAGTAAACCGACAGCCACTCGGCTATTGACATCATTGTCGGATTATCTTGAGGTAAAAGGCACAACTGGAAAGGGTACGTATTATGTTGTCAAAGGGCTCACAAAGGGCTCAAATTTCAGCGGTCAAAACGATGGTGGAATTCCTTCTTAATTCCGCAAGCGGCTAATATTCAGAATATTATATTCCGTTTACCGATAATTCCAAAGGGCTCACAATTGGCTCACAATTGGCTCATTGGGACCTATCTTCTCAAAAGTCACCAGGACTGCAGTTGCTGCAGGCGGCGAGCCGTAGCCTCCCGGACGAAAGGCCAGACCTAAACCGAACGCCCGTCGCAGTCGAGAGATTGCAGCGGGTTTTTCTATGGCTCCAGCTTGGAAATTCGCACAACAATTCCCATATTTACAGAACGGGAATTCACCCCTCAGACCTTGCACGAACCGCCATATTCAGTGCGAGGTTTTCTATTGTGCATCCGTTGTGCGTTCTCTTGACAAGTCGTTGATTATAAATTGATTTACAATTAGTTAATAAAGCACTCATTTAATCCCATTGGGATTGTAGAACTCAGGGCTGAACGGACTCGCATAGTGAGGTCCCGGAGGGAACAATCGTTGAGGATTACCGCGTCAACTTCGCTGCGATGAGCCTCCAGAGGCGACTGGAGGCGGATGCGGGACAGGACCTGTTCACGGGAGCAATGGTCTCTTGCAATGACACGTTCAACACGCAGGTCCTCGGGAGCGTCGACCCAAATACATTTGTCCCAGAGCCTTGGAAAATCCGGCTTGTCAAGAGCTGTGGCGGATTCAAAAATAGCCAAATCAGCCAAAGGAGTCGCACCGGCAGGCCTCTCAACTGCGGAAGAAACCGCCCCGGACACAGTTTGCCCGACTGTTTTCCGCCACCGGGCGAAATCAATGGCAAGCGCCGGAAAAACAATGCTTTCGACGGTTTTGAGCCTCCCGGAGTCGCTAAAAATGGCATCGGCAAGTTTCCGGCTGTCAAAACTGCCGTCCATCTTGCGGAACGACAGCCCGAGAGCAGCCTCTATTTCAGGTAATAGAAACGGCTTCTCTGTCGCGCCTGAAGCCAAATGCTCTGACTCAGACTTCAACGGGACTCCATAAAACCCCTTCACTGCCGAGTCCGCATCATAACAAGGCACACCCATTCTTTCAAGAATCCGCCTTACGGAAGACTTCCCACTCCCTATTCCACCTGTCAGAAGAATTGTCATCGCTGTGAATTATAATTGAACTGCTCCAAAGTTAGCGGTAAATTCCGAAAAAGCGAAGTTTATCCCGCCCAAAAGACATTACAGCTATAGTGCCTTGTCCATAAAGCGAAATCCGGTGGCTTCTGAAAGGTGAAGTATGGATATGTCCCTGCTGCCCTCGAGATCGGCGATGGTACGGGCTATGCGGATTATTCTCATGCAGGCACGGGCGGACAGACCCATACTTTCTATTGTGCGGCGTAGATAATCGCGGCAGGCATCATCAAGAGGACAATATTTGTCAATCAGGCGGTTATCCATCATGGCATTGGTGTAGATGCCGTCAGAGGCAAATCTTTCCCTTTGGATTTCCCTTGCACGGACCACCCGCTCGCGGACTTCGGCAGTGCTCTCGCAACTGTTGCGTCCCGTCAGTTTCGAAGCGTCGACGGCATGCATCCACAGCTGGATGTCTATCCTGTCCATCATTGGACCGGACAGGCGAGCCAGGTAGTTCAGTCTCTGTCCGGTCGTGCAGCGGCAGCGGTCTCCTTCTCCATAATAGCCGCAGGGACAAGGGTTTGCCGCCGCTACAAGCATAAATGAGGCCGGATATGTAACCTTGTTCCGAAGCCTCGACACCGTAATTGTTCCGTCTTCTATCGGCCCGCGCAGAGCCTCCACCACCTTCTTGGGAGCCTCGCAGAACTCGTCTATGAAAAGGACTCCGTTGTGGGCGAGAGAAATCTCTCCCGGAAGGATACCGTCAGAGCCTCCGCCTATCAGCGCCGGGATGGATGCGCTATAGTGAGGAGCCCGGAACGGACGCTCGGCCATAAGTCCCCGGTGTCCGCAAAGGCCGGCAACGGAGTAGATCTTGCTTGTCTCAAGGGATTCCTCACGCGACATCGGCGGAAGGATCCCCGCCATTGCCTTGGCCAGAGAAGATTTGCCCGAGCCGGGCGGCCCGATCATTATCACGTTATGTCCTCCCGCGGCTGCTATCTCCACGCCTCTCTTGGCACCCTCTTGTCCGACAATCTGAGCCATGTCCACAATCTCCCCGGCACGCACGCCGGAGGCCTTCTTTCCAAGATTATCGCCCCCGCGGATCAGAAGGTCGGACACGTCTTCCTCTCCGGAAATGATGCGCAGCACTTCCGTCAGGCTTCTGACACCATAGACGTGTCCGGAATAATAGTCGGCAGCATCTTCTGCGGAGTCGAGCGGAAGTATGCAGCCTTTCCTGCCGTCCGACACGCTTAGTTCCGCAACAGGCAGGGCTCCCGGCACCGGACGCACAGTGCCGTCAAGTCCAAGCTCGCCCATAATCAGATAGTCCCCCAGCGCATTCCATCGGCACTGTCCGGAAGCGGCGAGTATGCCGAGGGCAATCGGCACGTCGTAGCCGCTACCGCTCTTGTGGATGTCCGCCGGAGCAAGGTTTATGACTATTCGCTTGCCCGGAATCCGGAATCCGAGCGACTGGAGTGCCGTGACGGTTCGCAGCAGGCTCTCCTTTACAGCGGCATCGGCAAGTCCTACAAGATGAATTCCGATTCCGGACGAGATGTCTACCTCCACAGTGACATTGACTGCCTGCACGCCTATACACTTGGCGCTGTGAATGTTTATCAGCATAAGCATTATGATTGGGAGAAATCGCCGCCTCTCAAGTTCTTGGGAAACACGGCGGTTTCAGTGAAACAGACGTCAAATATTGCCCTCGAAAAAAGAAAAAATCTCAAGAAAAAGAAAAAAGTGGTAATTTTGTGATATGATTTGTGAAATCAGACGTTGCTGTTTCACGGAAAAAGAGAAAAATGATAAGAAAAACCCTTGAAAACGTCGGACGCTACTGCCTGTTTCTCGGACAGGTTTTCCGAAAGCCCGAAAAGTGGAGGCTTTTCTGGAAACAGTTCGTGTTCGAGTCTGACAAACTCATATTGTCATCTATAGTAATAGTAGGTGTGATTTCCGTATTCATCGGCGGAGTTCTCGTCATCCAAACGGCGTCAAACCTCGAAAATCCGTTCATCGACAAGATGTATGTCGGATACATGGTCCGCGAGAGCCTCATCCTTGAGTTCTGCTCCACGATGGTGGCACTCATCCTCGCCGGGAAGATGGGTTCGAACATATCCTCGGAACTCGGAAGCATGCGCATCACGGAACAGATTGACGCCATGGACATGATGGGCGTGAATTCGGCCGGTTTTCTCGTGCTCCCGAAACTTGTCAGCGCCACGGTGCTGAGCCCGCTTCTGATGCTTATGAGTCTCGGACTCGGACTGGTCGGCGGATGGGTCGTTGTCGTGGCAACCGGAATCATATCCACAGCATCGTATGTCACCGGACTCCACTACTGCTATAACGGCTACTATGTCTTTTACAGCTGCTTCAAGATGGCCATATTCTGCTTCATCATCGCGTCAGTCGCCGCATTCAACGGCTATTACGCGAAAGGCGGCTCTCTCGGAGTCGGAAAGTCGAGCACGCGGAGCATCGTAGTCTCCAGCATACTCATACTTATGTTCGACCTCATACTCACCCAACTCATGCTCTATTAATATGATAAAGGTAGAACATCTCTGCAAAAGTTTCGACGGGACTCATGTTCTCAAGGACATAAACGTTGAGTATGCCGCCGGACAATGCAATATGATCATAGGCGCGAGCGGCTCGGGAAAGACCGTGCTGCTGAAGAATCTCATCGGTCTGATTTCTCCGGACAGCGGAGACATAAAGTATGGAGACGAGTCCCTCTCGGCAATGAACTATCGCGAAAAGAAGGCGCTGCATCAGAAAATCGGCATCCTGTTTCAGAACAGCGCACTTTTCGACTTCGCGACAGTGCTCGAAAACGTGATGTTCCCGATGGACTTCTTCACCGACTGGAGCTACGCGCAAAAGGTCGAGAGAGCACATTATTGTCTTGAAAGAGTGAATGTCATCGGCTCTGACGAGAAATACCCGAACGAACTTAGCGGAGGAATGCAGAAGAGAGTCGGAATAGCCCGTGCGATAGCCCTGAATCCGTCCTACCTATTCTGCGACGAACCGAATTCGGGTCTTGACCCCTACACCTCAATACTCATTGACCGTCTCATCAGCGATCTGACCAAGGAGTTCAACATGACTACGGTGGTCAACACCCACGACATGAACTCCATTCTGGAAATAGGCGACAAGATTGCCTTTCTCCACAAGGGAAGCATCCTTTGGCAGGGCGACCGTCACACCATCCTCGGCACTGACTGTCAGGAGCTAAAGGACTTCGTCTGCGCCAACACCCTCGCCCGCAACATCATCGAAGGCAACGGGAAATAAAGCAGGCCGCCTTTTAGGCGCCCCGCTACAACTTAAAGCGGAGGCCCGCCTCCACCCCAAAAGCCAACGGCTGCGCAGTGCGTATGCTCCGTGGCTGGTCGTTGTTGAAATAATACCGCACGCTCGGGTCAATGTAGATTCCAAGAAAGTCCACAGGAGAGAATTCCAGACCGAAACCGGCCTTCAAAGAAGTTTGAACGCCGCCAACCTTCGGTTTGTGGGAGACGTTCTCGCCCTCGAGCATTCCGGAGTAACTGTTCATGACACATTTCTCGACGCTGCCCCCAAGGCTAGCGTAAACATCCCAGCGGTGCGTGCGGAACATGCTGAAATAAACATCGAGCGGAATACCGATGTAGTGCTGGGAGTTTTTCATGTCAACCGAATGCGGACCGGAGTTCTCGTCATAGTATACTCCGCTGACCTTTTTGCCGAGAAGTGTGTAGTTCACGCCGATACCTATGCCGAGCCAGTCTGTGATTCTATATCTCAGTCCCACTCCAAAAGACAACGGAAGGCTGTAGGAATCAGAGTTTGTACCCTCTACAAAATTACGCCCGGTAAAACTGTCCCTATTCCCCCTCACAAACATCTTTCTCGGACCGGAGCTTTTCTGCGGGCCACCGAAACTGTTTCCTCCGACCGACAACTCAAGCGGAAGTCTGTTGAGTCCTTTTCTCACTTCATCTTCCTTGCCATAGGCCTCATCTATATCAGAATTGTCCACCTTGATCTCACATTCCGGAGCAGGGACAGAGTCAACATCAAAGAGGTCCCCGTCTTCTGTCTTTACAACATCATCTTCCGCCACCGCAACAGGCTCAGGCAAATTTTCCGTCACTTCAACAGGCTCCGGCATCGTCTTCACGCTCTCGTCCGCAGCTGCAGGTGTCGGAAGAGCGGAATCATACGTCTTACGCTTGGGAGCCTCCGGCGTTTCAGCCAGCGCAAGTTGCACCGCGGAGTTTCCCTCAGACGGTGCGACGACGTCAAATGCGGCATTTTCAGCAAGCGTCTCCGCTTCCGGTGTAGGTTTCAGAAGGAAATGATACCCGCAGACAAACAGGAGCGCCACTGCCGCGGCTGCGGAAGTCACACCGGCAACAACACGACGCCACGGCACGACAGCGGCCTTCCGCCGACCCGTACCGACAGCGTCAAGCCTCGCCTCAATGCCATCCCAGAGCCCGGCAGGAAGGTGTTCCTGCGGCTCGGCGAGCATTTCGCGAATCTTGTCGTCAAATTGTCTGTCTGTCATATATTTATCCGACATTGTCATATCCCGGTCTTTCCGGTCATTTTTCCAATTTTGTTCTGTAACCAGATGCGTCCACGGCTCAACTGAGTCCGAGACGTGCTCTCCGTAATCCCGAGAGCCTCGGCAATCTCCTTATGCGAGAATCCCTCCATCACATAAAGATTGAACACTGTCCTGAATCCCGGAGGCATTTCCATCACCGCTTCCACTATCTCCTTGTACGACAGTTTCTCGATAGCTGTCTCCTCTTCCGCTCTCAGTCCACGCGCAAGCGAAATGTCATCGCTCATCTTCAGAGCATCGTTCTTTCTCAGGTACATAAGTGACGCATTGATGAAAATCCTCCGCGCCCATCCGTCGAAAGAGCCGCTGCCGCTGTAGCAATGAAGCTTCGTGAAAAGCGCCACAAACCCCTCCTGCAGTATATCTTCCGCGACTACCCTATCCCCCACATAGCGTATGCACACGGGAAAATACCGGGGTGCCAGAAGTTCATACATCTTCCTCTGGGCAGCCCGGTCGCCGTCAAGGCACTTGCCTATGAGTTGAACGGCTTTGTCTTCACTCACGGTTACAGCACTAGACCGGAAAAACTGCCGACATTCAAGATGCAACTCCGGTCTGTTACGTTGCATCGGTCGATATTTTCCCCAAAAATAAGCAATTTTCCCGAATTGCTTGTTATCTTTGTATCTAATGTGCGGGGAATGGCGTGATTATAGATAGATAGACAGCGCCATTAGAACATTAAGGATGCAATTATGAAAGTTTCAAAATATGTGATGATCTTTCTGGCAGCGGCGTGTATCTCACAGAACGCCTTTGCCCAGAAGGACTTGAAAGAGTCGATAAAAGACAGCGCGCTGCTCTTGGCTGTCGAGAAATATGACAACGGGGCGTATGCCGATGCGGAAAGAATGCTCAGGTCGATAGTGAACAATGACCCGGGATATGATGCCGCGCATTACTACCTCGCACTCGTATATCTTACGAAAAACGAGAACGACCTCGCGGAGGCCGAGTTGCTGCGTGCCGTTGACGCGGATCCGGGGAATTTCTGGTATCGACAGAGGCTTGCCGTGGTCTACCGCTACACAAATCAGGTCGACAAGGCGATAAAGATTTATGAGAAACTGCTCACCGACTTCCCGAAAAAGAGCGAACTCTACTTCGACCTCGTGGAGATGTACGCCCAGAACGCTCAGATTGACAAGGCGTTGACGACACTGGACGATGTCGAAAGAATCTTCGGAAACACGGAATCCATCGCGATCTACCGCTTCCGGCTTCTGATGGCTTCGGGAAAGACGGAGGAGGCCTACAAATCACTGGAGGAATATAATTCGAAATATTCTTCTCCTTACATACTGTCGACTCTCGGCGACTACAGGATGTCGATGTACGAAGACTCATTGGCTGTAACATATTATGACGAAGCACTTTCGCTTGACAAGGATTTTGCCCCGGCGATGCTCGGGAAGGCGGAGGCACGGCGGATGACGCGGAAATATTCCGAATTTTTCCCGCTCCTCGACAGATATATGGCAAACGAAACGGTTCCGGCGAGAGGTAAGTCCGAATATCTCAAGGCGCTCGTCGAGCAGTCGGACCCGAAATTCGTGACCTCGTTCCTTCCACAGCTCGACTCTGCGGCCAACATCTGCTTCAAGAAGCATCCGTCCGACAGCTCCGTAATCGCCACGGTGGCAGCCTACTACTACCGCACTCAGCGGCAGGATGTGGCCGAGGACCTGTTCCGTCTGAACGCTTCCCTGCATCCGGACAAGCCCGAACTGACCGCCACCTATCTCTACTCGCTGATGTATGCTCAAAATTGGAAGAAACTTGCCGAAGCCGGCTCGGAAGCTGCCATGCAACACCCTGATATCCCGGATTTCATGGCACTTGCAGGCACAGGTTATAGTTTTCTGAAAGAGTACGACAAAGTCATCGAACTCTCGCAGAAGATGCTCCGGACAGCGCCGAAGGACAGCGCAGTCATCGTCTCGGCCTACTCGGCGATGGGTGACGCCTACTATCAGAAGAATGACACGAAAAATGCGTTCAAGGCATACGACAAGGTGTTGAAGGTCAGCCCGAACAACATCTATGTCCTGAACAACTACGCCTACTACCTCTCCGTCACGGGAAAGAATCTCAAGAAAGCATACGCGATGAGCAAGAAGACAATAGAGGCCGAACCTGACAACGCGACCTACCTCGACACTTTCGGATGGATTCTCTACCTGCAGGGAAAGGCATTGGAGGCCAAACCATTCTTCAAGCACGCGATGCTCTACGGGGGGAAAGACAGTGCAGTGATTATGGACCACTATGCCGAAGTACTCTATGCCCTTAAGGAGTATGACCTTGCGTTTGTCTATTGGTATCGGGCACAAGCGAAAAACGATGGGGAGATAACTGACCTTGACGAGCGCATTGCAGCAAGGAAAAAGGCCATCGGGAAGTAAGGGATGCGGGCTAGTTCTCTCATATCTTCAGTACTTTCTGCCGTAAAGGTCACGCTGACGACGGTCGCACTGCTTATTTGTCAGTCCGTCACGGTTCTGCATGCCCAGGACACAAGTGCACAGGAGCAGAAAAAGGAACGGCTTGAGAGGGAAATCGAGCTCATCAACCGCCAGCTTTCATCGACTAATTCAAAAAGCCGCAGTGCACTGGCCACCTACGACCTCGTGTCGAAGAAAGTCAGCAACCGTCAGGCACTTCTTCGGGAAAGCCGCCGGAAGGAAAGGGAATGCGCCGACAAAATTTATCTTAAACAGAGAGAAATCAACAAGTTACAGGAGAGTTACGACACGCTTGCGGCACATTACGACCGGCTTGTCCTCGGGGCCTACAAGAACCGCGATGCAAGAATATGGTATATGTACATACTCGCGAGCGATGACCTTTCGCAGGCCTACCGCCGCTACGGCTATTTCAAAAGTCTCGCCTCGCAGATTGGGGAGGAGGCAAGGCGGATGGAAGATGCCCGGGCAAAGTTGGAGGCAGAAAGGGATGAACTTCAGAAACTGCGTGTCGAACAGAAGGTTGTGACGCAGAACACGCAGAAAGAACTTGGAAAACTCCAGAGTGAGCAAGCGGAGTCGAAGGCGCTGGTAGGAAAGCTGAAGAAAGAGAAATCGAAGTACCAGAAGGAACTTGCGGCAAAAAGGAAGCAAGTGGAAGCCCTTGACAGGGAGATTGCTCGGCTGGTGCGCGAAGCGATGAAGGGAGGAACAGCCTCCGGCGCAGGCAAAAAAACGAACAAAACGGAGATTGACGAGAAGCTTGCAGCCGAATTCTCGAAAAACCGGGGCAAGCTGCCGTGGCCTGCCGACGGTCCGGTTGTGGATGCTTTTGGGGAGAGGTATCATCCCGTCTATAAGAATGTCAAATTGCCGAAGAACAACGGGGTCGGCATAGCGCTTAGGCCAGGAACGAGTGTAAAGTGCGTGTTTGACGGGGTCGTGAAGCAGGTGCTCGTGATGCCAGGCTACAATCAGTGCGTGCTTGTCCAGCACGGAAACTATTTCACGTTCTACTGCAAACTCAAAAATGTGGTGGTGAAGTCCGGACAAAAGGTGAAGATCGGACAAGAGATTGGAACTGTGGACACCATCAACCGCGAGACGCAGCTGCATTTTCAGATTTGGAAGGATACTACTCCACAAAACCCGGAGTCATGGTTGAAGTAACGAAATAAAAAGCGGTCTGCTGCGTTGGACGGTTTGATGAAATCCTCACAACCATCAGGTTGCTGCGGTATTCATCTGCACCGTCCGCCTTGCATCCCATCTTTTTCTTTCGTCACTTCTGAAGTTGGAGCCCGAGTGTTTTTTGATGAACTGAGACATATATATGATAAATTGAATATGGAAAGGAAAATTGTGTTTTTGACCGGGGCGACCGGAAATATGGGATGGGCAGGGTTTCAGGAACTGCACGCGAGAGCTGACAGATTCGTTGTCAGGGTGCTCGCGCGTCCGAGCAAAAAGAACCGGAAGAAACTTGAGCCATATATGAATGACCCGTCAGTGGAGATTGTCTGGGGCGATCTCACAAACTACGAGGACGTCCTGCGCGGAGTGACGGGTGCGGACTATGTCCTGCATGTCGGCGGAATGGTGTCCCCGGCTGCGGACTATTTCCCGAAAAAGACACTGAAAGTAAATGTCACTTCTTCCGAACATGTGGCACGGGCTGTACTTGCCCAGCCGCAGCCGGAGAAGATTAAGGTTGCCTACATCGGATCGGTCGCGCAGCTCGGCGACAGGCTGTTCCCGCACCATTGGGGACGTTCCGGAGACCCCGTAATGGCAAGTGCATACGATATGTATTCGGTGTCTAAGTGCCGTGCCGAGAAGGTGATTGTAGATTCCGGGATTCCGCATTGGGTGTCGCTGCGTCAGTCTGGGATTCTCTACCCGGGAATACTCGGCGTCGTGAACCCGACAGCTTTCCATGTCCCTGTGGCCGGGGTGCTGGAATGGGCGACAATCGAAGATTCGGGAAGGCTGCTCGCAAATGTCTGTGAGGACTGGGTCCCGGCCGGGTTCTGGAACAATTTCTACAACATCGGCAGCGGAGAGCAATACAGGATGACGAACTATGAGTTCGAGACCCGTCTTCTCCGCGCGCTTGGACTGCCGGGGCCAGAGAAAGTCTTTGAACCACAGTGGTTTGCACTGAAAAATTTCCACGGAATGTGGTATGAAGATTCCGACAGGCTCGAGGATATCCTTCATTTCCGGGCGAATGTCCCGATTGAAGAATATTTCCGGCAGATGAAATCCAAACTTCCGTGGTTTTACAACCTCGCGTTTCTCGCGCCCGCATCTGTAGTGAAAATGTTCATGAAACCGTATGCATACGAGAAGTGGATGGGTACGCAGTCGTGGGTGGACGGAGACCCGGAAAAGATGGCGGCATATTACGGTTCGCGTGAGGCCTGGGAGGCGATAAAGTCCTGGAAGGACGTGATTCCTCCGCATTGGGAGAAGAATCTTGAGAAGGCGCGGGCGGCCGGAGAATGCCTCAGTCTCGACCACGGTTGGGACGAGTCAAAGTCCATCTATGAACTGACGGACGAGGAAATTCAGACTGCCGCAGAGTTTCGTGGCGGCAAATTCCTCGGATTGGCAAAAAAGGAAGATCCATGCGCCCAATACGAATGGGAGTGCGAACACGGCCACCGTTTCTCCGCATCGCTCGAATACGTCCTTCTCGGCGGAGGCTGGTGCTCAGAATGTCCTCTCGACTCCCTGAACGCCACTTCAACTCCACGCAACAAGTTCATTTCTCAGTTGTTGTAGGTCTTCTCACGGCATTTCACGGAAGTCCAGATCGCGCAGGTCGGTCAAAGAAGACAGGGCCGTGAATGATTCCGGCTCCAGACAAAGCGACATTCTGCTTGAAGATGCGATTTCCACATTCCCGGAGGTCAGGGCGGCGATATCCTTTTCTTTCGACTGCGTTATGGTAAAACGTCTCCAGATTGAATCGGAATACCCTTGAGGCAGCCGGATTCTGAGTTTCACGGGAAAATCGTTCACATTGACAAGGACAAGGGAACTTTCCGTCGAAGACACGCATGAGGCGGAAGCATATACTCCCGACGGCAGATTGGAGTCAATCTTCAATATGTCGGAAGACGACGGAAAACATCGGCAGATGAGACTCCAAGTGTAAAACCATGGACGTGGCGTCTCAAGGGATGGGTCTCCGAAAACTTCGCTTCCGAGAATGTTCCACATTCCCCAGATTTTCACATCCTCAGCCTTTCCTGAATCTCCCGAAGAGTGCATGGCATCGTCCAGCATCCATGCGGCAATACCGGACGCGCCGTTATTCATCGCCTCCATTGCAAATATGGGCATATCAAGAGCATAAAACCAGTCAGAGACAAGCATATTGCAGTCTGTCCCCTTGGTGAATTTGTGCTTGTCCACCCTTCTCCAATATTCGGCGAGCAGTGTCGAATCTTCGGGGTCGTGATATTTGTAGCCACCTTCCCCGAACACGAAACGGCGGTCCTGAGGAACAAGCGAGCGGACTTTGCCGACGTCGTGCCCGAAAGAACCGCTGCGCACATAGTGCTGGCCGGGGTAGCAATGAATGTCATACAGCCCCACGACGTCTCCGCACCCCGACGCCGTTTGCGAAACCCATCCGTAAGAGTCGAACTCCGAAGCGGGATTCCTATAATTAAGCACGGCGTCCGGTCCTGCTATCGTGATACCGGAAAGCGCCGGATACCTGCGCATTTCCTCCTCGAAACGAACGACCATCGATTCCCAGAAGTCATAGTCACCGTCAGTGCAGGCCCAGTTGCCGTCCGGTTCGTTGAATATCACGAAGTGTTTTATGCAGTTGAACCCATAGTGCTCCACAAGGCGATTCAGGTAACTCACGGACATCTCCACCCATTCCTGGCTACCCTTCAGTTCCGCCTTAGGAGGATTGAACTCTCCCCAGATTACGGATGCGCTGTTCTTCTGGCACCACGAGAGCAGTTTTATGACATTTCTTTCATTTCTTTCCGGCACAAAACTCCCGTTGTCATAGTAGGTGAACGGAGAATTTATCATACATCTGACATATTGCGGTCTCATGAAATCCATCCGCTTGTAGAGTTTTTCCCAGTCTTCATCCGAGACTTCCGAGCCCCAAGAAATGGCCTCATCATACGGATCCCATTCGACGCCGTTGCCGAATATGTCGGAGTTTATGACTTCATCGGTCACGATGAGATTATAGTTGCGGCAAGACACCACAGATAGAAAAATGCAGAGCAGCAGAATGTTCTGTTTCATAATTATATGAGAATGTTATTAATGTACTTGCGATAGACCGTAGGGGTCACACCCCTTGATTTGAGGAATATCCTGTTGAAGTTGGACTTGTTATTGAAGCCGCATTCATAACATATCTCCGAAACCGAGAGCATTGTTCCTTCCAGGAGACGGCAGGCCTTCGCGATGCGGAGATTGTTGAGGTAGGAAATGTATGAAAGGCTTGTGTGTTTCTTGAAAAAGTGGGAGAATGCTGACTCCGACATATTGACAAGTCCTGCAACGTCCGATATTGATATCCGTTCCGCTATCTTTTCCTCCGTGTATGAGCAGACCCTGCTGATTCTTCTGGACTTCGACGGACGCATTGAAACTTCCGAATCGGACACTACGCAGCCTTCCGAAAGTGCGAGGTCATTCAGGAGACAAAAGAATTCGATGGCTGAATCAAAGCCGGAATACTCCTTGAGCCGAAGCAGTCTTGATACTATTCTGCTATCTCTTGATACAAAAAAGTGCATTGCCGGCACTGATTTGTCGAGAAACTCCCTTATGTGTCGGAAGGGTTTCTTGTACATTATGGGAAATTTGAGCATTTCATCGGAAAACTGCACCGTCACGACGTGATTGTGCTCTCCGTCAGATTTCCACACATGGGGAATGAACGGCGACACGAGAATAAGGTCCAGATTCTTGAACTCCGAGGTGGAATTGCCGATTACTCGCGTTCCGTCCGTGTCGAGCACGAGGTTTATTTCATACTCCGCGTGGCAGTGTATGGGGTAGTCGAATTTTGCGTCCTGATGGTCCAAAACGATGAAGAGGTCGTCTTTAGAGACAGGAGTTATTTCCTGCTGGATTTCTTTCATATTCAACGTGTTGAGGCAAGGCTTGAGATTGTGATTCTGTTTTTCGCATCCGATGCTGACATTTCGGTGGCGAGAAAGACCGTTCGGGACTGTCCGGGGAGGAGGTCGAAGAAATTGTCCGAGAAATTCTTTCCGGCGTCGCCTGAATCAAGGTAAACAAAGGCGGCATAGGCATCTGAGGAAAGCGTGACTTCAATCCCGCCGTCAGCCTCCTTAAAGCTTGCGGAAATGCTGCATGGCGGTAGTTTCATGTCTTTATAGGACAAAAACGGGCGGACGCACTCAGACAGGACTTCCTCACCGGCAACGAACCTGGCATTCACGAGACTTGTCCGGACATCGGCTTCGCAATCAAGGGAGGTATGCGCATAGACCGCATTCGAATTTGCCGGCAGACGGATTTTGTCTGCCCGACGCGAAAGGACATTCCCATTTACATCCATAAGGATGAGTTCGAGAACGCCCCGCACGGGGGTTGACCTGTCGGAGATTACGGAGACCGACACGTTCCGTCCCTCAATCACCGGAGACACTATGACTTCGGAAAAAGCCCTGCGGAGTTCATAATGCTGAGCCTTCCATCCTCCGTACCAGTCGCGTCCGGACCACGATGCCACCGGCCAACAGTCGTTGTGCTGCCAGATGAGCGATCCCCAGCAGTAGCCTTTATCGCGCCGGTGAGCCTCTACAGCGGTTCTTGCGGCAAAGGCCTGTGTAACCTGCGACATATAGACGATGTCTTCAAACTTTTCCGGCTGCCCAAAATATTCGTTCATAGCCTTTAGAATCCATTGCGTGCCGTTATCGCTGCGCTGATGCCAGTTGAACACGTCGGAGTTCAGCCGCCAATCGGAGGAGTCTGGAATGAAAGTCCTGATTACAGCCGCAGAAGGAAATGACTGGAAACCGTATTCACTGAAAAAGCGGCTTCGGTACGTTTCAAAGGAGTCGATTGACTTTCCTCCGTTCCATACCGCCCAATAATGGGAATCTCCCCTGTCAGGAACGGCGCTCCGCCCCTTGTCCGACCATGGAGAACTCGGGACATATGCCGTTCCGGGTGCAAGCCTTTGCACCACATCGGGCAATACATTGAAATAGAGGTGGTTCTGCTGCGATTCAATCAGTTTGTCATATTCAGGATGCGAGCCGGAATACCGCCTGTTCCAACCCCATCCATACAGAGCCTCATCGCACTCGTTGTTTCCACACCATAGGGCAATGCAAGGATGGTTTCTAAGCCTCTTTATGTTGTATTCCGCCTCGCCCTCAACATTTTTCACAAAATCGTCATCAGCGGGATAAAGGCTGCACGCAAACATGAAGTCCTGCCAGACCAGGATGCCGTTCCTGTCGCACAGGTCATAGAAACGGTCGTCCTCATAGACGCCCCCGCCCCAAACTCGGAGCATGTTCATGTTTGCCCCTGCCGCATCGGCGACTGTCCTTTCATATATTTCGGTCGTGACATCCGGAAGAAAGACATCGCACGGAATGTAGTTCGCTCCTTTCATGAAAACGGGCTTTCCGTTGAGTTCAAAGCGGAATGTCCTTCCGTTTTCAGGGGTCTCGTCCCTGACAAGCCGCAGCGAGCGCAGTCCAATGGAAGTGCTTTCCGAAGCCAGTTTTTTCCCTCCATCTGAGACAGAAAGGGTGAATGTGTACATAAATGGCTTTCCCAGCCCGTTGGACCACCATAACTCCGGATTTTTCATGCCAACCGGAATCTCCAATATATTTTTCCCCGGAACAAGATCGGCTCTGACAGCGGCCAAACTCTTTCCGTCCGCGTGCACTGCGACAGTCACACCGGACAATTCCTCATCACAAGTCAACTCGACGGCTACAGTCAGTTTGGCTTCCCTTTCCGACACCGAATCCTGATGGTAGAACACATCATTGATTTTCACACCGTCCCATCCCCGCAGCCTCACCGGTCTCCATATTCCTGAGGTGACAAGACGCGGCCCCCAGTCCCAGCCGTAATGATAGCCGGCCTTTCTCGTAAAGACGCTCACTCCCTTGCCGAAAAGCCCTCCGTGCCACGATTGTGGTTCGTCGTTGCAGGCAGGGTAGGTGTATGGAAGTTCCGAGTATTTCCCAAGACCGATGCGTATCGGGGAGTGGAAATAAACCGACAGTCTGTTGTCTCGTCTTTTCAAGAGTCCTGAAACGGGAACAGTCCATCCCCGGAACATATTGTCGGATGAAAGAATTTTCGTGCCGTTGAGCTCCACGTCTGCATAAGTATCGAGCCCATCGAAACATAGCTCTATATTGTTCAGAAAAAACAGACTATCATCGACGTCAAATGTCGTTTCATAGACCCAGTCCTCCTTGTCTATCCACTGGACGTCCCGCTCGTTCATCCCGATGTAAGGGTCGGATATCATCCCGTTGTCCGCAAGATCGGTGTGCACCGTCCCGGGAACGGTGGCCGGATGCCAGTCGTGCATATTCGCCTGTCTAAACCTCCATCCGTTCTCCAGCGAAACAGACATATCCCCCGTATGAGGGGCCTTCGAATGTTTCAGAAGCCATGACAGAAAATCCTTTTCAGCGAAGGCATTATCCCAGCTGTTATGCCACACCCCTTGGTATTCCACATACTCGGCCTCCACCCCGACTGCCTTGAACGCCTCGAACGCTTCCCGCGAGAAATGCACGGGAACGGTCTCGTCACAGTCACCATGAAAAAGACGCACGGCCGTGTTCCCCTTGTAAGCGAAAATCCTGTCAATATTCACAGCCCCGCATATCGGCTGAACTGCTGCGAAAAAGTCGGGATAGCGCATCATCAGGTCGAGCGTCCCCATCCCGCCCATAGAAAGTCCTGTGCAATAGATGCGCCGCGTATCGACGACTCCCGAATCCACAAGAGAGTCGAGCAATTCCTTGACGGCTTTCAGCGGAATTGTCATGTCCTTGTCTTTTGGAAAAGTTCGTGCGGCACACTCCTCTCTTGTCGTCGGGCGGACGATATCAACCCAATACCCGTCAGAAGGGCACTGCGGTGCCACGACAATGACATCCTCAAGTTCCTCGGAATCGAGGAAGAGGTCTCTGCCGTGGTTAAGTTGCGCCATATTGTCGCTACCTCGCTCCCCCGCGCCATGAAGATAGAGAAGAAGCGGGCGACGGGCGAATGAGGGTGACCAAAAAGTCTTTTGTTCCCCCTCCTCCGGACTTCCTAACCCCCGCAGACTAACGTCTGCGACCCCTATTAGGGGTATCTCGCGCCCCGGCGCGGTCCCTTCGGGACTTTTTAGTCGGCCCCACGAAATCTGATATGGCAGGTTGAAGCCGTCTGATGACTCGAAATGTCTGGCTTCCAGTATTTTCTGCTGCCCATTCAGGCAAACGCCGGTCAACAGTAGGATTAAAACGGACAAGGTTGATTTGATCGATGGTTTCATGTTTCAGTTACTTATTGTGGCGCAGCAAATATAAGTGATAAAAACGCAATAAAATGCAAAAATTCAGAATAGTATCAATTATCAACAATAAAATGTACAAAACTTCAGATTTCAACCAATAACTTTGCAGCGGACATAAACATAAAGCCAATAACCAATCATGGATAGAATAGGAATAATAGACATAGTCATCGTCGTCCTATACCTTGTATTTATAATATGGTGGGGTCTCAAACACGGCAAAAGCAACGGCACCGGCTCATATTTTCTCGCGGGACGCAGCATGCCGTGGTGGATTGTGGGACTTTCCCTTTTCGCAGCCAGCATCTCAAGCACGACACTCATCGGACAAACCGGTGACGCCTATGCCACAGGCATTTCCGTATTCAACTACAATCTTACGGGAGTCCTCGTACTGGTGTTCTTTGCGACATTTTTACTACCTTTATATATAAAGTCCGGAATTTACACGATTCCGGAGTTTCTCGAAAAGCGCTTCGACCGCAAATCCAGATACTATTTTTCAACAATCTGCATCATCGGCAATGTCTTCCTTGATGCGGCAGGTGCACTTTATGCAGCGGCATTGATTCTGAAATTAATGTTCCCCGCAGTCAGTCTCAACGTTTTCATCATCATATTTGCGGTGATTGCGGCATCCTACACCATACCGGGAGGCCTTTCCGCAGCAATCAATACTGAACTCATCCAAGCGATGATTCTTCTGGTGGGTTCTATCATACTGATGCTATGCTGCTTCCTCGGTGGAGGATTCGAATATTTGGGAGAACTCATTTCCGGAGGCGACACCGCAATGAAACTCATTCGGCCGCTCGATGACAGCTCCACTCCGTGGCTCGGTCTGATTGTGGGTATGCCGGTGTTGGGAATATATTTCTGGGCCAACAACCAAACACTCGTTCAGAGAGTGCTCAGCGCAGAGAATGTAAATCAGGGACGAATCGGTGTGATGCTCGCAGGTTTTCTCACCTTGACAACCCTCGTACTCTTCAATATGCCGGGAGTGATGGCACGTAAATTCTTCCCCGGACTTGACAATCCGGATATGGTCTATCCTTCCCTTGTGATGAATATGCTGCCGACAGGACTGCTCGGAATTATGCTCGCAGCAATGCTTGCGGCCCTGACATCCACCCTCAGCGCTATTCTCACTTCAAGTTCCACTCTCTTCACAATGGACTTCTACTCGAAGATTGACAAAAATGCCGATGAAAAGAAGCTTGTCAAGGTCGGGAAAATTGCATCGCTCGTAATTATCGTCATCGCTGCCATCTGGGCCCCAAACATCGAGAAGTTCGGCTCGCTGTTGAAATATTACCAAGAGATGCTCTCCTACATATCGCCCCCAATCGTTGCAACTTTCCTGATGGGTATTTTCTGTCGGAGGACAAATGAAAAGGGCGCATTCGCAGGACTGCTTTCTGGTCTTGCAGTAGCGGTAGCAATGCTGTTTTTCCGCAAAAGCATATTCGGAAACCTTCATTTTCTGCTCATCGTCCCGATTCTTTTCCTTTTCAGCGCTCTCGTGATTTGGATCGTGAGTGTATGCACTGAGAAACCTTCCCCGGACAAACTTGAAAATACTGTCTTCCGCAGGGATGATTTCAGAAAGGAAACTGAGGAATTGAAGAGCGTGAGATGGTGGCGGAACTACAGATGGATGAGCCTCGCGCTTGTTGTATTGTGTGCGATTTTGTTGATAGTTTTCAGATAACACTACTGATATGAAGTTGAAAAAATATGAAGGAAATCCGGTGATGTCGCCGGAAAAAGACAACGATTGGGAAAGCCTCGTATGCTGTAATCCTGGAGTCATATACGACGGGGGAAAGTTCTATATGCTCTATCGCGCTGCCGGAAATGACAAAGAACACGTAATCCGTTTCGGACTTGCAGAAAGTGAGGACGGATTCCATTTCAAAAGAGTTTCGTCCGAGCCGGTTTTCGGTCCGAGCATTGACGGATTTGACAGCGGATGTGTGGAAGACCCGAGAATTGTTAAATTTGGGGACAGTTTCTATGTGACCTACGCCTACCGTCCAATGTCTCCGGGTCAATATTGGACGTTTCCACACGATGTTGTCCTCAAGCCCGAATGCGATTCTTTCGCGCCTAAAGCGTGGGCGGACAATCTTGGCAATTCCGCTCTTGCAGTAACCCGTGACTTCAAGTCTTTCAGGCGCCTTGGCAGGCTGACTTCTCCTGTTCTTGACGACAGGGATGTGATTCTCTTCCCCGAAAAAATCGGAGGGAAATACGCAATGATTCATCGTCCGAAAGAATTTATCGGAAAGGAATATGGAGTTGATTATCCTTCAATCTGGATCAAATTCTCCGATGACCTGCTCGAATGGGAAAACAAACCAAGCCATCTGCTGATGACAGGCCGCGCAGGCTCTTGGGAAGAAAAAATCGGCGGAGGAGCACCACCGATTCTCACTGACAGAGGTTGGCTGATGATCTATCACGGAGTTTCTGCCGGTGGAGTTGGTGAATACAGCGCCGGCGCTGTTCTGCTTGACAAAGACAATCCTCTGAAAATCATTGCAAGAACTCCGGAACCTATTCTCGTTCCCGAGTTCGAGTTCGAAACCCAAGGCTACTACTCGGGAATTGTTTTCCCCACCGGAAATGTCGTAGTAAACGGAAAACTCTATGTTTACTATGGAGCCGCCGACAAATATGTCGGAGTGGCAACCTGCCCACTTGAGACTTTGCTCAACTTCCTGACTGAAGAATGCAGAGTTTCAAACGAAAACTCTTAACACTGATTCAAAACCCAAATGAAAGTAAAATTCATCTCTAAATTGCTGTGCATAGGCGCTTTGGTGTTTGCACAGTTTGGCACGGCCAATGCCCAGAGCTTTGGAGTACACGGACGAGTATCCGACTCCAAAGGCGAAGCAGTTGTCGGTGCATCTGTCTTCGCAGGACAGAACAATTGGACGACAACCGACGAAAACGGCCAATATGCTATAGACGGTGTCGAAAAAGACGCCGTGCTTACAGTGAGTTGCCTCGGATATGTAGAACAGAAAATCAATGTCGCTTCACGCAGTGTCATAGACATTGTTCTGAACGAAGAAAATTCACTTCTTGAAGAGACGGTTGTAATCGGTTATGGTAAGATGAAAAAGAGCGACCTCACAGGTTCTGTCTCTTCCGTCAACCCGGAAAAGCTCGTAGTCTCACCTGCAAACAGCGTAGAGAGTCTGATGCAGGGACGCATCGCCGGAGTACAAGTCATCAATTCTTCACAGGATCCGGGCGCAGCATCAACACTACCCGCATCTACATACGCACCACCAGCGC
>OIYX01000207.1_pt1 | contig 21220 bp, 11 predicted proteins | sample 1588431 | NCBI WGS metagenome assembly OIYX01 (sample SAMN03283241) | human gut metagenome | biome: human-associated habitat; material: feces | host: Homo sapiens | place: Peru | collected 2012
CCGCCGGGTCAAGAAGGTAGGTCGGCATCGTTATCTTGCCCTCCCAGGCTTTGACTGGGGAGGAGACTTCATTAACCGCGGATGCCGCCGCGGAGTCCGAAGACCCCACAGCCGCATCCTGCGCATTCACATTGACCGTCAGCACGAAACCGAAAGCCGCAACACAAAATATTCTCTTAACCATTATATTTTTATTATTTTAAGTTCCATTCAAGAAAAGTTGAGACTCGTTTGCATCAGATTTTTGAGATATGCAAACACCCTAGTACCAGCCGTCGTTCTGCGAAAGAGCAGGATTCTTCTCCTTCTCGGCCGAAGGCACCGCCCATTTGAGGAAGGCATCGCCACCGTAGGTGTAGGAATAAACCGTCTCGCCCCAGCACTGCTTCAGACCGCCGCCGTTTCCGAACTTGCGATCCTTCCAGATGCCCCAGCGAAGCTCCTCAAGATAGAGCTGCTCCTCGCAGGCAAGTTCCCAATGTTTCTCGTCCTGAATCCTCTTCAGCATATCTTCGGCACCTGAAACCCTCAGCCATTCAGGACCTGAGTTCAGAAGAGCCACGCCCGCACGGGAGCGGACCTGATTCACATATCCTGCAGCCTCAGGTGTGCGTCCCTGAGCGTTCACAGCCTCCGCAAGGCAGAGAAGAATGTCCGCATACCTTATCACAGGCACATCGACAGGGTTGTAGAGCGGGTAGGCATATTCCTTCCCGACGGCCACGAACTTACGGATGCAGTAGAGCATATCTCCTGTAGCCCTCGTACGAAGGTCGAACGACGGAGCATTCTCGCCACGATATGGCCAGCGAATCTGGTAGTTCTGCGCAGCCCCGGACGCGAATCCGCCGAGATAGTTGGAGTATGGAGTGATGACGGTCGCAGCAAGACGTGGATCGCGCCCAGTGAACGCCGTCAGAATCCGCGCCTCGTTGCCGGATGCGTCATATTTCGACATATCCGCCCCATAAGTCCTCATCGTCAGCGTCTCGGATTCGGTGATGTTGTTGCGGAGGAAATAGACGCTGCGCGCCTTCGGAGACATGGAAGAATAGCCAGGGATTACATCGTCATACGAGAACGGCTTTCCGTTCGCCCACTGATAGGACTCGACGAAATCGGCGTTCATATAGAAGTTGTTGTTGCCGTTTCCGCAGGTCATCCAGTTGCCGTAGCTGCGGCTGTAGGCATTTCCGTGGCCACTCACCTCCTCCATCGTGACGGAGAAGACCATTTCATCACACTTTTCATTTTTCTCAAGGAAAAGGTCCGCATACGAACCGGCTGTGAAGAGCCCGTAGCCACACTCGCCGACCTTCAGGAAGTCTGCCTCAGCCTCGGCCCACATCTTCTTCCACATATAGACCTTGCCGCGCAGAGCGTAGGCTGCGCCCTTGGTGATGCGTCCGTAGTTGCTGTCGGCCGCCTTGTACTTGTCCGGAATGTTCTCGCAGGCAATCACCGCGTTGAGGTCGTCGAGAATCGTCTGCCAAACCTCATCCTCGCTGCTTCGTCCTTTAGTGTACTCAGTAGGTGCAAGATTTTCCAGATAAACCGGAACTCCACGCCACAGACAGTTCAGACGATAGTAGTAGAACGCGCGGAGGAACTTGCACTCAGCGATTCTGCGATCGCGTATTTCCTGCGACAGCGCCTCGGTCCCGCCGATGTTGTTGATGACGTCGTTCGCACGGTTGATGCCTTCATAGAAACGCTTCCACTGGTCGTTGAACATGGAGCCGTTCGACTGAATCTTTCCCGTAAGGAAAGGATAGCGGAGGGAATAGGACTCTTCCGCAGGGTCTATGCAAGAGGAAAGAGCGTCCCAATTCAGGCCGTCGGAGGAAATGTAGCCGGCGAGAAGGTTGCTGTAGGCTCCCACCACCGCATTCTCCGCAAGAGTGGCCGAGGAATAGACCGCTTTCGAACTGACCTCGTCGTAAGGGTACCTGTCAAGGAATCCGTTGCAGCCGACTGCGGCAAGCGAAACGGACAGGATTATCGCAGATTTATATATATTCTTCATTGTCTTGTCTTTTTAGAATTTGATGCTCAAGCCGAACGAATACTGTCTCAGAAGCGCGTAGTAGTTCTGCTTGTCGGTAATCTCCGGGTCCATTCCGGGCCATTCCGTGAACGTGAGGAGGTTCTCGCCGCTGAAGAACACGCGAAGGTTGGAGATGTGCGCCTTACGCATCCATTTCTCAGGGAAGGTATATCCGAGAGTGACGTTCTTCAGACGAAGGTAGTCCGTCTTGTAGAGGAAGAGGGTGGAATATGCGTTCGCGCCGTTCTGCTCGGAGCCGTAATTCATCGTAAGACGCCCGTGTTTCGACGTTATGTTGGTGCGAGGGTCTTCCGGATTCATCGGGTCGTAGAAATAATGGTCGTATGCAATCTTCTTCGGAAGCGTGAACTTGGAGTTCGTGGAATATGCGTTGAATCCTACATATCTCCAATATGCCGCCGAACCGCCCGCACCATTCCAAAGCATAGAGAAGTCAATTCCCTTCCATCCCAGCTCAAACTGGAGTCCATAGTAGAATTTAGGGGTTTGGGATGTACCTTGGAACATATAGTCGTTAGCGTCTCCATAGACTCCGTCACCATTGACATCGGCATAGATATAGTCTCCATACCAGATTCCCTTTTTGTCTATTGTCTTGTTCGGGAGGAAGGTATTGCCGGCATTGGCCATAGCCTCAAGCCATGCCATATCCTCAGGAGTCCTTATCATTCCGTCCTTCGGACCTCCGTTCGGGTTCACGGAACCGTCCGCAAAGAAATGACTGCCGTCGCCGGAGTAGAGATTCAGAAGATAGTGCTCATTGATAAGCTTGCCTTCCATCACGCGGCGGGCACCGTCAACCACTGTGGTAACATCGCCTATGTTGCTGACATAGCTCCTGTGACCGTTTTCATCGGTCACCCAACCGGCCTCAAGGGATCCCTTGTACTTCGAGACAACGTTGTGGTTGTAGGTGAAGTTTCCGCGGACACCATAGTGGAATCCCTTCACATCGTCTTTCCAACCAAGCGAAAGTTCCACTCCACGGTTGGTCACCTCACAGAGGTTCTGATATGGGGCTCCCTTGTTGCCTATCGTCGCATAGACAGGAGCCTTGTAGAGGATACCGTCGGTAACCTTATTATAGAAATCAGTCTCGAAGGTGAGACGGTTGTTGAACACGCCGAGTTCAAGTCCGACGTCAGTCGAAGTGGTTGTCTCCCATGTCAGTGCCTCGTTGGAGAGGGTTGAGACCATACCGGAGGTGAGCTTGTTGCCATAGGAGTACTGATAGCCGGTCGCATAGGTTGACTGCCAGTCATAATTGCCTATGGAGTTGTTTCCGAGCTTTCCCCACGACGCGCGCAGCTTGAGGTTGTCGATGCCGGAGTTCTTCATGAACTGCTCCTCGCTGATGCGCCATCCGGCAGAAATCGAAGGAAAGAGACCCCAACGCGACTGGCGGGCGAAACGTGACGAGCCGTCGTAACGGAGGTTGGCCTCAAAGAGGTAGCGGCTGTCGTAGGCATAGGTCACGCGGCCGAAAACCGAGGCAGAGGCGAAGTCGGTCTGCGCACCTGTCACATCTTTCGGGTCCACGTCAAGGGCGTTGTTCAACTCCGTAAGCTGGTCGTTATCAAGACGTTTCTTCGTGAGTCCCTCGTTGATTTCGTTTGAATACATAGCCTCGAAGCCGACCATAGCGGAGATGTCGTGCTTCTTGGCGATGGTCCTCGCCCACGAAAGGTTGTTCTGGAAGGTCCAGCGGTAGGCCTGACGGTATTTGCGCGTGAGGGCGAGGTTGTCGAGGTTGTCGTAGATGTAGGCATCCTTGCCTTCGCGGAACGAGAATGCGTTGAGAATCTTGCGGTTAGTGCGCGACTCCGAACCCGTGCGGGAGTAGTTGAACGATGCGTTGTAGCGGATGTCCAGCGGAAGTTTCACATTCGCGAATGCGATGGCGTTCACATAGTGGGTCTTGGTGCCTCCGCCCATACGGTTGAAGAAGTAGAGGTTGTTGCGGGAGTCACTTGCCTGCTCCGGGTTCTCCATCCATCCGTATTTGCCGTCATAGTAGGGATATATTCCCGGAACGGCGCGTGACATGAGCCCGAAGTAAGTGTCGCTGACTTCTGTATTCGACTCATATCCCCAGATTTTCGTGCCTATTTCGAGCCATTTCGTAACCTGTGACGAAACGTTCGTGCGAAGTTGGAATTTCCTTGATCCGGTGTTGTCAATGACTCCGGGGTTGTCGATATATGACATCGATATAAGATATTTCGTGCCGCCGGAGGACCCGTTTGCGGAAATATTGTGCTTATGATATATTCCTTTCTTATATATGGCGTCCATCCAGTCGGTGTTAGGGTAGGCGACATAGTTCGGATAGCCGGAGTCTGAAATTCCGTTCGGATCCTTTTCCTTCTCCCTCCACAAGTCAATCATCGCCTGCGAGAACGGAGCCGTAGCCCCGATATTGTCAGCGGACTCGTTGATTATCGACATGTAGTCGGCATAGTTGGAGATGACCTCGAACTTGCTCGCAGGCTCATTCAATGCGAGCATTCCGTTGTAGGAGATACTGAACTTGCCCTTTTCGCCCTCGCCACCGGTCTTGGTGGTCACGAGCACGACTCCGTTCGCTCCCCTGTTTCCGTAAATTGCGCAGGAGGCGGCGTCCTTGAGTATGGAGACGCTTAGGATGTCGTCCGGATTCACGTTGGCAATCGTACCCTCGAAACCATCAACGATGATGAGCGGGCTCGCCGCATTGAGAGTTCCGATTCCTCTGACGCGGATGGTCACATCTTCTGAGCCAGGCTGACCGGAAGCCTGATTGACCTGCACGCCCGGGCTCACGCCCTGAAGTACCTGCGCGGTCGAAGTCACCGGACGTGACTTGACCTCGTTGGCATAATCTACTGAAGCCACGGCACCGGTCACATTGACTTTTTTCTGCACGCCGTAGCCGACAACAACGAGTTCGTTCAGCGCGTTTGTCTCCTGCGCGAGCGTGACATTGATCACAGCGCGACTGTCAACGGTAACGTTCTTCGTCTCAAAGCCGAGAAAACTGAAAACGAGGGTTTCCCCTTCCGCCGCACGGATTTCATAATTTCCGTCAACGTCGGTGATTTCTCCCCTTGTGGAATTGAGCACGCTCACGGAAGCTCCCGCAAGCGGTTCTTGAGATTCATCGGTCACGCGTCCCTTTATCAGATGGGTCTGCGCAATGGCGGCAGAGCCGAGAAGCAGGGAAATGACAATGACCAGACTGCGTTTTAATGCTATCATAATTTCCTTTGGTTAGTGTTTTTCTATAACCCGTTCCCGAAAATACACCCGGGAACAGATGCAAAATTCACGATTTCGGAGCAAATCGGATAGAACAATAGACGCATTCTCTACAACTCAGAAGTGGTTTGACCATTCCGAGAATGCTCTTTCATGTATTCGGCAGGCTGCATTCCGAACTGACGCTTGAAGCACTTGGTGAAATAGGACGGAGTGTTGAAACCTACGGCGTAGCAGACCTCGTTTATCCGGCAGCTGCCCTTGGAAAGCATAGCCGCCGCGATGTTGAGACGCTTCGTGCGGATGTAGTCGTTCGGTGTCGTCCCGAGAAGTCCCTTAGTCTTACGGATGAGGGTGGATTTGCTCAGGCACAGTCTCTCGGCAAGCTCGTCGTTGCCGAACTCGGTGTCGGAAAGATTTTCCATGATGAGACTGTCAATCTTCGCGAGAAATTCTTCGTCGCCGGTGGTGATGTCGAAATCCTGCTGGTGCACCTTCTGTCCCGACAGGTGTGCGGTCTTGAGAGCCTCCCTCTTCCGGGCAATCACCTCAAGGGAACCGAGCAGATAGTCGAGACTGAAAGGCTTCTCGATGTAGAGGCTCGCACCGCTCTCCATGCAGGCAATTTTCGTCTTGGTAGATGAAATTGCCGAGAGTATGACAACAGGAATGTGAGAAGTGGCAAAGTTCGAGGTAATCTTGCGACAAAGCTCGATTCCACTCATTCCTCCGAGGGCTATGTCCGTGAGGACTATGTCGATGTCGTTCTGTTCCAACAGAATCACCGCCTGCTCGGCCGAAGGTGACGTGATGACGCGGTAGGTCGCGGACAGTTTGCGGGAAAGATAGGACAGAAGGTCATCGTTATCCTCCACTACCAATAGCGTGAGCCGTCCTGTGTCGGTGGTTTCAACAGAAGACAACGGTTGGGACTCGGCATCCTCCGGGGCTCCGGCCTTGTCGGCGTTGCGCGGCAGCCTGAGAATAAAATCAGTGCAACCGGGCTCGTCTCCGAGGGTCAGCGAACCGCCGTGCATCTGCGCGAGGTTACGGGCAAGCGGAAGACCGATGCCGAAGCTCTGTGAATACGGATGACGTTCATCGCTGTACTGCACGAAAGGCTTGAAGATTTCTTCGCGTCTCTCAGGAGGGATTGTCGGGCCGTCGTTGCGGAAAGACACAGTTATGCCGTCAGAATCCGCCGTGAGCGAAATCCGGATGTAGGTTTCCGCATACTTCACAGCATTGTGGAGCAGATTGTTAAGTATTTTGAGCAGGGCAGCCTCATCCACCCATATTTCCTCGTGGGGTTCTGTGTGGTCGAAACTTATCGCGATGTTCTTCGCCCGCATGGTCTCCTGAAAGTTGAACTTGAGGAAGTCCAGTTTCTCCACCACATCGACCTTTCTGTATTCCAGCACCCATCCATTCTCCTCAACACGCACGAAATCAAGCAGTTCCTTCACGAGACGGTCGAGATAATCGGTGTTGTTCCCGATGACGGTGAGGTCGTCACGCAACTCATCGCTGAGGTCGCCGGCAGTCATTATGTTCTGAAGCGGCGTACGGATGAGAGTCAAAGGGGTCTTTATTTCGTGGATTATGTTGTAGAAGAAAGCTATCTTCTCTTGGAAAAGCTCCTGTTCCCTTGCGATGCGTTCCTTTTCCCTTGACTTTCTCTCGCGCGTTACCGCCATCCTGTACGAAAGACGGATTATGACAACGAGCAGGATGAGAAAGAACAGGCCATAGGCTATATATGCCTCCGTCGTCCTGTAGAAAACTTCCTTCACCACTATCTTCAGCGGAGGATGCGTTTCGTTCCAGACTCCATTCCCGTCAACGCCCTTTACACGCAGTGTATATGTGCCGGCGGGGACACTGGTGTAGCGGAAATATCCTGCCGGCCCCAACTGACGCCAGCCACCATCGTATCCCTCAAGCATATAAAGACACTCCGAACTTGCCGGAGATGCCATCCCGAGAAGCGAGACAGATGCTCCGAAGGAATTCTGGTTGTACTGAAGAACAATCTCACGCATCAGGTCAATATTCTCGGAAAGCGGAGAGTCTGCACCGGGGCGTACCACACTTTCATTGATGGTGAAGTCCGTCAACACAATCGGAGGAACACGATTCACAGAGAAGAACTCGTCCGGATTGAAGCATACGAGTCCGTTGTTCGAGGAAAAATAGAATGTCCCGTCGGCTGTGACCAACGATGTGTGCCCTTCCACCATATTGTCAAGCAGCCCGTCTGCGGTGGTCCAGAAACGGAAATCAGTCGAAGGATATGTGAAGGACACGATCCCCCTGCTCGTCGCGACCCACATCCTGCCATCCTGTCCCTCTACCATAGAGTAGGCTATTCTGCTCGGAAGCACGCCTGCGGAATCGTAGCCTCGGAAGGAGTCGCACTGTCTGTCGTAGCGAAGAAAACCCTCGCCATAGCTTCCGGCCCAGATTCCGCCCTTGGAATCCTCGTAGATGCACATGAACTTGTCGACTGGGATGTGGCGACTTCCCTGTTCGCCATAGCCATAGTGCACAAGTTCCCCGGTGCCGGCAAAATCATAGCGAAAGATTCCGTCCGCATAAGTCGAAACCCACAGCTGCCCGCTGAAAGTTTCTGCAATCCCGGTGACGTACATCCCGTCAAATTCCGGAATCCGGACAAAGCCGTCCCCGTCGCGGTCGTATCTCATAAGCCCGAGCGGGAAGCCGAGCAGGACATCACCGGAGGAAGTCTTGTAGAGACGGTGGGCGTTGTCACGCATTTCAAGGTAGTGGTTCACCCGCCCGTTCCGCGTGTTAAGTTTCCAGATGCCTCCCCACGCACCTATCCACAAGTCGTCCCCGTCGCTGCACAGCGAGCGGATGTTGGTTGGAAGGTGGGAGCGGAAGAAATGCAAAGCGTCGTCCGCAGTGTCAAGGTAGAGCAGACCCCGTTTCTCGGAGGCCACCCAAATCCGTCCCGACGAATCCTGCGCAATATCCATTATGAAGCAGCCGGCAAGGTTTTCGCCGTCAGCCATATAATATTTTCGGAAGTTCTTGTGGTACTCGCTGGCATAGTTCACACCAGAAGAGAGCGATGACGCCCAAAGCCCTCCGGTTGCATCCGTAAAAACCGCTGTTATATTGTCTCCGGAAAGCGAGAAGCCGTCCTGAACATTCGACGAGAGCCGTGCCGTCTCACCTGTGGCCAAGTCATACAGACAGAGTCCCCTGGTGGTGGCGGACCAGATACGCCTGTTGTTGCGGTCGTAATACATTCCCTTGGGACGCTGCCCCGGACCGTAGTTCAGGTAAGACCTGAATGAGCGTTTCTTGCAGTCGAACTCGCCCAGACCGTTCTTCCAAGAAGAAAGGATGATGCGTCCCTGACCATTTCTGTCCATAGACACAATGTCGTCGTTTTCCTTCCATCCGACGATTTTCACCCGCTCTGCCTTCTGAAGGGAACTGTCTGAGTACCAGATGTCGGCAAAGTAGAGAGAGAGCCAGAAATCACCGTTCCCGTCAATGACGAAAGTGCGGATGTTGAACGGGAGAGTCGTGCGGCCGCTCTCGCAGAAAAAGTTGCGAAGCCGGTCAGTTACAGGGTCGTAGGAAAAGAGACCAAGCCCGTTTACGGACATCCACACAAGTCCTCCGTCGTCAATGCAAATGTGAGTCACTTTTCCGCGCACTTCCGTTCCCTTGTCACTGACGGCGTCCAGCGGGACAAAGCTGTCGCTGACAAAATCGTAGCGACTTGCGCCATTGTCAGATCCCACCCACAGGTTGCCACCGCCGTCGGCACAGAGTGCCGTTATGAAATCGGTGTCTATGCCGAGATCGTCCTTGGTGAAATTCTTGAAGTCGCGACCGTCATATCGGCTCAGGCCGTCCTCGGTGGCAAACCAGACGAAGCCGTTGGAATCCTGCGTGATGGAAGTGACACTGTTGAAGGCCAGCCCGTCGTCGGTGGTAAAATGGGTGAAATACCAACGTTCCGGACTCGCCGGAGAGGCATGTAGCACGGATGCAGACATGGTCAGCAGGAACAGAATCCCCACTGACCATAGCCTCAACATATTTTTAAAATCAAACTTCAACAATCTTGTTCAGTTTTCGTGTTCACTCATCAGACTCCCCGACTCCGCTCTGAATGACAGGTCGAAAGTTGAGGTCCTTATTATTTCTTGGAAACTCCGGTCATCTCCCGGATGAAATCCACTTCCTCCTGACTGTAAGGAGTTCCGTCAAGCCTGAATATATCGTGGAACCAGACCTTTGGCTCCGGATCTCCGGCCTTGCTCGTCCATTGGAGGTGAAAGTTACACTTTCCTGCCGTAAGTCCAAAATTTATTGCACCCACATTGTATTTTTTCAGTATAGGCATGCACTCCTTGAAAGTGGATTTCGGCCTTCCCATATACTCCGTGCAGACGAGAGGACGATTGTACGGGAGCAGGAGTTTGATGAACTTCTCGAGATAGTCCGGTTCCTTGTAGCAGTGGAAGGAGATGATGTCGCTGTTTTCCCACACCCATGTCACGGTCGGCATCTGAGGGGTAAGCGAGCTTGGAATCTCCCAAATCGGAGCTGTGAGAGGCTGCGACGGATTGATTTCCCGTGCCCAACGGAAGGTTTCCTTCATCAGCGGAAGGGTCTTCTTCACGCCCCTTTGAGTGTTCTGAGGCTCGTTGTAGAGGCACCAGAAAAGGATGCGGTCGTCATTCTTATAGGTCTTGATTATGTCCTTGACCATCACCTCAAGCTCGTGCCACTTGGTCGGGTCATTGACAACCTCCGTCCCCGGAACCATGCACCATTGAGAATTGTGAACGCCCTGGACGCTCTCAGGCTGTTTTCCAAGCTTCGGATTCTTGCACTTTCCGCCGTTGGTCCAGAAAGTGACGATTGCACGTATATGGTGTTTCTCTATAATGCCGAGGAACTCCTCGAAGCGTGCCTTGAAGCCTTTAGGGTCGGCCGTATAGACAAGGTCGGAAAGGAACACGCGGACGGTGTTGAACCCGAGTCCCTCTGCCCAGCCCATCTCCTTGTCCATCGTTGCCGGGTCGAATGTCTCCGCCTGCCACATTTCAATCTGGTTGATTGCTGTTGCGCACACATAGTCGCATCCTACAATCCAGCCCTGCTTCGCCATCCATGCGTTGGCCTTTTCCTCGCTCCAACGCTCTGCCGGCTTCTTTGCAAAGCCAAGTGTAGCCGCGAGCGCGAACAATGTCATCGTAAGTAAAATCTTTCTCTTCATATTTCTGTATTATTAGTTTTCGGGCTTATGTATATCTCTGTATTCCAATGGGAATATGGACAGTTTCTTTAATCTACGATTGAGAATGAGATTGCCGCAACCTCAGGAGTAGAATTTCTGTCATCGCTGCCATCCGGTTTAGATTTGTCAAAGAAATAGCATGGAGCAGCATAACCGCTTTTGTCAGTAAACGGATATTCCCTTGTCTCGACAGCCGTTATCGTGCTGGCCTGCACCGCACCGTCGGCACACTCGACACGAATTTTCAAGAATCCGCTCTTCACCTCATTCTCGAAAGTCATGACTTCCGTTATTGTCTTCGCGCCCCGGATGAGCGAGAATGTGCACTCCATTGAGGTAACACCATCGTAGCATACTTCCTCGTGGAGGTTGCAGGTCTTCCACTGCTCCCCGTCACGATATTTCAGATTCCAGAACACCGGCTGCTGACGCCCATAGAACGGAGCCTTAAACTCGATTTTTGTGCCTGCCGCAAATTTCTTGACAGGAATCGTGAACTCGTAGTAGTCCCCGGTCCAGATACCTTTGACTCCCGGAGAAGCAATATTGCCCAGTGACTTGCCCGTAACTGACTCTCGTTTCTGCTTATAGCCGCTCGGATGCTCCAAAACGCTTGTCTGATGCCATTCGCAATACGCCTGCGGCTGATCTGTACAAGACCAGTAACCTTCGGACATCCAGCGAGGCTGCAACGTGTTGTTGAATCTCTGCACACCGTCAACCACACTTATAGGGAAGAGCACAGGGAAATTCACAGGTTCCACTCCGTCCCCGGAGGCAGAAATGGTCACATCTGCCACAGTCCCGGCTCCGATCGCCTTGCCCCCGTCGTTTTCCTGAGCAAGGAATACGGTCTCGAAGGACTTGCCGTTCACGTCACTGAACTTTGCCTTGAAGCCTCCCTTAGGAGTTGTGAACGGAAGCACGGCCACTTTAACTTCGGTCTTTACAGCCTCAAGCTTCAGCCCTCCTTCCGGGAAATTCACCGTCAAAGTGCTTGACCGTCCGGTTGTTCCGAGAGTGAATTCTCCACTCGCGAAATCTACGCCACCCTCGCCTGCAAGCACAACTGACGCACCGTCTTCGGCAGGGGATATTTCAATTGATTTCAATGTCGCCGGAACATTTTCCTCCACGATGTCAATCGGGACGAGGAGATTCAGCATGGCGGCAGGAGTACTGAGTTCAAGTTCAATGTCCGGAATCACAGTCGTAACGCTCTTTGCAGCCCAAAGAGTAATGTAGGAGCCCACACCTGCTGCATATTCCTGAACTGCGGGAATCTTCACGGCGACCGTCTCCCCTATCATCTCCGCCGCAGGTGACACGGCACGAAAACGGAAATTGTGGTCTCCGGAAAGAGCCGTCACCGCGTCCTCATCGGAAGCCTTTACTAGCTGCCATTTTTTGTACTTCTCTGTTTCTACAAAACTTTCATCCAGGACACGGAAGTCAGAGACCGGTTTCCCGTTCATCTTCACGTCAGACTCGCCACCTCTCGTGCAAGTCGCCGCAACGGAGAATGTCGTGCCCGACGGGAGCTCTATGCCTGATGTCTTTACGGAGAAATTTACGTCAATCGTCTCGAAATCAAGAGTCTTGTTGTTGTCCTTGTTAGGCTGGCAGCCGGCCGCAAGAAGCGCCGCGGACAACAATATCATTCCTTTCCTTTTCATTTCAGTTATCTGTTTTATAGTGTTTTTCCGCAAATATCGCCTTTCTTCGATTTCGAGGATAGAACAAAAAATTCAAACTATAAAAATCCCGCCTCTAAATTTTTTCACAAACCTTTTTGCGCCTAAAAATACCTATAAATTGGGATATGGAGTTGCATTCATTTTTAATATCTTTGCGGCGCAAATGTAAGGCTCCTTCATTTATGAAACTTTCGGATTTGAAAACAGGAGAAACAGCCGTTGTTGTAAAGATTAGCGGACACGGCAGTTTCAGGAAAAGAATTACCGAGATGGGATTCGTCAAGGGCAGCAGGGTGAAGGTCATTCTGAATGCGCCTCTACGTGATCCGATTGAATACGAAATCATCGGCTACAAGATTTCCCTGCGTCGCGAGGAGGCGGAGAAGATTGAGGTTCTGACCCGCGAAGAGGCAAGGGAGATGCTCAAGAAGAATCCCGAGGCGTTCGGCCCGTCCCAGCCACGCAGGGCGATAGAGGCAGATGAGTGCGAAGACACGAAAAAATATAATCCTCAATGTTCTAATTCGACGGGAGAGGAGATTTCCGGACAGGACAATGACCCGGAGTTCTCGGACGACGAAATAAAGGCGTTGGTTGACAAAAAAAGAAAGTCAATCAGGGTGGCTCTCGTCGGAAACCCCAACTGCGGCAAGACTTCGCTCTTCAACATAGCCGCAAACGCCCACGAGCACGTGGGAAACTATAGCGGAGTGACGGTGGATGCGAAGGAAGGCGTATTCGAACACGGAGGATATTCATTCACACTCGTCGATTTGCCGGGCACATATTCGCTGTCCGCATATAGCCCCGAAGAACTCTATGTGAGAAAAAATCTCATAGACGAGACACCGGACGTGGTCATCAACGTCATCGATGCATCGAACCTTCAGCGGAACCTCTACCTGACAACACAGGTTATAGACATGAACCTTAGGATGGTGGTCGCGTTAAACATGTATGACGAGCTCAAGGCAAGCGGAGATCAGCTGGACATCAAGCAGTTGGGCTATCTGCTCGGACTTCCGATTGTGCCGACAATCAGCCGCACGGGCGAGGGAATCGAAAAGCTCTTCGACACGGTAATCGCTGTCTATGAGCATAATACACCGGAACTTTCGCGTCACATCCACATCAACCACGGGCCGGAACTTGAGCAGAGCATCGACCGCATCAAGCTGATTCTTCAGAAAAACGACAAAATCCGCCAGAAGTACTCGACGCGCTACCTCGCGATTAAGTATCTCGAAAACGACAGCGACATCGCCAAGGTTGTGGAAGCCCTCCCGGAACGCGACGAAATCATAGCGGCACGCTTCGAGGAGCAGAAGAGGCTGAAGGATATGCTCGGAATATCGGCCGAGACGGCTATTGTGGAGGCGAAGTATGCGTTCATCCAGGGCGCGCTCGCCGAAACATGGACGCGCAACGACAAGGGACACGAGCAGAAGACACTTTCGGAGAAGATTGACGCGGTGGTTACGGACAAGTGGCTGGCATTCCCGATTTTCCTGGTGCTGCTGTTCATCGTGTTCCAGGGCACATTCACGCTCGGAGCCTATCCGGTGGACTGGATTCAGTGGTGTGTGGACAAATTCGGGGAGATGGTCAAAAGCTTTATGGGCGAGGGGTGGCTGCGAGACCTTATTGTCGATGGAATCATCGGCGGAGTGGGCAGCGTGCTCGTTTTTCTGCCGAACATCCTGCTGCTCTACCTCTTCATTTCGCTGCTTGAGGATTCGGGATATATGGCAAGGGCGGCATTCATCATGGACCGTCTGATGCACAAGATGGGACTACACGGAAAGTCATTCATCCCTATGATTATGGGGTTCGGCTGCAATGTGCCGGCAATAATGGCGACTCGCACCATCGAATCGCGCAAGAGCCGCCTGCTGACGATTCTCGTGATTCCGTTCATGTCCTGCTCCGGCAGACTCCCGGTCTATATCCTTCTGACAGCGGCATTTTTCCCGCATCATGCCGGCCTCGTCCTGCTCGGTCTCTATGTACTCGGCATCGCGCTCGCGGTCATCAGCGCACGGGGACTCAGCCATTTCATCAAGGATGACGATCTCCCGTTCGTGATGGAGCTGCCGCCTTACAGGATTCCGACGGCAAAGGCCGTGTTCAGACACACTTGGGAGAAGTGCAAGGAGTATCTCTCCAAAATTGGAGGAGTGATACTCGTTTGCTCGATTGCCATCTGGTTCTTGAGTTATTTCCCGAACCACGACAAGTACTCCACCGCCGAGGAGCAGCAGGAGAACTCCTTCCTCGGCTATCTCGGAAAGGCCGTGGAGCCGGCTCTTGCCCCGCTTGGCTTTGACTGGAAGATGGACATCGGAATTCTTTCCGGAATCGGAGCCAAAGAGCTGATTGTCAGCACGCTCGGCATTATGTACAGCGAAGACGACGCAGTCGGTTCAGCAGCTGTTCATGCGAATATTCAAGAAGCCGGCTCCGAAGGCACTCAAGAGGCCGGCTCAGCCGACGAGCCAGAGAACACCAGCCACCTTCAGAAGGCACTCCAGAAGCACACAACTCCAGCCGGCGCCCTCGCCTATCTGGTATTCATCCTGCTCTACCTCCCGTGCATAGCAACCTTCTTTGCCATCCGCCACGAGGCCGGCAGCTGGAAATGGGCCTTCCTCTCCGCAGCAATGACCCTCGCCCTCGCCTGGCTCTTCTCCTTCGCCACCTTCCGCCTCTTCAGTCTCATCCTATAGGCGCCCGGCGGTCAGATAACTCGCGGAATCGAGCAAGTGACGAAAGCCCAGCGAAAAGTGTTTATCCAACTAAGCACTTTTTTCAAAATCAAACAAAGTCTACTTTAGCAAACTATTAGCTTTTCGCGTCTTGATGTTCCCGAGCGTTCCTTTATTGCCCCAATACTTTCCTGAATTTTATGAAACATTTTAATTTCTTTCCTGTTTTTTATGAAACGTTCATATATTTGCCGGTAAAAAGAGATAAAATGAGGAAAGATATAATCAAATCACTAATAGCGCTCAAACAGAATGAGATACCTTTCGATGTGATAAACCGTGACGTGAAGCTTCCGATAAACCGGAAAAAGATCATCACTGTGCCCGGTGTCCGCAGGTGCGGAAAATCCACTTTGATGGAGATTGCAATCAACTCTCTTGTCGAGGGGGGGCGTGCCGGCGGATCACATTCTATGGCTTGGGTTCGACGATGAGCGATTGGTAAACATGAAGGCTAATGAGCTTGACGAGGTCATAACGTCATATATGGAGATGTATCCTGACACGCCTGTTAAGGATGTCCACATGTTTTTTGATGAGATACAGCTCATCTCCGGTTGGGAATACTTCGTGTTACGTGTCTATAAATCGTATTGCAAGAATGTTTTCGTCTGTGGAAGCAATGCCACAATGCTCTCCACAGAACTTGCGTCCGCTTTGCGTGGCTATCCGCTGGAATATGTGACCTATCCGTTGTCATTCAACGAATACTGCCGGTTTAAGGGCGTGAATACATCGTCTTTCTTGGAACAGGACAGGGCTAAAGTCCGCAATGCATTCTTATCTTATTGTTGCGATGACAGCAGTTACCCGGAGGTGGTGCTGACACGCTCCAAGTCAGAACAGATAAAGCTGCTTCACGGATACTTCGACACGATGATTCTGAAGGATTTGGCAGAACATTACAGCATTTCCAACATCGCCATGCTCCGCTATTTCATAAAACGAATCATGGCGAATCTGACTAAGCCCACTTCCATAAACGCCATCTACAATGACATACGCTCTCAGGGATTTAAGGTGAGCAAAGACAACATGTATCTGTGGGCAAACTACGCGTGTGACATTTTCATGTTCATCCGGATTCCCAAGTATAACCGCTCTCTGGCAAAAGTGCAGAAATCGCTGGACAAATACTATTGTATAGACAATGGTCTCCGCAGTGTGGTCCTTATGCCCCAAAGCGATGATTCCGGGAAAAAGCTGGAAAATGTCATATTTCTGGAACTGAACCGGAGATATGCTGCGGACGACAGTATATTCTATTATCAGGGGACGGGCGAATGTGACTTTGTGCTGCAGCGCGGAGATACCGTATCTGAACTTATACAGGTGACATGGGACATGTCGGATCATGACACGAGACAGCGGGAGGTGGCCGGTCTCATTGAAGCATCGGAGGTGACCGGATGTGACAAACTCACCATCATAACGGTGGATGAAGAGACCACGATAAATGAAACAGACAAAACCATCCATGTAATTCCGGCCTGGAAGTGGCTGCTGCAATAATGATTACTGCATTTTTACAGTGAATTCCGGATAGACAAGAAGACTGTCATCGAAGTGGGCGGACAAGGCAAGGACTGGTCGCAAATAGGCGGTGAAGACCTCGCCTGTGCAGCGCTCGCGGTTGACGACATCGAACTCGCGTCAGGGAAAAAGATTCCACTTTGGGCTTTCGGCTGCCTGTATTGATGATAATGGTTTCTCTGCGAGTGAACCGGCTATTGGTGGATTTTTCAGGGCGAATTTCAGCCGGCGTTTTGCGTTAGACGTCAGAGTCGGGAAAACAAAGGAGGGCGGAGCCTCCGGGTGATGACTTGCGTCATCAGCTTTGGCTCCGCCCTCGTGCTTCATCTGAAATCGTCAGATACACTCTTGAAGCTAATTCTTCTTGTCATTCAATGCTTCCATGTAGCGGTGTCTGATTCCACGGCTGTTTGTCAATAGGAACAGTTTCCATGTCTTGTCATCGATTTCATAATTGTCAACCGTAGGCTTCAGGCTTACTGCATTTTGGGATGTTACTCCTATGGATGACAGGTTGCCGTCAGACCCGATATGAGCATCAAAGCAGGAGTCGTCCAAATATATGTCTTTTGCATAGCACACATTTCTTGCGATCTCAATCATTGATTGCGGACCAAGACTGCCTTTGCTATTGTCTTCCACTTTTTGATATATAGCATCGAATGAATTACACCCATCATAAATGCTGTTAAACGGGTTCATCAGTTCATCCTTTATTCTCTTGGCCTCGCCGTAGATGAACTTCAGGTTGCGAGAAGGATTCTCCTGATAAGAACGAAGCAGTTCCTCTATGTTGATTTTCTTGAAAACATTCGCATCCAGCGTCAGTTTTCTTCTTGTTGGCAAGTCTTTCATTTTGTTGTATATTGGTGAATTAATAAATTTATTGAATATGCCTCTGTTATTGTTTTACGAAATGGATTAATCAGTCTTTGACACAACGTATGCTACAATCATAATAACCGTTTCTTTCCGATGATTCTACTGAAGAAGAATTGAATTTTAGAGTACAATAATAGTTGTCATACCCGTATCCATCTTTTCTTGTACTAGTCCAATAATAGCCTGCAGTTTTTGACGAAGTATCGAGTGTTAATATAGCAGGACAAAAGATTCTGTTCACATTAGGGGAATAAGGATTAGTTCCGGAGAGCCATCTTCCTGCAATCCCTTTATATGTAGTCCATGCAGAATAATTAGAGATTAAAGAATTCAATTCTTTTTCTGTGGGCAAGCGCCAACCTGATGGACACATGACCTTGGCAGAGGCGTATTGATATCCTGAATCATACGATGTGGTCGATGTTGAGCCGGCATTATATATCGACCACCGTATTCCATCGATAAGAAGTCCAGCTTGTTTGACTACTGACAAATCATCATTTGAACTAAAGTCGATCCAATATAGTAAAGGATTCTCAGATAAGTTAAGATATGACAGTTTGTTGCTGCAGCAGTCCAGTGATTTAATCATCGTATTCTTGCTGACGTCCAAGCTCTGCAACTGATTATTGCTGCAGTCTAACTGGGTCAAATTGGTGTTCGCCGAGAGATTCAATGACGACAAGCTATTCTTACTGCAATCCAAAATCTCAAGATTCGGCATCTTCTCAAGAACGCCTTCAAGTGTGGAGATGCGCATACCGGAAATGTTGAGTTCTGTCGTGGCTTCCACTGCGTCTGCATTCAGGATACCGTCCCCGTCCGTATCAAAATTGTTCAGAAGATAGTAGACGAACGCTTTCTCCTCCTTGTATGCCGGTGTCAACTTGGCATAATCAGAAACAATATTCTTCGACTCCGAGGTAATCTTAATGACTGCGGATGCTGACAGATTTCCAAGAATGAAATCCTTGTTCATCGCATCAGTCGCCACAGTCACGGACAGAACCCCATTTTCGGCAGTCGCACCTGTGACCGTCAGGTCGACGAAGTCTCCCGCTCCGGCCTTGGTGAGAGTGTAGACAGCCCTTGCGGAGAGCAGCGACTCCCAGTTTGCGGCAATCTCAGCTGCGGCGCTTGCCGGATGCACGTCGAAACGCAGCGTCACCGCTCCGGGGATTATGTCCAGGGCATCCCTCGTGTACTCCACACGCTCCGCCCCGTCGGCATAGCGCGGGATATAGGATATGGATGCAATCTGACTTACGACCTCCTCAAGTGCCGTCACCTTGTCCTCAAGGGCGGCGATTTTTGAGGTGAGCGCAGTGATGTCGTCGCGGCATGCCTGGACCTTCTCCTCCACCTTCGAGATGTCCGTCGCGAGCTTTGACGTGATGGTGCCGTCGTAGTCGCTGATTGCCTTCGCTATGGCTGCCGTGTAGGCTTCCACGAGTTCCGTCTTCGTGCTGCCGAGCTTCGTCTGAAGCGCGGCTATGTCCTCCGCGTTCTTCGCTATTGCCGCCGCATTGCTCCGGATGTCCTCAGAGTTCTTCGCTATCAGGGATGCGTTCGCAGCGATGTCCTCGGTGTTCTTGACTATGGTCGCCGCGTAGTCGTCGATGCCGCTGTCCTTCAGTGTCTTTAGGAGTGCCTGCATTTCGCTGATTTTGGCTGAGTTCTCCGCAATCAGCCCCTTATTCTCCTCCGCGAGTGACTTCACCGTGGCGATGTCCTTCGTGTTGGCTGCGATTGCGGCTCCGTTCTTCGACACGGCCGCGGCGTTCTGCCCGATGAGTATCGCATCGTCGGCAATCTGCCCGGCGTTCTCCGCCACGGACTGTTGGAGCGAGGAGAGGTCGCCGCGCATGCCGGTTATGAGCGATGAGTTCGCCGCAATCTTCTTGTTCGTTGAAGTCTCAAGGTTGGTGATGAGCGTCACGAGGTAGGCCTTCTCCGAGTCAATCCTGCCGCCGAGTTCGGATTTCATCGCCTCAAGTTTTGCGTCGGTCTGCTCAACTGTGTAGTAGCCTGCGAGTTTGTCGTTCACCCACGACTTCATCGAGGTCTCGAGTTTCGTGATCTCCGTGGCGACGAGTTTCGTATAGGCGTCGGTGAGTTCCGTGCGGAGCGCGGAGATGTCGCCGTTCATCTTCTCCGTGAGGGCATCTATCTGCTGTTTTGTTGATTCGTCGAGCGACGAGAGGGACTTCGAGAGCTCCTCCGTGCGGTTGGTGAGACGAACGTCAAGGGTCTGAGTGTAGGTGTTGAGGCTCTCGAATTGCGCCTTGATGCCGGCGACTGTTTCGGCAAGGGAGTTCTGCTGTTCAATCGTGGAGAATGTCGCGTCAGCCCAGTCGCGCAGCTTTCCGTTCTCGGTGTCAACGTATGCTCTGAGTTCCTCCATTTTCTGCTGGAGTTCCTCATCTTTTGCCTTGAGCTCGGAAATGGTCGTGTTCAACGTACCGAGTTCCCCTTCCATAAGTGTCTTGAAGGCTTCGAGCTGCGCGATGACGTCGGCCTTTGCCGAACTGATTTCCCCGGACATCTCCGCTTTGTCGGAGGCCATCTCGCTGCGGAGTGCCGCCTGCGCATCCTCCAGAGACTTGTTCGTTTTGCCTATCTCGGCTTCGAGCGCCGTGCTCTTCTCCTGGAGGGCGGAGATGTACTCCTTCAGAGCGGCATCGGTCTTCTCCATGTCGCCGATTGCCCTGTTGATTGAAGTGACCTGCGCGTCGATTGAAGGGATTTTCGTGTCTTCGAGTTCCGCGATACGCTGTTCGAGAGAGTTTATCCTGTCCTCGAGTTTGCCGCAGGAGACCGTAGTGAGAGCCGCCGCCAACGCCAGCAACGGCAATAGTCTGTTGATTTTCATAGTGTTGTTCACCTGAATTTTCCTTGTCCGGGACTCCTGCGGACGGGTCTTATAAAAAGAAAGTGTGGAGTCGCCGGATTCATCTGCAAGGAGGTTCTGGTAAAACCCAAGTACGGATAAAAACGGCACAATACCCCACACCCGTATATGTAATTATCTGACGATAACTTACAGTGATACAAGGTGATGAGAGTACTGCTTCGCTCCTCGTACTTTTGAAAATTTACCAGATTTCCTCGCAAGGATAAAAGCCAAACACTTTCATCAATATGTCCGCCACCTTCCGATGGCATGGCAAAGATAGAAAATGTTTTTATTTTAAGGGGTATTGCTCCGCAAATTTCTGAGGTTCAGCTATAAAAACAAATCCGGCGAGACCAGAAAATAACGTATTTATCATTCAGATGCTTGCATATTTCTATTGGAGGAATCTGGCACTTTCCCCGATTTCTTCCAATAGATGATTGGAGAAGTGATGGGGTGCCAAACCAATTTTCGGCACTAATCAAGTCATAGTACCGAAAACTTGCAGATTGAAAACCTATTTATATCATTAGTATTCAACTGTTTACTAATTTCTATTGGAGAAATCTTGCACTTTTCACAATTTTCTCCAATAGACATGGCTCAAAACAGATAATTTTCATTACTTTTGCAATATGATTGTACCAAGAGACAAATACTTACAAGAACTGAGAAGTGCGATGCACAACGGAATGATTAAAATTATTACCGGTGTACGTCGTTGTGGAAAATCGTATCTTCTATTTGAATTGTTCAAAGGATCACTTCTTGATAGCGGTGTGAATGAAAAGCACATTATTCAGGTTGATTTGGAAGACCGACGTAGTAAACACCTCAGAGAGCCGGACATATTAT